>LFIK01002732.1_pt1 | contig 14289 bp, 19 predicted proteins | sample 643401 | NCBI WGS metagenome assembly LFIK01 (sample SAMN03777447, study PRJNA286221) | soda lake metagenome | biome: soda lake; feature: Kulunda steppe; material: water; isolation source: sample T5-Br brine of Lake Tanatar-5 | place: Russia: Kulunda steppe | collected 2010-07 | reverse complement strand
TAGCTGTATTTGAGCACGTCAAAGACGAACTCGCAGTAATACCTTGTTTGCTCCTAGCGACCTTGTAACATGTGCGCCAGGGAGTAGACCCCTCTAGCCCTTGGGGGGCAACAGGCGTGGCAGCGCCCAGTCCAGTCCAGTCCAGTCCTCCGTCCAGTGTGAGTGCAACCGACAGCAGCTGCATGCAGCGCTGACTTTGCCTATTTCAGGCAGAAGCGAGAGAGAGAGAGAGAGAACGTGTAGGGAAGGATAAGGGTATCAGAGGCTCCTCAGTCTCATCGCAGGCAACCTGTTGTTTGCTTGGTGTACACTGTCGCCTGTTAGCAGCCAGTCCACACACCACATTTGCTCAAATACCTGTTATGGCCATGCTACAAGTCTAGCTTTGGTGCAGCAGTCTCTCGGCGTGACACAGTGGAGCTATAACCCTAACTATAATAGCGCTCATAACAGAAGAAAGGTAGTGTTTAAGGGCTAGATATTTTGATTAAAATCCATAGTCTCAAGAAAGACGAGAAAAGGCCTCAAGCCAGGCCGTCAAGAAGTACGATACAAGCCTGCTCATAAAAGTCAGTGCATGCAGGAAGAACTAAAGCTGATTGCTTTTTCTGGCTGTTGAAATCTGCGCGGGGAAACAAGGTTAACAAGAATAAGGCTTTCACTGAAGGCTTCAAACAAGAAGTGCGACTGCTAGCCTGCTCATAAAAAACAAGTGATTCATGGAGGAAAAAAGGAAGTTTATTGTTGTTCTGGTGGCAAGAAAGCAGACACATCATGAGATCCTGTCTGAGTGAATAGAGGAGCAAATTTTCTGCGGAGAGACCACCTGGAGATGAGTGCACTAGAAGATGACATGTTGCTCATCCAGAATATCATCATCAGCCTCACAGCGGTCGCACGTTGTGGAAGACATGTGATTCCAAGTGGCTGTCTCATGGCAAAGAGTGTGAACACAGAGTCTGAATCGGGAAACACTGTGAATGACATTAAAGGGGAGTTCTGCGGGAGGAAATAGGGACGCTTGAGTCCTGCAGAGAGAGACCACGCGTGGGTGGGTGCAGCGAAAAAGGACGTGTTGCTCATCTTGTACATCATTAGCATTGCATAATTCACAATTAGGGGAGGTATTGTGAATCCACGTCACAGTTTCAGTTCGTAGGGTGTGGGCACGAAGTCTGAAGCATGCCATGCCGCGAATACTTTCACAAGGAAGATGAAGGAACATGTTTCTTTTGATAGTGTATGGCGATTGGGCCTTCTTGGCAGGGAGGGGGCACCATTTATGATAATTGGAGCGTTTGCTGTAGCGCTCTCATGGATGCATATCAGAATTAGATGTCCAACAACCCAAGGGCCTCTTCCTGAGGTCCACAATAAAACGACCAAGATCAATGGGCTCACACTTCAGCAGCCTTTCTTTGAACAAGTAGGATTGTGTGAGACCATTGACAGCAGACAGGATGTGGGATGACCAATTATCGCACCGTGAGCTCAGCTGCATGTCAGCTTGTAAGATCTTCCTCGCAGTGGAGCTATTGCTTTGAGATAAAGCCATATACATAGTCTCAAGAAAGAAGCACAGCACATGCTATTTCCCAAGGTGGTGTGCAACCTTGTCTTATGCCATACCCCAGGCCATACTCCAGCCCTGACCACATCCACCCACACAGAGCGCGGCAAAAGTAATCAAAATACCAAGATCATTTATGAAGAAACTGAATGACTCGGCTTTCACAAAAAAATGGAAGATCTATCACTACAGCCCCAAACCTCACAGCGCTCACAAATGATTATTTAAGACTGAAGGTTCCAGACTGGCATCTATTGGCCTACACTGATGGCAGTTGCCTGACTTATGGAAGCCAACAATGTGTTGGAGCAGGAGTCTATACCTGTGACAAAAACAGCCATCTATGTTGACTCTGGCGAAGTTGGGATAAGCAATACCATTAACAGGGCAGAACTGATTGGCATAGCTTCTGCACTAGGGCAAAGTGTACCCACATAGCCACGGATAGTGCCTGTTCTCTATCTCAGATACACGAGCAGCGCTTATTTCCTTAATTACACAGGGAGCACACACAAATCAAACTCTTGGAACAATTCGTCTCCATGATTATCAAATCAGAAACTCTCATACATGTTTACAAAGTAAAAGCCCACATTGGTGTGATTGGAAATCAATTTGCCAGCGCTACAGCAAAACATGCTGCACTCCATAACTATGGGCATGACGGAGCATTCCCATTACCATCACCTGATGGTCATCATTTCTCCCATGTGTGCTGGCTCGCAGAAGAGAACAGCTTGTTCTGAATTGAATGAAACTACTCACACTACCACTAGAATCAGCCTCGCACCACTACAAAACATTAAGGACAAACTAAAAGCTCACATGACCAAGCATCACAGACTTGGAGATGCTAATACCAACTCAGGTTACTATAACTATTGGAAGAGACAGCTCACCTCCGTAAATGTTACAACTAGCAATTCTTTTTGAAACAATACAAGAATAAATGTATCACAAAAAAGGAATGTCATGAAACTTAGACCGGGTACTCTTTACACTCAGAAATGGTGCATCTCTTCGGTAGAGCCTGAAGTTCATTTTGTCTGTTGTGTCATCGGCCATACAGCCAAATCCATACGCTTTCTGGTTGTCAGAATGCTCCAATTCAAAATATGGTGACTGAAAAGGCATAACATTGCTTCCAGGCTCATCATCAAAACCTTGAACAAATGTGATTTTTGAGGGAACATCATTTTCACAGATATTGGAAGTGAAACACGGATGGCTCAACAAAGTCTGGTCTTGCCGGCACATATAGCCAACACGACTTTACTCCAATGGCTTCTACCAAATCTTTCAGCAGATGAACATTGATCCTGCTCTAGACCAGATGCTATTTGCATACTGCCAGTTGGAATGAAAAATGGCCATCAAGGAGACAAACAGACCATACACCCTTTGCGCTGGGATGTACACATTGAAGTCAAATATTGTGATGACACACGACCAGAGCAACAACTAGCAAGAGCAACTGAACAGCATACTAGATTGAAACACGCCCTTGCACAGCAATGCCACAAAGTAAGCCTACATACCATCCTGATTGGAGTGACGGGGACCATTTACAAATGTCATACTGAACTGCCCCTCAATAAGCTTGGCCTTGACCGGTGTAGAGTAAGAAGACTTACTCTTGATCTGAATGCTCATTCTATTCAATATGCAGCATAAATCATAAATACAAGTTGAAAGTTGAAACATAAAGGAAAGATTAAATGGCTCTTTTCAGAACCCTCCCAACCCCCACTAATGACCTTCTTCCTAGTTTGATGGTGGAGGTTTGCCTTATGCTTGTAACAGAGGTAACTTAATCCTCAATTCTCGCAAACAGGGGTTACCTTGTTGGCGTAGTCTTTTCTTTCTTCTTTTCTTTTCCATAGTCAAGAGATCTGTACATCTGCTCCAAGACAAACCATTGCACATCCTCAACACTGATGTTGTTTAAGTAAAAATCTCCTGTGTCTCCAATGTAATTATATTTATAGATCTTTTATAAGTTTTATTAGCAGTTAACTCAATAGGTAACCCTACCTTCTAACCCCAAACCCTAACCCTACCTTGGTATAGGTATGTTTGTTTTTTCCATATAGCGCTATACGCCGACCCTCATGTATGTATTTGAGGATTGGAGGGTATCATATCTTGTAGAAGGATGGTGTGGAGTGTAACCTTATTGGCTTTCATAAGCCAAAAAGCGCTTGAATTCAAGTGCCTGCATAGAGTCTCATGTAATGTAATTTGCTGGAGGCCTCCAGCTGGTGACCAGGCCTGGTGTCTCCACAGTATCTGGCCTCTATCAGGTGTACCTCTTATTCGCTTTGAGATTGTGAGCTCTGTGCAATTCTCCATGAGATCTAGCGCGCTGCACCTGATGTAAGTGAGGAGTGGAAGGTGGTTAGGATTTAATGGGTTTGGAATCAACCAGAATGGCATCAGGGGGATTTGAGGTTAGCCTGTCTCAGACAGATAATTGGGCATCAAAAAGCCAGCTGGGTAACGTCCTATCATTAGCATGCTCAAGAATTTGAGGGTTCTGTTGGGCCAAATGGTCAGTGCTGCCGGCATCCACAAGGACCGAACATCCTGCTTGAGAGGTAGATATAACAGACAGGAAGCCTACTCTTTATAGGAAGGGCTGTCATGCTGAATCATCGTCATGAATAATTCAGTGGATCAGGAACATTATATGTACATGACAGGTTTTTAGGTTCCAAGGCTGTAACTGCTGAACGAGGGCAGCTAAGCCGATTGAAGGCCTCCCTCAACTGAGGTCCATACCCCGAACCTACAGGTTGCGGGAGTGGACATTTGACTACCACTGTAGGTAACCCTGTTCGTTTGTACATGACAGTGCACACCATTGATGATAGGTGGATTATTTGCGCTCTCTTGGATGCGCATCAGAAGAGTGCCTCGGAAAAATGCAGTTGCTGTCATAGATAAGAAAAAGAAAATACGACGCCAATAGGGAAAATCCTGTTTGCGTGAGTTGAGGATGAATTTTACATCTGGTGCAAGCACTAGGCAAACCCCTACCATCAAACAAGGAAAAGGATCGTTAATGGGGGGCCGGAGGGTTCTGAATAGAGCCATGTGCTCTTTTAGTGTTATCTTCCAACCTCCTTCTTGTATCAATGGTTTTTGTTGCTTATTGAACTGAATGAGTGTTCAGGTCATGTATAAGTCTCTTCTCTTTCATCAGCAGATATATCTATATAGGATGTGGGATGACCAGCAATTGTCACACCGTGAGCTCAGTTGCAATTAAGCATGCAAAACCTTTCTACCTGTTGAGTTTATTGCTTTGAGTCAAAGGTTTGTACAGCCGTATTGCCACATGGAACTGGTTGAACTGTAAAGGATCCAAACCACATTTGCGGCGTGACATATATAACAGTAATGCGCGAATCTCGCGCATAACGCACCATGAAGGAGTTGAGCCTGACCATCAGAATCCTCTTTCGCAGTCAGCAGCCATTTCTTATACAGGGGCACCCATGCCCTGTTGTGAAAAGAAATGTTCCAAACCCGGCTTGCATACATACCAGCAGCAAATCAGCTTGATCGATCTTGCTCAATAAGGAAAGTGGTTGTCAGCAGGCTGTTCCAAAAGTGGACAACACAAAGGAAACAGTAGAAATGAACAAGCAGCTGGCTTGTCTCCCGTGGTCGGCAACGTGTGTTTTTGCTTCTTGTCACACCCATAACATTCAGAAGGCATACATGATGGATTTGGGCTTTTGTTTCGATAGAAGATTTGCTTCAGAGAATTGTAGCCCAAGCCTGCACCCAAATAGGCCTGCAGAGAGCGCAAAGACTTGGTAAATACAGAGCAAGGCATATTCCTTATTCTTTATACCCAGCTCAGGACAGATTCTCCAGACTCTGGCTATGGCGCCTGCAAAATTGCATGCCATCTGGTTTGAGACATTTGTCATCCTCCCATTGTGGCTCAGGGTTATGCCGAAGTATTCAATATTTTGCACATTCTTAAGCTCTGGACACTTGAGCAGGCGGCAAGGCACCTGCGATGGGAAGTCGGCTGTCCGCGCTCGCATCTGTAGGTTCGGGGTTCGAACCTCTCTGGAGACTCACAATCAGCTAAGCTGCCCTCGTTTGGCGGATAAAGCCTTAAAACCGTACCTCAAGCGGAGTGCCATTGAATTGAAAGATTGGAGTAGAAGAAAGCCATGACTTTTGGTTGTTAGTGTATTCATCGTCAGCCCTTGGGCAATCATGAGTACAGTAAGTATAGAATCTGTCGAGTTGGAGCTGGAGGCGAGCGGCAGAAATGGCTGATAGTGCAATGTAATCTGCATATTCAGTGTGAGAAATTAAAGTCGTCTGCAAGTCTGTTATTGCCCCATGGTCTGACATGTTCAAGAACTTGCCCAATGCGCTCGCGGTGAAACGAGAGATTTAACATAATGATAATAGAAGGCTCAGTGGGCATCATTGCTGCAGTCCTGAGTTGCTATGATTTCATCTGACACATTGTCTCTGTCAACGAGGATAAAGACACATTCTTCGTACATAGCCATCACAACGGAGAGCAAGAACTTCGGAACCCAAATGTACCGATGGTGGGCCCACAGCTTCTCTCTTTGGACTCTGTTGTAGGCAGCCGTGAGATCAAGTATGGAATGATTGCATTACAGCTGTACATGTATCCGACGAACGAAAGCACCTTAGGTTAATTCTGCCACCGGAACTTAAAACTAGGAAGGCACGGATGAAAGGAGAATGGCACTGTGAGAAGCAGGAATGATGCAATGAAAGAGTTGTTGAATGCCTTGCATTTGGAGGTTGGTGGACGGTAAGGATAAGGTTACATAGCTGTACCTGCTGTACATGGGCTTAGCTGACATGCAGGCCTGTAACCAAACCAACACATAAGGGATCGGAAGGTGGTGTCCTAAAACCTTGGACACAGCAGTTTAGGCACACATGCACAAACAAAGCCAGTCCTGTTGGTGATTAATTGGCTAATGAGCACTCTTAGGTAGAGCCACTACAAGATTACATAGATAAACACACACATATATACCATATATATATATATATACCGAGTGAAGGCAAGAAGAAAAGCCACACTATTTCATCTTGGTCCGCGTCTGCCGGGCAGCTCGCAGGTGATCTTCTAAAATCTAAAAATTATAGAGAAGTTCAATGCAGCATAACAAGCCTTAACATCCTGAATTGGCCTAAGCTTACACTATTTGGTATCACGAATTTGAGCTTCAACTAAATTGAGTTTTTTTTCAAAGAATATTTTGATACATGGAAATTGCAAAGATTCCACTGGCTGAGTAGCTTCAGAGCAGATCTCTCGCCATGCAGTCTGTGAAAGTGGCTGTCGTGGGAGATCCTGGCACTGGCAAGACATCACTCATCAGCACGGCCTGCAAAGGTGTGTTTGATGGCAAACCTGTGCCTGTGCTCCCCCCAGCCCGCCTGCCCCCGGACTATACGCCTGCTCATGTGCCGATGGTGATCACGGACACATCCTCAAGACCAGAAGATCAAAAGGTGGGTCACTTATGTGCATTGAAAACACCCAAAGCTCAAATCTTTGGCATGATTGATCTTCGTCTATGTGAATTATTTTCCACGCAGAGTAAGGCGGCATGTAGGAATAGACGTTTCCACACATGCATATCTACATGCTCACAAATGACTCGACAAAGCAGTACGCAATGGTGTTGACACGCACCTAAACCCGCACACACGCATGCACACTCGCATGTCCAGAGCACATGTGCTCATTGCGCAATGATTCGGGCACATATCCATGTAAACTTCTCTTGCATGAACCCGTGAGTCAGTGGAGTGTTTCTTGCTCTCTCTGTTCTGGTTTTTGTGAAAATGTCCTTTTCAGTAATTGGACCTGCCTCACATGTGTTCTGTACAAAAGCACACATTTGAGCATCAATTAAGTAGCCAGACTCTCAAGGAAATTTTCACAATAAATTGCTTGTTAGTTAAGGCCCACATACTGGCTCATGTACCTGTGTGTGGACGTTCCCCCGAATGAGTGCTTTTTTAGCCAACTTCGTTTAGAATACGTACATGTTTGTGCGGCGAAACGGGCAACTGGTATCCTGCGTTGTATGAAAGTAGCTGCTCTCTGCTTCAACAGAAGATGTGTGTAGAGAGTACGCTCGATTGTAGACATGCTTAGGTCACTGTCCGGAACCATAACAAAAGATTGCTCAGACACAAGAAAAGAAACAGTCAGTTGTGAGTTTGTCACAGGGGAAGTGCACCGACTATCTACGATTTCTGGAGGTGCTACGGCCAGTGCATATTGTTCAGCGCAATAGTGAAGAAAAATGTGCGGCACGTGTAAGCAAGCCCTACAAACCATTGCTTCTTTTTTTAATTGACCTCAAGCTGTGCAATGCCAATGCCAATTCTGCACATAGCAGTACACCTTCCCTCCTTGTCACAGCATTGAACTCGAAGCTTTAAGCTAGTATTTACAGAGGTGGATGCTTTGGTGCAACAATTTGGGACCCGTGTCATACCTAACTGGCATGTTCCTGATAATGCCCGAACTTCCTTTCATGCTGCTACTGTGTGCAATGGGATTTAAGACTTGTTGCACCATCATGCTTCTGTTCCAGGCTGCATGCAGGGGCAGGCTTTCCACCACCCAGCTGCTGTGTCATGCTTGCATCTTTCCCAGGAGGGTGCTTGGTGCACTGCAACTGCACACCAAGGGTGAATGTGTTTGAGGCCTGACTGGGGTGACAATGCCTCTGCTTGACCGCGTCTGTCTTGCACCCATGCTGCACCTTCTGGGTCTGTCTGCGCCAAATGGGGAAGGTGTCTCTGGCCAATGCCCAAATATCTTGTAGGTGGTGGACCCGGTGTTGCAGACCTCGGACGTGCTTGTGGTTTGTGCAGGTGGTGGACCTGGTGTTGCAGACCTCAGACGTGATTGTGGTTTGCTTCGATGCCACCCGGCAGCCCACTTTGGACTCCATTCGCACCTTGTGGTGGGTGGCCGTGCTCCATGTGTGCACCTACCTCGTGTGCACCTGAGGGCCAAGGCTGTGGTCGATGGTGCGTGGGCGATGCATCTCAGAGGAGTGTGGCATGCACGCAGCAGGCTGGTGGCTTTTCAATCCAGGCCGCACCACGCACTGAGGAGGCTTTCTCTTTATGACTATTTAAGGCCTTAGGCAGTTGCTTGAGGATCTCAGGGGGCTCCATTTGTCCTTTTGGTACCTGCCAGTGAAGCCCTCCTCAGTGCGTGCCACGCACGTGCACATTGTTCCCTGACATTGTTCACATGAAACGTGCACATGAAACAATGTGCACATGACACCCTCCTCAGTGCGTGCCACGCATTCTGGAGGCCATAACAGCGTGTGTGGCTTGAACCACCCCAGATCTTAGGGGCTGCGCGAGCTCAGGGCCATATTTTGTCGTCACCGCCTGCTGCAGGTACCCACGCACGCAGCGCTTGAACCCAGACGCCCCAGTCGTGCTGTCATGCTGCAAAGCCGACCTGCTCCAGGGCGACAGTGACATTGGCCGCTTGCGTGAGGTGCGTGCACCCCCCCACTATCCAAATATGCACTGCATGCTTCCCTCTGGCACAAGGCAGACCACTTTGTACAAGCTGTCTTGTAACGGCTTGGGTTGCATCATATGATGCCTGGCAGCACATGGGATGGTGCTCAGCTTCAGCCCAAGAGAAAAAGGTGTGCACCTTTTTATCTATGGATGAGGGAGGGAGGGAGGGGGTAGGGGGAGACTGTGGCACCTCGGTCAGCAATGGAGTGAGTGGAATGATGGTGCGAGGGGTTTGTTAGAAGGAAGCTGAGGCCTTTCCTTGGAACCATGTTGAGCTCGCTCGCTTGCATCACTGTAGATAAACCGTTGCCAAAATTGCTGTCTGCCCACCCCTGAAGCCGGTCCGTATTTGTGGGGCTCGCTCATTGCATCATTGCCATCATCGCCATTATCACTTTCATTGCCATCCTTGCCATTATCTTTAAACACACTTCAGTGCTGTGTGCCCACCCCAGCAGCCTGCGGACGTATGTCAGTGTGAAGCTGTGGTTTGTGCACAGACCCAGCTCCCCAGAGGCCCCTGTGACCGTGCTCACTCAAGAGGGTACACCAGGTGCTGCTTGTGCCTTGCGCAGGCATGGCTTGCTGCAGCCCGCTGTGATCTCATCACAGTGGTCATAAGCTCACACAGTGGCTATCTTGCCGTTCTGGCTTGCCTCATCTCACTTCTGATGCTGCGCGCTCATGCATGCTGCTGCCTCCACCTGTGCTATCCGTCAGCCGGGAACAGCCTTGCTGCTCATGTGTGCGCGTGCGTGTGCGTGTGCGTGTGCAGCGCGTGGAGACCGCGGTGCAGGACCTGCCGTCCATTGAGGTGTGCCTCAATGTGTCCGCAAAGCAGCAGCACAACGTGGCCGCCCTGTTTGAGTACGCCCTCAAGGGCGTGCTGTATCCGCTGCAGCCGCTGTACGACAGGTAGATGCGCCTCACACAACATTGACCTTAGAATGCCCGCGTTTCGGCCTTGACTACTGCCAAATCACATCCTGCGTCTGTGCACCCTTCATGCGTCATGCATTTGAGCAAGTCATGCAGATGCCTGGTATACCTTGGGTAGATGGTGGAGGGAAGGGAGGGAGTGAGATGGAGCCCTTCCTGGAGTCTTTTGTTGCATGTGGGGTGTAGAAGGCATGTGTGTGTGCATGCTGCTAGCCTAGCAGTGCTAGGTCTTTGTGTATGCCAGAGGTGCCCTGCCTTCAAGTCGCACGCGTGCGTGCTGTATGTGTGGCCCTGCCCAGGTTTGACAAGCGGCTGAAGCTGATGTGCGTGCGCGCACTGAAGCGCGTCTTCCTGATGTGCGATGCTGACGGCGATGGAGCGCTGAATGACGCGGAGCTGAACACGTTCCAGCTTGTCTGCTACGGTGCAGCTCTCAGCGACGAAGAACTGCAGACCGTGAAGCAGGTGTGGCTCAGTGAAAAATGCAGAGCTGCACACGCCGCTCTCTGGCTTGTTGTGTGGTAGGGGTGGGGTGGGGTGTGGTATTTTACAACAGTACAGAGCTGCAGAGCATTCAGCAGATGCAAGCCTTGTGATACCTGCCCCCGTGAATGTGTGGGGGTTCCGGATGGCTGTGAGGCTTTTGAGGGTGAGGCCCTAAAGGTGAGGCCCTAAAGGTGAGGCCACAGGCATCCCTCCTTTTGGGGGTGAGAGGCCCCTGAGCGCCAACGTGCAGAGGGTCCCTGACCAGCTTGCGCGTGCCGCGGGCGCTAGGTTGTGTTGAGCATTGAGGAAGTGAGGGCTTTGAGGAAGAAGCATTTGCGGGACACAGTGTGACATGTGTGACATGTGTGACAGTGTGACATGACATGAACTTAGATATTATGCTTCTTGGGGGCCTTGCGTACCCCAGCACACACATACATACGCACATGCACACACATGCACGCACGCACACACGCACGCGCACACACACGTACGCACACACACACACGCACGCACGCACGCGCGCACACACACACACGCACACACACACACACGCATTTGCGCGCGCGTGTTGGGGTGAGTGCGTGGCAAGGGGGGGCATCCCCTCCCCCCCTCCTGTCCCCCACCGCCCCATCCCTTGCTGTGAGGCATGCCCGGGGCGGTAGCAAATCGGCAGACCCTACCTTTGGGCCCAGGGAGGCAAGGGTTGAGGGACAGACTTCCTCAATGCTGCGATCGTGTCTAGCTGTCTCTTGTGCCACAGAGGCCACGCTCACCTTTCCAGGCCTGCGATTCTGTTAAGCATCTGGCTGTGTCTTTTGCCACAAGGGCCATGCTCAGTGTGCACACTCACCTCTCCAGGCCTGCGATCGTGTTAAGCGTCTTGCTGTGTCTTGCGCCACAAGGGCCATGCTCAGTATGTAGGCTGTGGCCACCTGCACAGCCATGCAGCTGTGCAGGCACGTCTGTGCAGGCATGTCTGTGCATGCAGCCCCTCCCTGCGCCTCCACAGCATTCGTACGGTGTACCCAGTCACCCACACTCCTAAGGTGTGCCTTTAAATCAGCCTGGTCAAAAGGCACAACTAGGGAGGCTGTTTGTGCGGTCAAAAATAACCCACGCTGGTCCCTCACGCAGGGGCTTGCTGGTTGTGGCCACCCACACACCCCAGCTCTTGCGTGCGCCGCAGCACCATGCCACATCCACTGCAGCACCATGCCACGTGCACTGCAGCACCATGCCACGCGCACTGCAGCACCATGTCATGCACACTTGCGTATGCTTCCTTGGGCCACTCCAACGCAGTGGTTGCAGACTCGCGTGTGCCTCTTGCATTGCCCTGCATATGCGTTCCCGCACACCAGAGGCGCGCGCATGCCTCTTGCATTGCCCTGCATATGCGTTCCCGCACACCAGAGGCGCGCGCGTGCCTCTTGCATTGCCCTGCATATGCGTTCCCGCACACCAGAGGCGCGCGCGTGCCTCTTGCGTATGCTACCCTTGGGCTGGCTCTCCCGCGCAGGTGGTGGCCACAAAAATGCCGGCCGGTGTTACGGACGCGGGCGTGACCTTGGATGGCTTCTTGTTCCTGCACGTGCTGTTCATCGAGCGCGGCTGCTTGGAGTCGGTCTGGGTGGTGCTGCGCAAGTTTGGTGGGTGCGCAGACTGGGGCTGCAGATTGTGCAGGAGCCCCATGGGCTGGGGTGCATGCACGCTTGCGTGTGTGTGCGTGCGTGTGTGAGTGTGCGTGCGTGTGTGTGTGCGCGCGTGTGCGTGTGTGTGTGCAGCCGTGTACTATCAAAAACTTTACAACTTTGAGCGCAAGCACAAACCCCCAGAGCTGGAGCTGCAGCAGCAGGACCTTGAGCAGGAAAGCTACAAGAGGCGCTGTAGCACTATTTTGCAACTGTTGCTTGTGTGCGCACCCTGTAGCACTATTTTGCAACTGTTGCTTGTGTGCGCACCCTGTAGCACTATTTTGCAACTGTTGCTTGTGTGCGCACCCTGCAGCACTATTTTGCAACTGTTGCTTGTTATATTTGTGTGTGTGTGTGTGCGCACCCTGCAGGATACAGTGATCAGCTGCGGCTGCGCCCGGACGTGCTAGACACAAACATCAATTTCAATTTGCCTCCCGACCAGGTGCGTGCTTTGTTTGTGCAGGGTGTATTTCTATGTGCGCATGGGCAACTGGGCCCGATTGCAGATGTGCGTGACTCAGGCAATGCATGTGACATCATCACTACACTCCTGTGACTCACTGCAGACTCACACGTTATACGCTGTGCGCGTATTAATCACCATATACCCACAGAGGTGCACCTTTGTGCTCACACAAAAATGTATACACATCCATGCACGCTCACATTCATGCACGCACACATGCACGCCCGATGCACAGGTTTACTTGAACTCCTTGCTCCACTGCTTATGTCTATGTGCTGGTGTGCAGGTGTATGAGCTGTCCGAGCTCGCGGAGCGGTTCCTGCACGCGTGCTTCTGCTCTCATGATGTTGATGGGGATGGCCTCATAACATGGCAGCAGCTGGATGCCATGTTCTCCACAATCCCTCCACCAATGTGGCAGGTGTGTGTGCTGAGGCACATGTGCACGCATGGGTGTGCGTGCATGTGTGCGCATGTATGTGCCTGTATGTATGTGGACGCGTGCAGGGTTGTGCTAGGCGCAAGTGTGAAGGTAGTCAGTCTGTCTCCCCTTGCAGAAGCGTTGTGCTTGATTCAAGTGGCACTCCTCTACACCGCCTGGTGCAGTGCTGCTGCTTTGGGCTGCCTGTCAGACGCACGGTGTGTGTGTGCGTGTGTGTGTGTGTGTGTGTGTGCTCATGATCGGGTGCACACAAACACAAGCACACACAAACGCACATACATGTGCACATGCGCAAAGGTGCACGCACAAACACACATACATGCACAGGTGGCAAAGTGCGGATGCACACGCATGCATGTGTGCAGGGAGAGGAATGGGCACGGCTGCTGGTGCCAGGCGTTTATGGCGCAGCCCACCACTTGGAGGCATTCCTGCTGAAGTGGCGCTATAGTGTACTGCAGGCAAGGGCACCCACCACACCTTACACTGCCACAAGCATGGGAATCCACGAGCACACACATATTCATACGCACACGCACGCACACGCACACACATGTGCGTGCGCACACGTACACATTGACATCCACACCCACGTGCAACTTACGCACACTGCACACGTATTAACACACACACACGACAAACACACGTGCACACACAACATTCACACGTTCACACACACACACACACAAATATGCACACACTTGCACATGCACATGCATACACGCACACGTGCGCATACTCACGCTCGCATGCGCACACGCACACGTCAGGACACAGCTTTGAGCATGCCCCCCAACTCCACCGCACGTGCTTACATGCATAGGGCCTACCCTCCTACGGCCACCCCTGATGCCCCCGCACCCACCCTGTCCTGCGCACTCCCACAGCAGCCAGCCTGCCTGCCTGCAGTGCCCCCGCACCGCGCTGACACACCTGCTGTACCTGGGCGCTGGCGGCCCTGATGGCTCCGGCGCGGGCCTGCTGCTGCAGCAGCACGTGCGCCGTCCGCGGCCTGACGCGCGGAAGCACCGCGCGGAGTTGGCTTCAAGGTGGGGTGGGCCCCTGCTGGGCGGCCAGGCAGGCGCCTGGTGCGTGTGTG
>LFIK01002724.1_pt1 | contig 14296 bp, 10 predicted proteins | sample 643401 | NCBI WGS metagenome assembly LFIK01 (sample SAMN03777447, study PRJNA286221) | soda lake metagenome | biome: soda lake; feature: Kulunda steppe; material: water; isolation source: sample T5-Br brine of Lake Tanatar-5 | place: Russia: Kulunda steppe | collected 2010-07 | reverse complement strand
CATGGCCCGCAAGACAGGTGGCAAGGTTCGGGTGAATGCGGTGCTGCCAGGTTTCTACATCGGCGAACAAAACCGGCATCTGCTGACGAATCCCGATGGCTCGTTCACGGAGCGCGGACAACTGGTTGTCGACAACACGCCCTTTGGCCGCTTCGGCGAAGCGGAGGAACTGCACGGGGCGCTGCACTACCTGCTGGCCGATGCCTCCAAATTTGTCACCGGCACCATTCTGCCGGTCGATGGTGGATTTGTCGCCTTTTCCGGAGTTTGAGACATGGCAGCCAAGACCGGCCCAAGCTTTCTGGAGGAAGGTTTCCGCTGGTTTGGGCCAGGGGATCCGGTTCCCCTAAGCCACATCCTCCAAACGGGTGCCAGTGCCATATTCAACGCGCTGCATGAAATTCCCTACGGTGATTTGTGGCCTGCGAAAGCCATTCAGGAACGCAAATCCCTGATCGAAGCAGCCGGGCTCGAGTGGCGAATTGTCGAATCGGTACCGGTGCACGAGGATCTGAAAACGGGCTCGGGTGACCTGCAAGGGCTGCTCGACAACTATTGCCAAACACTCCGCCACCTCGCGAATGCTGGCATCCACACGGTGGTCTACAATTTCATGCCGGTGCTCGACTGGGTACGCACCGACATGAGCTGGGCCCTGCCCAGCGGCGCGCGTTGTCTGCGTTTCAATCCGGTTCACTTCGCGGCCTTTGAACTGTTCGCCCTCAAACGGCCCGGCGCCGAAGCGGATTACAGCAATGAACAGCAGGCATCCGCAAAAAAGTGGTGGCAGTCCGTGGATACCAAAACTCAGGAACAGTTCATCCAATCGGTCATCGACGTCTTTCCCGGCGTCAAGTGGGGCCTGTCACTTGATGACATTCGCCGGATGCTGGACCGCTACCAAGGCATCGGCCCCGAACAACTGCGGGCCAACCTCGAGCGCTTTCTCAACGCAGTGATACCAGTTGCCGAGTCCATGGGCGTCCGCATGGCCATTCACCCCGACGACCCACCATTCCCTGTGCTCGGCCTGCCGCGCATTGTCAGCACAGCGAAGAACATCGAAGCCATCTTTGCAATGGTCGACCACCCCGCCAACGGCCTGTGTTACTGCAGCGGCTCTTTCAGTGCCCGTGCGGACAACGATCTGGTCGCTATGGTAGAACGTTTCGGCCCGCGCATACACGCTGCCCATCTGCGCAACACCCAGCGCAATGAAGATGGCAGCTTCCACGAAGGCGGCCACCTCGACGGCTCCGCCGACATGCCCGGTATTGTCCACGCACTGCTGAAGGAACAAGACCGACGCCAAACCGAAGGCCGCGCCGACTGGCAAATCGCTTTTCGCCCCGATCACGGTCACGTCATGCTAGACGACCTCGAAAAACCCGCCGGAATCACCCCAGGGTACCCCGCTATCGGCCGCTTGCGAGGACTCGCGGAAATCCGTGGTTTAATGCAAGGGCTGCGCTGGCAACCTTCAGACCGCACCTTTTAACCACGCAGCATACGCTTCCACACCGATCTCTCCAGCAGCAAGCGCCAGGGTTTGCAGGACGGCTTGCTCTTCGGGAGCGACCAAGCGATGTCCATTGATTCCAAGGAATACATAGGCAGCCATGAATCCCGACCGTTTATTCCCATCGACAAAGGGATGGTTCCGGATAATTCCAGCGGCATAAGCCGAAGCGAGGTCGAACAAGTCCGGCTCGCCGTATGAAAACAGCTGAACCGGCTTGTTGATCGCCGAGTCCAGCATGCCTTCGTCCCGAATGCCTCTAAGACCCCCAAACCGTGCCAGCAAGGCATCGTGGACCGAAAGAATAATCTCTTTGCTCAACCAATGTGGCTCGGTCATTTCGCCAATTCCCGCAAGGCGTTGCGATACCGATTCATACCCTCTTCGGCCACTTTCATAACTTCCTCAAACCCCGGTCGGTCTCCAGTTATCCGTAGCGAGTTTTCCGGCGACTCGGTCAGGTAAAGCGACTGGCCCTCCTCGACCTTCAAAACCTGAAGTGCCTCTTTGGGCAGCACGATGCCAAGCGAGTTTCCGATTTTGCGAACTTTGGTTTCAATTGCCATGTAATAACAAATGTTACCACAGAAGGTCAGTGTCAAGTTTTCGATTGTCATTTAGCGTTCAAGACCATGCTCTGTAATTGTGAATAAACTGCTTTGCTCCTTGCTGGTATCGGGCCTTTGCGGCCTGTTTCTACCGCTTTCCGTGACCGGAAACGTGATTATCAATGAAGTGATGTCATCCAACGGTCTCACCATTGCCGATGAAGATGGCGACTTCGAGGACTGGGTTGAGTTGTGGAACAGCGGCGACACTGCCGTGGACTTGAGCGGCTACGGCCTTTCCGACGACCCGGACCGCCCGATGCGCTGGGTCTTTCCTGAAGGCGTGGTCTTGGGACCGGACGCTTATCTGCTGGTCTGGCCCTCAGGCAAGGATCGGCGGGATCCAGACGGCGAACTGCACACGAACTTTGGCATCAGCTCCGCAGGGGAGCCGGTTTTGCTCACCGCGCCTGACGGGACCTTGGTCGACGAATTGCCGGAAAAACAGATCCCACGCAACATCTCCTACGGGCGCGGCTATCCAGACGTCCACAACGAATACTTCTACGCAGAACCCACTCCGGGTGGACCCAACGAAACCACAGGCTACATCAACCTATTGAGGTCTCCCACCTTCACTGTCGAACCGGGCTTCTATCCCGGCGAAATCACTGTCGGCATCACCTACGAAGGGCCCGAAGACGGTGTTGAACTCTATTACTCCCTGGATGGCAGTCGTCAGATCGCTGACGCAACCCCTTACAGCGATCCGATCACTTTCAGCTCCAGAGCCGGAGAACCGAACGGGATTTCGATGATCCCGACCAACCCACCCCAAGTTCCGGAACACATTCGCTGGGAAGCGCCGATCGGCGAGGTGATGAAAGCCAATATTCTAACCGCGATTCCACACAAGGAAGGCTACCTTGCCCTCGAACCCCGCAGCGGAACGTACTTTGTCGGCCCTGAATGGCTCGATCGTTTCGGCCTCAATCTCATTTCCATCGTGGCCGATCCCGAAGACCTTTTCGGCCATGAGACAGGAATCTATGTGCCGGGAAAAATCCACGAAGACAACGAATTTACCGGTGAAAGCGGGAGGCCCCATGCCAATTACTTCCAACGAGGCGCTGAATGGGAGCGTCCAATCTCCTTTGAATATTTTGACCCTGCAACGCAGCAGCGCCTGACTGACGGCCACCTCTCCATGAGAATCCATGGCGGCAGCACCCGCGTCTATCCACAGAAATCACTTCGTCTCTACGACCGTGGCAGCGTCTACGGCGGGGACGGCCTGAACTACCCGTTTTTCTGGGAGCGGCCCTATCAGGATTTCAGTCGCCTGATTCTACGCAACTCGGGCCAAGACTGGCATCACTTTTCAAACGTTATGTTCTTAGATGCATTTCTCCAGCGACTGCTGAAAGACATGAATTTTGAATACCAGGCTTACGAACCCTCGGTTCTGTTTCTCAATGGTGAATACTGGGGTATTCACAACATCCGCGAGCGCATCGACAAATACTTTATTGAACAGCAATACGGGGTGGACCCAGACCAACTGGATATGCTGACCGGGAATGCCGAGGTGGACGAAGGTTCAAATGAGCACTACCTCGCCATGCTCGACTTCATGCGCAACAGTGACATGAACGACCCCCAGAACCTCGCCCAAGTCAACGAGATGATGGATGTCGACAATTACATGGACTACATCATCGCGCAGACCTTCATCGCAAACTGGGACTGGCCGGGCAACAATGTCGATTTCTGGCGTCTGCAGACGGACTACCACCCCGACAAACCCAAAGGTCACGACGGACGCTGGCGCTGGATCCTCTACGATCTCGACTTTGCCTTCATCATTTACGAAGACGAGCACGGAGACCACCCCCGGCGCAATATGTTCGAGCACCTCACAAACCCAACAGATTCAATGTGGCCCAATCCGCCCTGGTCCGTAGAGCTGATTAACTTGCTCTGGGAAAGTGAGGACTTCACCAAAGCCTTCATCACCCGCTACACGGACCACCTCAACACAACCCTGAGGCCGAATCGATCCTGGCAGCTGCTGGATACCATGCCCACTCCCCTGCGCAATGAAATCATTCCTCACCACCAACGCTGGGGCCGAGGTGATTTTACGCTGGACCAATGGGAACGCTACATTGGCCACCACATGCATTTCGCAGATGTTCGCTACGGCATCGTCTGGCAGCACTTGCAGGATCATTTCAATGTTGGCAGCCCCGTAGAGATCACCCTGCGCAACAACGACACCGACAAAGGCGTTTTGCAAATTCACGATATGCGACTGGAAGAGGGACACGCCGGATGGGTTTGGGGTCGCCCAGCGGAATGGCAGGGGCACTATTTTCCCGAATTACCCGTCCAAGTCACCGCCGTCCCCGACCCAGGCTATGCCTTTGCGGGCTGGCTCGAGTTTCCGAATCACGACTCGGCGACGATTGAATTCTATCCAGGCGAGACCTCTGCTCTCACTGCTACTTTCGAACCCGGGCCCGAACACCAGCTCCTGCATTACTGGCACTTCAACAACACCAATACCCTCGAATCCCTTCTGGAGCCCAGCTATACAATGGGCGATCCGTCGATCGCGGTGCAACCGGGACCGGCAACCGAGGTCGAAGATGGGGGCGGCAATGGTTTTGACGGCGAAAATGCCCGCCTCGATACACCCACTGGCCGCCACCTGCGCATCAATAATCCTTTGGGTGCCCAGGTGGATATCGCCCTGCCGTCCGAGGGCTTTCACAGCCTGCGCTTCGCCTACGAAACCCGTCGCTCGGGTCAGGGCGCTGGCATTCAGCAGCTGTACTATACGGTCGACGGTACAGACTATGACCCGCTGCAAACCCTTGTGGTCATCGCCGATGATCCGATTCTACATGTCTGGGACTTCGACGACATTGAAGGCGCCAGCAACAACCCTGATTTTGCCATCCGCATCGAATTCGAACAAGGGGACGGCGGCACCGCCGGCAACAACCGCTTCGACAATATGACCCTTGAGGGAGTGCCTTACAAAGACTTTCTCTCACGCGACGTAATCGCCTCTGCCGGTGGCTGGCACCAGAGCGCAGCCTTCGGACGCATCGCAACCGCAAACAACCGCTGGGCCTACCACAAGAAAGCTGGCTGGATATACGCTGCCCATAGCAAGAACGCCCTCCGCGGAGCCTGGATCTGGTCCGAAAGTCTCGAACGCTGGCTGTGGATTTCATCGCGCATCGGGCCCAATCGAGCTTACGATGCCAACAGTGAAGCATGGCTCTACTGGGATGCCAGTGAGCAGCAATGGATTGCGATTCCGGAAGAATGATCGCGGAGGGCGGACGCCTCGTCCGCCATCCATCGCTGACTGTCAGAACACTCTGAGATAGCCAAACCATTCGAATTCCGTTGAACTCATTGGCATGGCTATGATTCAGCACTGCTCAATTTACAAGACCCTGATCCTCTTCATCGCCGGCAGCCTGTTGGGGATGGCCAACGCAACCGCAGATAAAATGGAATTCGAAATCGGCAAAACCCTTTACAAAAACGCGCTCTCCAGTCCGGAAGACATTAAAGGCTGGCTGATTGAATCCAGTGTCGAGGGCCAACCGGCCATCACCTTCCCGAACGGCCGCATGCGTATGGAGTCCGAGGTGCATTTCCTGCTCTGGTGTCCGCTGGATTTTCCGGACAATATTCGCATCACCTGGGAATTCCAGCCGCGCCGCGACGACGGTCTGGCCATGTTCTGGCTCGCCGCCAAGGGTCGCGAGGGCGAAGACCTGTTTGACGACAGTCTGGCCGAGCGCACGGGCGCTTATCCACAGTATTTCGATGGCGACATAAACGCCCTGCACGTCGCCTATTTCCGCCGCAACTTCCACGGCGAACCGCTCGAGGAACGCTCCTTCCAAACCTCCCACCTGCGCAAGAGTCATGGCTTCCACCTGGTCGCGGATGCGGCCGATCCAATTCCTTCTGTGCGCGACGTAGTAGGACCCTATCAGATGGAAATCATCAAATACGGGGCCTATTTCCGTTTTTCCATCAATGGTCTGAAAATTTTAGAGTGGAAGGACGATGGCAGCAAGGGCCCGATTCTGGAAGGCGGCAAAATCGGACTGCGCCAGATGGCCGGCCTCATTGCCGACTACGGCAAGCTCAAGGTTGAGGAAATCCGCAGCAAGTAAGCATGCCAAAGCTGGGCCCCTGCAGAATTTCCCAATCTGCCAATAAAAGATCCATATAGACAATGACTTGGCCCGTTGAACCCTCTATACTCTGAAGGCCATGAGCAAAACTCCTGAAATCCAAACCACTACGGTGGGTTCTTATTCCCCGATCGACTGGCTCGCAGCCCTGCCCTCCGAGCAGGCCATCTTGGATGCGACGGCCGTTGTCATCGATACTCAAAAGCGCCACGGCATTGATCTGCCAACCGACGGCGAACTCTACCGCTTCGACGTCAATCACCCGGACACCAACGGCATGATTGAATACTTTATCCGCAAGATCGGCGGCATTCGCGGCGAAGTGGGTCGCTCCGATACCAAAGCCTTTCAGGCTATGGACAGCATGAAATTCCGGAGCAAGCCCGCCGGGGTCGTAGTCGAGGCCCTACACGAAGGAACTCTGGACCTGCTCTCGGCCTGCAAGCAGTCCCAATCGGTCGCAAACGGCCCCTTGAAATTCACCCTGACCAGCCCCTTTATGCTGTCCCGCACTCTGCTGGACTACCACTACAAGTCGTTCGAGGATCTGACTTTGGCGATTGCAGATGTACTCGCCGAGCAAGTTGCCGACCTTGATGTCGACTGCGTGCAAGTCGACGAAGCAAATATCCCGGGCGCACCCGACCACGGTCCGCTCGCCGCCGAAGCCATCAACCGCGTCCTCGACCAAGTGAAAGGACAAAAAGCTGTTCACTTTTGCTTCGGCAACTACGGCGGCCAGACCATCCAAAAAGGTGCCTGGCAGCCCCTGATCGATTTCCTCAATGCCCTACACACCGATCATCTGGTTCTGGAATTGGCCCACCGCCCGGATTCCGACCTCGATGCCCTGAAAGAAATCCGCCCGGAAATCGATCTCGGCATCGGCGTCGTCGACATCAAGGTCAACCACGTCGAAACTCCCGACCAGATTGCCCGCCGAATCGAAAAGGCGGTATCCGTCGTCGGCGAAGGGCGCATCAAATGGATCCACCCGGACTGTGGCTTCTGGATGCTCAAACGCACCATCGCCGACCGCAAAATTGCCGCCTTGGCGAAAGGCCGGGATCAATTCCTCGGCCGCTGAGCGCGCCCGCACGAATTCCTCTCCGCTACGCCCTCGCCCCGGCACCCTAGGCTGAAGCCAGGGCCTACGCCAATCCGCCGCCCAGCGCAACGTAACCCCCTCGCTTCAGCGGGGGGCCGGGGAAAAGTGCAGCCACAGATCTACTGGCCAGCAGCGCTCTGGGTATCCAGGCGTTTAACCACCTGCAGGGTCTCGCCGGTATCCTCCATTTCAAACAGATGGATGCGCTGATTCGGCCCGGTGTTGGGGGAGTGAAGGGCCATCATCAATTGCCCTTCAAGGCTTTCGAAGAGCATGGGGTGTCCACCGTCATCGGAGTAAAGTGGTTCAGCCTGCTGTTCCCAGGGGCCTTCAAGACGCCCGGATTCCGAAACTGCGAGGCCTACAGTGTAACCCCCTTCGCCAAAGCTGGACCAGACCATGAACAACTTGCCAGACTCGCTGGTGTAGAGCCAGGGGCCGTCGGTTACCCAGCTACCGTACTCCTGGCGTTCCGCCCAGGGTGCATCACTGCCACGAAACAACACCACCGGCTCGCCAATGGTTTCCGAAAGATCTTCGGACAACCGAACCTTCGACATGGTTCCGTCCACCACCTGAACCCACTCATGGCAGTAAACCATGTAGGGCACGCCGTCTTCCACCCAAAGCGTCCCGTCCAAAGTCATCTTCTCTGCCGGCAATTGGGGCTCGTTGGAAAAAGCTTCGTACGGACCTAACGGGTTGTCCGATACAAGCACCTGAGACCCGCGCCGCACCCGATCGCGCCACTGGAACCACTGGCTCCATTGCTCTTCGAACAGGTGATTGCTGCTGAAGGTGACAAATAGATAATACCGATCCCGGTATTTATGTATTTCAGGTGCCCAGATCCCTTGAATATGAACGTCTTCGCCCCACATCTCCGAGGGCGTTCGGTAAACAATGTAGGGTCCCGTCCAATCGACCAGATCCTCACTGGTGTAAGCCCTCACCGCAGCCCCACGTGCCGAGGCAACCATGTAGTAAAGGCCCGCCTCGCGATCAACCAGCACACAGGCATCCCGCATGAAAATGTCATCCAGAGGCGCGGTTCTGACTTCAGGCGCAGAGGGCGTTTCGGAGGGTTGAGCGGTCATCAGGGCAGGGAGCAAAGTCCACAATAAGGCAACAAACAGGGTAAGGAATTTATGCATGGATCAGAATAGGCCATAGTGCCTGGCACCTTCAAGCACGCCACAGGTTGACTGTCCACTCGCACAGTACAAACAGCCTTCCAAACCCGCTTCCCGGTGCGCCCCACGAACCCGTTCCCGCACATCCGCAGATGCATTGCCAACCAGAATGGCGCAGAATCCTGCCACCAGCGCCGCGTAGTCATTGCCGGAATCCCCGGCAAAGACAATGGCCTCCTTTTCCAATCCCAGTGCCTCGCCCAGCCACTCCAAAGCGAAGGCCTTGGAAACGCCCAGAGGCAACAGGTCGATCAAGCCGTCTCCATTAAAAGGATCGATGCTCACCACGGTGTGGTACGGTAGATCCTCACTGCGTAAACGACTGGCCAATGTGGACCCCAGCGCCTCGGCCTCATTCGCATCCACGTAATAGCTCAACTTGAAAGCCCCCTGCTTGGGATCCTCCTGCAAACGCAAGCCCGGGATCGACTCGAAATAAGGCATCAACTTGGACCCCGAGACCCCTCCCGTCACCGCACTCAATCGAGCTTTGTAAGCATCGGATTCGTGGAAGTCATCCCCCTCACGCCGATACACCGTCGTGCCCACGTCACTGATGATCCAGTCCGGCCGTGGCAGCGAATAATCTGCCATCGCCCTCAGGATTGAGTCAAAATGTCTCCCTGTAACAAAAGCAAGCGGTATGGAACCTGCTTGAAGCAGACCATCCAATTGCTGCAAGGCGTCCTTGGACGCTTCATTTCCATTCAACGGAATCAAAGTTCCGTCCAAGTCGCTCGCCAACAAGCTTGGTCTCTTCTTTGACTTCTTCGGTTTGCAGTCTGCCATAAAATCCTCAATAGTTATACATGGATTTGTGAATCCCTCCAAGCACCATGAAAACTCAGACAACAACTGCCAACCCCCAAAGCCGTCGACCCCTAATTTTGGGGGAGGTTTTATACGACCACTTCCCGGATGGCTCCAAAGTGCTGGGCGGTGCACCTTTCAATGTGGCTTGGAACCTCCGCGGATTCGGCCTGTCCCCGCTCATGCTGAGCGCGGTCGGGAATGACGCCAGCGGCCAGGAAATCCTCAGCCGCATGCACACTTGGGGCATGTCCACCAGCGGCCTCGAATGCCACCCTCAGCACCCGACTGGAGCCGTCAAGGTCTCCAACCCGAGCACGGAGCCAACCTACGAGATCCTCGAAAACCGGGCCTATGATTTCCTCCATCCGCCCGCATTCCCTATCCGCACTGAGGAATACAGTATTTTTTATCACGGCAGTCTAGCCTACCGCTCGACGCAGACCCGGGACACCATTCTTCGAATCCGCGATCAGAGTGGGCTCAAGGTTTTTCTCGATATCAACATCCGCAAACCCTGGTTCAAGAAAAGCTGGTTACCGCGCCTTTTAGAAAAAGTCACCTGGCTCAAGCTAAACCTGGATGAACTGGCCATTCTGAGTGGCAGCAAACCCGACTCCGAGGCCTGGGTGCACGATCAGTCCATGGCAGTCATGGAGCTCTATCAAATTCCCTTTACCTTAGTGACGGAAGGCAGTCGCGGTGCCCACTTTATAGAACGCTCCGGTGCACACGCATTCGCCGAAGCAGGCCGCGCCGATCCATTTGTCGATTCCGTGGGTGCGGGCGATGCTTTTGCATCGGTCTGCATTTTTGGCATCCAGCAGCGCTGGGAGCCCCAGACCATCCTCAACCGAGCGGTCGAATTCGCCGCCCGGGTCTGCCAACAGCAAGGGGCCACCACACTCGAAAAATCCTTTTACAAAAATGACTGGAACAGCAGCGAATAAAAAATCCGCGTCCAAATCCACCGGTGAGGGCCTCCGCATCACACTGGTCAGCCTTCACGGCCTCATCCGTGCTAACAACCTCGAACTGGGTCGGGACTCCGATACCGGAGGCCAGGTGACCTACGTTCTGGAACTCGCCAAAGCCTTGGCCGAGCATCCGGATGTGGCCGATGTCGAGTTGCTCACACGTCAGATCATCGACGACAAGGTATCCGACGACTATGCCCAGCTGGAGGAGAAAATCTCCGAAAATGCTCGCATTGTGCGCATCCCATTCGGTCCCAAGCGCTACCTGAAAAAGGAAAGTCTTTGGCCCTATCTGGACAGCTTTGTCGACCAAACCCTGATCCACTTCCGCCGCAGCGGTCGCATTCCGGACATCGTCCACGGCCACTACGCCGATGCAGGCTACGCGGGCTCTCAACTGGCCCGATTGCTGCACGTCCCCTTTGTGTTCACCGGACACTCACTCGGTCGCATCAAGAAAAAGCGCTTCACCGAAAAGGGTCAGGATACGACCAAACTCGAATCCACCTTCCACTTCAACCAGCGCATCGAGGCCGAAGAGGTCTCGCTCGAGACCGCATCGCTGATCGTCACCAGCACCCAGCAGGAGGTCGAGGAGCAGTACGAAATGTATGACCAATATGTGCCGGAGCGCATGGAGGTCATTCCCCCGGGCGTTGACCTGTCGCGTTTCCGTCCGCCTAAAAAGGGCGAAGCCAAGCCAAAGATTGCCGCCGCCATCGACCGGTTCCTCAGCGATCCGGATAAGCCGATGATTCTGGCCATGGCCCGCCCGGACGAACGCAAGAACCTGGAGATGCTCGTTCAAGCCTACGGTAGTTCAGAAGAGCTCCAGCAAAAGGCCAACCTTTGCCTGATTATGGGGTGCCGCGAAGACATTCGCGAGTTACCCTCCAGCCAACGCAAGGTGCTCACCAGCATCCTGCGCCTGATTGATGTCTACGACCTCTACGGAAAGGTCGCCTATCCGAAAGCCCATGGCTCAGAAGACGTACCCGAGATCTACCGCCTGGCTGCGGCCACCGAAGGGATCTTTGTCAACCCTGCCCTAACCGAACCCTTTGGCTTAACGCTGCTCGAAGCGGCCGCAAGCGGCCTGCCTGTGGTGGCAACCAACGACGGCGGCCCCCGCGACATCATCGCCAACTGTCATCACGGCTTGCTGATAGACCCCTTTGATCAGAAGGACATCGAACACGGCCTGGCTAAAGCGCTCGGTGACCGGGAGCAATGGAAGGACTGGGTCCGCAGCGGCTCTGAAGGCGTCCACGAACACTACACCTGGGAACGCCACGTCGAGCGCTATGTGCGTGACGTCAAAGATGTCAAAAAACGCGCCAATGCACCGGAAACACAGCTGACCGGCAAAAAACGCAAGATCCCACAGTTTGACCGAATCGTAGTCACGGATATCGACAATACTCTAGTAGGAGATCCTGAAGGCCTCAAAATTTTCCTGGAGCGGCTCAGCGAGGTGCGGGACCACGTTGGCTTCGGCATTGCCACCGGACGCGGGCTGGAGGATGTCAAACAACTCATGGAGGAACACGATATCCCGACTCCGGACATACTGATTGCCGCTGTCGGCACCGAAATCTACTACGGCAAGAATTTTGTCCGGGACCGCAGCTGGAAAAAACAAATTGATTTCCACTGGAACCCCAATGGTGTGCGCGAGACGCTCGACGACCTGCCGGGCTTCTACAATCAGGAGAAGACCCACCAGACTCCCTTCAAGGTCAGCTATGAAATTGACATGTCCGTAGCACCCAAGCTCACGGAAATCCGCCGGCGCCTCCGCGAGCAGGGACTTCGCGCCAAAGTTGTGCTGTCGCACAATATGTATTTGGATGTCATTCCACTCCGCGCCGGCAGTGGATTATCCATTCGCCACCTGCTCTATAAGTGGGGTTTCAATGCCGAGCGCTTGCTGGTTGCGGGCGATTCTGGCAACGACGAAGAAATGCTGTCCGGCAACACACTCGGTGTCGTGGTTGGCAACTACAGTAAAGAATTGGAAAAACTTCGTAGCCGCCCACGCATCTACTTTGCAGAATCCAGTCACGCCAAAGGCATCCTTGAGGGTGTCGACTACTATGACTTCTTTGGCCAACTGAAAATTCCGAATGATCGAAACGAATAAGCAATTGTCAGCCGACGAATTTGCCTACGAGTCCGAACTCTCTCTTCAGCGCATCCTGCCGCGCATCTTTGAGGCTCAGGTTGAAGTCGATCCCTCGCAAATGCGTGCCTTTGAAACGCGCCTTAAAGACAACTGGCAACGCCTGTTTGCCCTGTTGTATGAACTCTATGGCGACCGCTATGACTTTTTCTACCACCTGGAAAGCATAGCCCGCACGCTCTACCTGGGCTGGATCGACCGCCCGGATCCGCTCAAGCAGCTGGACGAAAAGCGGTCCCATGATCCGCATTGGTTCGAGTCGTCAAAAATGGCCGGGGGTGCCCTGTATGTAGATCTATTCAGCGAAAATCTCAATCAGCTGCGGGAACACATTCCCTACCTGAAGGACCTGGGCCTGACCTACCTGCACCTGATGCCGCTGTTCGCAGTGCGACCAGGAAACAGCGACGGCGGTTACGCAATCAGCAACTACCGCTCGGTCAACCCACAACTGGGTACGATCGACGATCTGAAAGACCTGGCTAAAGAGCTGCGCGAGGTCGGCATTTCCCTGACGCTGGACTTTGTTTTCAACCACACTTCAGACGACCACGTATGGGCTCAGAAGGCTCAATCCGGAGACCGTGAACACCAACAGTTTTACCTGATGTTCAAGGACCGGACACTCCCGGATCAATACGAGCGCACTTTGCGCGAGATATTTCCGACCGTCCGCCGAGGTAATTTCACCTGGCACGAGGGCATGCAGCGCTGGGTTTGGACTACCTTCAACAGCTTTCAGTGGGACCTCAACTACCGCAATCCGGCCGTCTTTCGGGCGATGCTGGACGAGATGCTGTTTCTGTCCAACACCGGGATCGAGGTCCTGCGTCTGGATGCTGTGGCCTTCATTTGGAAACAAATGGGAACCTCCTGCGAGAACCTTCCAGAAGCCCACACCCTTATCCGCGCCTTCAATACCGCCGCCAGCGTCGCTGCGCCCAGCTTGTTGTTCAAGTCCGAGGCCATCGTCCACCCGGATGAGGTCGTACGCTACATCAACGAGGAAGAATGCCAGCTGTCCTACAACCCAACCTTGATGGCGCTGCTGTGGGAATCCCTGGCGACCCGGGAAACCAAGTTGCTGTTTCAGACCCTGACCCACCGGCACCGCCTGCCACCGGGCTGCACCTGGGCCAATTACCTGCGTTGTCACGACGACATTGGCTGGACCTTTGACGACGCCGATGCGGACAAAGTCGGCATCAATGCCTACAACCACCGCCAGTTCCTGAATGCCTTCTACACGGGACAGTTCGAAGGATCTTTTGCCCGCGGTGTGCCCTTTCAGCACAATGCACAAACTGGCGACATGCGGATTTCCGGCACAATGGCTTCGCTGGCAGGGCTGGAAAAAGCCATCGAGGCGGACAATCCCGTCTGGCGCGAAATGGCCATTCGCCGCATGCTGCTCCTGCACGGCATTATCTGCAGCATCGGCGGCATGCCACTGCTCTACCTGGGCGAAGAATGGGGCATGCTCAACGACTACGACTTCGTCAAGGACCCCGCCAAAGCCGGCGACAGCCGCTGGATTCACCGCCCGAAAATGCGCTGGGAATTCCTCGAGGAGCTCAAAGACGCCGACTCTATCCGCAGCCGCATCTTCCGCTCCATGCAACGCCTCATAAGCGTTCGCGCCAAGTTGCCAGCCCTCGGCGGCAACGAGATGGAACTGATCGACCTGAAGAACCCGCACCTACTCGGTTTCCTCCGCGCCCAGCAAGGCA
>LFIK01002727.1_pt1 | contig 14311 bp, 23 predicted proteins | sample 643401 | NCBI WGS metagenome assembly LFIK01 (sample SAMN03777447, study PRJNA286221) | soda lake metagenome | biome: soda lake; feature: Kulunda steppe; material: water; isolation source: sample T5-Br brine of Lake Tanatar-5 | place: Russia: Kulunda steppe | collected 2010-07 | reverse complement strand
TGTGTGTGTGTGTGTGTGTGTGTGTGTGTGTGCGTGTGTGCGTGTGTGCATGCGTGCGTGTGCTATGTGTATAGGTGTGTGCATAGGTGTGTGCATGCAGGTGTGTGCATGCAAGCACACACACATGTGCGCATGCACGGGCGAGCGTGCAAGCCCTCAAGGTTGTACGCCAGCGCACCTCCGCATAGCCCCGGATGCCCTTTGCGTCTCCAAAGCCCACATCCAGCTCGTATGCCGACCACACGACGCGCGCATCCTGGAAGTTGCTGAGCGTGGAGTGGTCTATGGGCCTGCTGGTGACTGGTGCAGCAGAGCTTGAGGCCATCCTGACACGCCGCAGGTGCTGTGCGCGTGCTGTGCGTGAAACGGGGCTTTGGGTCGAAAGATGGGTAAGCTGCCTGCCACACCTCAGCCCAACTTGCAGCATTTGTTTGCAAATGGGTGCGTTTGTGCACAACATGAACGGAACAAAACCTTCGCCCGTGCAACCTGCCTGGCCCCCCCACACACAAAGGGTAGTAGCAGGGCACGCCTGCCCTCCTCCAGCCACAAGCACCGGCAGTCGTACACTCAAGAGCTTCCACTTCAAAGTACACATTTGTACAGACTGCAGCGACAAACCTGCAGCGGCCAGCTCAACCACCACCACCACCACCACCTGAGAGTACAAGTCTCAGCACCACGTCACTCATCATCCGCTGAGGACGAGGACACCATCAGCCCCTGCACCTCCTTGGCCTTGTAGAGTGCATAAAGGGTTGCTCTGCTGGACTCCAAGATGTCGCCTGAGTGTGGGGTGGGGGGGTTGGGGGTGGGGAGGGCCGTGTCAGGAAGGACTTGTGGTGAATGGGTGTGGAAGTTCTCCACTTGTCCATCCTTACTGACACTTGGAAACTGTCTGTGCAAGTCCAGAGCTGCAAGAGGAGCCGGGGCGTTGACAGGCAGCATGCCCCCCTTGCGCACAGCAACAATCCACAACATCCACGCCTGCGTTCAAGAGGGAGCGGCATGGCAGCATGCAGCATGCAAGCCACCGCCACAGCCTGCAGCCCTCAACGCCGTCCAACTCGCCTACAAAGTAAAAGGGCCGCAGGCCGGCCGTGAGCGCCGCCACTGCCTGCTCATCCTTTGCATTCAATGCGCTGTCCCGCCGGCGCAGGATTTCCTGCGGATGGGAAAGGGCAGTGCAGCCGCATGGATGAGCAAAGAAGCGCAGCCTTCACTGCCCTGCTCCTTGCTTGCTCCCAGCGCTGCCAGAAGCCTCCATGCGTACATGTCATCAGGGGGGCATGGAGGACAGCTGAATGGCATTGAAGGCAAAGGGCGCAGGAGAACTTTGAGTTGCATGGGGCGCCCCCCTCGCATGGTGCTGTCAGTGCTGTCAGTATAAATGAGCGACCCGTACTCCAAAGACTGGCTGATAGACCCTTTACGCTAGGGCACCTGCCTGCATCTCCTGCCACCGCGTGGCCTTCTGGTGACGCTCTTCCAGCAGCGCTTGTAGCGCATGCTTGGCCAGAGCGCTTGTGAACCCTGGAGATAGAGAGATTGGACAAGAGGTGGCATGCACGTTTCAAGCCTCTGCTGAGTGCCTGCAGCATGGGCGCAGCATGCAAGCAGCGCGCACATGAGCAACAGCCAGCAGCCAGCAGCCAAGAGGGGCATAGGCACAGGCGGCATGTGAAACCACCATGTACTGCAGCCAACAGACGACAGGGGCAGAGGCGTAGCGGGCGGGCGGCATGCGAGCACCGACCTGACTGAGTGGCATGGCTCCCCAGCAGCGACCATTCAAAGAACTCCACATCGCTCTTGCCGAACGTGTATCCATTCATGGGGTCATCAAAGTCCCCGAGGATGTGCCGGGGCTGTGCAGGGCGAGGTGGGGTGGGGATTGCGTGTGTGCAAGAGCCATGAGTGCATGCCAGACCCTCCTGCCTGGGCCGGGGGGGGGGGTGCCTGCACATTGTTGCTGGGAGTTTTGGGCCTTTCGGAAGCAGGCAAGCAAAGAGAGAGCGAGCAAAGGTCTGCCCACGGTGGACACAATGACTCCACCCCTCACCACCCCAGCGCACGTGGAAAACTTGCGAGCAAAGTCCTCCCCCAGCGGCCTGGAACATGCACCCAACGCCAGCCACATCCACAAGCCAGCGTGCACATGCACGCTGCCACGCACCTTTGAGAGGTGCGCAGTGAACGCAGCCGGCACGCGCACGAGGGTGGCATGGCCACCGGACACGAGCTGCTCCACGCTGCTGCCTGCCTGCAGGGCACAAAGGATGTTGCGTGCAGTATGAGGAGGTTCTCCATGCGTGTATCACAAATGGGCCTAAGGCAGTGGAGATGCCTGTCGCTCCCCGTTACGCTGCTGCCTGCCTGCAGCGCAAGCCCAGCAGCATGGGTGCCCCGACAAACGGGCCGCTGGTGCGCTTGGAAGCAGTTGCGCAGTTGCGCTGCAGGGATTGGTGCAAGGTGAGGATGCTCGCTGCGCAGACGCTGCGCACTCACTAGGAGGGCAGGTGCGCTTACTTGGCAGGTGGGGTGGATGCACACAGCAGCGAGCACCAAGCATTGCACCACAAAGCACAGTAAAAATGCACACGAGGGGACACTACACGGATGCACACCTTGCTGCCAGGATCAAGCGCTGCCCTCGGGTCGATGAAGCACACTGCATGGAGAGCGTTGGAGACCATTGCATTTAGCAACAAGGAGTGCAGGATTTCTTGCAGCAAAACTGAGCACGCAGACGTGAGCACGCAGACGCGAGCATGCAAGCAAAATGTGTGCTCAAGCGCACACATATTCACAAACACATGCACACGCACACGCACAAGCACACACACAAAAGCACACGCACACACACAAGCACACGCACACACACGCACACGCACACGCACACGCACACGCACACGCACACGCACACGCACACGCGCACGCGCACGCACACGCACACGCACACGCACACGCACATGCACACGCACACGCACACGCGCACGCACACGCGCACGCTCATCGAAGCACACACGCACACGCGCACGTACATCATGAATATTTACATCATTCTATTATTGCCGGGTGACCGTAAAGAGATGTTTAATTAGGGGTTAGCCTAGTTCACAAAATTGTTTCCTCCCGAGAAACTGACTTCACGTGTTGGCCAGAAATTATATTGAAGGTAATACTGAAAAGGTATCCGCGGTCTAATGGGCACGGCATAAACGAAACATGAATGAATCACTATGTCCAGATGCATTTCCGCAGATGCAGCCCCAGGACATGCCCTCCAACTCGGGTTCCCTTGGAGGACTGCCCCCAGACCTGCTAAGCATTGCCCCCATGTCCCAGCAGCACACTTTAACAGCTCATGCAGGCTCCACTGTCCCCAGCAGGCACGCAGTAGGCGCAAGCCAGCTGCGCAGCAGCAGCAGCAGCAGCAGCAGCAGCAGTTTGTTCGGGCGTTGGCCATGGGGATGACGGGCTTGGGCATGGGTCTGCCATGCTTGTCATTGCCAGGGCTGGGGCTGGCAGGCCACGTCCACGTGTCTCGACAGAAGCAGCTTCCTCAACAGACGCAAGAGTTGCAGCTGAAGCGCCATGAGCTGCCAATGCTCTGGAAGTGAGCAATCACGCTCTTCTATCCATAGGGTCCAACATGGTTCACTGTTTGCCTGTGCCTGGAATCCAGGGTGATGGAGGTACCAAAAGATTGCAGAGTGGAGGCCACTTGCATCGAGCATAACAGATTCACAACAAGGTCCCATTTCAGAAATGATCTCTTGACCAATCACCTCTGACCAGCAAGCCCTATCAAAGCATCCCTCACACTCAGCTGCCCTCGTTCGGCGGATACAGCCTTGAAAAGCTTACCTCACCTATCAAAGTATCCCTCACACTCAAACCATGCAAACGATCAGCGTGTGGCACAGGAGCATCAAGAGCAGGATCAGGCACAGCAGCATCCCCAGCAGGCTTTCAAGTCCATCGTTGGTTCCAACAGCATTCCTGCCCGCCCCTTGCTGCTCATGAGGGAACATCTATGTGTTCTGACGCAGCAATTCAAGAAGATGATCTACTGGAAAACACAATTCACTCCATATGCGTGCTGCATTCCTTGTTGTGGCAAACTTTTTGTTGAAATGGCGGCAGTGCTGTCTTACAAAGCAGGCGAACAAATGTGTTGGATGGGTACTTGAATCAAGAACAATTTGAAATGGCACTCGCACCCCATCAATCAAAGGGCGCCACCTTCACAACAGGGCCCTCAGTACACCAAATAACTTTCTTCAGAAAAGGCTACTTTGCAACAGTCTATCATGCATGCTATCATGCATGCAAGCAGGATTTCCCTCCTCCTCCTCCTCCTCCTCCTCCCGCAACTGGCGCATGCGCAGCAAACTCTTGCTTGGAGAAGATAGTGTTCTCACATCATCAACAGTCAAAGCTGTGATGAAAACTACTTCCACCATTTATTAAGGATACTTTGCATGATGTTGTCATGCTTCTTGCACGTCTACTGCCCCTCTCAATGTGAGTGCTGTTTTGTTTCCTCGGAGTTTTTTCGAGGGATTGTGTTCAGCGTGGCAGATAAATATTATAGAATTGCTTAGTGGGCCCCGTAAGCTTATGTACCATGGCTGGACGTCCCCCCACCGAGGTCCGTCGAATTCTAGTGCTTGAACCGTGCTTTATATCTTCTTGCCTGGATACACCGTTCTTATCACGTTCCATGAACCCATGTGTTTCAAATTGTGCAATGCTACCGCACGTGTGAGGGTCCCGGGAGACAGAACTAAGATCGTAACTGAGAGTATGCTTGTCTGAGCATCAACTTTTGTCGCTTTACCTGCGAGATACATATGCGCACATGCACATGTGCATTATATGCCTCACAGGCACAGGAATTCCTTAGAGAGAGGGATGCTCCACTGGCCAGATTGGATGCTGCAGGATCCGTCAACAGGCAGTTCAGCACCCTGGCGCAGGGTTGGGCAACACTGTTCCTGCTGGTCCTTCGGCAGGGTTGGCCTGTGCTGAGCCTGCGGAACTTGGTGGGGCCCAAACCCAACATGCGAGAGGCTTGGCGCAGACAAGCAGCGCAGGATCCGGAGCACTTTAGGGACTGGGCGTGGCCAGATCACAGGCTCTCGCTGCGGCCATGTGAGTGTGCAGACATGCGAAGCGGGCGCTGTTGCAGGTGGTGCTGGTCAACGTTGTGTGTAGTGAACGCGAGGGAGCGCAAGCTTGCAGCTTACGTACGTGCCATCATGGCAATTCATTTAAGCAATAAAGGACCACCATCCGCTTTTGTCTCTTAGTGCATGACCAAGTCTACAGTGTGTGCATGTGCAATCATGTGTTGTACTGATGCCTTGTTGGAGGTATGCACCTTGCAAAAAGCAAAAAGCGCAGTCTAGCGCGCACATGCAGGACCCAATGCCCCTCTTCAAGCAATAAACGTAGGGTTTTCTACCTAGAGGCATGTGTACTGTACAGATCTAACTAGAGCCATGTGTACTGTACAGATGTAGCCCAGTAACAAGATCCATGCCGAAAGGGGAAGATACTTGCATACTGGTGGACTTCGTCGCAGTGCCTGGAACACGGGTTTGATACAGCATTGCACACTCAGCTCAATGAGAAAGCAAATTCAGTGTGCAATGAGTTTTGATGAGCTAGATGTCTGAGGAACTCCATGGACCTCTCCATCGCATCGTGGCAGCACATGTCCCTTGTTACGGCACAAGCACTTGCAAAACACATGCCAAGTGCTCCAATCCTCTAATCCTTGCAGGGGCAGCCGTGGCGATTGCTTACATGGGGATTTGCCTGAAGGACCTGGGTGGCTTTGTCCCTAGGGCCGGCATGTGTGCGATGTGTCTGCTGGCTGCCTTGATGGTGCGTATTAGCAATGTGAACATCTATGCTTGACCAGTTTGACGGGTCCAGCACTTGGCGAGCCTGCCGTGTCTCAAAGATATGCAGGATGATTCGGAAGGCCCCTGGCTTGAAGGCTTCCAAAGCTTGATACAGAGATGATAAGCTTTGTCTTTCAACGCCTTTGTCATGTGATGTATGAAACACACCTGATCGCTTGACTCGTGCAGGCAGGGGTCCTCCCAACGCAGCTGCTCCCAGCAAGGGATGCCCGTGTTTGGGTGAGTTAGTAGCAGATTTCTGTCCTTTTGTTTCACATGCCTGCTGTTTTAGCTCTGACCACAGGCCCAGCGTCTGCTGCAGCAAGGGAATTAGATCAAACAAACAGTCTACTTCTATGCAAGCAACACGCTCAGCAGTGGCCCTGGCTGCATACTTGCACTTAGACATTGTGTTCTCACAATGCTGCACGCCTAGAATGCCGCTAGTTCAGCGTGCTTGCATTTCAGCGCCAGCTGCCTTGGTTGGAATTTGCCTTACATAACATTCGCAGAGGTCCTGGGCTCAATTACAATGGCCTTGCATGGCTGCGTAGGCACTCTGAACCCTTGGATTGAGCCCTGTCAATTTAAATGCAACGCAACCCTGGCTTCAAATTCCGTAATGACATGCCTGCAGGCCAGCCGTTCCATTGTGGTCTTTTCCATGCTCCAGGCCCTTGTGACCATAGCCATCTGCGACCCCGGATACTATTTGGTGTGTAGCGCGGGAAGCTGCATCAATTTGAAACTCTGCTGCGCCTCGTTAAAATTGCTGACCATCGTTTGCGTGACCCTGCAAATATGCCAAGGTTTGCATCCTTGGATTTCTTAGCAGATCCTGGCTGTCAAAGTTGTAAGGGATTTGCGTAGGAAGCATACAGCTTTGACGCTTGAGCCCAAGCATCTGTAGGATGTCCGTAGGTGATTGCATCTGCATACACAACAACTCATGCGTAATTGTAATTGCAGGTCCTTGTCTGTAGATGCTGGCTTGATGTGTACACCAACATTTTTGTTTCAGTGCAGTTTTGGTGAGTGCTTGAATAATAGTCAATTGAAATGAGCTTGCTCTGTAAGGCCTAATCCATTGCAGTCCACGCACATCACAAGCTTGAAATTTTGTAACCGGTTGTCACTGGTCCAGGTTCACACATTAAGGCTTGTTATTGGAGTTGGGATGCCAAGTGCAACCTGCGCATGCTGCCACATGCACATGCTGCCACATGCAACGCGTGTTATTGGAGTTGGGATGCCAAGTGCAACCTGCGCAGACACTGTGGTCCTCATTTGTGTGCATGCAGGCACTGACAGATATGGATTTGTTACACTGGATAGCTTATACATGCATCCACACTGCTGCCAGCACTCCGTTTTTTTGCGAGCACCTGGGGTACAGTGTGGGCTTGGCAGTGTTCAAGGTGTGTGGTTGTAGGTGCCAGGAACAGCATTACTCCTTACGCTAGGGGCAGGCCTTTGACATTTCAAATCACTTGAGAGTTGAGCAAGAGCTGTTCGCGATGGTCCACAACAAGAAATGGGGTAGCAACTGCACTGCTATCACATGCCCTTATTTTGCAGCCATGTGGCTCTTATTTAGATTGGCTGGAGGGCAGTCACAGGCAGCATCCTGCAGTTCACCAATGTGGAGCAATAGATGAGGCAGGGTCGGGCATGTGTGTTACTTAGCAACAGCATCATTGCATCTGGCTTCCTGGTGTGCCATGCACAGCACAGTCTGCTTAGCAGGAGCAGGGTCACTCTGCTCCAATAGGTCCAATTGGTGAACACTACGCTGGCAGGTTGACCAAAGATGCTTGTGTCGTGGATCACTGGCAATGCATTAATTGACAGCTGTGGGTGCTCACCAGCACCTGCAGGAAGGAGTGACATGTATAGAGCCCAATTGAGCCCTGTGATCCATTGTGATAAGCATCTATGCGATAATTGACAGCTGTGGATGCTCACCAGCCCTTGCAGGAAGGAGTGACATATGTATAAAGCCCAGCTGAGCCCTGTGATCCATTGTGATAAGCATCAACTAAGAAGTCTGCAGCAAAGCTTTGAAATCTTGCATACCCTCACTGCATGTCAGGCCCGGCTGCTCCTTATGCCATGCTGTCAGCTAAAATGTCTGCGCCATCTTATGCGACCAATTGCATTGTGATGTGCATGCAGGTGGTATTTATCCAAATACTTGGTGTGATCGCCTATGCCTTAGTCGAGCGAGCTAAATTCAAGTGGGTGAATGATCAGCATAACTTCCATTCCTGTGACCTATTGGGCTCCTCGGAGGCCCCATTACTTGAATCCGTCCTTGTCCTTGTAGAAAATGGTTTGTGAATGTGTTTGGTGAAGCCTCTGGACAGAGAACTTGTCAGCTAAGCTTGCAAGCATAAGTCACAGCAGTGCAGATTGAAGCTGTGCTGAGCATCCGTGGCTGCCAGCCAACCTGACCTATCTTTCAATGCTCTTTTAAGCCCAGATCGGACAGCTTAAGCAGGGAAGGAGAACCTTCGTCATTGCAAAAAGTATAGCAGCTCTCAGGCCAGTGCCTCCATGAAATAGGCACGCGCTCTCACCATGGTTTGCTTTAATGCAGGTGCTACCTGGAGCTCATTCCTGGGGACCAGTCAAGAGCTCGCAAGCCTGGAGCAAAGAGCAAGGTAGCCCCAGACAGTGACGGTGACGTCAGCGGCTGTATGTACACAATTGCTGGCAAGGGAGTGCCTGACTACATGTATAAATCTTCACTTCTGGTATTGAAGGTGAGCTGCGTGACAGAGCAAGTGTAGGGGTGCGCTGCTGGAGATGTAGAGCATGTTTGGATTGATCCTCACCAATGCTTAAATGTCCTTGGAGAAGCAGCAAGCTTTTGTGTAATGGCTTGCCTCACAGTCCTTGTTTGGTGTGTTGCTGAGGACGTGCCTGCAAGTGTTGCTGAAGCTGTTAACAATGTGGATTGTTAGCTGTCCATCACACTGTAAGGTGGAAATCAATCAATCAAGTGGGCAAAACTTGATTGGCTAGAGGATGAGCTTGGCTGGCTACTGAGCTTCAGAGTTGGGCCTCACGAACATGCTTTACAGTCAAGCTTGACAATTATGAGCTTTTGATATCATGAGGACGATCGAGATACCATTGATGTGCACCCCTGCCAATGCATGTATGCGAGCAATGTGCTGTGCTGCACGTGCATTTCACGGACTTTTTCATCATTGCCTGCAATGCGTCATGCCTTGTGTGGTCATTGCTCAGGCAGCGCATCTGCTCAAGTTTGTGCGTTTGTGAAAGCATGGGTATGCAGGCACATGGGTGTTAGCTGCTGGGGCTGCCAGTTTGAAGATTTGGTTGGCATGGATATTTACCTCACCTTCCAGTAATGCAAACACATGTTGTCTTTGTGCTGCAGGTCCACGTAAAATTGCACTGCCACTCAGGTCCTGAGGTCCTCTCTACACTTATGCCTGAGAGTGTAATAAGGTGAGCTCTTGTCCAGATCTTGTCCCCTGTCCCCCTGCAGCTTCACAAGAGGAGGAGTGTGCATGAATATAGGCAAGAGGGTGCAGCAAGGTGCAGGCAGAAAGCTGTGCAGACCAGAATGAGGGTGTTGCAGGTTTGGCTTTAGGCACTTGCCCGCCATGTCAGGAGGCTTAACCTTGCACACGCAGCCGGCCTCCCCTTGATACCAAGGAACGGGAGCTACTCCTATGGTGTGCTCATTACTGCTGTATACTAAGGCTGTCCGCACTCCTGATGCAACCACAGACTACAAGCCTGCTTAGGACCCCATACCCTGCTGCTTCCCATCTGTCCTTCGCAGTTTGCCCGAGGGCGTATGCCTGACAGAGATCGCTGTGCGCATGGGCTGCATATGTCTGTCCATGGACCTCTGCTGCAGTGTTGCACACGCTGCTGAGGACAGAGAGAGCCTTATGGCACGCATAAGGAATGCTGTGCTGGCATGGCTGCAACGCTCGGGCCTGGAGGGGCAGCTGGAAGACCGTACGCCGCTGCAAGTCAAGGTAGTGCTACACCTGGCTGTGGCCGCCTGCACCTTGCATCTTCTGCTGCACTGGTTGCATGGCTGGCAGCGTCGTTACTGCAGCAGGATGGCTGCTGTCATTTGCACGTTGCTTTTGCTGCCACTGCTGGAGCTCCTTCGGCTCTTGCTGCCACTTCTGCTGTCGCTGCCACTGCTTCTTTTTGTCGCTGTCGCCGCTGCCACTGCTTCTACTGCCACCGCTTCTGCTGCTACTGCTGATGCTAATGCTGCTGATGATGATCATGATGATAATGATTTTGCCAGCTCAGCTGTTAATCAAGGCTGCGCTGCAGCTGCCTTTGGGTGGTATGGCTCCTGTCTAGTTATGACTCATGGCTGTGCCGCTCACCAAAGCTTTGCCCTTGTCAACTGTACCCCTGCAAGGTGGATGACTTCATGTTTCAGTGCACTTGGGATGCCTCGAACCAGACCTGGAGCTTGGCACGGTGTGGCGCTCCGCACCAAGAGGAGCATTACAGCATCATGCCCCACGAGCGCGTCGCGTTCTTGTCAACCACACCTGCCTTGCGCCACACTCCCAGCCTGACCCCCAGCTTTGCCCTGCATAAAACAGACCTGAGTGAGCCTCTGGGCGCACGGGTACCTCTATTCCAGCAAGAGCAAGGGCAAGATAAGCCCAGCTCCCCGCAGGAGTACAAAAGTCAGCTGCTGGAGCTCCAGGGGAGCCAAGGCTGCCTTGAGCAGCTGCCTGGGCCACCAAGGCAACTCCACAGGGTGATAGTAAAGGCACTTATCCAGGGGCCTCCAGAGCTGTCGGGGGCGCAGGTTGTGGGGTCGGAAGGACGGGATCAAGGAGTACAAGGTACCATCCGCATGGACGGGGCCCTGCAGCTCTTGGCGCGCACACAAGGCAGGTTCCTACCGCTGGAGGTTGGCGAGCAGGGCGTCCATGTGCAGGGACCGGGGCAGCTGTGCGTGCAGGTGGGCTCATAAAGCATTGTCAAACCGGTGCACTGACTCATAAAGCATTGTCAAACTGGTGCACTGACTCATAAAGCATTGTCAAACTGGTGCACTGACTCATAAAGCATTGTCAAACTGGTGCACTGACTCATAAAGCATTGTCAAACTGGTGCACTGGCTCATAAAGCATTGTCAAACCGGTGCACTGACTCCAGGTATTTCCTGCGGCCTACTTGCCTGCGCCCACTCCAGGTCTATCTCACAGCCTGCTTGCATGTGCCTTGTCCAGATCTGTCTCACGACCTGCTTGCCCGCACCCAATCCAGATGTGTCTCACGGCTTTATTGCCTGAACCCAATCCAGATCTGTCCCATGGCTCGCCTGCGCCCACTTCAGATCTATCTGACAGTCTCCTTGCTTGTGCCCAATCCTGATCTGGCATGCTTGCCCATGCCCTTTTTCAGATCTGTCTCACAATTCCCGACGACCTTGTTTTAGCCAGCCTGTGCTGCCGGCTGAGGCTGGAGCTGGTCAAGCGTGGCATGCAGGCAAGTGTGCAAGGTCACCTGCATTGTGCAAGTGGGCGCAAATGTGTAAACAAAGCTGTTGCAACGGTGCAAGCTAATGTGTTTGCATAATGCAGCTGTAATACCGCAAGCGAGGGACTGTTCCAGAAGTGCTTGCACCTTCAATGGCTGGATCATTACAGCACGTCTGTGTTGGAGGCGGTTGTTGAAGGCGATTAACTTCCAATGCCTAAAAAACAATGGTGCATTTGTGTCCTCATAACGAGGACGGCCTTAACGCCAACCTTCTGTGCGCAAGGAGGGTAGCTAGCATGTGCACGCAAGAGGTATGCAAGGTACTGGTGCACGGTCTTGGTGGGGGAAGGCTCCTGTTTGCAAGCGTGCTCTTTGCGCAAGTAAGCTTTTTAAGGCTGAATGTGTGCTCTTCATGCGAGCCAGCCATGAAGAAATACCTACTTGCATGTGTGCATCTGACGCAAAGCTGGTGATCAAGGCTGGCTCTGTCTGCTCCTGTGCTCCTCTTGCAAGCCAGGCATGCATGACTTTCTACCTACTTGTGTGCTTCTGAGCAAGCCCGTGGTACGGAATCGCCCTTGCCTGTGCTCCTGTGCTCCTCGTGCGGGTCAGGCATGCCAGGCTACCTGCCTGCTTTTGGTGCGGGCTGCCCGACAGGTGTGCAGCTGCAACTTGCTTCTGGCAAGCCGTGACCTGGAGGCAGAGATGGTGGAGCTGGAGGGCTGGGCGATGCACCCTGCGTGCCCGCCCTCTGAGGTTTGCCACCTCCTGGACGATATGGCTGAGTGGCTGAGTTTCCAGGTGGGATAGGGTTAAAAGAAAAAAGGAAAGGAAAGCTACATAGGCGATGAAATGTAGGTGGGAGAGGGAGGAAAACAGCAATGACCATTCAGATTACACACACAACAAGGGTGTCACTGCTGTCACCTACTCGTCCCTGCTGCAGCTCTGTGCTGATGGGGCGGGATGGCCTGGTCACATGGCTGCAAGACCAGGGTATGGCTGTGGGTTTAACTTGCATGGCTAAGCCTGTGCCATGAGGGCAGCTGAGGTGCAGCCCAAGGGGCCTGAGCCCCTGGCCTAAACTCAAGTAGCAAAGCCTAGACACAAAATTCTTGAGGTGGCAGGGCTAAGGCCTGTCTGTCTCTGCCTGAGCAGAGTGCCACACCTAGCTGTGGCCGCCTGCACCTTGCATCTCCTGCTGCGCTCTGGCTGCACCGCGTCCTTGCAGCGACACATGGCCATGCTGCAGCCAAGTGCTGTGCTGTGTCTGGGGGCTGTGGAGGCTCCAACGTTGGTTGTGTCTGGTGCTCTGCTCTGTGGCATGTGTGCATTCCTGCAACACCGCTTGCTGTGCGCGGGAGTGTGTGTGTGTGTGCCAGGAATGCTTAGAGATGTGCCAGAAGTGCTTTCTGACGCGCCCAGAGTTCTCCCCCCTGCCCTGGAGCACATCACAAGCCCAGTTGTAGATGCGCCAGGAGCGCTTTCTGACGCACTCGGTGTCCACCCCCCTGCCCTGGAGCACGTCACAAGCTTGTAGATGCGCCAGGAGCGCTTTCTGACGCACTCGGTGTCAACCCTCCTGCCCTGCAGCACATCACAAGCCCAGCTGCCCTGCAGTCCTACAACAGTGGCGACGGCACAGGAAATGCGCTTCCTGATGCGCCTGCCATAAACTTGCTTGAAGCCAGCTTGAAAAAGGAGGCGCAGCGTCCAGAGATGATGCAGATGATGGCCTTGGTGGGTTTTGTTTACAGAGCGTTTGCTTGAAATGGGCCTGGAAAGTAGCAGGCAAGGCTCTCCATGCTCGGTATGGCTGGTCTACTCAAAGGCAGCTGTACCTGCAGGCAGGCTACTGAATATTAACTTCCAACACTAATCAGAGGTGCTGTTCTGTGCTCCATGACTGGCAGGTGGGGCTTGACTTGCTGCAGCTGGCAGTGCACACTGGAAGCGTCAAGCTGGCCAACCGCATCCTTTCAGGCTTACTCGCCCCACCCCTGAACCTGCCCTTCACACCCTTAGCTCTTGGCCAGGTGTGGAATTACATGCATGCTTGCACATGCGCATTCACACACGCGCACGGGCACGCACGCATGCTCAGCATTGCGTGTTGCACATGCACCACGAATAAAGCACTCTGATGTTGAATGGTTATCACATGCCAAATATGTGATGAGTTGGCTGGTATGAAGCAAGCACTAGAGGCTGAAGTTAATGGAGTATGGATGAAAGGGTAGGCTCTTGGAGGACATTGCTCAATTTTGACACGGGATTAAAGGGTAGGAGGCTCTTGGAGAATAGAGCTCGATTTCGACACGGGCCACCTTTTCACCTCTCTCAGGTGTGTCTTGGATACCCCACCCATCATGATCGTGTGCAAACACAGAGCTTGCCATGAACAACAGCCTGGCCCAGGCTATCTCAGCTCTCGCATCCCCCTGGGCTCCCAACTCATCCCACACCCCCTCCACACCACTGCCTTACACTGGCTCGCACTGGCTTGCATTGGGGGTGCCCCAAAATTGCCATCACTCAAGCAGGCAGGGGGGTCCCCCACGTCGCACATTCCTATGTCCTGAGTGCAAAGTCTGGCTGTGTGCGCATGATAGTGTCTGTGTCAACTCTGTTCTTGCTTTGTGCCTCAACCTGCACCAAACACTCAGAACTGGGAGCTCGTTGGCCTGGCCGCCGACAAATCTGGCGTTGCCGTTGCAGAGTTGCATAACCTCAAAGGCTTCTGGGCTCGAGCTGTCTGCCCCAGGGCATCTCCCATGCACGCCCACTGCAGCTCGAGCTGTCTGCCCCAGAGCACCTCCGATATGCACACCCACTGCAGCTCGAGCTGTCTGCCCCAGAGCACCTCCGATATGCACACCCACTGC
>LFIK01002726.1_pt1 | contig 14311 bp, 17 predicted proteins | sample 643401 | NCBI WGS metagenome assembly LFIK01 (sample SAMN03777447, study PRJNA286221) | soda lake metagenome | biome: soda lake; feature: Kulunda steppe; material: water; isolation source: sample T5-Br brine of Lake Tanatar-5 | place: Russia: Kulunda steppe | collected 2010-07 | reverse complement strand
CCGAGCGCTGGGTGTATCGAGGATCCGCGCCAGCATGGCAAAGCTCTGCAGGATCCCGCCCGGCGCCTCGCGCCCGACGAAGGCATCGAGTTCCGGCCAGAGCTGCACCGCGCGGTCGACCAAAGGGTCGGACCCGGGCTCGTAGAGCCCGGACTGGATCATCAGTTCCGCCCGGTCATACGCGCCCAGCAGGCGCCGCGCCTCGGCGATGCGGGCGTTTTCCTCGGGCGTGGCGGCGGCGGGCAGGCTGCGCGAGACCGAGCGGAGCACGTCGATGGCCGGAAAGCGCCCGCGTTCGGCGATGGCGCGGTCCATGACCGTGTGCCCGTCCAGCACGCCCCGCAGGATGTCGGCCACCGGCTCCTCCATGTCCGACCCGGCCACCAGCACCGTGAACAGCGCCGTGATCGCGCCTGCGCCATCCGCCCCCGGCCCGGCGCGTTCGGCCAGTGCCATGATCTCATGCGCAATGCTGGGCGGGTGGCCGCGCAGGCTGGCCGGTTCGCCCGCGGCCAGCGCCACCTCGCGGTGCGCCTCGGCGAAGCGGGTGATACTGTCGGCCAACAGCAGCACCTGGCGGCCCTGGTCACGGAAGTGTTCGGCCACCGACATCGCTGCCCATGCGCAGCGCCGTCGCTCCAGCGGCGAACGGTCCGAGGGCGCGGCCACGATCACCGTGCGCGCCAGCCCCTCGGGGCCGAGCGTATCGTCGACGAATTCGCGCAATTCGCGGCCCCGTTCGCCGATCAGCGCCATGACCACCACGTCGGATTCCATCGCGCGGGCGAGCCGCGCCAGAAGCAGCGACTTGCCCACGCCCGAGCCTGCGAAGAGCCCCATGCGCTGACCGGTGACCAGCGGCAGCAGCGTGTCGAAGACCGCCATGCCGGTGGCCAGCCGCGCGCCCAGCCGCCCGCGGCGCACCGGGTCCGGCGGGGGGGCGCGCAGCGGGCGAGGTTGCGGGCCGGGAAACAGCGGACGGCCATCGAGCGGGCGGCCAAACGGGTCAATGATGCGCCCGATCCAGCCATCCTGCGGCGCGATCCCGCGCGCGCCCAGATGCACGCAATCCTGCCCCAGAGCGATGCCTTCGGTCGCGCCTTCGGGCAGGGCGGCAATGGTGTCGGCGCCGAGTTTCAGCACCTCGGCCTCCAGCGGGCCGGCGGTGCCGCGGTCGATCCGCAACCGGTCGCCGAGCCGCGCCACATGAGTCAGGCCGGTGACGGAAATGACCCCGCGCGCTACCCCGCTGACACGCCCGCAATGGGCGACGGGCCGGATATCGCGCAAGGTGGTGCTAAGGGTGTCGAACATGGGCTGGCTCCTGTCATGGGGGCGCCGCGATCCGCGTTCCCGATTACGGTTTCTAAACGAATCACCCTTAATCCTTGGTGTAGACAGCACGGGAGAAGCCCTGATGATCTCTGCCCCATCGATCATGCAGCTTGCGCAGGACGCGGCGCGGCACGCTTCGGCCCGGCAGGGCGCCTTCGCGCAGAATATCGCCCATGCCGACACGCCGGGGTATCGCGCTCGCACCCTGCCGGATTTCGCCACCTGGATGCGGGGCGTGACGGCGCCCAGGGCCACGCGCGCGGGGCATTTGGGCGGGGGCGCGGGGGCCGCGTTGCAGGCCAGGGCCGAACGTAACCCCGCCACGGTCAAGCCCAACGGCAACACCGTCTCGCTGGAGAATGAGATGATGCGCGCCGCCCGCGCGCGGCTCGACCATGAGACCGCGCTTTCCGCCTATACCAGCGCGCGCACCATCCTGCGCACCAGCCTCGGTCGCTGAGGGAGGGCGCGATGAACCCGCTTGCCGACAGCTTCGCCCTTGCCGCCTCGGGGATGCAGGCGCAGGCCACACGGCTGCGCCATGTTTCCGAAAACATTGCCAATGCTGACACGCCCGGTTACCGGCGCAAGACCGTGGACTTCCGGGTCAGCCCCGCGCAGGCCGGGCGGGCCGAGGGCGGGGGCCCCGGCGTGCAGGTCGGCCCGGTGCGGCTGGACCCCCGCGCGCTGGCGCAGGTCTATGACCCCGCCCACCCGCTGGCCGATGAAACCGGGCATTACCTCGGCTCCAACGTCGCGCTGATGCTCGAGGTCGCCGACGCGCGCGAGGCGCAGCGCGGATACGAGGCCAATCTGCGCATGTTCGACCAGACCCGCCAGATGGCGCAGGGGCTCTTGGAACTTCTGCGCCGGTGATGCCGACTGATTCCCATTCCAGAGGACCTTGTTGATGACCGAGTTCCGACCCCCGCCGATGCCTCTGCCCGCGATGTGCCGCAGACCGGGCAACAACGGCACTTGCGCGCCCGTGCCAGTGCCCACACCCGCCCCGGCCTCCGGCGCGGTGCCGAGATCCTTCCCCCGGCGCCCCGTCTTGCCACATTATCCTGAGCCCGGGCCGCCGCGCTGATCGCGTCACGTCCTGCGAACGGCCGCACGCGCCTTGCTCCACGCTGCCGCCTGACGGCAGCAGGCGGCACCCGGTTGCCGCCGAATGAAGACACCTGCGCCCGGGCGGGGACCGGAAACCGTCAAGCCACGCACCCGTTAGGCGAAGGTGGGCCGCCGCCGAAACCGACCATCGTCCGGTCCGAGGACATGGGCCGGTGCAGACCAACGCCGCCCATGGCGGCAACACCATCCCCGAGGAGAAGCCTCAATGGACATATCTGCCCTTGCCGCCGCCCGCACCTACGGCGCCGCCCGCAGCGCGACCCTGCCGGACCCGGCCACCGCCCGCGGCGGCCTCACCGAGGCCGCGGGCACCGCCGCGCAAAGCTTTGCCGACACCCTGCGCGCGGGCGAGACCGCCGCTGCCGAGACCCTGATCGGTCAGGGTGACCCGCACCGGCTGGTCACTGCGCTGGCCGAGGCGGAACTGGCCGTCGAAACCGCCGTGACCGTGCGCAACAAGGTGGTCGAGGCGTATCTGGAAATCCTGCGGATGCCGGTCTGAGCCATGGCCGAGGCCGTCTTCTTCGACACCTTGCGCAACGGGCTCTGGGTCGCGGTGGTGATTTCCACGCCGATTCTGGCCGCGGCGCTGATCTCGGGCGTTGCGGTGGGGCTCTTTCAGGCGCTGACCTCGATCCAGGAGATGACGCTGACCTTCGTGCCCAAGCTCGCGGCCATCGTCATCGTCTTCTGGATTTCCATGAGCTTCATGTCGGCCACGCTGGTGGCTTTCTTTCAGGACTGGATCGTGCCGCTGGTGGCCGGGGGGGCGCTATGAACAACGCCGAATACGTCACCCTGACCCGCCAGACCGGGTTGATGCGCGAATTGCAGGTGATCGCGCACAACATCGCCAACGCCGGCACCACCGGCTTCCGGCGCGAGGGCGTGGTGTTCGCCGAACACGTCAAGCGCCTGGATGGCGCCGAGGCGTCGCTGTCCATGGCGCATGGCAACACGCGCCAGACCACCATGTTGCAAGGCGCACTGCAAGAGACCGGCGGCAGCTTCGATATGGCGATCGAGGGGCCGGGGTTCTTCATGGTCGAAACCGCACGCGGCGAGCGGCTGACGCGGGCCGGCGCCTTCACCCCGAACGCGGCGGGCGAACTGGTCAACATGGATGGCCACCGCCTGCTCGACGCCGGCGGCGCGCCGATCTTCATCCCGCCCGATGCCCGCGCCATCGCCGTGGCCCGCGACGGCACGCTTTCCGCTGATGGTCGCCCGCTGGCGCAGATCGACCTGCACGCGCCCGCGGATCCCACCGACCTGCGGCGCGAGGCGGGCGGGCTGTTTGCCGTCGAACGCGGCACCGAGCCGGTGGCGGGGGCGCAGATCGTGCAGGGGTTTCTGGAAGCCTCGAACGTGGAGCCGCTGACCGAGATCGCACGCATGATCGAGGTGCAGCGCGCCTATGAACAGGGTCAGCGCTTTCTGGAACGCGAGGATGAGCGCCAACGCAACGTGATACAGACCCTTGGCCGCTAAGCAACCCCTGATTGATGACCCATACCGCCAAAGGAGCCACCTCATGAAAGCCCTGCAGATCGCCGCCTCGGGCATGGGCGCGCAGCAGTTGCGCGTCGACACCATCGCCAACAACCTGGCGAACATGTCCACCACCGGCTACAACGCGCGCCGCGCCGAATTCGCCGATCTGCATTACCAGCAGTTCACCCGCGCCGGCACCATCAGCGCTGCCGACGGCTCGATGCTGCCCACCGGCGTGCAGGTCGGCCTTGGCGTGCGCCCCGCGGCGGTCAGCATGCACATCCAGCAGGGCCCGTCGATGATGACCGGGGGCGAACTGGACCTGGCCATCGAAGGGCGCGGCTATATCGAGGTGACGCTGCCCGACGGGCGCCCGGCCTACACCCGCGACGGCGCGCTCCAGCGCACGGGCGACGGGCTGATCGTCACCTCGGACGGGTTCGAGGTGGCGCCGGGGATCACCATCCCGCTGGGGGCGCGGTCGCTGTCGATCAACGCCGAGGGCGAGGTCTGGGCCTATTTCCGTGACCGGGTGGAGCCCGAGCGGCTGGGCCAGCTCACCCTGTCGAGCTTCACCAACGAAAAGGGGCTCGAGGCGATCGGGTCCAACCTGTTCGCGGAAACCGCGGCCTCGGGCCCGGCGTTTCAGGGCGATCCGGGCACCGACGGGCTGGGCACGCTGCGGCAAGGGTATCTGGAGGAAAGCTCGGTCGACGCGGTGCGCGAGGTGACCGAACTGATCAAGGCGCAGCGCGGCTACGAGCTGAACGCCAAGGTCATTACCGCCGCCGACCAGATGCTCGCCTCGACCACGCAGGTGCGCTGATGGACCGCCTGGGCGCAACGATCACGGGCCGGGCACGTGCGGCGCTGGGCGGTGGCGCGTTCCTTGGTGTACTGCTCATGGCACTGCCCGTGGCGGCCGAGGCGCTGGTCGCCACGCGGCTGGTGCGCGCGACCGAGGTGCTGGCCGCCGAAGATATCACCCGCTCCGCCGCGCAGGTGCCGGGCGCCGCCACCGACCCGATGCAGGTGCTGGGACTGGAAGCCCGGGTCGCGCTCTATCCGGGTCGCCCGGTGCTGCTGTCGGACCTGGCGCCTGCGGCAGTGGTGGAACGCAACCAGCCTGTGCGGCTGGTCTATCGCCAGGGCGCGCTTCTGATCATGGCCGAGGGGCGCGCGCTGGAACGTGGCGCGTTGGGGGCGCCGCTCCGGGCGATGAACCTCACCTCGCGCAGCACCGTGACCGGGACCGTGACCAGCGACGGCACCGTGGAAGTCTTTGGAAACCGATGACGGAAGGGCAATCGCAGATGGGCGGAACCAGAACATCCTTCGGAGCGTATCGTGGCGCGGTGGCTGCCCGCGCTTGCGGGCTGCTGCCGCTGCTGCTGGCGCTCGTGCTGACCGCCGGATGCCAGCCGCTGCGCGAGGTCGGGCGCGCGCCCGAGTTCACGCCCACCGGTGGAACCCAGTCGCATCACGCGCTCTATAACGTGCCGCTGCCGGAAACCACCGACCGGCGCGCGCCCGGGGATGGCGCCTCGCTCTGGTCGGCCAGCCAGCGCTCGCTGCTGGGCGACCGGCGCGCGGGGCGGCAGGGCGATATCCTGACCGTAGTGATCGAGATCGACGAACGCGCCGAAATGTCCAGCAATTCCGGGCGCAACCGCAGCGGCAACCAGTCCATGGGCGTGCCGCAGTTCTTCGGCCTGCCGCAGCTTCTGGACCGCCGCCTGCCGGACGGGGCCGGGGCGGGCAGCCTGATCGAGACGCAGAACAGCAGCAGCTTTTCCGGCAGCGGGTCGATCCAGCGCAACGAACGCCTGACCCTGCGCGTCGCCGCCACGGTGGTGGAGCGCCTGCCCAACGGGGTGCTGCGGATCGAGGGCAGCCAGCAGGTGCGCGTGAATCACGAGTTGCGCGATCTGGTGGTGTCAGGCTTTGTCCGGCCCGAAGACATCTCGCGCCAGAACGAGATCACCTATGACAAGATCGCCGGGGCGCGCATCTCCTATGGCGGGCGCGGGATGATCTCGACCGTCCAGCAACCGCGCTACGGCGAGCAGATCACCGACATCCTGACGCCATTCTGAACCGCGATGCCGATGATGTGAAAACGACCAAGGCGCCCCGCACCGATCCGGGCGCCACAACTGCCGGAGCCGAACCGATGGCGAAACTGCTGCCCGTTCTGGTCATCCTTGTCGGGATCCTCGGTGGATTCGGGGCGGGGCTGGCACTGCGCCCGGTCCCCGACCCAGCCGGGAGCGCCGAGAGCCCCGAGGCGACCGCGGACACGGTGGCGCCGGACAGCGGCACCGGGCGCGCGGACACCGAGATCATCCGAATGAGCGATCACTTCGCGGTGCCGGTGCTGGAGGGTGGAACGGTCGTTGCTTTGGTGGTGGTGAACGTCAGCCTCGAGATGGTCCGGAGCGCAGCCGATCTGGTGGCGGTGCGCGAGCCGCGCCTGCGCGACCGCTTCCTGCAGGTGATGTTCGATCATGCCAATGCGGGCGGCTTCGCGGGGGTGTTCACGGCCAACGATACCATGACCAGCTTGCGCACCGCGCTGACCGAGGCCGCGCGCGAGGTTCTGGGGCCCGGTGTGGCCGGGGTCCTGATCACCGATATCTACCGACGCGAGGTCTGAGCGCCTTGCAAGGGGCGGCGTTGCGCTCTGGCAGTCCGCCCAGTGCGGTGGCCCTGTGTGCGGCTGCCCTGTGTGCGGCTGCCCTGTGTACGGCTGCCCTGTGTGCGGGGACCCTGTGTGCGGGGACCCTGTGTGCGGGGACCCGGGATGCGCGGGATGCGCGGGATGCGGCACGGGGTCATTGGTTTGTCATCGGTTGGGTGCGGGTCAGGATCGGCCCTTTGGGGGCGGCGCCACGGCGCGGCGGATGCGTGGCGTATCGTTGCCACGTTGGTGTCGCCTCTCTTGCATTCGCTGCGCGCAGGGGTTAGCTGACATGCGAGAGGTTGGCGCGGGCGTCGGCCTTGTGAACCCGGTCAGGTCCGGAAGGAAGCAGCCGCAGCAATTCTCCGACGGGTCGCTGTCCAGCCTCTCACCCCCGCCATTTCAAGGTTTGCGGTCCCACTTGACCTCCCGGCACGCGTGCGGACGGCCATGGCCTGTCTCGGCCCGGACGTTGTCGGCACCGCATGGAGCAAGACACTCCGGTCAACGTGACAGGCTCTCCAGATAATCGAACAACGCGCCCGCGCCCTCGCCAAGACTGGCGTTCATGTGCCCGCGGGTGTCGGGGTCGCCACTGAAGCGGCTCAGGAACGCATCCGTGTTGCGCAGGTAGTCGACGAAATTCTCGCGGGTCCAGACGAGCCCGTCGCGCCCGGCGGCCTGCATCGCCTCGGAGTAGCGCCGAAAGCCCGGGTCTGCGCCCGCAGGGCGCCCGGCGATGCCATAGAGGTTGGGCGCCGAGCGCCCGCCGCGTTCGAGCACGGTGCCATCGGGTGCGGTGACCATGTGGCAGACGCGGCATTCGCGCCACAACTCCTGTCCGGCGGCCTGCGCGCCCTGCGCGGGCACCAGCAGAAGCAGTCCCAGAACCGCGGTGACTACGATACGCGCCATCTGCCTCATCTCACATAACCCTGTCATTCTGCATACGCTGACTCGCGCGCGGACGCCAGCCGCCGCATCGGGCAACAGCGATCACATCCGCGCTCAGGGCTTCAGCCGGTAGCCGCGCGCCAGCCACTGCCAGCACAGCGCGACCAGTGCCGCCGTGCTGACGGTCACCACCGCCAGTCCCAGCAGCGGCGGCGCGTCCGAAGCGCCGATCATCCCGTAGCGCGCCCCGTCGATCAGATAGAACACCGGATTGGCCCGGCTGATGGTTTCCAGCAGCGGGGGCAGGGTGGAGATGGAGTAGAACGTCCCCGACAGGAAGGACAGCGGCACCACGATGAAATTGGTGATCGCCGCGATCTGGTCGAACTTGTTGGCGAGGATCCCGGCCGCGATCCCCAGCGCCGAAAGCATCGCCGCGCCGAGGGCCAGAAACGCCAGCAGCCACAGCGGGTGCGCGACCGACAGCCCCAGCAGAAGGATCATCGCCACCCCGATGCAGCCCCCCACGAGGATCCCGCGCGCCACGCCCCCGGCCATGAAGCCGACCACCAGCTCCATCGGCGAGAGCGGCGGCATCAGCGTGTCGACGATATTGCCCTGCACCTTGGAGATCACGATCGACGAAGAGGTGTTGGCAAAGGCGTTCTGGATCACCGTCATCATCAGGATGCCGGGCGCAAGGAAAGCAAGGAAACTGACGCCCATCAACTCGCCCCGCGTGGGGCCGATGGCCAGTGCGAACACCGCCAGGAACAGCCCCGCCGTCACCAGCGGCGCGGCCAGGGTCTGGGTCCAGACCACCAGAAACCGCCGGGTCTCGCGCGCTGCCAGCGTCTGCATTCCCAGCCAGTTGACCCGCCCGAAGCGGCGCACCCCCATCGCAGTACGTCCATCGCCACGGCCCTTGGATTGGGGGGTGTGGTTGTGCTCTGTCGCCACGGTCATCGTTGCGCCTGCCTCTTGTTGTGTCGGGTATCTCGATTCCCGGTTTGCATTTCCCGGCGTCGCCTTGTATCCCGCGCCGCTCTCCCTAGAATAGGAGGGAATTGGAATTCTCCAACCCCGCCGCGGTGGCGGCGGTGCGGGTGTCAGCCGGAGGCGCGGCAATGTCCTGGACGGACGAGCGTGTGGAACTTCTGAAGAGATTGTGGGGCGAGGGGCAATCGGCCTCGCAGATCGCCAAGGAACTGGGCGGCGTGACGCGCAATGCCGTGATCGGCAAGGTGCACCGTCTGGGTCTGTCGAACCGTGCCGGGACCAACGCGCCCGTCGCCGCTACACCGGCCGAGCCGCCCGCCCCGGCCCCGGAGCCGCCAGCCCCCGAGGCCGAGGCGCCCCAACCCGCGCCCGAACCCGAGCCTGCCGCCGGGGCCGAGATCGTCGATCTGGCGCAGAGCCGGGCAGAGAAGGCGGCCGACCCGGCCCCTGCCGATCCGCCCGAGCCTTCGACAGAGACGCCCGTGCCGTCGGTCGAAGGGCCATCGGCGCCGGGGTCCTTTGCCCGGCGTGGCATCATCCCGGCCGGGCAGCCGCTGCCGCCGCAACCCTCGGCCAACGAGGTCAGCGCCGAGGCGCTGGCCACGGTGCGCGAGGTGGAAAAGAAGGCCCGCCGCCTGTCGCTGCTGGAATTGACGGAACGGACCTGCAAATGGCCCGTGGGCGATCCGGCGACTGATGACTTCTGGTTCTGCGGCCTGCCGACTGCGCCCGGCAAGCCGTATTGCGAGGCGCATGTCGCGGTGGCGTTCCAGCCCATGTCGGCCCGGCGCGACCGGCGGCGGTAGCCTGGTGCGTTTGCGTCGCGCATGGGGTAGGTGATTTAGAAGCGCCCCCTCAGCGCCCCACCCACCCACCCTTTGGCGCTTCGGGGGCGCTGCGCGCGCAAGCGCGCGCTGGTTTCGGTTTCAGCCCAGCAGCTCCAGCCAGACCCAGCCCGACAGCGCACAAAGCGCCGTGCCCAGAAGCACGCTGGACGCCGCCACCCGGCGCGCGCGGCCATACATGTTGGCGAAGACATAGGCGTTGACCCCCGGCGCCATGGCTGCCGTGATCACCGCCGAGTTGAACGGCCCCGGCTCCAGCGCCAGCCCGCGCCCCATGGCCCAGACGATCGCCGGGTGCAGCAGCAGCGACACCGCCACCGCGAAGCCGATGGTGCGCCAGTCGCCGTCAGGGCGGTAGCGATAGAGCACGCCCCCCAGCCCGAAGAGCGCCGCCGGGATGGCCGCGCGCACCATCAGGTCGAGCGCATCGTCCAGCACCTGTGGTAGCGGGATGCCGCCGAGGTTGACCACGAACCCCAGCCCGATGCCGATGACCAGCGCGTTGCGGAACATCGCCGTCAGCGCCCGCCCTGCGGTGGCCGCCACGCCCACGCCACGGTTGCGCACCACTTCCATCGCCGTGATCCCCACCGCGTAGCAGATCGGCGAATGCAGCGCGATGATGGCGTAGTTCGGGGCCAGCGCCTCGGCGCCGTAGGCGCGTTCGGTGATCGGCAGGCCCAGCAGCACGGAATTCGAGAACAGGCAGATGAAACCGATGGCGATGCTGTCTTCCCAGTCGCGCTTGAACAGCAGCCGCGCGCCGATGACTCCGGCAGCGAACCCCACCAGCGCGCCGGTGTAGAAGCTGACCAAAAGCCGCCACTCGAAACTTGCACCCAGATCCAGCCGCGCGATGGCCACGAACAGCATGCAGGGGATAGCGAAATTCTGGGTGAACAGCATCAGGCCGTCCACGTGTTCGTCGCGGATCAGGTCGCGCCAGCGCACCACGTAGCCGAAGCCGATGACCAGAAACACCGGCAGGATGACCGACGCCAGCGCCTGCATCGCGCCCTAGTCCGGAAAGCGCAGCACCATGCCGTCATGGGCGGGCACCACGTGGTCGGGGGTTTCATCACGCACGGTGGCGTAGTCCAGGTCCACGTGCATGTTGGTCAGCACCGCGCGGGCGGGCTGCGCGCGGGCGATCCACTCCAGCGTCATCTCCAGATGCGCGTGGGTGGGATGGGGTCGGCGGCGCAGGGCATCGACGATCCAGCAGTCCAACCCCATCAGCGCGGGCCATGTCGCCTCGGGGATCGCCGCGGCATCGGGGACATAGGCGACATTGCCGATCCGGAAGCCCAGCGCGTCGATGGTGCCGTGGTTGACGGGCAGCGGCTGGAAGCGGATGTCGCCACCCTTGCCGCCGACCCGCACCTCGCCCGCGATGGTGTTCATTTCCAGGATCGGCGGGTAGGGCGAATCCTTGGGCTGGATGAAGGCGTAGCCGAAGCGGGCGAAAAGCGCCTCCTGCGTGGGGCCGTCGGCCCAGACCGGCAGGCGTTGGCCGGTGTTGAAGACGATCATGCGCAGATCGTCGATCCCGTGGACGTGATCGGCGTGCGCATGGGTATAGATCACCGCATCCAGCCGCCCCACCCCCGCGTCCAGAAGCTGCGCGCGCATGTCGGGCGAGGTGTCGATCAGCACCCGCGTGGTGCCGAAATCGGTGACCCGCTCGACCAGCAGCGAACAGCGCCGACGGATGTTGCGCGGCTCTTCAGGGTCGCAATCGCCCCACAGCCCACCGAGCCGTGGCACCCCGCCCGAGGACCCGCAGCCCAGGATCGTCAGGCGTAATTCGGCGCTCATGCGGCGGCCTTGGTGAACAGCCGGTCGAAATTTTCCGAGGTGATCCGCGCGAACTCCGCATAGTCCAGCCCGAAAAGCTCGGCCCCCACCTGCGCCGTGTGTACAGTATACGCCGGTTCGTTGCGCTTGCCCCGATAGGGGGGCGGGGCCAGGTAGGGGGCGTCGGTCTCCACCAGGATGCGGTCCACGGGGGCGGCGGCGAAGATCGCGCGCAGGGCGTCGCTGCGCGGGAAGGCGGCGATTCCGGACATGGACAGGTAGAAACCCAGATCCAGCGCCACCCGCGCCAGTTCCTCGCCGGAACTGTAGCAGTGCATGACGCAGCCAAAGGCGCCCTTGGCGTGTTCCTCGGACAGGATACGGGCCATGTCGTCGTCGGCGTCGCGGGCGTGGATGATCAGCGGCAACCCGCTTTCGCGCGCCGCCGCGCAATGGATGCGCAGGCTGTCCTGCTGCACTTGCCTGCTTTCCGCGGTGTAATGGTAGTCCAGCCCGCTCTCCCCGATGCCAACGCACTTGGGGTGCGTCGCCACGACCAGCAGGTCATCGACGCTGACCATGGGTTCATCGGCCACGCTCATGGGGTGCGTGCCGGCGGCGAAGTAGATGCCGTCATGGGCCTCGGCGATGGCCTGCACCTGCGGCAGGGCGCGCAGCTTCGTGCAGATGGTCACCATGCGCGTGACTCCGGCGGCGCGGGCGCGGGCGATCACCTGGTCCAGATCCTCGGCCAGTTGCGGGAAATCCAGATGGCAGTGGCTGTCGACGATGGCGGGCGGGGTGTCGGATGTCATGAGGCGTCCGGGTTGGGGCGTCAGGCGGTCTGGCGCAGGATGCCCTGCGCCACGCCTTCAATCTTGAGCCCCGTATCCAGCACCAGCCCGGCAGGGTCAAGGTTCAGCGCCCGGCCCTGCCGCACTCGGGGCAGCAGCGTGGCTGCGGCTTCGGCCCAGGCGCGCGCGGCGCGCGGGTCGGGAGAGAGTCGGGCAAGCGTATCGGCCTCGCCCTTGGCGGCCTCGGGCGTGGACGGGCCGGTGACACCGCTGCGGGCCAGCCGCGCCAGCCACATCTCGATCAGGCGCACCAGCAGTTCGAACCGCCCGTCGCCATCGCGCCCGGCATTGTCGCGCGCGAGTTTCAGCAGCCGCGCGCGGTCGATGCGCGGGGCGGCGCCCAGCACCGCGTTCACCTCGGCGTAAAGCTTCACGCCGTCCTCGGCCATCAGTCGCACCGCTGCGCCGACCGAGCCGCCGGAGAGCGCCGCCACCGCCGCCGCGTCCTCGCCCGGATCGAACCCGGCCTGCGCCAGCGCACCCGCCATGTCGGCCGGGTGCAGGGGCGCCAGCGGCAGCATCCGGCAGCGCGAGCGGATGGTGGGCAGCAGCGCCGAAGGGCGGTGCGCGACCAGAAGCAGGAGCGCCCGCGCGGGCGGTTCCTCCAGCGCCTTCAAGAGCGCGTTGGCCGCGTTCACGTTCATCTCGTCGGCGGCATCGACGATCACCACGCGCCAGCCGCCCTCGGTCGCATGGGTGCCGAAGAAGCGGTGCAGGCGGCGGGTTTCCTCGACCGTGATCACCTGCCGCAGGCGCTTGCGCTTGAGGTCATAGCCGCGCCGGATCACCAACAGCCCCGGATGCGCCCCGGCGGCCACCAGCGCATGCGCGGGGTCGGCGGCGGGCACGTCGAGCGAGGTCGGCGGGGCAGCGGCGAACATGCCCGGATCACCCCGGGGTTGCGCCAGCAGGAACCGCGCGATGCGCCACGCGAGCGTCGCCTTGCCCACCCCCTGCGGCCCGGCGATCAGCCAGCCATGGTGCAGGCGGCCTGCTTTGAAGGCGTCAAGAAAAGCGGCCTCGGCCGCGTCATGGCCGAAAAGCTGCGCCGCTTCGCGCGGGTGCGGCGCGCCGGGGGTCTGGTCGGGCTGGGGCAGGTCGGCGGGGTCGGTCACGGGCGCACCTTGCCCGCAAGCGCGCGTTCCACCACCGCCAGCACCTCGGCGCCCAGCACATCGACGGGGCGGTTGCCGTCCAGCACCCGGCAGCGTTGCGGATAATCCCGCGCCAGTTCCAGAAATCCGGTGCGCAGGCGTTGCGCGAAGCCGGGGCCGAAGCCTTCGAACCGGTCCTCGGCCCCGCCGCGCGCCAGACCCCGGCGCAGGGCCAGTTCCGGATCGGCATCGAGGATCAGGGTCAGGTCCGGCTCCACCCCGATCATCAGCCGGTGCAACTGGTCCACCAGCCCGCGTAACTGCGCCCGCACCGCGCCCTGATAGACGCGGGTCGAATCGGCGAAGCGGTCGCAGATCACCACCTTCCCGGCATCCAGCGCGGGCCGGATGGTACGTTCCAGATGGTCGCGGCGCGCGGCGTTGAAGAGCAGGATCTCGGTCTCCGGCGACCAGCGCCCGCCGTCGCCTTCGACCAGCAGGCGGCGGATCTGTTCGGCGCCGGGCGCGCCGCCGGGTTCGCGGGTCAGCACCACCTCGCGCCCGCGCCCGCGCAGCGCCTCGGCCAGAAGCCGCGCCTGCGTGGACTTGCCTGACCCGTCGATCCCTTCGAAGCTCAGGAACAGCCCGCGCCCGCCGGTGGGGTCCGCATGCGCCCAGTCGCTCACTGCGTGGCCACAGGCTCGCCCGCCTGGCCCCTCCGCAGATCGCGCATCAGCACGGTGGCGGCGGCCTGCAGGCGCGTCACGAACCCGCCCTCAGCCACATCGACAGCCGCGACCAGCGGCACGCTGCGGTCCTCCATGTCCGGGACACGTACCACCAGTTCGCCCACCGCCTGCCCGGCTTGGATGGGGGCTGGCACCGGGGTGTCGAAGACGGCTTCGGCGCTGACGTCGCGCTGGGCTATGGCGGGGATCAGGATGCGCAGATCCTCGGCCAGGGTCAGCGGTACGGTGGCGCCTTCGCCCATCCAGACCTCGGCCTCGGCCAGCGTGGTTCCGGCGCGCGCCACGGTGGCTTCGGTGAACTGGCGGAAAGCCCAGTTGATGATGCGCTCGGCTTCCTCGATACGCTCCCGCTCGCTGCCAAGGCCCGAAAAGGCGAAGATGATGCGCCGGTCGCCCTGCTGCGCCGACCCGGTCAGGCTGTAACCCGCTTCCGATG
>LFIK01002725.1_pt1 | contig 14314 bp, 26 predicted proteins | sample 643401 | NCBI WGS metagenome assembly LFIK01 (sample SAMN03777447, study PRJNA286221) | soda lake metagenome | biome: soda lake; feature: Kulunda steppe; material: water; isolation source: sample T5-Br brine of Lake Tanatar-5 | place: Russia: Kulunda steppe | collected 2010-07 | reverse complement strand
CCATGTCCTTTGCATGCACAATCAATGCCTCACCATGTCCTTTGCATGCACAATCAATGCCTCACCATGTCCTTTGCATGCACAATCAATGCCTCACCATGTCCTTTGCATGCACAATGCCTCACCATGTCCTTTGCATGCACAATCAATGCCTCACCATGTCCTTTGCATGCACAATGGATATGCAGAAGTCGGTTGTCAGCTTGGCAGCCTATGATCAAGAAAACAAGGTTATAATATAATTTCAAATATTGCCCAATCTCTGAGCCAATGCAGATCCCACACACGCAGAGATGCAAAGATAAAATGATGAGGTGCGCTTGCATTTAATTCTGATACACAAACATGGATATGGTCATCAGTGCCTAAGAGCAATGTGCTTGCAATGAGAATGGATTTTGGAAATATGAGGAAAGGGAATGTACGACTGCAGCATGGGGTATGCGCCGCGCACTAAGAACCCAACTCAGCATCAGCATCAGTATCAGCATCAGCATCAGTATCAGCATCAGCATTGCCAGTGACAATTGCATTTACATTAGCTGGAGCAGCAGCAATTGCATGCACTGTATAGCTGGAGCAGCAGCAACAAGAGAGACAGAGAGCCCAGCCAGATGCTTGCCTTGGGGCTGAGGGTGCCCCCTGGGGGGGCATGCGCCCAGACCTGAAGCTGCGGGTAGCTGGGCCTCAGCAGCAAACCCAGGACACCCGCCACACCTGCGCCCAGGCTGTGGCCTGCGCGTGTCAAGGGTCACAGGAAGGGGATGGAGAAGAGGATCTAAGCAGCACGCCCACCCTTCCACAACACACATGCAGGTGCAACACATTTGAACGCAAAAGAGCGAGAGTGAGAAAGAGAGGGAGAGGGCGGGGGGGTGTAGAGAACTTGCCAGGTATGGATGTCAGGAATGCAACGCTTGTAAAACACCAAGAAAAGCAGGCAGCCAAGGGTGTGCGCACTAAGCATTGCAATGGTCACAGGTGCGAGCTGCAAAGAAGCTTGCAAAAACGAAGTTATAGGACAGCGGCACAGTGCTTCTTGCCCATCATCCATGTTTGAGCTTGGGATTGATGGGACTCCTTCCAAGTTAGTCATCAACTTGAACTATTTTCTTAGAAACGTCGTTATTTCTGCTGCATCTCGGCCTGTCTGCTTGCCTTCAAAGTTGCCTCAGGCCACAACAGCCCACAGTATTTGTGCACACCATCTCCTCTCCAATTCCAGCTTTGACTACAATTCTCAGCACTTGCATGCCTCTTTCTAATGCACTCTCAGGAAACAAGTCATTTGTTGTGACATTGCTTCACCTTATTGGATTTAGCGAAAAAAGTCATGTGGTCTGATTTTGAATAGCAACTGAGACTTTTCTCCACAGAGAGCCCCGCCTCTTCGATACGTGCTACATTGGCGCGTTTAAGATATTTAGCAGCAGGAGGGGCCACCCCACAGAAGGCTCCTTGCGAATGCAAAGCTGCACATTATCATTATCATTATCTGCAGCATCAGCAGCATCAGCTTCAGCATCACGACCGTCGCCAGCACCATGATCATCAGCAGCAGCAGCACCAGCAGCAGCACCATCATCATCAGCAGCACCACCAGCACCAGCAGCAGCAGCAGCACCAGCAGCACCAGCGCCAGCACCAGCACCATCATCATCATCAGCAGCAGCAGCATCAACATCATCATCAGCAGCAGCGCCATCAGCAGCACCATCATCAGCAGCAGCACCAGCAGCAGCACCAGCGGGCACTGGCAGTAACCACCACCGCAACAGCATACCATCTGCATCAGCATCTCCAGCCACAGTCGATGTCCCCTCAATCACCTGTTATGATAAGCTTGTAGTCATGGTCCATGCCTGGATTTAAGCCTTGCTGCGGCTGTTGCAGCTGTTGCTGCTGGCTATGCTGGCGCCCCCTATCCAAGGCTTCTTGCAGCACGCGGTGCCGCTCGAGGTGGTTTTTGATGGCGATGCTGCACATAAGGATGCCCTCGTGACAAGCCAGGGCCTCCTGCAAAGCATTCGTTGTGTGGCACTTGCTGCGCACGCTGGTCATGCGCTGATCAGCCCAAGCTGCAAAGCACTTGCTGTCGTGAGGCACTAGCTGCGCGCACAATCTAGTCAAAGCACACAACGTGCTGCATCAGCTTGAAGAGCAAGAGAGCTGCAGCAAATGAGAGGCTTGAGGTGACGGTGCCAGCACGACTGCCTGCTTGCGCTCCTAGAGGCTTGCCAAGGGCACATCGAGATTTGTGCCGCTGGTATGGCAACAGGCAAGAACAGCCCACAACAGAAGCAGATGCAGTGAGGCACTGCTTTGCACGTACAACAGAGTCAGGTGTTGACAAGGTCAAGGTACGCTAGCCCAGTGTACTTTTGGCCCGTGTGCCCAGTGTGGTGGACCTGTAAGCAAGCCTCTGTGAGCCGGGTACTCACTCTGTTGCTCATGGTACACCCTGTTGCTCATGGTACACCCTGCCATGCCTTGCGACATCTGCTGCTCTTGACAAACCCCCGCCGCGCTCTTGAGCTCCCTGCCCCACACGACACACCCAGTAAGCATCTGCACTGCCTCCTACACAAGACGCTCCCGCGGCCACACTCTGCACTGTCTGCCCCACGCAGCACCCTGCGTGTGAGGGGCCAACATGCCTCCACGCCTCAGCGCTACGCAAGCGCAGCACGCACCCTGGAGTCGGTGCGGGTGCTGTCCCTGGACATCTGCTGGTTGGGTGCGGGCGGAGGCAGGCGCACGCCGCAGCTGTGCAGCACCTCTGTGAGGTCAGCGGGCTGCCAGAAGGTGTCTGTCAGGACGTCGGCCATGGACATGGAGCCGCGCACGGCCAGCACCACCTCGCGCCGGCCGTGGTCCACGACTACGGTGTGGGGTAGCAGGCCGGCCACCTGCCCATACATTTATGTGAGCATGATGGTAGCCGCGGGGTCATGTGCGCACAAGCGTGAGCGAGTGTCGCTATGCCATAATGTGAAAAGGGGTGATGTGCCTGTTCAAGATAGCAAACTTACAGCACCCACCGATGCCCAATGCACAGCGCAGCCCCTATGAGTCAGAAACCAACACAATGAGAGTCCAATTGGACAACAAAGTTCCACATTGTATGTCAAAGAGCTTAAGCTTTGGCTTGCAGCAATGTCAGCATAGGTCTACTAAAGAATAGCCAATGTCAGCACAGAGTTTTGATTGTGCAAAAAAACTTGGTTGCTAAAGGCCACGCCACGTGCTCGTGGCCAATATGCCCTACATCAAGCTTGGGAGAGTTCTGTGTGGGAAGGCCTGCCAGCTAGCTACCATGAGCGCAGGGACCTCCCACACGTGCTGGAGCAAACAAGCAGAGCCTCGCGTGCCAACCCACAGGGACTCCATGAGACATGGTTCTGTAGCCTCCACATTGTCAGTGGAGGGGCCCTGAGTAGCCTGAATGCTATAGTGGGGGGCCTTTCCTTCATGCACGCTGCCAGGCCTGTAGTTTGTGTAGACCATCGAATCGATAGTATCGATCACACTCCTCTGCTTGGATTGCGCACACACACCTGGTTGCTGTCGCAAAACATGACCACATCCTCATCCTTGAGGCCTGTAAAGCGGACGAGGGCTTCCCGATTCAACCGCCGCCTCACGCCCATGCACTTCCACCAGCCACCGCACAGCATGGGTGGCTGGAAGCGGGAGGCGTCATGGCCGCGCAAGCAGCTGCAGCCGCGCCCGCATGCCAGGGAGCAGCAGCCATCTGCCACTGCAGCACAGAGAGCCACACACAAGCATGCACGCGTGCATGATTATAAACAGCAAGACGTGTTGGATGGGAACACATTTGGCATGTCTGACAGCCAAGAGCCACAGAGCCAGGCTCACACCATTGAGTGCTGTGTCTTCTTAAGAAGCCAGGCCAGAAAGAACATGGCTGAGGCTCCTGCAGTGATTGGTGGTAGTGACCGCGATCACAAATTCCTTACCATCCACACGATCAGAGGCGCATTTACACACACACCCGCATGCTTGCGCGCACTTACAAGCGCTCACACACGTATGCTTGAACACACATACGCGCGCACTCAAACTCACCCAAGCACCCACGCCCACGCCCACCTGAGCCGCGGTGCACAAATGTGTACATCGGCCAACCAAACGTGCCCAGAGCATGCATCTTGTAACGCGCCGCCGCATCCAGCACTGCTGCCGGCACCTCCAGCCCGTGCTCGCCTCCGCCCTGCGCCGCCTGTTTTGCGAGTGCCTCACGCCCGCACCCTGCCTCGTGCTCCTGCTGCTCGCCCCCCTGCTGCCCCTGTTCCTTTACAGGCATATCGCCCGCCCCCCCTGCTGCACAATCAGCTCCACGACCATGGCAATCACCCACAGCATTTGCGCTGCCAGCTCCACAGCCAGGTGGCCACAAAACAGCTGCAGTCTCCCGCAGCGCCCTCCCTGCTGGGCAACCCTCTCCCCAGCAGGTGTGCGTCTTGGACCCATGCGCCCCCCCGCCCTTCCACTCCTGTCCAGCACCATCAGCCCTGCCATTTGGCTTGACTGCCGCCCCCACGTCCACTCCAGCTGCTGCCACTTCCAGCTGCCCAGGTGCAACCAGGGCAGCTCCCTCTGACGGCCGAGGGGCAACAGCAACAGCACCACTGGACTGCTCAGGTGCAACAGCTGCAACATCGGGCAGCTCGCCAAGCAGCAGGCTGCCCAGCATGCCCGCCTGCCCCCCCCCAGCTGGTACGGCCTGGGCAGGTGCGCGCCGGGCATCCCGCTGGAGGCGGTGCTTGGTGCCCAGAAGCACCTGCAGCAGCGCACAAGGGCAGAAATGATCTTGCAGTCATGGTGACCCACAAGGTTTGCCACTGTACGCGCGGGCAAAATTCCATCCAGCTTGACTTTGTGCCATTGGAAGTGGCATGAGGAGGGAAAGTGCGTGAACATAAGTTTGTTACACTTGCACGTGCGCAAACACACATATACTTGTGCGCACACAAGTACGCGCCTAGTCGCGTGCGCACGGGCACACAGGCACATGGGCACAGACATGACCAGCACAGCAGGAACAGTCTGAAGAGACTGCACAGCGACTTTGATGCTGACAACAGCCACAGCAGGAGCTGCCACTGCAACAGCAACAGCATCAATCAGGGCAGTTTGAAGCATGCGGTGTGCACCTTACCCCTTCTATACTGAACCATCTCCCTCCATCCCCCCTCCCTCCATCCATCCCCCCTCCCTCCCCCCCGCCCCTCCTTCCTCTCTCATCTGATACATACAACGCGTCTGTGTGTGTTGCATCTGCGCGTGGGTTGGCAGGTGGGTGGGCGTGCTGCTCTGATCCCCCCTTCCGCTCCCTTACTGAAACCCTTGACCTGCGCAGGCTGGAGTCTGGGCACAAGAATGGAGGGCGTACTAGGCTTGCTGCTGACTCACACGTCAACGAATGCCGCAAGCCTCAAAGATGGGTGGGTGCACACGTCAACAAATGCCGCAAGCCTCAAAGACGGGTGCCCCTCCCTGCCTCTCTTAACCCCTTGGTACTCACCAGGCCCAGTACATAGTCCGTCAGGGTTAGGGTCTCGTGGCCAAAAAGGGCATGGCAAGTCAACCCCAGCTGCTCATGCGCTGTCAGTCCACCCTGCCTGCTGTTGCTGTGATTGGCCGTCTCTGAGCGCGGCCCCGCCCCTCCTTCCTCGCAGTCCCTCGAAAGCACTTTGTCCTGTACCCCCTGCTCCTCCTGTAACAGCAGCAGACATCGCAGGTTTCTCACAGTAATCTGGCAGAGACCTACTGCAGGAATGCTGCATGCTTGGCCTAGCAGCAACAGCAGGGAAGGCAGGCCCATGCGGCTTCAACCATGAAGCTGCAGGTAATAAGGGAGGGGGAGAGTTGGGGGCAGAGCGCTACATCTGAGGAGGTGCATGCATGTGCATAGAATTCCCATGGTCTCTATTTGCCTTTGCCACCAGCACTCCCTTGCGGACACAGGATGCATTTACTAGAGAAGGGTTCCCTGCCGTCCTCTTGCAAACGGTGCCGCTTCTTGGTTTGAAAGAAGGGCTCAGTGAGATGGGTAAAGCTACAGAACAAAAGAAACACGAGAAGAGAGTGCCTGGCGCTCCTGGGATAGTGCAAATCCAAACCCAGCCTCACAGGATCTGGCTGGCTTTGGCCAAAAATGTTCTGGAACTCCATCATTTGGCCTGAAGGGCAAGCGGTCCTTTCTGGCTTGACTGCCAGGGCTGCATTTTGGTCACCACTCCTCACAATGGTGAGACAGAGCACATGCAATATGCTTGAGCACACTAGTTTGCTTGAGCAAGGATCCCACCATAGTGCACCCAGTATCAACCTCATCCACAGCAAGCTCATACCCAGAGTGCCCCATGCTGCATACGCCAGCGGACACCGACGAGGAGCCCTGACACCCACAAGGAGCCTGTCTGCACTGCTGAGTTCTGAGCTCCTGAGTTCTGAGCTGCCAAGCACTGCCGGCGGACACCGACGAGGAGCCCTGACACCCACTGAGCTCCTGAGCTCCTGAGCTCCTGAGCTCTGAGCTGACGCCGTGTGCCAGCGTGTGGCGACCTTCGTGCCGTGCAAGCACAACCCGGCTTCTATGAAATTATGCCACGCTGCGTGTGTGCCTGTGCGCCTGTGTGTGTGTGTGTGTGTGTGTCCCAATAGGCATCAAGTCGGTGTCTGCCGGCAGTGCTCAGCTCAACTGCCCCAACCAACCAGCTCGACAGGGTTTTTCAGGTCGGTGTCCGCCAGCGTGCTGGGCCACGAGGCACCCGCGCTGCAGCCTACCCGCTTGTGCTCCAGCCCGCGCGACATTGTGGAGGTCCCGTCCAGGCTGCAGCACATGCACAGCAAGCAGGTGCAGCGCCACACCCACGAGGAGGGACTACTGTGGCTGGGGAAGGTGTTGAACATGCCCAGCATCACCTGCGCGCGCGCGGCAGGCAACACCTGGCGCCTGCAGAATAGCTCGACACTGACTGAAAAGAATTGACAGGTGAATGGTTCAGTGTTGAGCATGTGCACCCACGCGTCTCGACCCTTGTCCTCCCAGATTTCAAAAGAGTTGCGACAAGACTGGTAACCTTAAATGTGTGTGGTGTACATGTGTTGATGACCAGTGGCAAAGTCCAAAAGCATACCAAGCTTCCTAAGGCCACAGCTGACACAGCCACCAGAGACACCGCCATCCAACATCCCCTTCCCCCCTGCACAGACAACACCAGGCCTTGGGCCTCCCAAATTCCAAAGGCCACAGCTGACACAGCCACCAGAGACACCGCCATCCCACCCCCGACCCCTAACCCCCCTGCACCAACAACACCAGGCCCAGGGCCTCCCAGCTTCCCAAGGCCACAAGACAGCCACCAGAGACACCGCCATCCAGCCCCCCCATCCCTTGATGCCACACCAAGAACACCAGGCCCAGGGCCGCCCAGCTTCCAAAGACCACAGTGCGCGCCACCGCTGTCCACTGTCGGCTCAGCCCATTGCAGTCTTCGCTGTCGTGCTGTGCCCCAGAAATGAGCACGGTGCCCCATATGATGAGGCCCAGCATCCCTCCGTACAGTGTGCCTGCACAGACATGAAATGCGAAACTTCCCAGTCACACCAACAGACATGCACGAATATCTCCAGGCCCATACCAGGAAAGTGAAGGTGCCAGAGGTAAATCTTGAGGCTGGCGGCAGCGCTAGATGGTCCATTGGTGCGGCACCAGGGGCCCTGCCTTGCAAGGCCCTGCCAACATCAGAGAGGCGGTGGATCCTGCCGCTGTGCTGTAGAACATTGTGGCGATTCCTTAAAGACAGCAGGCCGGGGGGCCATGTGACGCTCTGAAGGATGAGGCTGGCAGGGCAGACACTCTAGGAAAGGTGAATAGCTGTGACTGGCTTCAAGGAAGCCAGAGGGAAGGTGGATGGCTGCGACTGAGTTCAAGAGCCTGGGAGATTTGAGGGGAGTCAAGTTCCAGCGACTGGTCTGGGCTGTCTCCTTGCAGCCCCTGGTCGTCCTCGCAGTGCGGTGCGCGGCGCTTAAACTATGGCAGTTGATGCGTGCACGCCCTCAAGGATCTGATACGGCGGAAACGCTGGCACATAATGCAATACGTTGCGCATCCGAGTAAGTCGTGGGAGTGCAAGTTTGCACCTGGACATGGGGAGCATGGGTGCACCTGCACAGATTACAGGAGTTAACTTACAAATGGGGTACAGGAGCCAAGGCACCCAACGGCGTGCAGCTTCATCCAGCATGCTACCTGGAAATTACGCGCAAGGGCATAATGCGACAAAGAATGGGGTGAGAGCAGGGAATGCATGATTGAGCAATCACTGGGACAGAGAGGGCACAATGGGGAAAAGGTGATGAGTAGGGTGCCGCACAATGGGTAGCCTAGAGGAAACTTTGCTGCTGTGGCTGTGCGCGGATTGTGCAAGTTAAGAGGCGCGGCCAGGTCTGATATCAGGCATGTCAGCAAGAATGTTGCGTTGCTCACCAGCTACAACAAGCTAAGCTTCTCATGTCAAAATCAATTCAGCTGTGCGTCAGATTACTTGGGATGGATTGGGCGCATGCACAAGGTCGTGCAGGAGAGACAAAAGGCAGTATGAGGTTGCAAGTACATTGCTTAAAAATTGCAAACTTCCTCTGTTTTACCACCAGAAGTGCTCAGGCGTCCGCAAGATTAACTCACCCAGGCTACTTTGCCAAGCCAGCAAGGCATGCATCACGCAGCTGGCAGCAGAAAGGGCCAGCATGCTGGTGACATAGCTGGTAAAAGCTGAGGTGGCGCAGTAGGCCCCCTGCTCAAGCCTGCCCTGCGCTGCAGCAAGCAGCCCAGTCCACGCGGCAAAAAAAATCGCCCCCAAGGTCCCTGGTAACACCAGATCATCGCTCGCCAAGTGCCACCTGGGTGTGATCCGTGTGCATGCCTAGTAAGAGATGTCACCAGCGCTCCTTTACTAGACAGCTGTGTCTTATACTGCTCAAATACTTTTAACACATGAATACTTGCAAGATACATGTGAGGAACATACTTCTCAAATGTGCTGCACATGCAAAGCAGTGGCTACACCACACGGTCCCTTGTCTAAGTGTACAGACGAGTGTACGCAGAACAACATTCTCAAGATATAAGGGGAGCTTGGTGGATTCAAGGCAGGATTTTTGCAAGTAGCCGCACCCACCTCCTGCCCAAGCTCACTAAAGCTGGCATCCAAGTACGAATACGACTACACGAATGACATTAAAGAGTCAGCCTGCTTCATTTCATGTCTATGGCGTCACTCTGCGTTTGTATGCGGCGGTTGGATTCGGTTACGAAATCGCACTTGACGACGAGTGATCGACATGAACAAGTGCCAATCTAGTAAATAGAATGGATTCAATCATTTGGTCGTGCTATCATATCCTTTGCAAGCACTCCTCCGTCATCAAGTTGTGGAGCGCTCGAGCGATATAAAAAAGAATTTATTTCATATTACCTTGTCCTTTTGTCCATGGCAAAGCCTGCCGGTAAACCAGCCGCAGGGAAGCCTAAAGCCAAGAAGCCAGAGGGAAAGCTTGGCAATGCTGGGAAGCCTAAGGGCGGAATCAAGAAGCATTTAGCAAACGGAGCTGCGGGCAAGCCAGGAGGCAAGGTGCAGAAGCAGAAAGGAGATGGGGCTTCCAAGGACCTCAAGGGGGCCAGCACTGCAACTGCAGAGCCCGGGAAGACAAACTTGACCAAGTAAGTCCAGTTCAAAACAATGAAGTGAAACCAGGGCCTGCTCCTCAGCTTGCATTTATGGCAGTGGGATGCAATGAAGTGAAGCGAAGAGAGACTCCCTCATCCATCCCTTCCCTCAACAAATTTCTCTGGCAGGCATGAAAAGAAGGAAAAGATTCGCCAGAAGAAGGCTGCCCTCAAGAAGAACTTTGGTATCATCCAGGTGAGCAAGCAACCTGAGAAAGTTGCGTCAGCCGCCGCCACAGTGCAGAAGCACAAGGGTTCCCTGCTTCCTGCTTGTTCCCTCTCAGCGGCAGCATGCACCTTATGATGCACAGAAGAACTTAATCCTGTAGGAAATGCAAGGCAGTTATTCTCACTCTCATGCATGTGAAAGTTTGAAGGTGCATGGGGCCGCTCCTTGCATGGGCGCCCCCATGTACAGAACTTTACTTTCAAACTTGCCTCCTTCCCTCACTCCCTCATTGCTTACGTGATAAGCTGTCCACTGAACCAGATAGCTGTCCAACTACCTGCTTCCATGCAGCACAAGCTGGCTGCACGCACTGGGAGCGGCTCCTGGCAGTGTGCCCCACGCCCAGCCTGTGCATGTGTGCACCATTGTGATGCATCATGCTCCACTCCTAATTGCAGGATGCTGTGCCCGTCTGGGAGGTCTTGAGGCGGCACCAGACCGACAAGGAGGAGAAAGCACGGTTGGTGGAGCAAGTCCTGCAAAAGGTGTGGGGTTGCACATCTTGTGCTGGACCATAACTGCACCAGCAGCACCTTTGAGCTGTCAAGAGCTTTGCATTGCATACTTTTGGGGTCCAGGATTAAGGGCTGTCTGTCATTGAGGGTAGCCAGGGGAACCCAAACTCAGTGCTGTGCATGCAGCCGAAGCAGCCAGCCTGAATACCTGACGTGCATGCACCACTGTGTTCAGCTTGCTGCAGCCTCTGCTGCAGCTATAATGCTCAAGTACTGCCACCTGCTCCTCACTCACGTGGAAGCGTAGAGTCAGCTGTGCTCCATGTCCCCACTCATGCGCACCTTGTACTACGCGAGGAATGTCCCCACTCATGCGCACCTTGTACCACGCGAGGAATGTCTCCGCTCATGCGTACTTTGTACTTAGCACACAATGCGGCAGCCTTTGTGTCGAGCATGGCTTTGCTGCCTCTGCATGGAGCTGCGTGCTCCTATGCTTGAAAATCCTTGCTGTACTGCGTTTGAACCTGCAAGTATGGGAGCATTGGTCATGGCACTGCCTGCACACTGAGGCCAAGCTGCCGCATCCAGTTTTCTCGTTTTTGGCGCAGCGGCGCACTCTTGTACTTTGTTGTGGCACTGCCTGCAGGTCAACGGCAAGCTGCTGGAACTGGCTAGGCACCATACAGCATCCCGCATTCTGCAGTTCTGCGTCATGTACGGCACGGATGCGCAGAAGCGCCTGCTGCTGGATCAGGTGAGCGTGTGCAAGCCCAGGTATGAGGTATGAGTACAATCCTGGGCGCTTGTGCGCTTGAGAGTGCTATGGTAGCAGGCGAGCATACGTGCGGCACACAGAGATGCCGGCATGGTGGGGTCTCAAAGATGAATGCAGTCGTAAAGGCAGGCCTATGTGTGTGAGCGGTCGTAGAATGTGTGTTTGAGCCAGAACACTAATGAGTGCCTGCATGCTGTCCATACGTCGTGAGTGTATGCTTGGCTGGGTCTTCTGCCTGCTCTTGTGAGGAAAAGCCTGTATGCACCCACCCCCCAGCAAGACAAAATCTGACTGGGCTTGTTTAAACCTTGTTTGTTGGCCCAGCAACACACGAAACGCAAACAAGCCCAACAAGGTATGTTCTTGACGAGGTTTGTTCTTGCCGGTCAACGACAAGACCCGGCCGTTGTTCACCGGCACCAATGATGGTTTGGTCTGATTCTCCTTGCGACGAAACCAACAACAAATTATTGGTTGGTTTCTCACTTGTCTCCTCAATCGAAAAGGAAAATCCAATGAGAAGCCTGCTCTTGTTTCTTGTGGGGCACATTGAATTCAGAAAACCAGGCTTGTCTATGGCCTGGCGCGTTGCGCTGCAGCCGTGCAGGCTTGCATATCCTGGCGTGCGCAATCCACCTAGCTTGCAGGTGCATACTGGCTGGCCGCTTGCTGCTGCAGCCCCTGCTGCATGGCTGCCCGTGCAGTTTACATGCGACACGCTGCAGCGACATCAAAAGTGTAACCCTGCACAGGCCGGCACGAGCTCCCATGTAGCCCGGGCCGTCTCAAGAGGCCAGACATCATCCCATTCCTATTCCCTCCCACTTGCGTTGTTTCAGGTTCCCCTCAAATCTCCTTACGCAAGCAAGGGATGCACCCATCACCAGTGTGCAGTTTTGGAACGCCCCCCCGCATCCATTTTGATCTGTTGAACATGGGAGTTACCCTCTGCATTGAGGATGCTTAGTGCTGTAATGCAAATGGACATCATCATGATACACTGTCAGGTACAGTGTAGGATTTGTGGGATAGGTGCAAAAGGCTGAGCACCATGCAACCCACCTCTTACAGGTCACCCGTGCGCAATGATTGGGTCCGGGCAGACAGCGGGGTCAAGTCCGGGTGTGAAACTTGAATGTCAGATTCTAACAAGCATTTCTATACAGCAAAAGGAGCTGTGAATTTCCTTCCAATCGGGATTCAAGAGTTGAGCGCACTCCTCCGTGTCAATTGGAGCAAAGTAAAAGCAGTTGTGCCTAATGGAGCAAATGAAAGGCAGGAAAATGTCCCGACCGCTGTGCCCAGCGTGAGCGCCACTTGCGCGCATCATCGCTCGCTGTCACACCTGTTGTGCACATGCCTGTGCTTTTTTGTGCACGCTCGCAGATCAAGGCCGACTTTTTACCGCTGTCCAAGACTAAGCATGGCCGGCACCTAGTGCAAAAGCTGATCAGCCAGGCCAAGAAAGAAGACGTGCCAGGTACAGGTTGGACTTGGCGGGCGTTGCAATTGCGTGAGCCATGTGCATCTGTGTAGACAATGTTGCGCAGCACTCTGAATGTCGAGCGTGTATAAACTTTATTATCCTGTGACAGCATAGGACTTCTCAAATCTGGCATATCAACACTGACGGCAATGCTGCACATTGGGCGTCAGCAAGATGTTTCGCATGCTGCTCAAGCAGGGGTGCAGAACAAAGGCTTGTTTGCCACGCACGATGCCAAGCAAGCTGGGCATGCTTGCACGTCCTAGCACGCCTCCTCATGCTCTCCTGCGCAAGAGCAAGCCTGCCTCCCTAGCGTGTGTAAGTGCTCTAGGTTAGCTCAGTAGTTCATAGTGAGTGTACATCCCAGACAGGTGTGGGGCAGCTTGGCTCGCCGCGCCGCTCCAAGAGTAGCTTGCTGAGTGTGGAGGATAGGTCGCACATCCTGCCTGTGCGCGATCATGGGTGTCTCTCATGCCGCGCGTATTTGCCCCTCTAAGAACGTGCCGGTTGTGAAACTTGGGCTGCTGATTACCCGTGCACACCCAAGTCATGAGCCTGCACACATAACGGGCTGCATCGCCCCTGTGGCTCGATCCTCATGCGCCGGCCTTTGTGAGGCCTGGCTTGATCTGGGCGACAGACAGCTGGTCAGCACAGCACAGCACAGCATGCGCTCATTTGGCGCTTTCAAGTGCTGTATTCATCTTGTCTGGGCAAGAGTCCAGGGTCGGGGTTGGTAGGCTGTCAGGGCTCACACAGGGCCAATGGCTGCCTTAGGATGAAGGCTGCTGCGTGCATGTGTCCATTCAGACGGAGCTCACGCTTGGCTACGCAGCGTGTGCAAATCCACGTGTGGTGTGTGTGTGTGTGTGTGTGTGTGTGTGTGCGCGCGTCGGAGCGTGTGTGGGTTCCTAGGTGTCTTACATTTGGCAGTTGAGCTGAGGGCTGTACTTACCTGAGCCTGGTGCCAATCAGACAATCTGTGGGTGGGAACCCTCCCTTTGGCTGTGTTGCTTGGTTGTCTGCGCCTCACTGTGATGGCAAGCCACGGGCCCTTGCACCGCGTACGCATGCCATCCATGCATGCGCATCCATTACACGAGTCCGAGGCCCAGCCTCGCATGTCTGCAAGCAGTTGCATGCACGCACGCACTTACACGCATACGCAGGCCTGGTGGCTCTATGCAAGGGGCATGTGAAGGAGCTGCTGAGGCACCCGCAGGGCGCGGATGTGATGATTGACCTGTACGACGTGGCCAGCACGCAGCTCCGCAATGCAATGGTGGGCCAAGCGTATGCTGGGCGAGCATTTGTGCGCACATGCATACAGAAAAAAAGGCGTGCTGCTCTGCTGTGGATTAAGTGGATAAGGTGTGTTAGAGACACAGCTGCCTATGCAAGCCCGCTACGAGCTGGGGCTGGACAAGTGAGAGGCTTCAATGTGCCCCCAGGCTGCTGGCAGGATATGCTGCAGCCTCCCTACCTCTTGCAGGTGTGCGTTCATCCATGGAAAGAGTAGCCAAGCATGGCCAGGGCTGCTCTCTTGAACCCTCTGTCTGTGTGTGTGTGTGTGTGTGTGTGTGTGTGTGTGTGTGTGTGTGTGTGTGTG
>LFIK01002722.1_pt1 | contig 14319 bp, 12 predicted proteins | sample 643401 | NCBI WGS metagenome assembly LFIK01 (sample SAMN03777447, study PRJNA286221) | soda lake metagenome | biome: soda lake; feature: Kulunda steppe; material: water; isolation source: sample T5-Br brine of Lake Tanatar-5 | place: Russia: Kulunda steppe | collected 2010-07 | reverse complement strand
GTGTGTTTGTGCTTCGTTTCACACCCAACAGCATCTTTAGAAAGGAAATGTGGTGGATGTGGGCTTTGGTTGTAGCAGATGATTTGAATGTCAGAGTCTTTGTAGCCCAAATTTGGCATCCATAGAGCCTACTTAGTTTTCCTTTTCTTTTCTCCTTAGCCTGTTTGAGCTACTAACCCTGAGAATTAGGCCAGAGGGCCTACTACCAGAAGTTCTCTCTTTCTGTGCATGCACTGACAGCTGTGGACAACTTCGGCCCTGCTTTTGAGTTGAGTGACTCAGGTAGACACAATTCAAAAATGCATTGACTCTCTTTCTGTGCTTGGTGCAAGAACAACAGTGGATAAATAGGCCCTGCTTTTTGAAATAAAGAATCAGGCAGACAAAATTAAAACACATTGCAACCAACATGAAGTTGACCCCGTCAGCTTGGCTCCATGTGCTTGCAGCCAGCCTACTAGTATCTGCGTTGTGCTGCGACAGCTTTGCGGGCGCCGACGGGGCTTCCGCCGTTGTCGAGGACGCAAGTCAATTTTTGAGCGCTTTGAACAATTCCAGCGTCATGGAAATCCTTCTGGGCGCGAAAGAGCTGCGGTACGTACACGCTTGCACACCTATCAGCTGTCCTCCGTCCCTGGCCACCACCTTCATCGACGGGTTAGCGACTGACTTCATGGCTTTCAGTTTTGAACGGCATGCTTACCCATCATATGTCCTGCCTTCTGTAGCAGCAGGAAAAGTCCAGCAGTACCCACAGCCTCTCATCCCTGCGCAAGCAGCTTGCCCGCCGCAGCATCTGCACTGTCTTCACTTAATCTGTTAATGATGATATGATATCTGCTTGTTCTATATACCCTTCTTTTCTGCCCAACCCAGCATTACTGGAGCAGCCTGGCCTTCGGGAATGCCCACAATTGAGCCAAGCAGAGATGTTCTGATTCGACCGTTCTCCTCAACGGATGGTCTTCCACTTGTGGACTTGGGCAGACAGGTGGGACATGTTTCAGCATTATTTGTTTTTGATACCACTCATTTTCCACTGCGTGTGCGACGGAAGTCAGCTGAGGCTGATGCCTGGCAGTAAAAGCTTGAGCATGGCACCCTGTTGATTTAGGTCTACCATCCAGCATCTTTTCACATAGGGCATGTTACTTATACCCTACTTTGCAGTTCTCACGAGTACGCCTGCAAGCAAACCGGAAGCTAACATTTGAACAGGTAAAGGCATGCGCAGGGCATCAGCGCTAGCATTGCCCGTGTGCTCCTCTTGGCTACTCTGAGACTTTTCCACCCTTCTTTAAAATCTGTACATCAGATCATTTGCATGAAAGAATATTATAAATTATGGCTTGGTTCTGTGAGACTGCAGAGGCTTCAACACGCCATCCAGCATTGTAACTTGCCAAAGCATGTGCCCTTATTCCATTTCTTGCTTGACTCCACATTGCCATAATAATTGCTTTGATGCAATCTTCTTTGCACTCGAAAAAGGTGTCGTTCTTTGGGAACGATGGTGTTTGGCCTGGGGAGGAGACCCCTGAACACGGAGGCCCCTTGAAAGGGACAAGTGCATCTGCATTGCTGTCTGTCAGGCAATCCCATTTTGTTTACAGGTGAGCCAGTGGATAGGTATCAGTCCCAAATGAAAATGTGTTCCATGAAAGGAATTAAATGCTGCACATGATGTTCTGTGTCATGCCTGTTCGGCTGAATTGCCTGTCTTGGACAAGTATGGCGTCACTCAGAGCCCAAGCTCCCTCATGCAATGGAAATACAACCAAGCACTTATTATCATTTACAGGCTGTAGTTTGAGAAGCAAAAAGCACCTGGAAATTATTGACACTTGGTGCCTACACAGATGTATTCATTGTCTTTGGATTAGAAGCATGCAAAACTTGTGTTCATCTCTCAGGGTTTGCCCTCCAAGGCAGCAGCTTGAGCAGTCCTATACTTTACCGCAACGTCCAGCAAGCATCTCAGGCAAGTCGCACAATAAAGAAGCACAATGAATTCCCTATCTTCACTCCGTTTCTCTTTCAGGTATACTATCTTGTTAAAGCTTGTCGTTCAATTAGGCAGCCAGGCTAATCCTAAAACCCTAGGTCAGCAGCTCAAAAAGCCTGGCGCCATACTAAAATTGCTGTACTTGACCTGCTTAAAATGCACAGTGCCTGTACTTATATCATACTGCAGCAGAGCATGTGCTGAAGACTACATACACACACAGGCAAACAAGCATTCGAGCACTTGCCAGATGGGCACTGTGAGCCGAAAGATGCACAATCCAGATGCTTTGCTGCAGCTGGGAGGATCTTGGACTATGCTTACTTGGCTCAAGATGTCAGGTGTGATTGTAACCCGTGACTCTGTTGAATGATGCTGTATGCATAAAGAATCATCAACAATTCTCAAACTGATTCTCACAGCATAGAGAGAATCTCTTTCTCCAGCCTCTCTCCCACAATTGCACGTGTATCAGTGCCACAATTGTTCTAGGTGATTCCCTCAATGCGTCATTTCATCATGGACATATAATTTATCACCTACAGATGCCTTGTTCTTGTTCATGCGCTCCTCACCTCATTTATCTTTTTGCCTTGAGAAGGATGCCTCCTGCTAAGCAGGGCAATTTATGCACCCTTGACCACCTTCTTTCCTCTTGGGTCATCTAATGCTCACAGAGCAGAGCATCACATGGAATCCATGTTTTTTTGGGAAAACTGATGCAGTTATGAATACACTATCAGAGACTCCCTTGTGCTGTGTGAGCATGTTGTGGATGATGACTGTGTGGCCGAGCGCGGTGTGGCAGCCTGCATGGCGTCTATGCTGCAGAGCCTGGTAAGTTGATGCTTGTTGCTTGCAGTATGCCCCTCGCACTCTTGATGATCTGTTTCTGTTGCAGTCTGGTACGTGCATGGAGCAGGGCTGAGTATAGATACTTGAATAGCTGACCTGATGAGGCACAACCCAGGCCATTGTGTTTGCCTGGCCGGATCACAATGTGAATTCAGTTTCTTTATTGGTTTTTGCTCTTTCCATCCACATTCATGCCATTGAGTACTTTGTCATTATCTACGTCAATCCCAGGCTTAAGCAGGAAATTGTGCAGATCTGACAACTGTCCATCTTATTCTTAATGGTCAAGTCAGCAACTTCTGAAGGAGGCTATGTTTGATTGTTTTTCAATTCTGTATGTGATGGCATTGTTTTGATCTTTTGTCCACATAACGCACATGATTTAATCCACGGTCATCCGCCTGCCAACTCCCTCCCCTCCGCCAACACAATCCCCTCCTGCCATTTTCTAATGCAACCATTGCACGCACATAGAATAGCTAGAATAGCATGGCATCTGAAGCTTCATTTTTCACACAGGATGACATGCTGCAACCGTCTTTCCCACAACTCGCACCGGACTTCAATGTTGCCACATCCAAAGAGAGCAGGCACAACCTCAAAAGGGACGCAGTGCTTGGTGCTGTTTTTGGTACTATGGGTAAGACAGTGCCTGGGTCTGGGATTTTGCCTGTACTTATACAATGCTGCATGCAGAGTTGTAAAGTTGTAAAGCTGATGGGAGCAAGCTCCACCTGTCACAATATCAAGTGTGATTCCATAACGCTTCAGTTGCTCTGAATAATCTACAGTGGCTGTTATCTGCAAATGCCCGCTGATATACAAGGGGTTTGTGCCCTGATTCCAGCCTATTCCAAATTATATGTCTGGCTCCTAATGAATACGCTTCATATTTTCTTAGTACTTTCCATTCCTCCGGCACTGGAGGATAGGAGCTTATGAACAGTGCGGTTGATAGTCCTTAGAAAGCACATTTCAGAAGATGTCTTTGCCATTTCAAGCCGGTATATCATTTAATTGAAAGGGATTGCTCTGGTTCTGCAACACATTTTCCTTCACCCTATACCATACTTGAATCCAGGCCTGGCAGCTGTTTTAGCCGTTGTCCTAATGGCAGTCAAGCTCTACCGCAACAGAAAGGCTCAGCAGCAGCTGCATGCACCAACTCTCAGTGCAAAACCTTCCAGCGTTGCCCATGCTGACAGCTGCTGCAGCACGTTGGCTCCTGACCTCGAGCATGGCAGGTGATATGACGCATGAATCAGGTGCCTAGTTCCTGCTGGGCTGTACCAAGATTAAAGGGTTGAGAAATGGGGCTTGGTCAGTGCGTCAACCAATTCTATGCTCAATGCTGCTAATTCATAGCAACAGCATGTTCAGAGCCTGATGGTTACATTTTCTGGCCCCAAGCTTGCTGCCCCATCGCTATTTTGCATCACAAAACTAACACACTCATCACAACATTTTCGACAGGTTCTGCAAGAAAGCACATTGTGAGCATGGAGCCATACAATCCAGCAGTCATAGCAGCTCCATGAAAACGGACCTACATCTTAGTGAGCAGAACAATTCATTTGCACACGCCAATGCTATAAAAATCACTATTTAACAAATTTGGCGTGATTATTCGATCTCCTTTGCACATCAGGAAGGAACCAGTAATGTGACAGGCCTTGTGTCAACATGTCCTTAAGGCTGGAGCAAAAGAAAAGCACTTTCTACTATTGGATATTGCATGCTTTTTACTTTTTTATACAGTGCATACAAGTTTCGCTTTTTCATAAGAGGCTCCTTAGCAGTAACAACACAGTTCCACACACATGAACGGCTTGTACAGGACCTATGAAAATCCCTGCCTGCCTGTTTTCTTTTGCTCTTTCAGGTCTTCTTCTTGGCTGGAACTCGTCAAGTTGCGTGTATCAGGGGGTATGGTGCGGTCAGCAGGTGGCTGTACAGAGAAAAGTGCATACAAAGCATGGTGAGTCTGCCTGCTTACGCTAGGTACATGAAGCAGGCGTTTTCTGAGAAGCATTTTGAGACACAGCTTAAAGCGCTTATCGGGCACCATGCAGGCACCCTGACCCTCTGACTCCCTTTCCATGGTCTGTTCCATTTATATTATCATAATGCTTCTTGTCATTGCAATGAGGATCCAAAAGATGGTCACAAAATGAGCATGCTCAGAGATATTTGCAATACCTTATGAATGGTTTATATCCTGCAGGCCCCAGTACTACCACAAGCTTCGTGCACATGGCTTCACAGACAAAGCCTTAGATGCATATGTTCAAATCTCCCAATACTTGCAGATCTTGATGCTGTGCTTCAGGCCTTGAAAATATGGAAAGGCCTGAAGCACCCAAATATTGTGCAGCTGTTGCACTTTTTCACTGTTGTGAACAGTCCTGAAGAAAGTGGTGGCCTGCCTGCAAATTTTGTGGAGGTATGCATTTGTTTTTGTAGCATGATGGGTTATCCCATTCAGCAGGCATGTAAAGCTCTAACAGGCTGTCTTAATTGGCATAGAGTAGCATGCTTTCACCCACCTTATTCCTAAGTATGACTGCTTGAGTTTCAATGTACATTTTGCTCCTTATAACGAGGAATATAAAAGTGAAACCTGTTGTCACAATGTCACAACATTAAGCTTTGCTCTTGAATAAAGGCCAGATTTTAGAACTCAAGTCTGCATTGTACTCCCATTCTATGGTTGATCTTTCTTGCAGGATTCTGGAGGTGACCTTTTGGAAACGTTTATAATTGAGGATTATTGCTCGCAGGTGAACAAGTCTTTTGCAACCTGACTCAGAAGCAAAAGAGTTGAATTAAGAGCAGGGCTACTATCACCAAAGCGATCTTAAGAGAATGTAATGCCAGAGTCTATGACATTAATTAACTCGCTCTACAATTTTCAGGGATCTTTATCTTCTGCACTCTATGTTGGGCGCTTCACGCTGCTGTCTGGTTGTGGATGGTGCCCAGATATTGTGAGTAGAAAACTCTATATAGGTTACTGGCGCAGAGTTTTCTAAGATATGGTACATTATGAACCAGTCAGGAGATGGTTTCAGCAATTAAAATGTGCCAGCTTAGCAATTTTCTAAGCTGGGAGCAAGTGTCTTGCAGGAAGTGCAGAGTGGCACTTCTAGAGATAAATTGTGCTTAGCAAAGGCCTGGGTTTCTAGCACATAATCTCTACTTGTCTCCATGCCAACCAGGTGGCCATAATACGAGCTGCGTCAGATGTGGCTGAGGGCATGGAATATCTGCACAGCTGCCACATCTATCACGGAGGTTTGGCACATGCCCATATACATAGGCCTGCTGAGATTGAACAACTAAAAGCTTTTTTGCACTGAGCATAAAAAGCCTCAGGCAAGCATCCAAGGGGCAGCAAACAAAGTTTAAGTCCTATCCACTTGCTTTTCCAGTTGTGGATATGTGCTGTGTTTGATTCAACATATTTGTTATTTGTCGTTGGCAGATCTGTCTGATAGAAGAAATCAAGAATTATCAAGCTACACCCGTCTCAGCATCTGATTGCTGTGCCACCTGCCTTTGCTGCCTTGACTTGTTACTAAACATCATCCGGTGAATGTGCAGACCTTCACATCAGAAGCGTATTTCTTACATCTGACGCAGACACTCTGACCACTGCAAAGGTACGAATCTAGCAAATGCTTTACAGTTGTTCAGCTATCCACAACCGCAAGAGATTGTGGCATACATTTTTGGGGATGTTTTATTGTTTAAATTCATCTTGTCATGCTGCTATAGACAGCTACAGAACGAATATGCTTCAGAAACAATCAAAATCATACTCCCATTCTATTGAATTCTATTCAAGCAGGAAAATATGGATTTCCGAAGTCAATAGAAAAATAAAGATGGAAAAGCACCTAAATAGATGGGCAAGAGCACTCAGGTTCTGAGTTTCAGGGTAGCAATGCACTGCATATTCAGCTGATTAAAGCTCTAGCGAACTTACCGGCAGGGCTGGATACTGAATCAATTAAGCATTCTGTTGCACTTTCTGGTTGATGTGTGTTGACCAGGTACTGCCCTTTCAAGTTACACAATCCTCTAACTCTAGCCCCATTGTGCCAAAAAGAGGTGGGTCGGCCCTTCAACTGCATCTGCCTCCTTCACAAGGAAGGAAGAATCTATTATTGATTGAACATGCACGTTCAAGCAGCATCCAAACTTTACCCAATTGTCTGTTCCTTGCTATGCACCCCTCAATTAAATGGCATTTGTGGCAACCCTCAAGGGCCTGCTCAATGAGTGCTTAGCATCAATAGCTTAAGGGCTTCTGAGGATTCTCTGTCATGCTTCAAAACCTGAGTATTTGTGGTATTTGTGAAATGGATGCTGCATGCCACAGGGGCATGCCTCATGTGCCCGCATCGACGCGTTGCAGAGGAGGGAAAAGCACAGCTTGCAAGCGATGTCTTCAGCTTTGGTGTGCTATGTGAGTCAGAAGAGAGTGTTGAAACTTCAGTGGCTGTCCTTCATGGGCTTCTCCATGCAAATGGCAAGGCTTTATCCCTATCACGCATTGAGCGTCAGCATGAAAATATCATACCAGCTTATCACCACTAGACACGGCAAACAGGGTGTGCAACACGCAACTGTACTCTTTTGGCCCCTAGACTAATCTCCACACACATCTTTTGCAGTGGTGGTGTGTCTCTTTGAAGCTGTTAGGGGGCATCTTTTCTGATTGTTCACTGTGGCATTTACTCTGTTGTGCCAACACGAATGCAGTGTGGGAAATGTTAGCTGGCGCCCCCTCGCCCCACTCAGCTGCAATGGGACGTCTTCCCCAGTCTCATGGCTTAGCAACTCTTAAATCTGACCCTTGTGTGTTCATTCCACAAAGTACTCCAAAGGTATGCCTGATATATATGAGATGCAAAGTGCCCTTGGGTCTTCGATCAGTCTTTCTTTTGAATGCATTGCATGCCTGCAGTGTGTATGCTAGCAGTTGCTGTCGTATCCAGTTTATCTGGTGAAAGAACCTTGCAGGGAATTGTTCTGATGTTAAGGTATGTGTGCCCTGGTCATAAATAAAACCATGCTACCACATCATTGTTCAGGCATGGCCTGGTTGCATGATGCTCATAGTCAAAGCTAGCACCACACATTGAACCTTGCAGAGCTTTTGCACTCGTTTGTCTTTGCTCTATGAAAATTGAATGCATGCTTTGATGTCATTTAGCAACTCAAACTACTCCTGTACATCATGAATCCCTGCACCCTAGGAGCTAGAAGCCCTGGTGCACCAATGCCTGGCACAAGACCCAAAATTTAGGCCGGCGTTCACCGAAATAAGGGCGTGCTTGTCCAAGCTGTTCGAGGTGAATAGCTATCTATAATTTTGGAACGAGTTTTTTAGACGGGGGCTTCAAGTGCATCTTAGTCAAACATGTTGTTTGACGGTGTTAAATTTTGGCTGTTCCTTGTTAAGTTGGCAAGCTAAGTAAGTTGAATGCCCTTCACCACATGGGAAACACAGCTTGTCCCTTTCAAGCAACACATCAAAGAATCTGTTGCCAATTAATGCCCAATGGTCAAAGACAACCAATTTCTGTGTGCTCTGCAGAAAGCTAGCAAAAATATGCTGCTGGGAGAGGACAGCAGCAGCGGCAGCAGCAGCAGCAGGGTTAGCTGTTCAGATAGTGCTGTAAATAAGGACACTTCTCTTGGGAGCTGCCAGGAGCAGATACAGCAAGGAGAACCAAAAATAATGCATCCCCTTTTGCATGGAGAAGAGGATGCGCCTGACCAGTACCTGTCAGCAGCTGCTTGCGCTCGGTTTCTGCGCTATGGTAGGCAAGCAGCGGCCCGGCGTGTGGCTGCTGAAGCCCCAACCCTTCCCCAAAGTAACCAATAGTGCCAAGACAAGCAATGGTTCAATAACTTAAAAACAGATTACTGTACATCACTAGCCCCTATGTGAGAAGGCTTTGAATGTGTGTGAGTTGGAAGGCTGTCCTACTGGTGTCAAGGTATCTGCAAGGGAGCAGCATGCTAGGTGCTACGTAGCATGCTAGGTGCCACGTAGGTATACCTTTGCATGGTCTATTCTAGGAACTTATAGGTATCTGCCATCTTGCTTCATGAAGAGTTTTTGTAACCAACATTGTTTTTTGGGATGGAAATTCATTACTTATGTCAGATAATCCATGCAAAATGATACATGCAAGTACTTAGCTTGCAGGGACGAGGGACCATGTGCACTTTTTAATGAATCGGTATACAGCAGTTATCATCAAGGAAAAGCCATCTCTATTGTGCCAGGCACTTGTCAAATTATTCCATTTATCAACCATCACATTTTCTAAAATGCCATACCTGGTATGCTTGTTCTTTGTTAAAAAACTGGCTGATCCCCAATGAATATCCCCATGTCCTTCTCAGTATTGTCAAGCTGTCGTAAGGTTGTCATGATGTGCTGCAGCTTCTTATGGAAGCTGATGACATGGCTTGATGAACAAGTCTAGCAAACAAGCCTGGCAAAATGTAATAATATATTTCTAGTATCTCATCTCCTGATTTCTGGATCAGTGGCAAACAGCTGCGCTACAGTACATTGGACAGAGTAATTAATAGATCACTACAGCCTGAGGTGCAAAAAGGAAAAAGCAAGAGCTATGGAAGTGGTGTCATCAACCCCCCGCATCAATTATGAAGGGTTAAATTGTACTTGAATGTTCAGGATGAAAATGAGTTAATTCAATTGTAATTTCGAAATGAGCAGATGTGTTTCCTGTGAATAAGGCCAGGTCTCTGTGTGATATAGCAAAAAGATACAATTGCTTGATAATTCCAGAAGGACTGACTGGCCATGGGGCCTCAATTGGTACTTATTTTGGATGATCCACGCCGAGTGTCTTCCTTCAGGCCATAAATTTCGGTTCTCACAAACTCAGAAGGGATTTCTTCAATTGAGTTGCAACTGACGTTCCTTCTCAACTATAATTTCTAACTTAGAAAGCACTATTTCGAGGTTAGAAAATGGGTCATATCGGCTCACAATGCGCGCAGCCAATCTGAGTAATATTATAATCATAGGCCGGACGTTTTCCGGAGGGTGGACACACACCCTATTCGCCAGCCAGCTGATGGAACTAAAAGGCTCCTTCCTGACTCGGGGGCTTTACAAGGGGTTTACAAGGAAAGGCAGAAAAGAATTGCAACTGCTAGCCTGCTCATAAAAAGCAATAAGCGCATGAAGGAGAGAAAATAGCTTGTTGTAAAAAGCAGACACCTAGTGGAAACCTGTGGGAGGACTTCCTGACTCAGAAGCGTCCTGCTCCTGTCTGCTTTAGGTCACACAGCAACCATGTAAGTTGCAACAAAATACACATGCTGAAAGGTGGAGCATGAAAATCGCATGGATCCAGGAAGCGCAGATGCTTTTGCACCTCTCCTCAGCATACGCCACTTTGAGACATTGCATATTGCAAAGTGAATGCAGCAATACTATGAGTTGAACAGGCATACACTTTCACCAATATCTTATCACCAGGCTGAGGCCATGCATGGTTGTGGTACCGAACGGCCTTGGCATTATCACAGCAATAACTTTGGTGTGGAAATGGGGATGAATTGAGCAATTCAGCACCCCAGTATGCACTTGATAGACATAGCTGCGCAGACAAATCTCCCCTGCAGGTGGCAAGGTGAGTGCCTCAAAGAGACGGGTTGCTCAATTTACCCCACCCAATGCGACTGCTGGAAGCAAGGCGAGCATGGCAAACACCTTGTGTACAACCCTTTTGGTGGGGTGCCTTTCTGCTGTTTGCACATATTCTCGCAGACGCACCTGAGTGTAAGCCCCCCCTCCTGACCCAAACAAGCTGTATTTGACCATCTGCTCAGCAGTTGATAGCTCACAACCTGCCCAATCCAGCAGCCAGCAGCCAAAAATCTTGCAAGCGTCACCAGAACGCCTTGCAGCTGGTTGTGTAAATGTACAATGCAAACCTCATCCTGCCTGCTGCTGAGAACCGCGCCCTCCACCAACACCTCCAAGCTGTACTGCCGCTGTGGGCAAAAAGACCTGCGGGTAAATTATTTACTGCTCCTGCCCCGCACTACCAGCCACCAAGGTCTGGGCAGGTCTGTTCAAGGCACCTGTACTGCACCACAATCAATATTTTCAGCCTTGACCTTGATACGGTTGCTGCAAGGAATCTCTGCAAGGATTCTCTGCTGCTTCCGTGATAGGCCGCTCACGCACCACTGCTGTAGCCGGCTACGGCACTGCGCCTTCCTGCAGCCACCTCTACTGCTGCTGCAGCTGCTGCTGCTGCTGCTACTGCTACTGCTACTTGTGCTGCTCTAGGCTGGCAGATAGAAATGGCACCTGTCCGCCCAGCTGGTTTTGCGCATCGGTGGGCGTGTCTCGGGGAATGGGATTCCTGCAATTTCGCGGTATGTGTGCGGTGCCAAGCACACCTTGCACACCATGTGAGGCAAATTGCCCTGGGCAATGCATGTGGGCAGATCTGTACCAAGGATGCAAGTAATGGCTCCTGTGCTGCAGCCTGCAGTGAAAGCTTGCAACAAAAGTAAAGGATCGCGAAGCAGCCTTGCAACACATGCAGAGGAACAGGCGTCAGGCTCAAGTCTTGCACAAAGAAGCATGCAGAAGGAGCAAATGGGAGGATCTTGCAGAAGGATTTGACCGCGATCGATCGATCATGTGGACATGTGGATATTCCAGTCTGGAATTTCCAGACAACTTTTGCCTGGACGGCGAAATGGCCACAGATCTCAGCTGGCTAAAGCTCAGAAATATACCATAGCTCAGCTGAGATGGACTCGTCACCTACAGATACAGCACAGGCTGCAAAGGCTTCCAAAGGCTGTGCAGCAACGCTCTGAGCAGCTCTAGCGGGCCTGCTCATTGTCATCACTTGTGCAAGCTTGAGCCGCGCAAAGCAAGCCCTGCAATGTGTACGGGGTTTGCATTGCAAAATACGACATCATTCACACCGTGATTGCATATGTGAAAAATGATGCAACACATGCGCATTTGAATAGCATACATTGATCTTTTCAAAGACAGACATTACTTGTTACATTACACGAATTCGAGAGCATTTTATTGATACCTAGGGCATTTTATTGAGGTATGTAATTAACCTCGATATCGCCTCCACATTTTCACATGATGGTGCCATGTTATGAGAGACCTCGTATTGCCATCCTGTATGGCAGCCAAACTGGAAATGCACAGGTGAAGGCGCGTGGTATGATTCTCAACAAAGCTGTTGTTGTTCAAGCATGATTATGCTGCCACTTGGTGATCCTTGCAGCAGTGTTTGCATGCTGTGCCGTGTATCAATTGTGACAAGACTTTTTAAGCGCAGATCAATTCACAGTTTCAGAAGCATTCTCTTCAGGGATTCTCCGTAGTCAGCTGCGCTGGATAGGCAATCGAGTGGCTGTCTTCATATGATGCGGATCGCCAGTGCTTCCACAAAAGTTACAAACATACAAGTAGCAGAATTCATGCCCTGAAGCAGCGACATTGCTGAGCAAGTTCCGGGTCAGGATGTGGTCCATGCAGGACGTGGCGGAGAGGCTGGGCCGCGAGGCCAAGCAGATGCTGCTCAGTCCAGCTGTCATGCCTATGGATGCCTATGATGTGGCCCAGCTTCCCAGAGAGTGCCTTCTGCTTTGTGTGGCCTCCACAACAGGGCAGGTGGGCACTATTCCGCAGACGACATGTTTGCAGCGCCCCTCACGCTGTCCCGTTTTTGGGCGGCCTTTCCTCTTACTTTTAGGTGCAGCATGCAAACTCTGCCACTCAACTCCGTTTCATGAATCAGTGGGATGGATCAGCTCATGGATGCATCCGTGCCCAGTTGGGCGCTGCACACTGACGACTGTGCAGGGCACCTTGCGCAATCTTGGACCTTCGAGCATGCTTGCTGCATGCTTGCTCTCCACGTGTCATGTTTGGAGCATGCTTCCAGGCACATTACAGCCTGTGACTGCAATCACGTGTGACTGGCAGGGCGTCAAGCCGTTCCATGCTGCATGCGCGCAGGGCGACCCCCCTGAAAACATGAAGCGCTTCTGGCGTTTCATGCTGCGGAAGGGTCTGAGCGCCGACTCCCTGTCTGCCGTGCAGTTCTCGGTCTTTGGCTTGGGTGACTCCAACTACCCAAAGTACAATGTGAGCGGCTGCACCCCAGGCACGCTGCCTGCAGCCGCTCGCGTGCAGTGTAGGTTGCAGGACCGCATCCCTGGGGATCTGACACCTGGTGGTGTCACGCACATGCAACAATCCAAAAGGGCAATCGCTTTCACTTGACCACACCTTTCTTCAATAACGCCTGCGCCAGTCTGAAGAGAAGCTGCCCGCCCTGCACTGATCTTCACACACAGCCGCGTGCCATGCTGCGTCCCGCGGCCCCTGCGCTTGCAGGTCACAGCCAAGAAGCTGTTCAGGCGCTTGGAGGGCCTGGGCGCCCGCCCGCTGGTGCCCCTTGGCTTGGGCAATGACCAGCACCCTGCCGGCTATGAGGCGGCCCTGGATCCTTGGGCCCTCAGCATGTGGCCTGTTGTGAGGCAGGTGTGTTTGCCGTGTGCGCGCGTCGGTTCATTGGCGGGCGCGTGGCGTGCGCTTTCAGGTTGGCAGGTGCATGCATATACCTTGCACACATTGTGTGGCAGGCGCTGATGAGGTGTGGATGTGCTGTGCGTGCGTGCATCGTGCAGCAGGTGTGGGTGCGTGGGTGATTTGTGCGCATGCTGTGGGACAGGTCTGTGTGTATGTGCCTTGCGTGCATGCATTGACCTTGCTTAATGTAGCAAGGCGTCAAGGGTGTTGTGCACAGATTGACCCTCTTCCATTGTCACAAGCTTGCCCACGAGCAGTGCCGCAGGCTTGCTTCCCCCCCTACACACACTGATCCTCAAGTGCGCATGTACAACAAACACACACGCTCACACGCTCGCACGCACGCGCGCACACACGCACACACGCAAGCACACCCACACCGATCCTCAAGCCTGCTTGCCTGGGCAACCCTGGAAAGGTTGTGGTAGAACCCTGTCCCTTTCCTTGCTCCTGCAAGCCCTTGTGCTGCTGCTGAGCTGCTCTCCCATCCCTTACACAAACACACCTCCTAACGCACGCACGCACACACACACACATGTGCGCTGTCTGGTGTGTGGCTGCATACGCAAACAAACACACTTCCTCGCACATGCACGCGCACACACCCACGCATGTGCACCATCTGGAGTGTGGCTGCAGGCGCAAACAAACACAATTCCTCATGCGCGCACACACGCGCGTGTGCACTGTCTGGTGTGTGGCTGCAGGCTGCCGGGCCCCTGCCCCCGGGGGTGCCTCCGCCCACAATGGACGCAGCGTCCCTGGTGCAGCTGGGCGAGCCCAAGTTCAAAGTAACCTTGCTGCCCCCAGCCCCCTC
>LFIK01002721.1_pt1 | contig 14320 bp, 15 predicted proteins | sample 643401 | NCBI WGS metagenome assembly LFIK01 (sample SAMN03777447, study PRJNA286221) | soda lake metagenome | biome: soda lake; feature: Kulunda steppe; material: water; isolation source: sample T5-Br brine of Lake Tanatar-5 | place: Russia: Kulunda steppe | collected 2010-07 | reverse complement strand
CATCCAGCGCCCCATGCAGGGGCACATGGCACCCCAACCACACCATCCAGCGCCCCATGCAGGGGCACATGGCACCCCAACCACACCATCCAGCGCCCCATGCAGGGGCTCATGGCACCCCAACCACACCATCCAGCGCCCCATGCAGGGGCACATCTGGCTGTGAGGACCAGGCGCTGTGAGGACTGGTCACTGTGAGGACTACCCTACAACGAGGATTGAGAGCAGCACTTGCAGGCTTCAGCACAGCTGCACTCGTTTGGCAGGTACAGCTATGCAGCCCTTGCCCCTGTTCTCATACACCACCCTCAGACCTCATCAAAACTTCTGCAGGGACCACACCGCTTGAGGCGTCCTGTCTGAAAAAGCCTGCTTCAGACCCCTGCCAGCTGACGGCTAGGCCATCCTGACCTGTGCGCACTCCCACAACAGGAAGCAAGCCCCACCATGGAGGCGCAGTTCACCGGAAGCACCCATAGAGGGAGCCCTGGCGCGCTTCTGACCTGAGTAGCTGACGGGCCACACCTGAAGAACTCCCACAGGAAGCCCTGGCGGGCCTCCGGGGCCACGGTGTCTTGCTGCACAGGCCCGGCCGTGGCGGCGTGGCAGGCCCGCCACTCGTGGTCCTCTGTGATTGGGCAGGCTGCAGGTGGAAGAAAGGGGGGCGCGGCTGTGTGCATAGCTGTCTAGACAGGGCGCCGTGCCACCGCAGTAAAAAAGCTGCAAAGGAGAGTGGCGTGCCTACAGGCGGGGCACTTGAGAGGCCTAGGGTGGCGTGCCTACAGGCAGGGCACTGGAAGAATGGCTCTGCCTAGCCTGGTCTGGAATGCAAAGTGCTAGAGGTCTTGGTTCATATCTTGAAGGCCGATTGTGTGAGGGCAAAAAGGTATAGAAGCATGGAATTCAACAAGTGCATGGCGCGCGATTATGTATCATGTAATCCAGACCAAGCATGTCCTTGATTCATTACGCTAAACACCCGGGTGCATGGAACAGAGGGCATAGAGGACACCAGGTTGACGCCTGACCGCCTCTCCAAATGAGCATACATGCAGTAGTCCCAGGATGCAAGCAGCCAGAGTCATGGGAGCATGAAACCTGCGACGCTCAACGCTCTTTCGGTCACAGTCAAACAAGCAGCCTATCTTGGGGCAACGTGGTGGACTCGTCTCCTCATCGCTGCAAGGTAGATACTCCTGTTGGACTCTGTTGGCCAAAGTCTCTTGAGCTCACCATTCACGCTGGGCAGATATGCACCAAGCCAATGTGCCTCAAGAGCCTTCTGTTTTCAACAGGGAAGGACCAGGGCCACACCTCACCTGTCAACAAATCGCTGCCTGGGTAGAAGATACGACCCCCTGTGATGGCGCAGGTGGCAGAAGCAGGAAAGCTCTGGATCCTGTGCCGCGCACAAGCTTCTGTCAAGGAGAACAGAAAAGGTTGCCTATTGCTACCCTTTTCATCAGCTGCTGGGCTACTTGGATGCGAGTGTGGCATGGCTGGCATGGTGAGCAGTTAGCCTTAGGCTGAGCCTGTATAAACCAGCCAGCATGGCCTGAAGTGCGCGGGAAAGTGGATTATGGCTTGCTGTCGTTTTGCTGGTGATACGAGCAACAACAAATGCTGGGTGCACAAGAGGTTGCCATGCAAAGTTGCCATCACAGCTGGAGACACTGCCCAGGCACCACCACCACCACCAACAACAACAACAACGTCAACGACACCATGGCCTCCCACAAGACTGTCACTGTCTGTGCAGAGGGCAACGCATTGTCATTATGCACAAGCAAGAGTGCCAGGGTATAGCAGCAAAGCTGGCAGGCACACGAAGCATCAAATGTGAGTCGCATCATGTGACCTATATGACGCACAGGCATGATGTCCCATGCCATATGCTTTCCCAAGCTTCGGGCAGGTGCAGAAGCCTTTTTGCTGCGGCTCACAAGCAGGGCCTTACCATTTTCGCACACCAGTGCATCTGCCGCAGGTAGGTAAGGCATGCGCATGAGCAGCGTGGACAGCCGGGCCCCAGTGACTGCAGTGGTGCAAGCACAATCACGGGCATTTGCGTATTTTGAGCGACGTGTGCTGATGAGCACTTGAGTGTATCACTCCAAGGACAGCCATGCACCCTTGGCGACAGAACCTTGCACATTTGATCTTAATGTCGTTTATACATGTGCGGCCTGCAAACACACGCATGCGGCTTGACAAGCATGACCAAAGCAGGCGGGCTTGTTCAATCCACAAGTTGCAGTAGACGAGCACGCAAAAGCTCAATGGTGCCTGTTTGCTTGGATGCAAGATGGTGTGAGGAAGAAGCTTCGGAGCATGTGTGAGATGCTTGGGTGCAGGCAGATCTGCACCCCCTCAAAGTTTCATGCACAGACGCCTGATTAAGGAAGGCAAGCACATAGTCTGGCCAAGCAAGGCTGCACAGTTTGGAGCCTGCAAAAGTATGACCAAGCAATGGCCGGGCAAGGCTGAGCGGACAAGGGCTTGAAGACAACCAGTGACCCACGAAAATAGTTGATGCCAAGGTCGGGCTGTACATACCACCGCACAAGACAGAGCCATTCCAACAATTTGGTCCGGCCCCTGTGCTATCCCAGCTCAATGGAAAGACAGCTTGCTAGGAAGAGGGAGCTGCCCGAACCAGGATGCAACATGCCCATCCATTTTTGCTGGGCACATGCAACACGGCGGTCTTGCTCACCGATCACAAAGCGTAGGCCCCGCATCCGGAGGTCCGAAACCTTGTCAATTGTGGCCGAGCTGATAACACCCTGTTCCGAATACCAAACACATGCTTCAGGGGAGGAAACCAGGCATGACTTTCAAGAGCAAGTTGTATACTGGATAAGGAATCACTCCTCTGATAAGATCCCACTGATCCTCTTACAAAGCCTTTGCCATGCTGACACATGGTCCAAAAAGTGAATGCAAACAGTACACAACACATGTACTCAGATGCATGTTTGGAGGGCATTGCAGAGTGTGAGCAGCACCTGCTGGCATGCTTAAGTGGTGCTTGGTGTGGGGTGATCTGCTGTGCCAGGTACCCTGTTGTGCTATGCAGTTCCAATTTTGAAGTGATTTTTTCTTGTTTTTGGCCCTTTCAGAGTCATGCCATCCTTTGCTTCCCTGCCTCTGCCTCATGTTCAGGGGAAAAAAATAGCAGGCTCCCCTTCTCTGGATCCTTGCATCCCACTCCTGGTAAGAACATGCTTGTCCTGCTCACCACTCTGCCACTTGTAGATGGCGGCGTTGTGAGCAGCATGTTGCCCTGCACACACAGCAATGCCTGTTGGTCAGGAAGCTTTAAGATATGAAACAGTTAGCATAGTAAACATTGCTGCCAGAAAGAAAGCAAGAACGCGGCTCGTGCATGAGAGCGCACCTGCTCAAGGTATCTGCCTGCCTCTCCCGAGGGGTCGTGCATGATGGTCCCATCCACGTCGGAGAACAATATCCTGCACGCCTTGAGAGATCACAATGGATGTTGAGAGGTAATCTGGAGGAAGGAGAAAGTCATCTCGTTGACTCACTGAGCAAGCGCACATTTTGTTCACAGGAGTTGCAGGCCGGACTTGTTTACTGAACGAATGTCTGATGAAATTGAAAAAGTAGGGAAGATGCTGCAAGCTTCCACACTTTCTGGCAGCATGCATCACACTTGCTCAACAAGAGGAAGAGTAACGAGCAAAGTCGACACAGCCATCGGAAAGTATCGCTTTAAAAGAAATAGCTGATAAAATGAGTTTATTAACGAGGAGCTTTAAGTTATCTTGCTGCCTCCCTGCAATCCAATTTGCTCGGTTTGCCAGTTTGACGTCTCCATCAGTACACATGGCTGCTTTGAGGTGGACCGTGTAAATCTTATATCCTGATCTTTCCCTGTTTGCATACGTGTTTGCTGAACTTGCAGAGCTTCCCTTCTCTCCTCCCCAGGTACCCCCAAGCTATTGCGTTTGGGCCAAAGGGCGAAGCTCCCCTGTCAGCTTACGCATCCATGCAACCTTCCACCACTGGAGGTCCTTTGTTAGGCAGCATTCCCCTTTCAGAAATCGCTAGCTTAGCCACGTTCCAACGCAGTTTATTACTACAGTTTGCCCTGGGTGAGTGTGCAAATTACAGGACGGATACAGTAGGCACACAGTAGACTTACAAAGATAGGATGGGATCGTGTTTGTTGCTGCGGCAGCCGAGAAGCCAAATGCCTCAAGGACCTGCTGAATGTGCAGGGAGTGAGAGCCTCGATGGAAAGGGTGAGCTTGAAGCAAGCAAGAGCTCTGCATTGCGATTGCAATTATGCTGTCCATGACCAGAATCATCTGGGCCAATGTCTGGCTGAAAAAGTGTTCATTTGGTTGAAGTGATGCACATGCTATGTGGCAGTTAGTAACAAATCAAGCATCCAAACCCGCATTCTCATTCTTGCAGATGAGGTTGATGATTTATGAGGGACCGACGGCTCTTCAAACAGTACACACGAGTTCTACTCAAGATGCTCATGCGACCCAAACTGAGTTGCTCAGTTATCGTCTGGCAAATTAGTCAGGTTATGACTGTCCTGGCCTGCTCAGGCCAAACATGTGTACTCGTATTCTCTTATTGCGATCCTTTCTTCTGCATACTTAATGGACATATGTGTGCACTTTGCCGCCGCAACAAGGTCATGCCATTAGTGTCAGCCAGAAGGCAGAAGGGCCATTTACTGGAGTAAATGTCTGTGTGCTGGTGCAAATGTTTCCTCCACGAGTACCAGGGGTAACAAGGGATATGATTGCATCCAGAAGAGCCTTCATTGAGATCGAGAAGCAAGCTCAAAAGGCACCAAAGAAGAAGCGGGAAAAGAAAGCCAGCCTGCTGCAGCGCTGCATGCGGTCATGAGAGGCCCTCATCCCGGGGATGGATGAGGAGCAATGAGTGGTTTGAGCACTCGTGAAGAAGACGTAGCTTCAGGAGAATCAAGGTAAGGTGAGATGACACAGCTGTACCTGCCGGACGAGGGCAGCTTAGCTGGAGCCCATCAGGACTGCAACCAGAACCTTGAAGTAGAAAGGAGAAGGAACGATTGTGTTTAAGATTCTTAAAGTTCTTGTTTCGGAAACAAGATATAGACCGAAGTGCCAATAGTTACAAGCTAGGGTTAATAGCTGGCCTGGCCATTAGGTTAGTTGGTTTGTGGCTGGTCTTCACCAACCCAAAATTTATCCATAATGTCTGCGATGAAGTAGCAAAGAGCATTGTGCGGTTGAGAAAGATAATCAAAAGCAGTCTGGCTAAGCAAGGCATGCAAAAATAGGACCTCCACAGGAAAAACTGGAAAAAAGGGAAAGGGATTGAAATGTTCTTTCTAAGGAAGCACCGTGCTTCCTTAATGTGTGACACAAACAAGGCTTGGCAGTGAACATGTAAGGGACGCTGTACATAAAGGTCCATTTAAAATGGGTGGGATGAGAAACCTGAATTGTACACCTACCACATCCACCACAGCCTCTAAGAGGCTGTCATCAAAGCAATCCGTAACAGTGACACTCTCCTTCGAATTCTTAAAAGTCAAAGCTACAAGACAACAAAGTTAAATTCAGACTCGCCCTGAGAACCTCCCTTGGCAGCCTTGTACTACCAATCTCATTGAGATCTAGTTCTGTGAAGACACTCACCCTGAGCAGCAGCTCTAAGCTGCCCATGCTCAGCACGGTAGCCTTGGACATAGCATTGCAGGAGACTGTGTCCTTCATGTCATTCTCTTAGGTGTAAGAGGTGTTTTTTACATTCCCCACACTTTGAATCCTCTAGTGAGTCTTGGCCTTGATTTGCAAAGAGTCGAGAAACTCGCTCTCAAGCTTCATGCTCATTCTGTGCACTCTGCTCATAAGCTTGTGCAGACCAGACGTTCTCTCCAGCATTCTCCTCACCTTCAAAATAATTAGGAGAGGTCTGCTGACTTGTCTGCTCGCAACCCTCCTGATCCTCACTGACCGCCCTTTTCTTTTCTGGTGAAGGGGCTTTTCTTCCCAAGTGGCCCCTTAAATTGACCTGAGCAGCTTTTCTTATCTTCCATGTGGGCGGGCTCGGAATGATCCTGGTTAAGATGAACTGGCCTAATCCCAGCCCGAAGCCTGAGCCTGATGGTTGATCAGGCAGTTGGAGGTGATCTGGTGATCAAGGAAAGCCTGGTACCGTTACAGAACAAGAACATGCACCTCATTTGCACAGCAGCACAAGCGCATTCCTCACAATGTCCGTTTCCTTCCACGGCGTCTAAGGGAGGATTCTACTGCAAGATTGTGTGTGTGTGTGTGTGTGTGTGTGTGTGTGTGTGTGTGTGACGGTCTGACAGACCTGGCCAGAAGGGTCCAACCAACTCTGGCGGTGGATGCCACTATGGCACCTTCCTACTCCTTTGAAGGAGTAGAGGGACTTGCGCATTTGCACCCCAGCCCTTTTGACCCCTCGCGGCTGGCACCAGTTAGCTATTGCAACTTCCTGTTGCAGTAGCCATACTGTTACAGTGTGCAAGCGAAACCTGCTCACATTCCTCACAACATGTAAGGAAGGTGAGGTACAAACAGCAAGGTGGCATCAGAGGAGCACACCCATTCCACACATGAGTGAATCAGCTTGAAGATCTGGGAGGGGAGAGGCTAACAAAGAATGATAAGTCGCAAGTTTGCTGCTGCTTTCCTTGCTCTTTCTTGCAATGTCCCTCCAAACTTTCCTCGACATAAATGTCCCTCCAAACTTTCCTCGACATAAACCCATATTATGAGTGAAATCTGAATAACATACAGGGTGCCCTTGCATGAAGGCTTGTATTCATGCGTCACAGCCCCACAATTCCACAAAGGCGCGTAAGATGTCAGAAGCCCAGCACGTCTTAGCCCAAGGCTGAAGCTCGAGATCAGCGTGAAGGACCTGCTTAAGGGTAACATGACTGGAGTACAGAATACCGCAACTCTTAACCAATAAGACTGCAGAGGTTGCACAGTCATGCAGCACAACCCAACTAGGGTGCCCTTTAAGAAATAAAATTCAAATGCAAATAGAAGACCTTAATACATTACCTTCACGCAAGAACCCTGAGCTTCAAACCTGACCGACATGCAGCCAGCCAGGGTTATATACTAAGTATGAGCTAGTTAAGAAAACTTTTTGCCCCTTAGCATCACGATTGATTACGCACACGATGACGCACACGATCACCCATACGATCACGATTGATCAGCTTATTTCTTTAAAACATTTTCTGCGTGTACACGTAATCAGATTTGAGACAAAACCCCCAAAAACGTTTCTCCGGGGGTAGCGTGATTAGCACTTCTTACGTCTGTGCGCCTGGCAGGAGAACTTGGAGTATCGCGCAGCAGACAATCCGCAGGGCTGCAGTGCAATGATGAACAGCGAGGAAGCAGAACTGCTCGCCAGTTCCACCTCCAGGTCCACAGAGTTCTTTAACAACCTGGACCTATTCGAACGTCTCGGCTCATGTAAGCCTGGGGTGTGACAGAGGCCAGGCAGCTCTTGAATGTATTGGCGCAACACAAGCCCCAGGAATGGGCAAGGTGTTTACCAGCAGCTGTGAGAAGCAAGCACACCTTAGTTAGCACACCTGTATTAATGCCTGCAATTGCAATTACAATCTCCATGGATAGATCCTTTCACGCAGCTTGTGTGCCCCGAATTAAAATTAGCGATTGAAAGGGAAATGGTGTACGCATTCACGCATGGAGCACCTGTGCATGCTGCTTTGCTTTAGTCTGAGCTCAGACCCAATACTACGCTGATACTGCTCATTATTGATGGGGCCTCGCACTAGATTAAGACAGCAGTATGATAGAGCATGCAATGATGGGTAGGTGCATTTTGCATCCTCCTGCCAAAAAGCAGTTGTTACGACCACTGGTTCTTAGCAAGGAGCTTACACCTGCAAATGATTTACATTGGCCCTGTCTTGTTTTGCAGGGGAGCTTCTGTATGCAGTGGTCGGAATTTTGTACAAAAAGCTGTTTGAGCACCCCAAGACAAGGCCCTTCTTTGTGGGCAAGAATGCATCAAAGATCAAGAGGCATATGGTCAGTGGGACTCTGGTCAAGAGGAGCTCTTTTGCCTACTTTTTAGCACATCCAGAAGACACGGCATAGGGCTCCCACCGTAAGCCAGCGCCACACAAACATGTTCAGGGGTGCCATGAGGCCCAGACTTGGGGGCAAGCATGCTTGTCTCAGCCTGCAAGCGCAAGGCCTGGAAAAAGGGTGGTGCCTAACTTGGTGCCGCAAAGTTGGTGATGGAGCTTGTCTTGCTTGTGCTCATCCTACTATGGCTCAGCTGGTTCCAAGTAGAGCTTGAATGGATTGAGCATGCCTGGCACCCCAGGAGGAAGGCATTTGCTTGCCTGTGACCTGGCGACAAGCTGCTGTCACAAAAGTAGCGGCGGCGGCAGCACACAGACGGTTTGCTTTACTGTTGACATGCAAGGCTATTTCATTCACATGCAGGCTGCATTCCTCAGTTGTGCCCTGTCAGGGCACCCCACCTTGAGCCCGAAGGAGCTGTGGGAAATTCACAGGTGGGTTTCCATGACAGCAGTATGAGATCAGCATCTGTGCACACACAATGGGGATGCAGGCCTTGTCGAATTGCTGATCTGGGAAATGGAAGAGAATTGTCATCTCTCTCCAACAGATGAAATGAGAGTTGCATTTGCAGCACATGCTACCACCGGCCCTGCTAGGCCACAAGTGCAGGCACATGCCTCCCTTCTTCTTGCACTCAATGCCCTAGTGGCACTTAATGCCTTCTTCCAAGTGGCACATAATCCCTTCTTGCACTCAATGCCCTAGTGGCACTTAATGCCTTCTTCCAAGTGGCACTTAATCCCTTCTTGCACTGAATGCCCTTGTGGCACTAAATGCCCTAGTGCCCTAGTGGCACGCCTTGCCCTCCAGCGATGTTGCTTTCTGCAGCCCTACTCCCGCATGCCACCTGCATCCCTGCTGGGCTGTTGGTGTTGGCGCATGCTGTGGTGTTTTGAACACCACAGCAAACTCAGGCTTGACTGTAGCTGCTGCTCTTGAATTTGAGCTGCAGGACGCCTGCCCACTTTGTGCTCCCTGTGCTTGTGGCTGGGCTACCAACCAAGAATGCAAGTGTCACACTTGAAGTGTGTGTGTGCATCACTGCTCCCCTGTGCACAGGCACATGCTATGGTATCCCCGGAGGACTGATCTGCACTGTGCTTCACAAAGGGACGCACCAGCCCCCCTGACCTGCTCGCAGCCCTGCACCTGCGCCACTACCCCAGAAGCCGCAGAGCGCGCTGCCCAGGGCAGCACGCCCCCCACGCAGTGCCCGGTTGCAACACCTGCCTGCACCTGCGCCGCGGCGGAAACTGGGGACGAAAGCAGCCATTCCAGCAGCTTCTCCAGCAGCAGCAGCAGCAACCGCAGCAGCCAGCGCGGGTCCTGGGGCGGTGCAGCGCTGGCAGCCGGTGGCACTGTTCGCCCTGGTGTGGCTGCAGCAGCTACGCCTGTTGCCCCCTCTGAGCCCTTAGGGCCTCAGCATGTTGATATCATGATTCAGCTGCTGACAAGCACGCTGGTGGAGCTGGGCACACGCCAGGAATTGATTGACGGCACGGTGCGTGCATGCACATGCCCCCCTGCTAGCCAGGTCTGTTCCCGTGGCGTGCGTGGCGTGCTTGCACCTCTGCTGGCCTTGGCAGGCTGTCATGGATCACCACATCAAGGACTGCCGCGCGCTCAGCTGCTGCTTGTCAGGATGGCCTGCCTTGGTGCTGCTTCTTGCGTGGATGGCCTGCCTCAGTCCTGCTGGGCTCCCTGGCAGAGCTTGCGCAGCTGGCACTGCATGTTGTGTTATTTGCGCAGCTGGCACTGCATGTTGTGTTATTTGCGCAGCTGGCACTGCATGTTGTGTTATTTGTGCAGCTGGCACTGCATGTTGTGTTATTGGTCAAGCAACAGCCCTGCACGTGTTACAGAGCTCCCACACCCTGGAACACGTTAGTCTGTGCCAGTCAGGAGGAATGCTGGCCCTGCAGGGCCTTTTTATCTTTGCAAGCCATGTGCGCACATTCGCAGAAGCTAGTATGTGCACACTCCCGCTCACGGACATGTGCAGGCGCGTATGCGCATGCACGCACGCGCTCACACAAAACATTGACTTATACATGCAAATGCATGAGCACACACACACACACACACGCACTAGTGCACAAACACACATATACACAAACGCAAACGTAGTAGTACGCTCTCACAAGCATGCTCACACACACTCGTGTGCACTCATGTGCACTCGCGCACATGTACACACACACACGCGCGCATACTTCAGGAAAAACATGCGCGCACATAGTGCAACTGATGTGCATAGTGCAACTGATGTGCAACTGATGTGCACTATGCTCGTAGGTTAAAATCCTCTCAGAAGCACGCTGCTTGTTTGAGCGCGGAGACATCTTTGTTGACCCACAAGGCAAAGAGGCTGCATTTCAGCATGACCTGGCCGTGCAGGTAAGGTGAAGGTGCCAAGGCTGGTTTGCTGTCTTCCAGTCCACAACTGCATTGCTATTTTTATTTTTGGCTGGTTCTTCCAGTTATTGGCTTGAGGAGCCATGACTCCTGCTACTTGCTCGCATTTTAGGTTCCAAGCTAGTTAGGATCACAGCTCAAGTGCTACACTCCTTCATGGTGTGCCACTGCGCAAAACATACACTCCTTCATGGTGTGCCACTGCGCAAAACATACTCTCCTTCATTGTGTGCCACTGCGCAAAACACACTCTTCTTCATGGTGTGCCACTGCGCAAAACACACTCTCCTTCATGGTGTGCCACTGTGCAAAACGTGCGGGCAAGTGCCTGTGGATCGAGTAGAGGAGGCAGCAGACATGACAGCAGCAAGCCTGGCCACCAGTTAGTGTCTGATTTGGTGATAGTTTGTTTCGAGTGGAGCTTGGTCTTGACATTTTTGTGAGTTTGATCACAAGCTTTGGGAGAAGATTATGGTCAACATGAGGGCTTGCACTCTTCTCCCATGCAGGGCAGAGGCTGTTGCAGTGAAAGGGCTTGCACTCTTCTCCCATGCAGGGCAGAGGCTGTTGCAGTGACAGGGCTTGCACTCTTCTGGCATGGTGCAGAGACTGTTGCAGTGACAGGGCTTGCACTCTTCTCCCATGCAGGGCAGAGGCTGTTGCAGTGACAGGGCTTGCACTCTTCTGCCATGGTGCAGAGACCAGCAGACAGTCTGCCAGTCAAATACAGAGCTGTGTTGTGCAGCCCATCAGTCATGCAGGCCTACAGTGCAGTCTGTCAGCCGTGCAGGCCTACATTGTGCAGACTGTCGGCCATGCTGGCCTACAATGTGCGGCCCAAAAATTGCGTAGGCCTGTATTTTGCAGATTTTCAGATTTTTGTGTAAAGCGGAAAGTTGGTGTTTAAATGCATGTCGCAGGTTTGCATGAATGCAGGCCTGGGAGATTATGAGGAAACGCAGGGGATATTATAAACGCACATGCATCAAGTGCTAGTTTTATGTTCCAGATCTGCAAGTGGCCAATGCGTGCAGCAGACAGCTGTGGGGTGGCTGTGCAGGCAATGCATATCCAAAGGCCTGGTGGGCAGATAGTGGTCTGGCTGCTCAGCTGTCGTTCCCAGGCACTGGATCACAACCTTAAGCGCATACTGTGGTGTGGCTCTGCAGGTGATGCATGAGGAGGCCTTGTGTGTTGGGTCCTGGGGCACAGGCAGCCATGCACACCCTTCCACGGACAGTAGCAGACACGTGAGTATGCTCAGAGGGGGTGCAGCTAGCATGTGTTGCGTCAGCTTGTGACCTGCTTGCAGCGGGCAGCACGGCAGGCAACCAGACACCTATGTTGTGCACGCCCACAATCCAATGAGCGCTTGGAGAATCAAGTGCAGGTGGCCAAGGAGCCCATGGAATGAATCTGGTAGTGGTGCAGGATGCAGGTGGATCAGGGCACTAGGGAAAGCAGGTCAATTACCCCCAGAAAGTTGCGTATGATTAAGATAAATTTACAGTGTTAATTTGCGATGAGGGACGAGGTTGTGTGGGATGATGAAGAGCATGGTGATGTGATGAGCTTGGACATGACGGACAGGGTGGTGGGCTACCAACCCTGCCAGCACCCCTGCTGATGTTGTCTTCAGAAGTGTTTCAGGATGCAAGGAGAAAGGGAAGGAAAGCACTGAGTGGTGGACTTGCTTCTCTGTGGTGCTCTTGGCGTGTGGTCCTGGGGGCGACCAAGCATGGTTCCCTTGCCCTTGCCACATTGGCTGTGCGGCTGCTGCGCATGCGCCCCACGGTGCGCATGTGCCAGTGAGCGTAACTGGTCAGTTTGAGGCCAGCTTTGCACCAAGCACCGCTCAAGGCGTGTGCTCTGGAGCGCAGACGCTGCTGGTTTTCATCTGCTGCGCCCTGGAGTCCAGTCTGCAGCTCCTTGCCAAAGAAGATGAATAGAATGCCTAGGATAAAGAAGTAGGATTGAGAAATAAGATTGAGAAGTAGGGTTGAGAAGAGTGGAACTGGTGTGTGGAACAGAGGTGGGGAGGGGACAGAACCGCCTGTGAGACTCATCCCGGCCTCCGGATGGCGCTTTCCTGTGAAATAATTTGTTCTTTTACATCAAAGTGCCATGACAATTCTGAGGATGAAAGGTCGTGCCTGTGAAAAGCAGCTGTTAAACGATGGTGAACTCCCACCTAGGCCCTGCCCATCTACAGCGAGTCTCTCCGAGTCTCGGCGAATCTTCTGTGCAGACTGGACCACCCTGTTCGCCTTTCCTTACCAATAATCCACCTATCCTTATCAATATTCCACCTATCCTTATCAATAATTGATAAGTCCATCAATTTTGGTCATGGCTGTGTGCAGCTGTGGCCCACCTAGTCCTTACACTTGGGGCTGCGGCTTGTACCCTACATGCTCGCGATAGAGCAATCTTGGGGCGCTCCAAAGATGGAGCACTTGGCCGCCACATTGTGGCCCACCTGGCTGCGCATCATTGCGGCAAGTAGGAACGCAGAGTCCCAAGAAGAGGTCTGCAACTTGAGGGCAGGCGGCTGCTGCTCATCGGTGCATGAACAGGCCAAGGAGCAAGAGGACCTGCGGCTAGTGTATAAGCTGCTGCCTCTTGATGCACGCCAAGGTTTTCTGCACATGCTACCTTTCCCAGGCGCAAACTGCAGTGCCGAAAATATGGCTTACATGGGCTCATGCACCTGTGGTATTGGTCCCGTGGTACTGGCACCTGTGGTATTGGAACCTGTGGTACTGGCACCTGTGGTATTGGCACCTGTGGTACTGGCACTCCACGCAGCAGCAGGCCCTTGGTGTACGACGTGGGGTGGGCCTTCAGACACCTCTGCATTCCTCTGATTGCTCTGCCTGCAAAGCACACGGGATCCTGCCAATCTCCGATGCCCGTGCAGGCCCCTGGTGCTAGTGCAGGCAATGGCTCTTCCTTGCCCCCTGGTGGCCCTCAGGAAGAGGATGAGAGGAAGCGTGCAATCGAGGACATGCGCGAGCTGTTTGCCTCTTGGTGAGGCTACGCTCTGAGGCCACGCTTGAACTGAGGCGGAGGAAGATAGGGAACGAGTGGCATGCACGAGCTGCTTGCCTCCTGTTGAGGCTGTCTCATGCTCAAGGCCATGCTGGCACAGAGGCAGAGGAGGATCATGCGATTAATGAGCCCGCAGCTGAGGGTGTGTTTAGAAGCTAGCTGCCTGCATTCCGGTGAGCACATAGTGACACCAAGCCAGGGTGGGCAAGCCATACTTGCTCTGTGCCATGGGTCGGCAAGCCATACTTGCTCCATGCCAAGGGTAAGGGGCAAGCAACGCGTGCCTCATACCATCAGGCGGGTCCAAGTCCAGATGGCACGCGCAAGCTGTTTGCGCATCTGGCAAACTTGGCGCCCATCAGTGCCCCCTATCATTAGCAATTCAAGGGCCGTTTGCTGCCTTTGTCCCCCGTCTGGTTTGAAACAGCTGCACATGCACAAGGGCTCTGTGGGGCCATGTTTTGGCACACGCCTGGTGCTATAACGGCCATCCATGTACGTACGAATGAAATGCTGCAGCCTAGTACATGTGCCTGGCACGCTGCTGTCTGGTACACATGACTTGGCAGAGGTGCAGTGCAGTCTGGTATGCATGACTTGGCAGAGGCGCAGTGCTGTCTGGTATGCATGGCTTGGCAGAGGCGCAGTACTGTCTGGTATGCATGACTGGCGGAGGCGTGCACCCGTGCGTGTCTGTGCTTGTGTGAGAT
>LFIK01002720.1_pt1 | contig 14320 bp, 13 predicted proteins | sample 643401 | NCBI WGS metagenome assembly LFIK01 (sample SAMN03777447, study PRJNA286221) | soda lake metagenome | biome: soda lake; feature: Kulunda steppe; material: water; isolation source: sample T5-Br brine of Lake Tanatar-5 | place: Russia: Kulunda steppe | collected 2010-07 | reverse complement strand
CATATGGGCGTCCCTTTCGCCGAGCGACCCGTTCTCCGAGCCTTGTCAATCGGCGCCCTCTACCGCAATGCAGATCTCGCTGCGCTTTCTTGCGGATGTGATACAGAGGCTACGAATCTCGTCCTGGATTGCAACCTTTGTGAACGGAAAATGCGGATCGATTGCCGAAAAGGGGTTCCACCCGAGGCGCAAGTCCTCTTTGCAAGGCTGTGGTTCGTGTCACAAAGTACAAGTTAAATCAGACATATACCAATGGCGGCGCTGTCTTTTTCAGCATCGGTCACGCGCATTCGAAAAACTTGCAACTGCACCGACCCAGACCTGTGTTCAGCGTGCGGATGATCCGATTGCTGCCTGACACATGCGGGGTGACCGTGGACAATGCGCAGTTCTGGATGCCGCCGAGAGGCCCAACTGGCACAGGTCGATCCGGAGTTCCGGAACGGTGGATTCGTGATCGTGTCGACCAGCAGATCGACCGCGTCGCCAATCTGCGCCGGGATGTTCAAAGTGGTGGGCGATGTACTGGGATACGGTTCACGCCATCCCGGCGCGGCGCAATCTAATGCTGCCAGCGTATGCGCCCGGAAAATGCAGCCTTCGGGGTTCAGGGCTAGCAGCAAGGGCAGGTCGTCCGTTACATCAAAACCCTTCGCCAAAACCGCCATTCGCAACCTGCATCACTTCTCGCAGGCACGTCACGCGTCAGCAGCAGCACAAAGTTTGGGCTGGAACGGTCGCATGGTTTGTCGCCAACCCGAGGATGGCTCCAAACAGCGCGCGCTCACCATTTCTGCTTTGGCGTTACGGGTGTCGGGTCCATGTTCAGCCTGCCCGCGCAACGCAGTCGGACCTCCAGCGAAGCGACGAGCGCCTCAGCCTCGGCAAGTGCGGCCAGCAATCGCGTGCGGCCGAAATCCGTCAGCAGCCGCGCCGCGAGGGCGTCCTCGCGCGCATCAAGAAGGATCTCGGTGCTGCGCCGCAACTGCGGTGCATCCGCGATCAGTGCGGCCTCATGCGCGCGCCAATGGTCCCAGACTTCGCGGAACTGCGGCTCGGGCGCCTGAAACGCCAGGTGCATCAGCCGCTTGAAGACCTGCACCGCCGAACGGGTCACTTCCACCCCCTGCGGCACATGCGACACGGTGTCGGGGTCCTCGCCCGCCTTGCGGGTGTCGAGAAAACGCGTGCTTTCGCCATGTTCAAGGTAGCGATGGCGCCGGTATTCAGCGGGAACCTCGGTCATGCCTAGAAACAGCGGGACCAGCGGCGCCGTCACTGGCCCTACGGGCGCGTGCCACAACATTCGCAAAGCGGGGTGGGCGGGGTGCTCCAGCGGGACGACCTGGCCGTAGCCTGCGGTGTCGCCGGTCAGAACCTCGGTCTGGATGGCCCAGAACACATCCTCAAGCGTGATGCCGCCGGGACGCGCCGCGCGCTGGCGCATCTCGTCCTCGATCCAGGCGACACCCTCCCAGCGCCCCTTGCCGTCGCCATAGATGCGGTTGACGTCGAACGGGCCGTCTGCGGGGTCATACCAGCCCAGCTCGATCGCGGTGGCGATGAAATGCGGCGGGAAACGGTAATCCGCGTTGGGCTCGGGCGGGATTTCGTGGATGTAGCCGGGGCGCGAGGCGCGGATCGCATCCTCTCCCAGCCGTTCGGCCACCCACAGCCCGCGCCCGCCCGCGAATTCCTGCACGACCCAGCATTCGTCAGGGTCAGCGATCATGTGTGAATTGCCGCCATAGCTGGAATAGCCGTGCTCGGCGATCAGCGCGCCGATCAGGTCCACCCCTTCGCGGGCGGTGCGCGCACGCTCGACGACAATGCGCGCGAGATCGGAATAATTCGGCCCGCGCTGGTCGCGCGGGGTCATCTTCACCAGCTCATCGCGCGAGGACGCCCAGATGTCGCGCACTGCAACGCCGTGTTCATTCAGCCCGCCATTCGTCAGCGGTGCGGGCACGCCCAGATAATAGCTGTAATTGACGCGCATCAGCCGCGCTGTTTCGGGTGCCTGAGGGATCTCACTCAGCTCTCCGGGCAGGTCCGCTTGTGGTGTCACGCCCACGGTGATGGTGCTGCCTGGCGCGTGGGATTTGCGCGGCGCCAGCTCCAGCCAGTGGCCCGAAGGCTCGTCGCCATATCCGGCCAGATAGGCGAGGCCGTCAGCGGTGTGACGGCGCCCGATATAAATGCCATAACTCATGCGCCAATCCGTTCATCGGCGGCGAGCGGATAGTGGCACGAGACCGCGCCGCCGGTTCGCGATTGGGCCAGGCTGGGAACGCGCGTGGCGCAATCGGTGCGCGCGACCGGGCAGCGGGGGTGAAACTCGCAACCCGGGGGGCGCGCGTTCAGCGCCGGTGTCTCGCCGCCCAGCACGATCCGTTCGCGCCGCGCGGTGGGGTCGGGCTCGGGGTTGGCGGCCATCAGCGCGCGGGTGTAGGGATGCGCGGGCGCGGCGAGTAGCTGCTCGACAGGGCCGATCTCGACGATCCGGCCCAGATACATCACCGCCACCCGGTCTGCGATGTGGCGCAGAATGTTCAGGTTGTGGGTGATGACCAGCGTGGTCAGCCCGTGCTCGCGCTTGACGCGGTTCATCAGGTTCAGGATCTCGCCCTGGATCGAGACGTCGAGCCCGGCGGTCGGCTCATCGGCCAGCACAAGCGCCGGGTCGAGCGCGAGCGCGCGGGCCACACCCACACGACGCGCCTGCCCGCCGGAAAGCTGGTGCGGATACCGGTCGAGGAAATCGGGGCCGAGTCCCGCCGCCGCCAGCAGATCGCGCGCCTGCGTCTTGCGGTCCTGCACCTGCACGCCGTGGATCGCGAACGGCTCCAGGATCAGCTCGCGCACCGTCTTGCGCGGACTGAGCGAGCCGACCGGGTCCTGGAACATCATCGCCACGCGGCGGCGCACCGCGTGCCAGTCGGGCCGCGCGTGCAAGGGCTGGCCGTCGAACCACACCTCGCCGCCCGCCAGCGGCACCAGCCCGTTGATCGCGCGCGCCAGCGTCGTCTTGCCCGAGCCCGACTCGCCCACAAGCGCCAGCGTTTCGCCCCGCGCGACGGTTAGCGAGATGCCGCTGACCGCCTGCACGCGCCGGGCCTCGGGCGGGGCGGTGAGCGCGCGCCACCCGCGCAGCCCCGGAAACTCAACAGTGACATCTCTGAGTTCGAGCATCGCCTCGGCCGTCATGCGCGCACCTCCTTTGCATGGTGGCAGGCCGACCAATGCCCGGGCGTCACCGTCCCGCGCGGCGGCGCGACGCGCGCACAGATTTCGGTGGCCATGTCGCAGCGGTCGCGGAAGATACAGCCTGCGGGTGGATCGGTCAGGTCTGGCAAGCTGCCGGGGATGGCGGGTAGCGACGCGACACGTTCGCGCAGCCGCCCGGGGTCGCATTCGATCAGCTTGGCGGTGTATGGGTGGGCCGGGCGCTGGAAGACCTCTGCAACGGGGCCTTCCTCGACCGCCTCGCCGGCATACATGACCACCATCCTGTCGCAGAGCTCGGCAATCACCCCCAGATGGTGAGAGATGAACAGGATCGCGCAGCCGATTTCGCGCTGGATTTCCTTCAGAAGCTCGATGATCTGCACTTCGAGCGTGGCGTCCAGCGCGGTGGTCGGTTCGTCCGCGATCAAGAGCTTCGGCTCCATCAGCGCGGCCATGGCGATGGCCACGCGCTGGCGCATCCCGCCCGACAATTCATGCGGATAACTGTTCAGCTTCGCCTCCGGGTCCGGCAGGCCGACCCGGCCCAGCATCGCGGCGGCGCGGCGGGATTTCTCGGCGTCGGAGATACGCTCGCGATACTGGATGTCACGCATCTGCCGTCCGATGGACAGCACCGGATTGAGCGAGGTCATCGGGTCCTGGAACACCACCGACATCTCGTTCCCGCGCATCGCCTGCAACCGGCGGGCCGAGGCGCGCAGGATATCCTCGTCATCAAGGCGGATCTCGCCGCCATCCACGTGGGCGTTCTCGGCCAGCAGGCTAAGAAGCGCGCCGATGAGGGTCGACTTTCCGCAGCCCGATTCGCCCACCACGCCCACGATCTCGCCTGCGGGCACATCAATCGAGACATTGCGAAGCGCTTGCAACGCACCGGCCCGGGTATCGTAGCTAACCGACAGGTCCTTGACAGACAGCGTGTTCGTCATCGCCCGCTCCGTAGCTTGGGGTCGAGCTGATCGCGCAGCGCTTCGCCCAGAAAGGTGAAGCCCAATGTCACCAGGATCAGCGGCAGCCCGCCCGAGAGGATCAGCCATGGTGTCTGGCGAATGTGGTCGAAGCCGTCCTTGAGTGTCGCGCCCCAGCTTGGCGTGCCCGGTGGCACGCCCACACCCAGAAAGCTCATCCCCGCCTCGATTGTGATGACCACTGGCAGGTTCATCGCGGCAAGAATGAAGAACGGCCCCAGCACATTGGGCAGGATATGATGAAACACGATCCTCCCGAACGACGCACCCATTGCACGCTCGGCCAGGATGAATTCGGAATGCTTGAGCGACAGCGTCTGCGTTCGCACCACCCGACCGTATTCGGCGAATGAGGTGATCACCACTACCACGATCACCGTCGTCAGCCCCCGTGGCATGAGTGCGGCCAGCGCCAGCGCCAGGATGATCGTCGGATAGGCGCGCAGCGTATCGAAGAAGAACAGCAGCGCATTGTCCAGCCAGCGCGGCCCGAAGCCCGCGATCATCCCCAGCACCAGCCCGATCAGCCCCGAGATGACCACCGCCGTCAGTCCCACTGTCAGCGCGATCCGTCCGCCTTGCAGCAGCCGCGAGAACGTATCGCGCCCCAGATTGTCAGTGCCCAGCCAGAACTCCGCCGATGGGGCGGCAAAGCGTTCGGACATGTGCATGGCGGTGTAGTCATAGGGCGCGATCAGGTTGGCAAAGACCGCCATCGTCACGAGCGTCGTGATGATGACAATCGCCATCACCGCCAGCGGGTCGCGGGCCAACCGCCCGATAAGCGTATGCCGGAGTTGGCTCATTGTGTCTTCCTGTGGCGCGGGTCGAGGGCTGCGTTGATCAGATCGGCGATCAGCGCGCAGGTAACGAAAAAGCCGATGGCCACCAGCATTGCGCCCATCACCACCGGATAGTTGCGGTCCGAGACCGAGGTGTAGATGAGCGTCCCGATACCGGGGCGCGAAAACACGATCTCGGCGAAGACGGCGCTGGACAGCATCCCCCCGATGCCCACACCCAGCACCTGCACTGCGGGCAGGATCGCCACGCGCAGCGCGTAGTTGTAGACCACCCGGCGGCGCGGCAGGCCGAAGGCGCGCGCGGTGCGGATGTAGCTTTCGCCCATCGCTTCCAGCATCGAGGCGCGCACGATCCGCGCCACATAGCCCACCCAGGCCAGCCCGATGGCCAGCGAGGGTAGCACCAGATGCTGGATGCGGCTGAGCAGATCACCCGGCTCGCCCGCCCCGATGGACGGGAACCAGCGCAGCGTCACGGCGAACAGCAGCAGGCTGTAGAGCGCGACGACAAAGGAGGGTGCGGCGATGAAGGCCACCGAGATCACCCCGGTAACGCGGTCAAGCAGACTGTTGCGCCGATCCGCCGAGAACGCGCCCAGCAAAATGCCCAGCGTGGCCGACCAGAAGATCGCCCCGAACACCAGCGCCACCGTATGCGGCAGCGCGCTCATCACCGCCGTGGCCACGGGGCGGTTGCGAAAGAAATCTGTGCCCAGATCGCCGCTCAGCACCCGCCCCCAGAAGTTCAGGATCTGCATCACCAGCGGATCATCGAGGCCCATCTGCTCGCGGAACAGCGCGCGCATTTCGGGCGTGGCCCGCGGTCCCAGCAGCACCGATGTCGGATCCCCCGGCAGCGCGATCATCACGCCGTAAAGGGCCGAGATCGACACAAAGACGATGCCCAGTGCCAGCGCGACGCGTTGAATGGTGTACTGGATCATGCCCTATGTCCCCGGCTGCAGCGGCGCGGGCGCTTATCGCGCGCCCGCGCCGCTCATGACCACCTGCCGATAGGGCTCAGGCGCGGCGGAAGTATTGCGCCAGCGGCAGCCCGTCCGGGCGTGTCCCCGGCACGGTGTTGTCATGGTAAAGGTTCGGCGTCACGCCATGGGTGATGAAGCGATAGGCGCCCGATTCCTCCATGATGTCCTGGGCGCGGCGATACATCTCGTCGCGGCGCGCGTCGTCGGTCTCGGTGCCTGCCTCGCGGTGCAGACGGTCGAATTCCTCGTTCGAGAAACGCTCCCAGTTCCAGTCACCAATCTGCTCGCTGATGAACCAGGCCGTTGCGTAGGACGGGTCGGGCAGCATCGAGAAGCGGTTCATGATCATTTCCAGATCCTGCCAGCGGTCGCCATCGGCCTCCACCCCCAGCGTCCAGAACGATCCCGACTCATGCACCTCGATGTTCAGCTGGATGCCCGCCTGCGCCATCGTTGCCTGCATGACCTGCGCGGCAGTGGTGAAGGTCACGTCGTTGAGAACATTGAGCGTGACCTCGAGGTTCTCGACCCCGGCCTCGGCCAGCAATTCGGCCGCGCGCTGCGGATCGCCCTGCGGCGGGATGAGTGACTCGGGGCGATTGCCGATCAGCCCCGGCGCGATGATCCCGGTCGAGGGTTCGGCGACGCCATACCAGGCGGCCTCGATGATCGCGTTGACATTGATCGCATATTGCAGCGCCTGGCGGACGCGGATGTCCTGAAACTTGGGATGTTCCATGTTCATGCCGACCCAGACATAGAACAGCGACGGGTGCATCGACATAGCAGTGCCCTCGGGCGGGTTGCCCTGCAGCCGCCCGACCGATCCGGGGCTGACCTCGGTGAAGTCCAGATCGCCCGCTTCGAGCGCGATCTCGGCGGCAGCCTCGTCGCCGATATAGATGATATCCAGACGCTCATAATCGGCCGGGATATCGCCGGTGTAGTCTTCGTTGCGTTCCAGCACCCAGCGTTCGCCGGGGCGCAGTTCGCGCACGCGGTAGGGGCCGGACACGGTGGGCGGTACTTCGGTGGTGATGCGCCCGCCGGCCTCCTCGATGGCCGCCTTGCACACGATCGTCCCGGCCAGATAGGGCAGGGCGATCCACCAGAAGGGCGCGAAGGCCTCGTCAAAGTGGAACACCCCCGAATAGCGCCCCGTCACCTCGACGCGGGCCAGCGTGCCGATATCGGGCAGGATGCGCGAGTTCATTTCGGGATCGAGGATGCGCTCGAAGGTGAAGGCCACATCCTCGGCGGTGATCTCGCCATACCCGTCGGACCACATCTGCCCTTCCTTGAGGGTGAACTCGATGGTGGTGTCGCTGGTCTGCTCGATGGATTCCGCCAGGTCGAGGCGATAGCTCCAGTCGTCGCCCGGCTCGTACTGAATCAGGTTGCGGTAGATCGCGCCGTAGAGCAGCGCCTCGCCGAAGCCCGACGCATCGACGGGGTCGAAATCATCCGGCTCGGTGTAGACACGGATATTGAGCTGACCTTCCTGTGCCCAGGCCTTGACGGGCAGCATGGCGGCGGCAGAAACCCCGGCGGCGCCGGCCAGTAACTGGCGGCGGCTCAGCACGGGAAAGGCGCGGTGCATTGCGGTCTTGGACATCTTCTATCTCCCGGTCATGTTGTTTTGTCCTTGCGCAAAAGCGTGCGGGTCGTGGCGCCGCCAGACAATTGCGCAGCAGGCCCAAACGCGCAGGCAGTTTGAGCGCAATGTGCGTCAGGTCGCGTCAGGTGGGCAGTTCCAGTGCTGTCAGCATCTGCGGCTCGCTGCCGCTTGAGGCAAGCATTCGCGCGATGTGGCGTGGCAGATCGGCGCCTTCGGCGTCGAAGATGCCGGTGCGGCGGATGGCGGCGTGCAGATCGGTCTGTCGGCCCAGAAATTCCAGGAACACCCGCGCCGCGAATGGCGCACGCGCAGTGCGCCCCTGCACACCCAGCGTCATGCCCGAGAGGAACTCTACCTCGCCCGACTGAGTGGTGAACAACACTGTCTGCGAGACCGAACGCCGGTCGCGCGCATTGTGGTCAATAATGAAGATCCGCCCCCCCAGCAGCACCGCCACGCCGATATAACGCACGACATGCGAGCGCCCGAGCGGGCTTTCCGAAGGCTGTATGCGTTCGGTCAGCCGCGTGTAGTATACGCCCTTGTATTCATTGATGCGCAAGAGCGATCGGCGGATCATTCCGGGGCGCGAGGGGGTGTAGTAATAATAGAAATAATAACCGCAATACGGTTTCAGGTTTTCGGCCGAGCGCGTGAACATCGCGTCGATATGGGTGGCCGCCGGGCCGAGCGCCCGGATCAGGTGACGCGCGCGCGGACGCAGCGAGATCATTTCGGCGAAGCGCCCATGCGGCGCGAGAAGCTCATCCTCCTCGACGCCGAAATGGTCACAGATGCGGCGCATGTTCAGCGACGAGGGGCGTGAGGCACCGTTAAGATACTTGGTGAACTGTTGCCGGTTGATGCCGACGCTGCGACACACCGCCGAGATCGATGGCGCATAGCTGCACAGCAGGCGAAGGTTGCGGGCGAGATTGGGCTGATCCATGACGCGCGCAGCGTAACGCAGCAGCCCCTAAGCGCAAGGCAATACTGCGTCAGGTTGCGTCAGGCGGACGTTTCGCTGCGCTTACACGCCGTCGCGCGGAATCTTCAGGCGCCACTCGCGATTCACGGAGGGGTGCCCGCCCTCAAAGCTGCGCAGCTCTGCGCGAATGTGAAAATGCGTGGCATCGCAGGTCACTTCGGTGCGCGAATCGGTGCGTGTCTGCCAGTCGCCGCGGCCGATTTCGTAGCTCCAGCGCGTCTCCATGCGCGCCGAGAGCGGATCGTCCGGGTGGATGTCCCAGGTCTCCTCGATCCGTCGGCCCGACTCCATCCCGGTGGAGTGGTGCCGCTCGCGCCCCCCATCGGTGACGATGCGCAGCCGCCGCGTGCCGTCGGCCAGAACGTTCTCGCTGCGCGTCGACGTGTCCGGACGCAAGATTTCGGACGCCCCCTCGCGCTGATCCTCGGGCGGGCCGAATTCCGGTTCGGGCTCGTCCAACGCCGGGCGCAGCGGCACGCCGAGCACGCTTGACGCCGGGTCGATCTGCAAGCCCAGCGGTGCGGCTGCGGGCCACAGCATTGGCCAGTAGCTCGTCGACAGTGACAACCGCAGGCGGTGCCCCGCAGGCAGGCGGTAGGCAATGTCGTTAAGGGTTACGGTCACGTCGACCGGGACGCCCGGTGTCATCGGCGCTGCCCTGTCGTGCCCGTTGCGATGGGTAAGGTTCAGCACGCCCATGGTTATGAAGGTGCTGGTGCCGTCCGGGCGCAGGTCGCACAGCCGCGCAACGACGAAACCGGTCGGCGCATCGGGCGTCACCCTCAGGCGCAGCTCGGCCGCGCCCAATATGTCTGCGTCCGCCTCCAGCGGCGCGGTGTCGAGGCTCGTGCCCGCCTTGTCGTCCGGCGTCTGATCCGCGGCCATCTCGTAAAGATCGCGCAGCCCCGGGCAGAACCGTTGTCCCGCCGCGCCCAACGTCTGCGGCCCGCCCACGGCGATCGGGTCGTCGCAACCCTGCGCGCCAAGCCCGTCGCCTGACAGCGCTAACTGCCAGTGTTCGATCCGGGGCGAGGGCCATTCGGGCTCGGCCACCCAGCGCCCGGGCCTTTGGTCGATGCGCCGCGAGGGAGGCATCGAATCCATGACGAAAGCACGATAGGCAGGCAGCGCCTCTGCGCCATTGTCTTCGCCCTTCAGCCAGCGGTCGAACCACTGGCGGCACTCGGCCAGAAAACCGATGCGCGGTTCGGGGTAGGCGACATTGGGATACTTGTGCGCCCAGGGGCCGACGATCCCCTTCACCGGGGCCGGGCTACCCGCAAGCGTGCGTGGCACTGCGTTCGAATAGGCGTCGGCCCAGCCTCCGACTGCGAGGACCGCCGCACGGACCGCCCCCCAGTCCTCACAGACTGATCCGCGCCGCCAATACGCGTCGCGGCGCTGGTGGCGCAGCCAGGTCTCCAGAAGCAGCGGCTGACGCTCCAATCGTGTGCGCCACATCTCGCGCCACCCCTCGCCGACCACATCGGGGTCCGGCGGGCGTGAGGAATAGGCCAGCATTTGCGACGACCAGCCGATATTCTCGGTCAGCAGGCAACCGCCCATGTAGTGTATATCGTCCGCGTACCGGTCGTCGGTATAGCAGATCGTCACCGCGGCTTTGAGCGCTTTGGGTGCGCGGGCCGCAAGCTGCAGCCCGTTGAACCCGCCCCAGGAGATCCCGATCATCCCCACCGCGCCCGAACACCAGGGCTGGCGTGCCAGCCATTCGATGACCGCGACGCCATCGTCGAGTTCCTCCTCGGAGTATTCATCCTCCATGACGCCTTCGGAATCGCCATTCCCCCGAATATCCACGCGCACCCCGGCATAGCCATTGCGCGCGAACCAGGCGTGATGCAGCTCGTCGCGCGCCAGCGTGCCGTCGCGTCGGCGATAGGGCAGGTATTCGAGGATCGCCGGAACCGGCCGCACTGCTGCATCGCGCGGCAGCCAGATGCGCGCGGCAAGACGGGTGCCATCACGCATTTCGATCCATTCGGGGTCGCGGATCTCATAAACATCGCGGTCGGAGATCTCGGGCGGGTGGACACGGTCCCTCATTTGACGGCTCCTTCAGCGCAGGTATTCGTGTGGCATTTCGACATGGCCGGATGCCAGGCACAATTGCGCCATCGCCCCAAGGCTGACGCGAATCGACGCGCCTCGCGCTGCAGGAAGCCGTCAGTTTCATCGCGAGACTCAGGGCCGCAAGCACCCCGAAATGCGCCGGGCTGCGGCCAAGACAGACCAAATCGGCCTTTTGGCAAACCCGGTGCACCCAACTTCGCCAATCTCTATGACAATATCTGGGTCCCGGCTGGAACCGACCTGCCGATCACCCGCGCGGGGCGGCTGGAGTTCCCCCACCAGGTTCTCGGGATCACCCATGAAGAAGCGCGGGCCAGCGTCTCGGATCATATCCCGGTCTGGTTCCAGATCGACATGGACGCCGCCCCGACGCGCTTCCTGGCGCATGGCGTATCTGGTGCATCTGACGCCGCTGAAGCCACCGGCGTATCCGAGGCAGGTAACGGGCCGGCCAATCTCTCCGCCCCGGTGATCGGCAATCGGAACTCCGGCATCTACCACCTGCCGCATTGCCCGTCCTATTCCCGGGTGGGTGCGCAGAACCGCAAGCCCTTCGAGACGGAAGCTGAGGCCATCGAGGCGGGCTTCCGGCGTGCCGGGAATTGCTGAGATCTGATGGCTAGGCAGCAAAACCGTGCGGTTTGACCGCGGTCAAACCGCACAAAAACCATCGCGATGCTGTGTCAGTGCCACCTGCTTTCGACGCGGAGACATGCCCGGGATAAGATCCAGGGGATCGAATGCAGAGGCGCGCGGGCCATGGACGAGCGTCCCAAAATAGGCGCCCGCATTCCGGATAGCCGTGTCGCAATGATCCCGAGAACGGTAAGAACCACATCATCAATGCTGCGCTGCGCTACAACCTGGCGCATCAGCACTTCGGGGATGCCCGACATGACACCCAGCACCCAGCCGAGCTCCTGCAGGGACCTTCGCGATGTCACCGATTCCGCAGGGGCAAAGGGAATGGCGTCGGCGCACGCCTCCAGCACATCTGTCAGCCGCCAGTCTGGCGTCTTTTTTCCGCCTCCTGCACAGCGCCCGTGTCAGGCGCAATCTTGCCGACTTTCCTTCCGCGGTTCTGGACCCGCATGCCATCCAGGCGATTACCGCCGACGACTTCATCGCCAATACAATTGAGCTTGATCCCTCGGAGGCCATTCTGGCCCTGCGCCGAGTGCGGGAGCGCTTCAAGAACCCGGCGCTCGGCATTGCGGCTTTGATTCACAAGTCAGAATCGCAAGGCCTGCTGCAGGTTGCGACCTTCATGGACGAGTACCAATCGTTCCTGTGAAGTTTCAGGGCTGTAGACGTGGATCCAGAGCAAAACGTTCCTGGGTAATATCGTCGTAATCAGCCCCAGGTTTTGTCGCATCGAAAACCAGGTTCCAGCTATGGCGCGACACGGCACTCGGGATCAGGATGAAACGGTGATCTCTCAGAACGTCATCCCCATATTGCTGCTGGTTCCTGTTTGGGGTGCACGGGGATAACCAGTTCGGGTTGGGAATATCATCCGGCCGTACAATGTGGATTTCCTTTGGGTCGACAATGCGACCCGACGTCAGAACATGCGGCTGCGTATCGAGAACACGAAATCCCTTATGCACGGCGACCTCCAGCGTTGCAGTGGCCGGATCAAGCGATGCATAGATTGCCCGCGTACCGGGCGTGTTCCACCTGCCCCCCACTCGAAAGCTCCCCTCTCCGGTATTCCAGGTCGCAGCATGCCTCTCCGCGTCCAGTCGCCAGAAGCGGATCTCCCCGCTTCCCAGCGGGGGAGGCAGTGGCATCATGCATAAACTCCGTACTCGATACGCGTCAGATAATCCTCAACGGCCTCCACCCCGACGACCGTGCCGAGAAGATCGATCGGCCGACGCTGATCCAGGCCGATCGCGGGCGCGTTCAGCCACGCCTCCGCCTCTGCCCTGGAGCCAAAGATCTCGGAGGCTCGCCCCAGAATTTCGGCGAATTTCCAGGTCCGGTTGCTCTGATCAACGCTCAGCACGGCATTCGGAGCATCTTTCTTGCGACGCTGAAGTGTTCTCACACTGATCCCGATCGCCTTTTCCAGAACAGAATCTGTGGCCAGAAAGGCGACTTGGGACGTGAGGTGCAGAAGGGCAGCCGAGGGCAAGCCCAACATCAGAATATCATGCGCCTCCAGGTTATTTCGCACGGGCTTGCGTATGGTATCCTTGCCACCTAGCAGGGCATAGGTGCGAGCGATGTCGTGTTCCGCTGATACTGATTGGGCCATATGATCCTCCAGTTCTTCCAGCGCGCCACATGTCGTGATTTATATGACAGGTGACGCCACCGATTTCAAGAACTGTTGCATTGCCAGGCCATCTTCCACTGCTGTCGTCCACGGGTCTCACCAGACCACCCAGGAAGCCCCGTATTTCATGCGCCCGTCTTTCTGCATTCTTTCTGCACGGCGCGCCCGAGAACGTCGATGCAGAAAGGGCCAAGCCGGATTGCGGATGGTACTCTACATGAGCTCGTAATTGATGGCTCCGGCGGCCGCGAGCAACGGGTTGCTCAGCGAGGGGTCGGTAAGGGGGCAATGAAAGAGCGGAGATTGTCAATCTGCATTCAAAACTGACCCAGCGTGATCATTTAAAACTGACCCACCTCTGGGAGAGCAAAGCCCACAGGCGAGCGGCCCCCATATAGCAGGCTCGTCTGTGGGCTTTGCTTTTCCTGTTTCAGGGTTTGGTTCGAGATCTGCTTTGGGCGAAGCGGTAGGATGTGTTGCCGGTCTCGATGATGCTGCAATGGTGCGTGACCCGATCGAGCAGCGCGGTGGTCATTGAACCGCCCCGGGTTTATGGCTACACTTGGTTCTGCGAACAATTCCGGGCCTTCGAGAACCGCACCAGCCCGAGCTTTCGCAATCGGCATGAGGCGGGCGCGGTCATGCAGACCGACTATGCTGGCCATACGATCCCGATCACCGATCCTGCCACTGGCGCCGTGCGGCAGGCCCAGATCTTCGTCGCTGTGCTTGGGGCGTCCAGCTATACCTTCGCCTGACCCAGGCGCTGCCCGACTGGATCGAGGGCCAGGTCCGGGCGCTGAAATTCTTCCGTGGCGTGCCCAAGGCGATCGTGTGCGACAGTGAGGCATCGAACGCGATCCGTCCGAGAGAGATGCCGAACAAAGCGGCGGTGGCCAAACCGCTATGGTTCGAGCCCTCGATTACCAAGACCTTCGCCGACATGGCCGCGCATTACGACACGACCGTGCTGCCTACGCGCCCGCGCAAACCGCGCGACAAGGGGAAGGTCGAGGGGGCCGTGCTGATTGTCGAGCGCTGGATCCTCGCGCGATTGCGCAACATGCAGTTCCTCTCGGTTGAGGCGCTGAATGTAGCCATCGCCGAGCTGTTGAGCGATCTGAATGAGCGTCCCATGCGCCGGATAGGCCGCTCACGCCGGGACCTATTCCAAGAGATTGAACGGCCAGCCTTGCGCGATCTGCCCCCGGAGTCTTTCGAGTTTGCCGAATGGAAGCAGGCCAAGGTGCATGCCGATTACCATGTCGACGTGCTCCACAGCTTCTATTCCGTGCCGCACCGCCTGGTTGGCAAGAAGGTCGATATCCGGCTG
>LFIK01002718.1_pt1 | contig 14325 bp, 6 predicted proteins | sample 643401 | NCBI WGS metagenome assembly LFIK01 (sample SAMN03777447, study PRJNA286221) | soda lake metagenome | biome: soda lake; feature: Kulunda steppe; material: water; isolation source: sample T5-Br brine of Lake Tanatar-5 | place: Russia: Kulunda steppe | collected 2010-07 | reverse complement strand
TACGGTTGTCATATCGCAAAAATAATTCGCAGATGCGACAAATAACGTCGGATGCAGATGCCGATGTGTGCTCATGGAAAAAATCTGGCACTATCGAATTAGCGTTCGAAAGGGAGTGGCCTTTCAAGGGATTGATATGAAACAACGAACGACTGTCTTAATCTGTTTAGCCTACTTGCTAATGGCTGGTAAAGCCGCAGGGGCGGAATCCTCCGATGGCATTGCTTTGATGCGCATGCACCTTGAATGTGGGTGGTTGGAGCAGTTGTCGGCTGGGAATGATGAGTTCGCTGAGGTCTGGGACTTATGCGTGAGCGGCAAGTGCTAAAGAGGTTGAGCGGTGTCTAGAACATATGCCAACGTTAATGAAGCATTGAATAACTACTTTTTCAGTGGTCGTTTTGGGATGCTGCCCATTTATCTTGACCTTGAAGGTGTAGCCAAAAATGAGATAGCCGACGCACTTAACATAGAGCCAACAGACCTCACTTACGTCGTTGGTCATTGTGCCTCGAGTACTTTGCGATTTGACAAGGCCAATCCATACTTCGACCAAATTAAGTGGCTGAAGGATTGGAGTGCGGCTGGCCGTAAAAAACCGCCGCCGTTCACAGCATTATTGGTAGGTTTCTCAATCGCCGCGGAGATGATGGGCACGGACGCAAATTTTTCACCCAATAATTACTATGTGCGGCTATTTGAACTTTTTGGCGTCAAAGATTCCGGAATACAAAATAGACTGAAACAAAACGCAAAGCACACTCGCCAATTTTGGCGCGCCCTAAATCTATGGCTGTCAGAGAACGACTTCGAATTGGGTAGACCTACTGCGCGAGCCTTAATCAGGCACTGGAGATATGCGAGCTACGCGCTGTCCCAGGCGCTTGTCAGAGAAGGGGATCGCAAACGGTTTGGATCTTTGTTCGAGACATATGATTTAGTGCCGGGTGATCCTATTACCGAGGCAGAAATGACCTTGTTGGTTCACGAGTGGATGAGTTTGCACGGTTCTGCGGGGCCTAACTCGTGGCTTCGCAAATTGTGGTCATCGAACGATCTAAGGGAGCGAGTCATCTTGGCTGCGCTGGACGCGTTCGATATCTGGGAGAGATCGAGTAATCAAGTACAAAATGGGCTAAAAAAGGCCCGCCTTCAATGGCAGCTTGGGTTCTCCGGGTTCCCACGGAAGCGAGCCAGACTATCGCTTGCCGTTAATCGAAGTGGTCAAGTGGAGCAGCTCGATTCGGAATCGAAGTCTGACAGTTTCCCATCTCAAGTCCGCTTGGAAGATGGGTTCGAAATGGGGGTTCAGTTTCTTGGCCCGATCGAGAAAATCAGCTTAGACCTATTGCTGCTCCAATCGGCAACGTTCATAGGGCGGGAAAGCGGGACAAATTACCAGTATTTCGCGAAACCAATCGTGGTTCTAGCTAAGGCATCCGATAGCCCTATCTATCAAGAGGTTCTCAGGGTTAGCCTTTTCGATGAGCACATTATTCTATGTCATGAGCATTGGCTTCAAAGGGTTGAAGAACACTTAGCACAATGCGCGCGTCAAGGGCACATTGTGTTACGTGCCTCAGACATGGAAGGAATACCAAAGGGGTGGTACATACTCCGTGGCGTTGAGGTCGTGCGATCTCTGGGCAATGCGCATGACAGTCTTTACGCTCTCACCCCTATCTGTGGGAGCGCCACGGTCGCCTGCGTCGGCGGCTTAAAACTCAGTCACGGGACGTGGCATGTTGATTGGCCACCATCGGTAGAGGCATCCTCTGAAAAGCGTGGATGCGAACTTGAAATCGCGAGAGAGCATTTCGGCGAAGACGATGAAGTTATCGCTACTGACGTGGCAACTGGAGATTTCATGGAGGCCCAGCTTCATGGAGTGGCGGATCTTGCTGGCTCCAACCTTCGTGCTGCAGTGAAGACCAATGCAACTGACCTCGCAGAGATTTCCTTTTCCCTGAGAAGTGCCGACATCCCACGCCCTCTAGGGGAAAAACGTATCTTTCACCGTATTGGTGAAAATGGACTGTTTGAGATCAACGCTTATGATATCTGTGCTGTATCTCAGGATTGCCTCGAAGGTTGCTTTTTCACGGGCACACCGCGCGTTCCTGAAATCGGGGCCGATATGCTGCCTGCCGCGATACTTGACATAGCTCCAGAGGGTATACCGGAAAGTTCTCAGGATGCTGACTGGTACCACACGCCTGACGCCGTGCAGGCGGCGCAAGAAAGCTGTGTTATCAGGGGGTATCATTATTGGACCCTGCAGCCCTTCCAGAAGGGAGATGATCGTTTCGAAGCAAAGATAGGGGAGTGCAAAGACTGCCATATCAGGGCCCTATTTGGATCTAGGGCACCGAACAGACGGAGAAGAACCCATCCAGAAGAGCAAGCAACAGAGAGGCAAACGCGAAGCTACTTAGACCGAAGGGTGCAGATTCAAGCGAGCCAAACGGGGTACGGAGCAGCGTCGCTCGATACCATTTTTGATGGCCTTTGCTATCTCGGCGAAGGAGGCTGGGGCAGCTTCAAACGCCTTGCGTCTGGCGCTTCTCAAGAAAAGTGGTTTTCCCAATCCCTCGCGAGTGACTTGTTCGCACTTGGAAATCTGGAGACTCGCTACGCATTGTTTTCGCCCAGTTTGGAATGGTCTGTTCCGCCACCGGTGCTGGTCATCGGACGAGACACCTGCGGTCGTCTCGCGGGATTCCACTCGAAATGCCTAATTGACCGTATCGACTCAGCACTGAGTCGATACGGTGGGAGATATGATCCCGTCTCGTTGCCGGACCAAGTAACAGTGCACAGATGGTCTGGCCTTGACGGCCTAGATACCGAAACGCTGTTGCAAGACGTCTCGGATCCTCATGGTCGGCCACTCACTGTTGCTCAGAATCTTGATATGTTCATCGCGAGTAGCTTGCCAAACTTGGAATTGGCGTGGCTCGAAGGCAAGCCGATTTACATTGAGCGGTCAGAGGATCTGGAGATGTTCGATGTCCAGAGGGCGCGATGGATCCGCGACTGCGGGGCGGAGAAAGTGGGCGCATATAGGGCCGGCTTGTATGGCACCCGATACTTTTTCCGGGACGTGAAAGGCAATACGCGTCAAGTCAGCCATCAAATCGCAAAGATTTTGGCGGCACGCGCTGAGGGAATTAGGCTTCATGGCTATGATATTCAGTCTGGTCGGTTCACCGCTCCATTGGGCGCAGAGCCGCCTTGGCTTTACGGGCGCGCACTCGTGGCTTCGAGTGGCGCGCTGCCTTCCATCGAGGGTGGACGACTAGTTTACGAGAACGTGGACTCGCAAGTTGCTGCGATGGTGTTGAGTAAGTTGTATGAGGGGGTAAACGATGGTGGGTAAATTAACGCCGAGCGAGGTGTTGGAATATATACAGGAGGCGTATCACAAGTACTATGACAGCGCGTTCTGGATGCGGGACGAAGCGCTTATGAGGGAGCGGCGGGCGCTGCTTGAAAATATGGGGCTTACCGCTCAGGAAATTCTCCTCGAGGCTGTGTTGGCATACCCGTCTGCCGTACCCATCGACGAGGCATGCAGGGAAGTTGGCCTGCCTGAGGAGGTTGCGACGCACCTTGGGCAGGTCGTCTTCGGGGAAGGCTTCGACTTGAGGAAACACCAAGCGCAATCCCTCGTGACGTCGTTAGCCCCTAATGAGTCGCCTACGAGAAATGTCGTCGTCACATCGGGGACCGGTTCGGGGAAGACTGAAAGCTTCCTTGTGCCCGTGATAGCAAGGCTAATCGCCGATCGACTGCATGGCGTAGGCTCAGGCGAGCTTTACAATTGGTGGGATCAAACATGGTCTAGCGAAAGCCATTGGGAAAGCCTTAGATCAGGAATAGAGGGCGGCCCTCATCCCGCCGTAAGAGCGTTACTTCTCTACCCAACCAACGCTCTCGTCGAAGATCAGGTGTCTCGACTAAGGCGTGCAGCATTTCGTGCGCGCGAAATGCACGGATCTCCTCTTTTCTACTTTGGGCGCTACACCGGCGCGACCCCTGGTTTGACATATTTTCCACCTGACGAGCTAAAAGCCAGCGACCGGCGTCGGATCCGCGAGGTCGCTCAGGACCTCCGCAAGATTTCTCAGGAAGCAGAAGAGCTTCGACACCGAAGCGAAGAAATTCGTGGACAGTTTCCGGACCCCATGTGCGGGGAAATGCTGACCCGCTGGGACATGATCGATGCCCCGCCCGACATAATGATTACCAACGTCTCGATGTTGAATGTGATGCTCATGCGCGAGCACGAAGCGCCGATTTTCGAGGCTACTAAGTCGTGGCTGCGAGCTTCGCCTGACCATCACTTTTCACTGGTGGTAGACGAGCTCCACGGCTACCGTGGCACTTCAGGAACCGAGGTCGCCCTCGTTATACGAAACCTCCTCATGCGCCTCGGGATCGAGCCCGGGTCTCCGCAGCTGCGATGCCTTGGAACCAGCGCGTCGCTAGATGGCGAGCAAGGCCGAGAGTACTTAGAGCAGTTCTTTGGCGCCGAGAAGTCCACGTTTGCGGTTTTTTCTGGCGAACCACGAAAGCCGAAAGCAGACCTGCCTATAGACACGTCCATCGTCGCGGGGAAAGAACAGGCAATTATCGACGGTGACGAATCTGTTATGAGCCAAGTCTTGGCCAAGATTTCGCCTCGCGATGTTTTAGGCACCGCTTGCCTTTTTGCAGGGAAACGTGACGACGGTGCCGTTGGACCCGCGCGGATATCGAAGGTCAAGGATGCATTGTTAGGTACGGAAGCGAGTGACCTAGCGTTCAAGGCCCTGCTCCATGCTGCTGCGCGTGAGAGTTCTGGGTCTTTCAAAGAGCCGAAGCCCTCCTTCCGAGCCCACATTTTCCTTCGCCAGATTCAGGGAATGTGGGCGTGCTCGAACCCGGAATGTACCGAGGTCGATTCTGCGCACACGTACGAAGGCCGCCAAATTGGCAAGATCTTCAAGCAGCCAGCGATCAAGTGTTCCTGTGGTGGGCAAGTCCTTGAGCTTCTATATTGCTATGACTGCGGCGAGGCCTATTTGGGTGGCTACGTGGTACCTGGGAACGAAGAAGACGGTGAAGGCGATGTTTTCCTTGAATCCGGACCAGCAGACCTTGCTACCATCGTTCCTAGCCTCGTAAACGAGCGGCCAAATAGTCAGTTCCGTTGGTACTGGCCCGGGAAATCTGTAGGCTCTGATGTAACCTTGAGTTGGCAGCATAAGAACCCGGCAACTGGGAAATCTGCCACGTTCGGCTTCGCTCCAGCTGTCTATCATCCCTCGTATGGCCACATTCACAAAGCGCAAGCCGGTGAAACCCCAACTGGGACAATGTACCAAGTTTCTAGCGACGTTGATGTGCCCGGGCTTCCTGAGATGTGTCCCGCGTGCCAATCCAAGAAGAGCCAGCACCGAATATTGAAGTTGTTCTTCTCGGGAAGCCGCGTGAACAGCCCGATTAGGGGATTGCGTACCGGTTTGAACGTTACGACTCAGGTCATTGCGGATCGAGCCACGTCGAGCCTCGGTACTGAGACACGCGCTGCCCCTATGATCGCCTTCACGGACAGCAGAGATGACGCGGCGGACGTCGCTGCAGGCCTTGAACTCAACCATTTCCGTTCCCTTGTTCGGCAACTCGTGTTTGCAGAGCTCAGGCCACGTGTCGAATTCTCGATCGATGACGCCACCTCAGTTGCGGAGAAGGTTCAAGATGACGAGCGTCTCGATGAGCGGGAAGCCTATATCGCTGCAAGGATTTTGGGGTTCAGTCCGGACTTGATGAACGCGTTGTTCATGTCAACCATTGGGCGTGCCAACGAAAGTCAGAGAAACCTCGTCGAGGAATTCGCAGTAAAGGCCATACGTAGCTCAGCCATCTCGTGGAGCCAGCTCGTTACAGGCGTGTTAGCGCGATTACTACAGCTGGGAGCAAACCCACAAGGTACCGATGCCTCCAAGCAAAAAGTGGACAATGAGGACTGGTGGCTGTACTTCGAAGAGACGCGCCCTGAAGGGGTTAAGCGCTTGGACGCGTCGATCGAGGAGGCCGGGCGGGAAAAGATTCGGGAAAACCTGTCCTCGCTGGTCGCCGCAGCACTGTTCGATGTTGGTGGGCGCGACCTCGAGAGCCTAGGTATGGCCGTCGTTCGGCCTTCGGGGGATTTCGCGACCAGGCTTGGGCTCGACCCTAAGAAGGCAGCCTGCATATTGGGCAACGTCGTGCGGCTTCTTGGTCAGGCTCGCCTCTATGCGGGCAGTGGCAGCAGTCAATCGAGCACGAACACGCCTACCGCGGTGAGAAAATACCTCGAGAAGGCTGCCCCGACTGTGAACCGCGACGCCGTGGCTTTGGCCGACGCAATCGGTGAACTCCTGCGAACCGAGAGCGTCATTAACGAGAACTGGGTCATGCAAGTAACCCGCTATGGTAGCTTGAAGCTCGAGCTGGTCCCAATCGAGCAGGGGCTGGCCCGATGCGAGCGTTGTTCCCGCATCTCCGCGAATACCGAAGTAAAAACATGCACCTCGTTGAAATGCGAGTCTGATTGCTTCGTACCAATCGCCCAACCGGAAGATGATTATTATCGGTGGCTGTCAGGTGAGAAGGCGCTCCGATTGAATGTGGAAGAGCTGACTGGGCAAACAAAGCCCCTATCCGAGCAACGTCGGCGTCAGCGCTTGTTCAAGGAGGCTTTTTTAGAAGGCGAGGATGAAGGGGTTCACGGGATCGATGTCTTAAGCGTCACCACCACCATGGAAGTCGGGGTGGATATCGGCTCGCTTGAACTGGTGATGATGGCAAATATGCCCCCACAGCGATTTAACTACCAGCAACGGGTAGGTCGAGCCGGGCGTGCGGGGCAAAGTTTCTCGTATGCCCTTACCATCTGCCGAGGTGGTTCCCACGACGATTTTTACTACTCGAACCCGGAACGTATCACCGGGGACACTCCGCCTCAGCCGTACCTTGACCTTTCGCGGCCAGAGATCGTGAAGCGGGTTGTAGCCGCTGAAACTCTACGAAGGGCGTTTGCGGCGCTACCCGAGCCGCCGCCACGGGGAACAAGTACCCACGGATCTTTCGGTCTCGCGAGTAGCTGGGTAACCAATTATAAGGCACCCGTTGCCGAGTGGCTTGAAGAATCGGGAGAAGTCAGGGAGGTGGTAAAATCACTCTGTCACCGCGCCCCCCTCGCCCCTGAGGCACAAGAGGAAATCGAGGGCTATTGCAGGCAACAGCTGGCTGATCACGTATCAGAGGTCGTGAATAACGACCGATATATCCAGCAAGAGCTCAGCGAGCGCCTCGCCACCGCCGGCGTGCTCCCGATGTTCGGGTTCCCGACCCAAACACGGAGTCTATTCAGCTACAAGAAGGACGCAACCGTGGATGAGATGGTCGTTTCGGATCGCCCGCTAGATCACGCTGTCTGGGCGTTCTCGCCCGGCTCCGAGATACCTAAGGACAAGCAGGTTCACGTGGCTTGCGGGTTCGAGCACAAGAAGCAGGTTGGGGGCCGAATCATTTCTGACTCTGACCCACTGGGCAACCCTTTGGTATTTTCTCGCTGCGAAGAACCAACGTGTGGGAATATCATGCAAGGCGCAGTTGAGATATGCGACGTCTGCGATTCCATGGCCTCGCCATTTGACGTCTATCAGCCAAAGGGCTTCGTGACGACCGGGCAACCGAAAGACTACGATGGCCAACGTCAAAGAGGTCCTGCGTTGAAGCCACCGGTCTTGGCCTTCAAGCCTGACTATTGTGCCGGATTCAACGTGGGCCCGATGAGCGTCGCGATGACATCCAACGAACCAATCGCCCTCGTGAACGACGCGGGGGGAGAACTCTTCAAGTTCCGCCGCAGGGGCACTTCTCTCGTCGTTAACGACGATCACTTCTATCGGGATGACGCGCCGCATCAGGACCTGCAGGGCGATCCGGAAGCAACGGGGGCAATTGGGGCTGTGTTCAACACTGATGTGATGACGCTTCTGCTCGACCGTCTGCCGGGTGTTGGCTATAACGGGATCCTCGACGTCGAGAACCAGCCCGCCGCGGAGGCGGCGCTTGTGTCTTTCGGAGAGTTCGTGAAGCTCGCCGTGGCAGTTGAGCTCGACGTCGATCCTTCAGAGCTTCGGGTTGGCACCCAGAAATGGCGGACACCAAGTTGCGTGACCCGGCAGATTTACGTTGCGGATTCGTTGGAAAACGGGGCTGGTTATACGCGTCATGTTTGCGATGCTGGGCGCCTGGCGCGGTTGCTGGAACGTCACTACCAAATCAGGAAGGCCAAATGGCAGGCTGACGAGCATGCTATCTGTGACAGGTCATGTCCCGATTGTCTTAGGAACTACAACAACCGATTTCTGCATGCCGCGCTGGATTGGCGTCTCGCGCTGGACATCGCAGAGTTGGTGCTTGGACATCCTCTGGACACAGATCGATGGTTGGCGTCTGACGAGAAGATTGGGAAACGCTTCGTCGAGCTCTGCAACATCGACAATGCGAATGTCATTTTGGAGAAAGCGGATAGCCTTTTCGCGGTCACGCGACCCAATCCTGGTCTGTCGCTGATCTTGTCTCATCCGCTCTGGTACACAAAAAAGGATGGTCTTGTTCAGGATCGTCAACATGATGCCAAGATGACCTTGCAGGCAAATCATGGTCCTAACCACGACATAGAATTTATCGACGTAAGGGAATTTGCTGCTTCTCCGCAGTCCTTCGTGATCAAGATGCTGAACGCGCCATGATCGAAATCATTGGAGCAGAGGGGTCGAGCGAGTACCGGGTCGCGCTCATGGTCTGCGATGCCTTGGAGGCAATCTGGCCCGGTGTCTCGACCACTCCAGCAAAGCGAGATGACATCAAAATCGCCGTGAGCGTCAAGATCTCCGGCTACAAGGTTCAGGATATAGACGTCGTCTTGGTCGGCCAGTTGTCAGAACCCCGGCGTGTCCGCCCAACAAGGGCAATTCGCGGACACGCAGGCAATCGTCTCAATAATCGGCCCCTGCTCGTTGAAAGCTTTGTAGTGGCGATCGAGGTCAAAGACCACGATGACATGGGCGTGAGAATAAACGACGATCAGGTGCAAGTGCGGTATTCAAGATCTGGGCGTATCGAATGGAAAAGCGCTACGGACCAGAACCTTGATCAGGTTCATTCGCTCAAGGCATATTTTTCTGACCAGCACGCGGATGTTTTCGTGCGTCGATGTTTGGTATTTCCAAGCCTTTTGAATATATCAGCGCCGAGTGCAGTCGCCGCTGGGTTTAATGGACACCAGCTTTTCAGTGCGATAGCGAGTCCCTATCGCGTACTGGAACGGAACGGACAAGGTTTCCTGTCTGCTGGAAAACCACAATTCGTGTCGAGGGTGTTGGCTTCTCCGCTCTTCCGCCCAATGGTGCCTACACGGTTGGACAGGGAACGCATGGACCGCCTTGTGGCAAAAAGTACGGCAGTAGATGAGCTAGTTGAGACACTCGGTTCCGGAACAATTTTTCTTCGCGGCTACGGTGGAACTGGAAAGACGGTCTTGCTGCTCCAGACGGCGTGGAAGCAATACAAGGTCGAGGGAAAACGAACTCTTATCCTAACCTACAACTTGGCACTTGCGGCTGATATGAGGCGTTTGATGGCACTGATGGGTATCCCATCTGGCGTCGACGACGGGGGTATCGAGATTGGAACGGTTATGTCTTTTCTCTACAAGTGGTTCTCAAAATTGCATTTGTTAGAAGACGAGGACCTAGATTTTTCCGAGTATCCTGATCTTTGCACCACCGCTATTGAGATGATCACCAGTGAAGCAGTGACGAACGAGGACATCGAGTGCATCATTACTCAGGAACCAGATAAATTCGACTTTGACCAGATTTTTGTTGACGAGGGTCAAGACTGGCCGCAAGGTGAAACGACTCTCCTGAAGTCCCTTTATAGTCCACATCGCCTTTGTGTTGCAGACGGGATTGACCAGTTGACCAGGGGCCAGCGCGCCGACTGGCGCACCGGAATACCGCGCCCCGAACGGAAGACGCAGAGCCTGCGTAGCTGCCTTCGCCTGAAGCGCAATTTGTCGCTATTTGTCGCCGAGATGGCGCGTTTAACGGGTGCGGCCTGGGGGGCTGATATAAACCTAGTAGCCGGAGGAGGTCGCTTGATCGTGCTATGCAAGCCATACGAGGATGCAAGGCCACTTCATGAGGGATTGGTGGGGGCACTTCGGGCGGATGGGAATGCTCCGGTTGACATGCTCTACTGTGTTCCTCCGAGCGAGCTTCGCTATGAAGGTCAGGCGACGACGAACGGCATCGCTACATTGCTCTCGTGCTGGGGAGAGGAATGCTGGGATGGCGTCAACCCAAGTACTAGGATTGATTTTGCGCGCTCAACGGAGCAATTCAGGATCGTTCAGTATGCGTCCTGTCGCGGTCTCGAGGGTTGGACGGTGGTTCTGGATGGATTCGATGAATTTCTGGAATTCATCGCGGCGCGCAAGCGCGGTCTAGGACTTGACCAAGAGGAAACTGATGGGTTGGTGGATTTGGAGACAGCGTCTTATCGGGAGGCTTGGAGGTGGGGCATGATTGCGCTCACACGACCAATAGACACGCTCGTCATACAGCTGAGAGATCCATCAAACCGGTTTGCTCAAGAGGTTCTTGGCATCGCGAAAAAGTTCGAAGATTTTGCCGAAATAATTGAGTGAGCATAAGGAAACGCAGATCTGATTATTTGTACGGGAAAAATGACACTTGCGTTGCCTCCACCAACCACAGCTTCACGGGTTGAAATTACTATAGAACCGTATGATCTTGCGCATGAGCCTGATTGCATAGTTATTTAGCCATGTCCAATTAACTACTCTCGTAGTCCATTCGTCACATCGATCGTTGATTTGTTGATTTTAATCGTTGTTAGAGCCAGCAAGGCTGTCTGGATAGTACGCATCAAAAACGCCTCCAGTGCCGTCGCCGCGGGAAAGTAGGTCTTTGTTGGTATCTTCCATCGTATTCTCTAGCAAGCGCTTGAAGTGCGTGCCGACGCGTTCGGCCAACGCAACTGGAACAGCATTACCGATCTGGGTGTATTTAGGGACCTCGCGATAAAACACGCCTTCTTTTGGATTGCCAGCACGGCGGATGCCGCCGGTTGTTCTGTTGCCCATAAACCTGTACCAGTCAGGAAAAAGTTGCATCCTTGCCCATTCCCGAACCGATAGGATGCGCGGTTGGCAAAAATGAATATAGTCGTCTGGCATCGATGTCGCAGTGATGGTCGGACGCCCATCAGCCCAGGTTGCAGGTAAAACCCTCTGGGCGAACTTTTTAGTCTGCGCCCACTCTGGGATCTCACCACCGTTCTCGATCATGAAAGAGAACTTTTCAACAATCCGCCTCGCGTGCTTTGAGTATTCGTGGTCCGTCAGTTTTCCGCTTTGCTCCTCATGAGAAGGCGGTGGGGCCCTCAATTTCTCTTGGATTAAGGACTGGGGCGGGCAAGGGTATTCGGCAGTTTCGAACTTGCCCCGCGGGAAATCTTCCGTTTCCAGAGCACGCTTGATCAACGGATCGACAAGGTCGCTAAGCAGCTCCTCTATACCCGGAGCTTCTGAAGGATTACCTTTCGGCAGGAAGCCACATTCTACGGCGTCTTCTTCATCGGCAGAGAGATCAACGATTGAGCTAGTCTCGACAATGTCATCCCGAATGCCGACGAGCAGTACGCGTGGGCGGTTTTGCGGAACGCCGTAGTCCGCTGCTCTAACGAGCGTGTAACGTACGTGGTACCCGGGTATCTTGCGAAATTCACCCCACACATCGGGCCAAATCAGGTCATTTCCCTCTTGTGTCCATTTCGAGGTCAAAATCCCCCTGACGTTTTCGAATAAAAAGATCCGAGGGCGCAACCTACGAATAATCTGCGCCATCCGCCCAAAAAGCTGGTTCGAGGGAAGGTCCTTCTTGTCGACTGCATATGAGCGGCGATGACCGATGCCAGAATAGCCCTGGCAAGGAGGGCCTCCGGCAAGCAGGTCAAGGTTGCCCTTGTTGCTCGCCATTTTCGCCTCTGCCAAGTCAGGAAGCGTTAGCCCCAGTGCGGAGAGGTCAGCCACTATCCTCTCCAGCCGCGGGCCTTGGAGCTCGTTGGCATCATTGCAGTGAAGTTGGGTTTGCTCGGAGAACGGTTTGCCGCCGACTTGATGGTGTCGATTGGCAAGGTAGGTTGCCATCGCATCAGGGTTGAGTTCGCTTACGAATACCGGCGTAAAGCCGGCGTTTTCCATGCCGAGCGATAATCCGCCGCACCCGGCAAAGAGGTCTACCATGGTAAATGGAAGTTGCGACTTATTTTTCATGGCTCTTTAAGGCTCGGTTTGGTGTGGGAGTTAACGCGGGCTTACTAATTAAGGTAGCAAAGTTCAGGTGTAATAACCCCTCCCCTCCGCCTCCCGAATTTCTGCACATTTTATTACGCTAACGCCGACTGCGCACTGGGTGCCGCTTAAATCAGAGACACATATGGTCGTTCGTCACTAAAGAATCGGATCCACTGCCGGCCCACATGCCGTGCATGCGCTAACGATTCGAACCGGTGCTGCCCGCTGCATTCCTCTTTCAGCGATCGGAAGAAGCGCTCCATTAGCCCTTTCTGCTCCGGCATTTAGTGCGTAATGATCTCCCGAGTCAGTTCAGATGCCTTCGGGCGGCTGATTAACGCGTTCTCAAGCGCAACCTCTGCGGTTGCGGTTGCGCCGCTGCTGGAAAGTCGTCAGTCGAGGATATCGCGGGTCTCCTGCAGCTCCTTTTCGTATTGCTCGCTCGCACATCTCGAGGTCGGGTGCAAAAGCCGTTCTCCATGTTTTGCTCGGCTTCCTCCACCCAACGCTGACTTGCGATTCGCTGTCCGGCGTTTGACGGGTACTCGTCGTTCATAATGCCTTCCTGTCATCTGCACTTTAACCCGTGTAGTTCTGGAGAGGGTTACTTCAAGTGGAGCGCAGTTCGTTTGGAACCTTCCGAGCTTACAAACGATCTATAATTAATTGCCGGACAGTGACCATTTCCGCTCCTTCCTGTCTCCACGGCGGCGCTTGAGCGGGGCTTAATACATTTGGAGGTAAGGCTTGAGCGAGAATTGGACTGAAGCAGAGCTGCAAGCGTCTGTTGATGCCTATGTGGAAATGCACCGGCTTGAGGCCGCTGGCCAGCCGTTCATTAAAAAGTTGTACTATAAAAATTTGGCTGACAGATTTGGTCGCAGCTTGAAGTCGTACGAATATCGCATGCAAAACATTTCGTACGTCTATTCGCTGCAAGGCCGCCAGTGGGTTTCGGGATTAAAGCCAGCTCGTAATGTTGGGAGTAATGTTATCCAAAACCTTGAGCGATTGATAGCTACCAGCGAGGGACAGCAGCTCGGCTTAAACACGGACTTTGATGCGACAGTTGAGAGGCTAAGGCGGAAACCACCAGCATCCCCGCCAAAGGGAAAGAAAAAGCCGGAATCGGTCCAGACTTCGGTGACAAATTATGTACGAGATCCTCGGGTCGTTGCATGGGTCCTAACCCAAGCATCTGGTCATTGTGAATGCTGTGAAGCTCCCGCACCGTTCACTCGAGAGGATGGCTCGGCTTTTCTGGAGGTTCATCACGTCCAGCGTTTGGCGGATGGTGGTGAGGATACCGTCAATAATGCCGTAGCTCTTTGTCCGAACTGCCATCGTGAACTTCACTACGGGGCAAACAAGCGAGAATTAGCAAATCAAGTTAGTGAAAAAATTTCGCGGCTTCAAGTGCTGATGCGTAACTAGGTCTTTATAGCTTTCTAGAGAAGTTGTCTTCGAGCAGCTGGAGAAATGAGGCTGCATTGTTGCTATACCGCCATCCATGTTTATGTGAACCCTCGCTGTTGCTAGGGGTTGCAAATGTGAACCCTCGCTCTTGCTAGGGGTTGCACTCCAACAAAGCTTGTGAGGAAGCACTTCTCTGAGAGTTGTTAACTAAATAACAGGCATTCGAACTACCCCAACCCCAACCCCACCGCCAACCCCATCCACTCCGCAATCTGCTGATTCTGCTTTAAGCGCCGGCGCTGATGTTGCAGGCCATCGAACACGGCCTGCGGTTGGCTAGCATCGTTTACCATTGGCAGTGCGGCTTCAGCTTCCACAATGAATTGCTCGCGATATCGGCCGTTGAGGTAGGTGGACTGCCACCAGTTGACGATACGATTATGTGCATGGCTCAACAGCTCAGCGGCAGGTAGCCGGTCACGTTTGTC
>LFIK01002717.1_pt1 | contig 14326 bp, 14 predicted proteins | sample 643401 | NCBI WGS metagenome assembly LFIK01 (sample SAMN03777447, study PRJNA286221) | soda lake metagenome | biome: soda lake; feature: Kulunda steppe; material: water; isolation source: sample T5-Br brine of Lake Tanatar-5 | place: Russia: Kulunda steppe | collected 2010-07 | reverse complement strand
GCTTGGGCTACCAGTTGGCCCGCGGGCAGGCCGGCTCAGGCTCAGCTACCACTACGGCTAAGAGCTCGCACCAAGGAAAGCAAAGAGAAGGGACCTCCTAAGGGCACCGAGACTAGGAACTAACTACTGAGGCACCAGCGCGCTAGAGCAGAACACACTCCAGGCCCCCCCCTGGCCTAGCTCGGAGGAAAGGATGTCCTGACCCTATATCACCCGTATGTTCACATTTTTGATTGGACTGCTCATCAGCATGAAAGCCAAGGGGGGACTCGCTAAGGCAATCATCAAAGCTAACACACTGAGGTCACCAGCGGAAAGGCATGCCTGCGCAGGCAAATAACACGGTAAGAAAACTTCTAGGCAAGGAGGTTTGTTGTGCTGTTGAGAAAGCGTTACAAGAGAAGGCCTTCAGTCAAGAAGTACGACTGCTAGACAGCCCATAAAAAACATGTCAGTTGAGACAGGGAATCAAAGACAGTTTGACAGGGCAAGGCATGCAAAATATAAGGGGCATCAACAGAAAGGACAGCAGAAAGGGGAGAAAACCAATGAGTACTTCTTTCTGAGAGGGCACACAAACATGTCTTGACAGTGAAAAAGAACACACACCTCATTTTGAACAGCAGCACAGGAGCACTTGTCACAGTGGCCATTTCCACCGCACCAGATGGAGGATTCCGGAATCCACTGCGGGAGTATGTGCTTGCAAACAAAACTTGCTTACATTCCTCATAACATGCTTAGGGAGGTCAAGGTGCAGATAGCGAGGTGGCATCAGGGGGGCACCCCATTCTACACACGAGTATGTGAATCAGCTTGAAGATCTAGGAGGGGACAGGCATACCAAGAACGAAAATCACCGGTTTGTTGTCGCCTTCCAGAGGGCTCATGTCAGCAATGTCCCTCCACAATAACCTCATCCTAAAACTCAGGTCAGCAGCGAAATCTGGGTAACAAATAGGGTGCCCCTGCATGAAAGCTTGTGTAAGTACCCATTCAATCCAATCAACTTGGAATTCTGCAGGCCCTGGAACCTCTCCAAAAAGTCAGCAGTTTTGCACCTCAAACATAAAGCAGTAATAGCACCTTCTTGCTTCTTGCACAACTTAATAACACAGAAACTTTTTTGTGTTGAACGTGCAGCTGCTACGGACCAGCAAAACGTAAGGGGAAGGGATAAAACAAAGTGAGCCTACATACAGTCCTGCTTGGAGCGATGGGAACCATTTACAAATCTCATACTGAGCTACCCCTTAGTGTGCTTGGCCTAGACAGGTGTCGAGAAACTTACTCTGACTTAAACAGAAAGAATGGAAAAGCTACGCAGGCAGCAAGACGTTCCCTGCATCAATTAAGGAAAAGGAGACGTTGGCCCAAAGTGCCGTGATTCTCCTCCAGCAACGGAAAAGATAACTACCGGTTATCTATATCTACTAGTAGTGGGGACCCGGAGGATGGCTGGCAGGCCCCTGCTCCAGACCAGGGCGGCCTTGAGAGCCGTTTTTATCCCGTAATGTTTAACATATGGGCCCCCCTTCCCGGGAAGAATGTCGTATTCTCATGGAAGTAAATCCCATTCAATGCTGTGTGGCTATTATGCATTGATTGATAGCCTCACGGTGTGAGAGGTTCCAACTTGGACCACTCGTTGAATATGTGGCTGAGACTAAGCCGCTTGTCATGCTGCTGGCCACATACACACTTGAGTAGCTTTTATTGACTAGAGCTTGAAATTGCAATTGGAGTAGGAATCCTTTCTTTACTTTCTTTTTGCCCTGAACCCCTGCTGGATCTGTGATGGCTTTGTAATACTTGTCCACATGTAGCAACAAAAGTATGGCTATGAGGATGCCTCTCCACAGTCAGGCAATTACTCTGCTCTGCGTTAGGCCAGCCCAAAGTCCTGGGACCAAGATGCTCTCTTTCAGAAAGGATAATTGCTGGTTCTCCCTTCTGAAGGAGAGCAGTTCATTGGTTTCAATAAGAACCGAATATCAGTACTAAACAAGGATGTAAACAACGATTTTCTCGATTTTTTTCGCTGTGAATAAAATGGGTTAAATTCGCGCTGTTAACGATTTGCCTTTTAGATACGTTTAAATTCGAGGTTACAGGGGGGGTGCTGGCAGCCACAGCCCCGCTCAGGGACGCTCTCTTATTCAGTGTCGCTGCGTTTTTTGCATGATTAAGAAAATAGTCTTTTAATTTAATGCAATTCTAGCACGTCCACTCTAATCCTCATCGCTGAAGTGCCCCCCACTGCTGGACCCCTCGAGGAGCTCCTCCTCCTTCTCCTTCCTCTCCTCCTCCTCCTCCTCCTCCTCCTCCTCGAGCACCACCCAGGGCTGGGCCCTTAGATGGAGGCATTTTGTGATGTATGGCCGTATTGGTCAGTTGGAGGGCAATTGGGGGGGTGTAGTTGGGCTTCCCCAGCCCCCCCGGCCCAGCTTCTGTTTTTGCCAGGTCAATCCAACGTTTTGTACGAAAAATAACGAGTTAATCGCGTATTTTGGCGCTGTGAACCTCCCAGACCGGCGTTGTTTACATCCTTGGTACTAAAAAAGCTGAGCTCTTAAAGATGATGTATAAGAGGTATAATTGGAGCCTCCCACACCAAAAAGGATGGTAGGAAAGATGCCTTTTTAGCCTTCAAGAGCTTGCAAAGAATGTCATGTTGTTTTTTAAAGGCCTCCAACTGTGTCCAGGCCGCTTTTCTTCACATAACTTGTCCTCTATGAGGTGTACTTTCCTCTTGCTAACGTTGAGTTTGTGAGCTCTGTGAACATCTCCATTAGGTTGTCTCGGGTGTGACGCCTGGTGCAATTGGGGAGTGGTTGGCGAGTTGGATTAAGTAGATAAGGGAGTGACCAAAATGGCATTGGGGCGACTAGAGATGAACCTCTCTCTGACAGATGAACGAGTATCAAAAAGCAAGCTGGGTAGTGTCCTATCATTTGCATGCTCAGGAATTTGAAGATTTCATCAGGCCAAACGGTCAGTGCTGCCGGCGACCAAGTGGACCAAACAACCTGCCAGAGTGCCTTTGCTGATGGCTTTCATGGTGAGCCTGCAGCCAACATGATGGCGTCCAGTGATCATACCAAAGATGATTGTATGTTGACATCCAGAGAGAATATGGAGAGCACTACCTACTTGCTGACAGAGTGGGCACTGGAGGCTTGTGGAATTTTTAAAGCGGACAGCGTGTTTTTGATTAAAATGGGTGCCTGTGCGGTTGTGGAAGACATTGCGTTTCAATTTGAAAGAGAGCTTGGACATGCTCCAAAAAGCGTTGCATATGCCTTTGTGGACGTGAGGAAGCAGACTCTGGTAATATAGTAGTATCCTTTTTTTGAGTTGGCATAACTCAGCCTGTGGTTTGAGTGCCTATGGAATTTCAGTGTCTTAAAATTTAAAGTTGTAATGCTTAAAAGCCATGGTGGCTTGGAGATTTGGAAGGCAAGTCAATCTGGTGCCGGAGCTTCAGCCTGTAGCCCCCCAACACTGAGTGCCAGATTCTTGCTGATTGACTTCTTCAAAAGCTAGCCAGCTAACATCAAAGAAGGGATTGCCACCAGGGCCTGCAGTGTGGATGGTTGTTTCAGCTGGGAGACTACTCTCCGTGGCAGGCTTGGTATTTGCTCTCTCAGAAAGAAGGATTCGTTCCTTTTTCTCCCTTACTGTCAGTCCCTTTCCGTGGAGGCCACTTACATTTTGCATGCCTTTGTCAGACTGTCTATAGTTTCCTTTCTCAACTTGAGTAAAACAGCACAACCATTGTGACAAACTCTGCCATTTAATCTCAGACATTATGGAATATTTTTTGGCTGGTGAAGACCAGCGACAAACCAATCAGCCTAATGACCAGGCTGGCAATGAGCCCTAACGTGTGACTTGTAACTTGGCAAGGGCGTCTGCACAGTAATTTCCGGCAATTTTGGCATGAGATTTAACTTCATGCATGAAGTCTCCATCATATGATGGAGGATGTGGGATTGGGAGTTACAGATGGCATAAGAAAGAATTTAAAGGATGTCTCCTGGGACATGGTAACGTTGCTCCTCTGGGTACAACAATGATGAGGTTCATTGTAAACACCGGCCTAGATACTTAAGTGCCTTTGCACTCAGTGAGGCTCTCCAATGTGACACTCCAAGAGCAGAATACAGGGATAGTTTTGTTGCAAGAATTGAAATGCGACACTTCTGATTTTGAAGTATTGACCACCAGGCTTTCTAGTAATGCCAGGCCCCCTTTCTGCATACCTCTGCGCGCATGCTTACCCGCTGGGTTTCTGGCCGCTTACTGGGGCTTTCTGGCTGACTGCCCCGCCAGGCTTTTTAGTAATGCCAGGCCCCCTTTCTGCATTACTCTACGCGCACGCTTACCGGCTGGGTTTCTGGCCGCTTGCTGGGGCTTTCTGGCTGGCTGGCCCATCAGGCTGTCTTGTCCAGTTTCCAGGCTTTCCAGACACCAGTTCACTCCTGCCCATTTCTAGCCCACTTTCTGGGCTTTCTGCCCGGATTTCTTACTATCTTTCTACTCCGCTTTCTATAAATAATTGTGAAGTCGAACGAAAAACAAGATTCCGACGATACTCCTAGTTGTACGATACAGCCAAGGCCGAGCTTGCGGGCTGGCACGCACACGTGCGAGCGCTTTGCAGCTAGATGGCTTAGGTAGCTAGTTGTCTAGCCTTGCTCTTGTGTCCTGACCTCGTCTTTGCGCGCCATTTGACTTGCCTTGCTTGAGGAGCCTGCTCTTCTTGAACTTCCCTTCGAAAAATTTCTAGTTAGACCTTGGGTTTCGCTTTTTCACCAAAACCTCTCACTTTCAGACACTAGAAAAAGAAAAGAAAAACTACGTAAGCAGTGAAACCACTCCCTAGCATTGAAAAAGGAAAAGGAGACATATTGGCCCGAAGAGCCGTGAGTCTCCTCGAGCTCCACCGGAGAGAATGAAGAACTAGTGAGGATCTGGAGGGTGACAAGCCGCCCCCTGCTCCAGATCAAGACCTTGAGAGCAACTGGATTTTTCAAGAGCGCGTCTAGTAGTTGACAGTTTATGTGCTAGAGCACAGAATGAGCACGTAACTTGAGGGCAGTCTTATGGGCTTTTTGTACATCAAGGCCGAGCTCTTTCAGGTGATTCAAAGTGTGTGAGGTATAATAGAGCCTCCCACACCAAGAAGAATGGTGTGAAGGATGACTTTCTTGGCCTTTAAGCGCTTACAAAGAACTTATTGCTGTTTTCTAGAGGCTTCTAATTGGTGTCCAGGCCGTGTGTCTTTGCAGTATTTAACCTCAATGAGGTGTAAAATCTCCCTCATATTTACATTGAGCTTGTGAGCTCTGCGAACATCTCTGCTGGTTTGCCGTGGTTGTGACACCTCAGGTGACACCTAATCTGATACAGTATCATGATGGAGGTTATCCAGCAGCCGCTCTGTATGACTTCATGACAGCTTCTTTCTTTCTTCCTTCCCTTCTTCCTTCCCTTACATGGTTATGTCAGGCGTGGGGACTGATGGTCTGCAGCAGTGTGCGGTCTGCAGCACTGTGAGGTCTTAGCGTTCATCTGCGAATGGTCTGAACATAAGGAAAAGGAAACTTTCTAGCCCCAGTGCCCGTTACAGCTAGATTTCAAATCAAGTTGCAAAAACGACACAAATTGATTCGCGAGTGAAGAAAGTCAAACATTTCATCCTGAGCTGGAACACCGCATAGCTGAACCCAATCCCAACCAGTCCAGGGTGGCAAGAGTGGTCATGGTCGTCACAGTGTCTTTCTCAATGCTTATTTCAATTTATGTGCAAGTACTAGCGCACCATTTTCAGGTGCAGAAAGCTTGTCATAAAAATAGATAACATATACTAGTATGCAAAGCTACCAGGCTTCCCTAATCTTGATGTGGAGCACGAATCACTGTTGGTGTCATGGCATCATCAGCAGGGAACATGGCCTGCAGTGAGAATTCAGGAGGCTTGCCTTGAGCTGGCGGAGAGCAATGCACAAACATTAATTGACAAGTGCATACAGCTCACGAGGAAAGGTTACGCAAAAGAGACAACATTTCAACAGTTCTTGGCAACAGGTGTGGGTACTATTCCTCAGAACATCACAAGAGAATGTACTGTCGATTCCCTATCAACAACTAACCTATATTTCTTCTCGGTTGTGGCAATGCCTGCTCGCTTACCTTCACAAAGCCTGGTGTCTTGAGCAGCCTACGCCCTGTCATACGAGGATACACATCCTCTAAAAAGTAATAAGCATGGCCTGCAAGGCGCAAGGTAAGGGAACAATTGAGCCAGAATTAGCAAAAGGGGGGGGTGACAAGAGCCCAAATGGTTGCTCTCTTTACATGCTTCCCATAAATAAGGCCCAAATTATAGCGAAGAGCATGTCAGAGTTTCATGTCACGCCTCCCTGGGGAAGTGGATGTACTTATGCTGCAAGGGACACTTGAGGCACGATATGCAGCCTGCTCAACGTGGCTCTTTTCTTTTTCCAATGCTTTTGACCTTTTCCATTGCTTTTTACCTGAGTGCCTCCCAGGATTGCGATACAGGTACCGCTGCAGGTTTCTGCCTAGCCCTACCAAGACGCTCTGAATCTAGCCTCCTTCACTTGGCTGGAAATGGCAGCAGGGCGCTGCATGCCATGCAAAAAACTCAACCTCAAGCCTATGCTACGTGCCTGCGCCTTAAACAGGCTGTCCACCTCCTGGTTGCACACGGATGTCACCAAGGTGCATATGCACTTCAGAAAGGTGCACATTGACACACTCATGACCACTCGCTGGTTCCCACTGGCTGCCCCGCTATGCCCCTTCCCAACTAGGCTGCTCCTGGCTATAAAAGACATGGTAGATGCACGCACACATGCTTACCTGCTGCCATTCCTAGCAAGTCCACCACAGGGCTGTTCCCCAACATGAGCGAGAAGCCCAGCAGCACCCATGGTAGGTATGGCGCCGTGAAGGTGAAGATGCCCAAGAACGACAAATTCACAAACTGCAGGGCGCACAAGATAGTGCCTCACTGAAGGGCAAGCGCTTGAAAAAGCTTTCAGCTGTGTTTGTGAGGCCAGACTTTCGGATATGCAGAGTCAGAAGGGACCAGAATGGTAGGGGACAAGCCTCAGCGATTCAACCAGCAGAAAGTGTCTGACATCCATTCTGATAAACGTGCAGGAATGACAAGGTGTTGGTCAAGACACTGAGCGGTTACTTACTCATCCCAGATCCACACAGGCAAGGTCTGCGACGAGTGCACTCAAGGAGCGAAGCCAATGTCTGGAGCACTTAGGATAGCTCTAGCCCCATACACCCCACACATTTGCACCTGTTTTTATACCATGACAATCGGTGAGATGCTTCACTAGTGAAGTCCAAAGTGACACGCACCTGATGGCGCCGTCCCCAGACATACACCATCATAAATGTGAGTGATGAGCCAAGGAACTGTATGTTCACAAATGGTGCGATCGCCACCAAAAGTATCCCGCCAAAGAGCAACATCCATAGGAAGTCCGCGCTCCTACCCCTGAAAGACCCTGCTCAATGTCAAGTCAAAAACCAAAGAGCATTACCTCTTAGAAAAACGTAATTTTCTCCAGGAAGTAAGGCAAAAATTTTGCACATAGATGACTTGCAAGGCAAAGCAAACCAGCCAGGCCAGCAGAAGAGCACGCTTCTAATTCTCGGCCTTGTTTGTCAGTTATTGAAGCTTGAGTACAAGTTAGGGTTGAAAAGAATATGCTACACCTGGAGGTCTTCAGATGTATACAACAGCATCCAGCAGTGTATACTAACTTCAGTCTGGTACCTTCACTCGTATTGCAACCTGAGCTATGCCATGACTTACCCTCTTCTAGTGATTTACAGTACTTGAGCAGGAAGAACATGTGGAACACAAAGTCCAAGCCTGCAGCAGGGAAGTTTAAAAATCAAGTCTTGCGTGCTAGGTCAAAGAGGAATGACCGCCATGCGTGCACACCCGCAATACAAAGCAGCTGAGTTGACACCTACATCAGGCTATGCGTCAAATGCACACGCAGTGCATCACTAAGAAACGCCATGACCATTGCATATTGAAGCACTAAATGCTACCTATTCTTGAATGCACAGGTGGATTCAGCCAGCATGTAGGATCATGCAACCATAGAAACCAAGGAGGCAAGAAAGCCTGGAGTTGCATAGCATCCCACACCTAGGTTTCCGAAGAAGAAGAAGTTGGTCAGCAAGCGCCACACCTCCCCTTTCTTGAATATGAGCTTCGTGTTGAAATACACGTTGTAGGGCGTGATAATCTGCAAGCAAGCACGAAGTGCACGTGAATAGAGCAGAGACGCACCCATTTTTCACATAATGCCTTGCCGTGAAAGCACCATTCCTTACCTCCAGAGCACATCCTGCTGTTGTCAAGAAAGCTAGAGTGACATACGACCGAGTGACAATAGGCAATTGCTTGTACCAAAGCTCTAGTGACATTGGGCCCTGCTCGAGGCAAAAAGCAAGGAGGCAGATGAAAAGTTGCTTAAACAGGCCGTTAAGTAAAGTTGAATAGAACATGTGGGTGAATAGCAGTGTACGGCATGCGTGGGTAGGATTAGGTGGACAGCACATGCTTCTTCTCCCTGTCTCTGAACTAACTCAATTGGTTCAACCAGCAGCAAGGGCCTCACTTCTGCAAAAGAGCTTGAACTGCAGCTAGGGATGCATGAAAGCCGCTCTCTTGACGTACCTGACTCTGGTCCAGTCAGGTGCCCTGCGGCACGACCTCAGAAGTTGTTACAAGAAAAGTAGAAAAATAATCCAAGAAGCAATTTCAGATTATTTACAAATTACGAGGCTGTGCTGATGCAACAGCAGCAGCTGGAGCAGGAGCAGAAGCGCTGTCAGCAGCATGCTGTGCATGCGGAGGCACTGGTCCAAGCACACCTCTTGCAGAAGAAGAGGGACGAGGGGCGCCAGGGCCTTGGTCCCCCCCCCTCGCGGGCGCAGCTGAAGAAAACCAGGCGCAAGCTGTCCAAACTGTACCACAAGGTAGCCCTGAACCCATGATACTGGCTTGTGAGCTCCAAAATACGTTGGTTGGCCTGCTGGCAGTAAGATATGACAAGATGCGCATGCTCCAGATCCTGGCCCTTCACCTTTCCGCAGGCGCTGGGCCATGAGGCCCCAAACTCCAAGCCATTCAATTGCTGCCCTGTACAAGGCTTCCAGCACACAGTTCAGGAGGAGCCTCAGGTCCTCCTCCCGCCTGAAGACACATCAACGGAGGCCTTCTCCATCTGCTCCCAGCCCTCCAGCCTGCACAGCACTCTCTTACCCCCCGAGCCTTCGTGCAGCACTGGGCGCATAGGCTGCGATCACAGATGCGCCTCTGCAGCTGCTGCGCATCAGCCTCTAGGAGCAGTCCCACTCCAGCAGGCACCATTGTCAAGTGCATCTGGCCTAAGGCGGGCTACGGTGGCACCACCTGCGCCGCCTGCATGTAGCATCAATGAGAAAGGAGCTCTGCACAAAAGATCTCTTCTCCTCCCTCAAGGAAGAGCTCTGGCGCAGGAGCAATGGCAGCGGCAGAGTCAGCCGCCGCAGCTGCAGCCGCCGCAGCAAGTGGATGGCTTTGACTATCCCGGTAAGGGCAGCGCTGAGATGGAGACAGGCATGGGTGGGGCTACAAAGAATGCTCCCCAGCTTCTTCGAGGTGAGGGACATTTTGGGGGCTGGATGAACGTGGTGCTCAACCCAGGCCGGCTGTGGATTGGGCCTGCCCGTGCTTTGTGCTGACTCGACTTTTGTCACTCACATAAAGCCAGCCCGCTTCTTCTGACCCCTCTAACTTGAACATGTCCTTGATTCTTTTCTTTTAAGCATACATCAGCAAAAGTGGTCAGGCTGCCACAGTAGCAGCTCTGGTTCCCCATTAATGAGCACGCTGAACTATCCTTCACTCCCTGCTTGGGCACACAGTACTCCTCCTTTTGCATGTGCAGCTGCACAGTACTGCGTCTGTTACCCGTACATGCTCCTTTCCAGGAGGAGCTCCTGGCCATGCTGACATGTCCTACATGATGCGGCTGCTTCGAGCAGAGCTGCTGCCCCCAGCCCCAACAGACAGCAGCGGAGGCCCTGAGGTCTCACAGCAGCCTGCGACTGCCATGACAGGTGTGCGCCAGTGCGCCTGTGCGAATGCTTGTGTTAATGTGTGTGCGTGTGCGCCAGTGCATGCTGACACCGTGCTCATCGTGAAGGGTTGCTGAAAACAACATATGTACTTAGTAGATTTGCCAAATTCTGTGCAAATGTGCCGAAGCGCACGGGACATCTATACAGTTTTCAGCAACCTTACTCATGTGGTATCGTGCTTATGTACCCTTGAGCTTTTGTGCAAACACTTGTGCCCTGCTCAGTGCAGTGCAACCTGGTCCTGGTTTCCCTCAGGCAAAAGTGCACCTGCATGCGCCAAAATGCTCTTGCTGTACATTTGCGAAACCTCAAGTACATGCCGCCCTCTCAGGTTGTCAAACTGACCTTAAAACTTGCACGCAAGCGCAGACGCGTGTGCTGCACAAGCTTGTTGGTCTGAACATGTTGAGGATAGGTGCCAAACCTTCATGCTGACGAAGCTCTGCACGCATAGACAAGGTGCCAGGGACTGTCGTGCCTGTTTTCCTTGTTTTCCGCTCGAAGAAGCATGCAGATGGCATTGGCCTCCCTGGCATTTTGGTCATTACAATCCAGAAGTAAAGGTCATTACAAGCCATGAGTCTAGGGTGCATGCCCATCATTCCTGGCTGTTGCCACCATTGTCCCAGCTAGGTGGGCCAGCTTTTGTGAATGCTATGAAAAGTTCTCAGATGATTGGCTGTTGCTCATTTCCTTGCAGACCCATGCAGCCTGGATGGCCCAGGACACTCAATACACGCGACATCCCAGAAGGACAGCATGCCAGTACAGCCGCAGCACAGAAACCAGCACGAGTCGCCGCCAGCACAGCCGCAGCGGCTGGGTCAGCAGCAAGGGCAGAAGCAAAAAAAGAGGCCTGTCAGAACTTATGTTTATGGCAATTATCATGGCTATTATGGGTACAGGTGGGGCAACTATTTAAGCGCAGCCCGCTTGGAATAGGCTCGCAGCCGCCCAGCTCTGTGGCGTGAACCCATCTCATCATCTTGGGAGGCGTGTCACACAGATTAGAGCAACGTCCTCCTTTAGTCTTGCCACTGGTAGCTGTAAGGAATTCCCCCCACTGCAGGCTCGTTCCTTGCCACCACCTCACTCCCAGCTCACTCCCAGCTCATGAGCCCAACAGCTGTGCGCACAAAGTGGCTGCATTGTGCAAGGGCAGGTAGCAGTGGGAGGCGCATTTGGGGGACTGCGCTGTGCTTGCAGGTCATGCACAGCGGGGTATTGTCTCATTGCTCTGGCCCTGATGCCACTGGTGCGACCATGCCAGATGAGAGCCCACCAGGGGCTGCGTTGTAGCCATGAAGGGCGTTGGGGACGAAGGGGCCCAGCGGCGCATCCACCAACAGAGCGCCACTTTGCTTGTGTGCCTGCATGCGGTCTTGTGTCGAGCGGCAGTTGGCCTCTGCCCCTGAGGCCACTGCTCAGAGTGCGAGCCTGTCTGTCCGGATTCCAAATTGTTCCCCTCCGCTGAACAAACCTGGATGCGCACTATGCATTTGTTGAACTCGCACATGCTTGCACACGCGTGCTCACACGCGTGCTGAGGTGCACCGTGCAGGGCCCCAGCACAGCCGCATGCCATCTGATTTCCTTGTTTGCATCCAGGCACACGGCTGCGTTTGAGGACGATTTCCTTGTTTGCATTTGAGGACGATTTCCTTGTTTGCATCCAGGCACACGGCTGCGTTTGAGGACGATTTCCTTGTTTGCATTTGAGGACGATTTCCTTGTTTGCATCCAGGCACACGGCTGCGTTTGAGGACGACCCCCGCCTGTGTCTGCTACGGCCGGAGTGGTTTGAGGGGAGGCACTTGCTGGATGTGGGCTGCAACGAGGGGCTTATCACTTTGGCGGTGGCTACGCAGTTCAACTGTGCGTCCACGACCGGAGTGGACATTGATAGGGACTTAATTAGCAAAGCCTGCAGGTGCGAGCGGCTGAACAAGTTACTCGCCCACTCCCTCTAGGGCTCCTTACTCTTTCTAGCCTTTTTTCCAAAGGGAAGCAAGCATGCGCGTGCACGTGAACGTGCATGTTTATAGGCGTGCACACGAGCGCAAACATGTGCTTGTCGCAAACATGTGCCCTTTTTCTTGCCTTATGGGTCAGTTGTGGCAAGGGGATCATGCAACAAGCATGTTGTGAGTTGCACTGTGCCTTTGGGGAGAAGGGGATCTTGTGCGTGAGCTAAGCTTGACAAGCAGGGGTAGTTGCCTCTTATCACCCATTGCTGAAATGAAGAGAGTCCTTAGTGTGTATTTGTCATAACTCTGCTACCATTACAGAGGGAAAGCAAGATTAATACACAGGGCTCCAGGCATACCTTCCTTGGGGAGGAGTTCACAACCTGGGAAACATCCCACAGCTAGACTTGTCCACAGCTTGGCCGCTGGCATTATTGATTTGTGTTGGAAAATGATTTTCCGAAAATCCATATGGTGCGCGGCTGTGCAGTTTGGTCAGTGCAATGCTTGGCCTATCTTGAGAGTCACAGCCGTAGCCTATGATGAGAGCCACAGGCATAGCCTATGATGAGAGAGCACAGGCATAGCCTATGATGAGAGCACAGGCATAGCCTGTTATGAGAGCCACAGGCAAAGCTATGTTGAGAGCCACAGGCATAGCCTATGTTGAGAGCCACAGGCGTAGCCTATGATGAGAGCCACAAGCAAGCAGGGAATTCACACAGGCGCAGGGCCAGCCAGGCCTGACTGCATGCCCATCTGGCTTCTTTGCTGTGGCAGGAACCTGCGCCAGATGCGCACGGACGTGGCTGAGCAGATCCGCGAGTCAGGGACGGGTTTGAGCAAGCCCGCCTTGCCAGCCAGCCTCGTGCGCCCTCGCCCCCCTCACTCCGGGGCTCACTCCGGCAGCCGCTCGGTCACGCCCTCACATGGCGCTGGTGCAGCGCTTCCCCAGCAGGTGCAGCAGCCCGACCCAGGCAGCACCGTCTCACCCGCGGACAGCCTGGCCAGCGGGGGTGAGGTCCGGAGCTGTGTGGCGGTGCCAGGAGGGCGGCACGACGCGGGGCTAGGAGCGCACAGCGCCCGCTGCGCTGAGCTTGCCTCCGCGGGAGCTGCCAGCGGGCCGAGCCAGGCACCTCGCAGGCCGCCTGGCCACCTGTCGGCCTGGGAGCGGCTACGGCGCGCAGCCCACGCGCTGTCGCGGGCGCAATTCAGGACCTGCGACTGGGCAAACGAGGGCGACCCGCAGGACTTTGTGCTCAGTCAGGCACGTGGGGAGACTGTCCTTGCGCGTGCGGGGACGGGGGGTGGGCAGGCAATGATCTGGCGGGGTGTTGCCAAGAAAAGGCTGGGAATGAGGCGCAGCTTGTGTGCAGCCTCGAGCATGCTGCTGGGCTTGCGCACGCGGCTGCTGGGCGCAAGCTTGCAGCCTGTCAGCGTGCTGAAGAGTGGAGCGCGCCACAGTGCGGTCAAGAATCTTGGCCCAAGGTTAGGTCATTCTGGACAGGGCACAAGAGGCGACCTAATCTGGGCCTCCTGCCTGGTCGTGGTGCCTGGCAGGACCAGGCAACTCGTTCCCCTTGCTTGACACACATGGCTCACCGCAGCCTCTTTCTGTGGATGTCTGCGCATGTGCAGGAAAGCCCTGGCAGCAAGAGGCGCCGGGGCAAGGACCGGTACGGAGTCATCACCTGCCTGAGCGTGACCAAATGGGTGCACCTCAACTGGGGGGATGCAGGGCTCATGCGCTTGTTTGTCAAGCTCTGGAATAGCCTGGAGCCGGGTAAGCGCATGCCCGCCTCCCCCCTTTGTCTGTGTGCATGTGTGAGTGCACGCGTCTCTGCACACGTATGTGTGTTCTTGTATGCAGGCAGCCATGGTCATGTGCCCTGTCATACGCATAGCAAGTCGTAGGGAGGTGGCAACAGACGCATGCCCCAAGCAGCCAACGCCAATCGCGTGCACAGAGGCCCAGTTCCTGATTGCCTCATCAGAAAGCTTGAACGGGCCGCATGCCTTCATAGAGATGCACTTCTTCATCACCAAAACAGTCATCATGCTTTCTTATGGGCCATGGAGTGGTTTGCGCATGCTTTCATTGAATGCTCACTGCCCAGCACCCTGCAGCACCCTGCAGCACCCTGCAGCACCCTGCAGCACCCTGC
>LFIK01002716.1_pt1 | contig 14328 bp, 11 predicted proteins | sample 643401 | NCBI WGS metagenome assembly LFIK01 (sample SAMN03777447, study PRJNA286221) | soda lake metagenome | biome: soda lake; feature: Kulunda steppe; material: water; isolation source: sample T5-Br brine of Lake Tanatar-5 | place: Russia: Kulunda steppe | collected 2010-07 | reverse complement strand
GACCGATACGGGTCCGGTACGCGCCGGCCCGGCAAGCGCATTGAAGAGGCGTCAGCACGATGGCGATAGAAACCAGCATTGTCGTAGCGCAGGCAGCCGCCGATCAGGGGGCGTTTCCGCCTTTCCAGCCGGAAACCTTCCTGTCGCAGCTGATCTGGCTCGTGATCACCTTCACCGTGCTCTACACGTTGATGGTCCGGATCATCGCGCCTCGCCTGCACGGCATCATCGAGAACCGCCAGGTCACCATAGCGCGCGATCTCGATACGGCCGCGCTCGCCAAGCAGAAGGCCGAAGAGGCCGGCGAAGCCTACGAGACGGCTCTGGCCGAGGCCAAGGCCAAGGCGCAGGCGCTCGCGCAGAAGACGCGCGACAAGCTCGCCGCCGAAAGCGAGGAGAAGCGCGAGACGCTCGAAGCGGATCTCGCCGAACGTCTCGCCAATGCGGAAAAGACCATCGCCAGCCGCAAGGCGGAAGCGATGGGCAATGTCCGCGAAATCGCCGAGGAAGCGGCTTCCGCCATGGTGGAACGCCTTTCCGGCTCGCAACCGCCGAAGGGTGCCGTCTCGGCTGCGCTCGATTCGGCCATGAAACGCTGAGGGAGGGGTTGCGATCATGAGTGCACTGCTCGCCAACAGCTATTTCTGGCAAACTCTCGGCACGATCCTGCTGTTCTGGCTGCTGTATCGCTTCGATGTGTTCAAGAAGATCGGCGCCGGTCTCGACAAGCGTGCGGACCGCATTTCCGCCGAGCTCGACGAAGCGCGCAAGTTGCGTGCCGAGGCCGAGGCGCTGCTGCTCGAATATGAGCGCAAGCGTGAGCGCGCGGAAAGCGAGGCTGCGGCGATCGTCGCGGCGGCCCGTGAGGAAGCCGAGCGCATCTCGAAGGAAGCCGAGGCTCGCCTCACCGAATACATCGCCCGCCGCACGGCCTCCGCCGAGGCCAAGATCTCCCAAGCGGAGGAGCAGGCGATGATCGAGGTGCGTGACGCCGCCATCGCGGCTGCGGTCAAGGCTTCGGAATCGGTGCTGCGCGGCTCTGTCCAGGGCCCGCTCGGCGAGGAACTGATCAAGCAGGGTCTGGCGGATACACGCCGCACCCTCAGCTGATTCCCCGCGCCCGACCAATCTTTCGAAAGCCGCGCTCGTTCCGGGCGCGGTTTTCGTTTGCCTGGCCTGCATCGGGTATCTCGACAAGGCCACGCGCGCCCTCTAAAACGCCGCGACGGCAACAGGGTGCTTCCCGCATCCGCAACACAGACGGGTCTCCATGAGCGGCGTGAACGAAATCCGGTCGGCGTTTTTGAACTATTTCGCCAAGCATGGACACGAGATCGTGGCCTCCAGCCCGCTCGTGCCGCGCAACGATCCGACACTGATGTTCACCAATGCCGGGATGGTGCAGTTCAAGAACGTCTTCACCGGCGTCGAGCAGCGGCCCTATTCGCGCGCGGTGACCTCGCAGAAATGCGTGCGCGCCGGCGGCAAGCACAACGATCTCGACAATGTCGGCTATACCGCGCGCCACCACACGTTCTTCGAGATGCTGGGGAATTTCTCCTTCGGCGATTATTTCAAGCCGCTGGCCATCGAGCTCGCCTGGAATCTGGTGACGAAGGAATTCGGCCTGCCGGCGGAAAAGCTTCTCGTCACCGTCTATGCCGATGACGACGACGCGGCGGATCTGTGGAAGAAGATCGCCGGCCTGCCCGAATCGAAGATCATCCGCATCGCGTCGGACGACAATTTCTGGCGCATGGGCGATACCGGCCCCTGCGGCCCCTGTTCGGAGATCTTCTACGATCACGGCGACCACATCCCCGGCGGCCCGCCCGGCTCGCCTGACGAGGACGGCGATCGCTTCATCGAGATCTGGAATCTCGTCTTCATGCAGTTCGAGCAGCTGGAGAGCGGCGAGCAGATCGGCCTGCCCTCGCCCTCGATCGATACCGGCATGGGGCTCGAGCGCATCTCCGCCGTGATCCAAGGCACGCATGACAATTACGCCACGGACATGATGCGCGGCCTGATCGGCCAGGTGGAGAATTTCACCAATGTCGATGCGGACGGGCCGCAATCGGCCTCGCACCGCGTCATCGCCGACCATCTGCGCGCCTGCTCCTTCCTCGTCGCCGATGGCGTGCTGCCCTCGAACGAGGGCCGCGGCTACGTGCTGCGCCGGATCATGCGCCGCGCCATGCGCCATGCCCAGCTGCTCGGCGCGCGCGACCCGCTGATGCACCGGCTCGTCCCCGCCCTCGTGCGCGAAATGGGCCAAGCCTTTCCCGAACTCGTGCGCGCCGAAGGCCTGATCGAGGAAACCCTGCTGCTCGAGGAGCGGCGCTTCCGCAAGACGCTGGAGCGCGGGCTCGGCCTGCTCGAAGAAGCCTCACAGGGGCTCGGCTCCGGCGACAAGCTTCCCGGCGAGACCGCCTTCACGCTCTACGACACTTACGGATTCCCCCTCGATCTGACCCAGGACGCCCTGCGCAATCGCGGTGTCGAGGTCGATCTCGCGGGCTTCGAGGCGGCGATGGAAGCCCAGCGCGAGCGCGCCCGCGCCGCCTGGGCCGGGTCCGGCGAAGCGGCGACGGAGACTGTCTGGTACGGCGTGCGCGAGCGCGTCGGCGCCACCGATTTCCTCGGCTACGATACCGAGAAAGCCGAGGGCGTGGTGCGCGCGCTGCTGCGGCAGGGCGAGGAAGTCGATGCGCTGGCACCCGGCGAAAGCGGCCTCGTCGTGCTCAACCAGACCCCGTTCTACGGCGAATCGGGCGGCCAGGTCGGCGATACCGGAACGCTCTCTGCACCGGGCATCCGCGCCCGTGTGACGCAGACCGAAAAGAAACTCGGCGATCTCTTCGTGCACCACGTCACCATCGAGGAAGGCACCCTGCGCAGCGGCCAGCCGGTCGAACTCGAAGTCGATCACGCCCGCCGCGGCGCTATCCGCGCCAACCATTCCGCGACGCATCTGCTGCACGAAGCGCTGCGGCTGGTGCTCGGCGATCACGTGGACCAGAAGGGCTCGCTCGTCGCGCCGGAGCGGCTGCGCTTCGATATCAGCCATCCCAAACCGATGAGCGACGAAGAGCTCGCGCAGGTGGAGCGGATCACCAATGCGCTGGTGCTGCAAAACGCTCCCGTCACCACCAAGCTGATGGCGGTGGACGAGGCGATCGAATCCGGCGCGCGGGCGCTGTTCGGCGAGAAATACGGCGACGAGGTGCGCGTCGTCTCCATGGGCACCTATCCGGAGGAGATCGCCCCGGAGGGCGAGAACAAGCCGTTTTCCATCGAACTCTGCGGCGGCACCCATGTGCGGCGCACCGGCGATATCGGCCTCGTCTCGATCGTCGCGGAGGGCGCGGTCTCGGCCGGCGTGCGGCGCATCGAGGCGCTGACCGGCGACGGCGCGCGCGATCATCTCACGCGCGAGAGCCGCAATCTGCGCACGATTGCCGGCCTGCTCAAGACCAGCGTCGAGGATGCCCCGACCCGACTCGCCACCCTGCTCGAAGAGCGCCGCAAGCTCGAACGCGATCTCGCGGAAGCGCGCAAGAAACTCGCACTCGGCGGTGGCGGCGGTGACGGCGCGGCGGATGCCGTACGTGAGATCGCCGGGGTGAAATTCCTCGGCCGCAGCGTCACCGGCGTCGAGATGAAGGATCTCAAAAGCCTCGCCGACGACGCCAAGCGCAAGGTCGGCTCGGGCATCGTCGCCATTGTCGGCGTCTCGGAAGACGGCAAGGCCGGGATCGTGGTGGGCGTCACCAAGGATCTGACCGAGCGCTTCGACGCGGTCACGCTGGTACGCGCCGGCTCCGCCGCGCTCGGCGGCAAGGGCGGCGGCGGGCGCCCCGACATGGCCCAGGCCGGCGGGCCCGACGGGGCCAAGGCCGATGCGGCGATCGAGGCGGTGGCGTCGGCTCTGGAGAGCTGACGCGCCAGCTCAGCCCGCACTCCCCGCCTTCAGCTCCGCCCGCGTCTTGGGCTTGCCGCGAATGCGCAGATCCTCGAGATCAGCGCGCTCGCGCAGGGCGTTGCGCATGATCTGCTCCTGACCCGGCTGGTATTGCGGCGGGCAGGGCATGTCCTTGGCCTGATACCAGGCCGCCGCCTGCATGGTGAAGAACGGATCGACGAGATGCGGGCGCCCGAGCGCCACGAGATCGGCACGCCCCGCCGCGAGGATGGTGTTGACCTGATCGGCATCGGTGATGTTACCCACGCACATCGTCGCCACATGCGCCTCGTTGCGGATCTGGTCCGAGAATGGTGTCTGGAACATGCGGCCAAAGATCGGACGCGCCTCGCGCACGGTCTGGCCGGTGGAGACATCGACGAGATCGACCCCGGCCTGCGCGAAGGCCTCGGCGATCGCCACCGCATCGTCCCCGGTGATCCCGCCCTCGGCCCAATCGGTTGCGGAGATGCGCACCGACATCGGCTTGTGCGCCGGCCAGGCCTCGCGCATGGCCGTGAAGACCTCCAGCGGAAAGCGCAGGCGGTTTTCGAGGCTGCCGCCATAGGCGTCGGTCCGGCTGTTGGTCAGCGGCGAGAGGAAGCTCGCGAGCAAATAGCCGTGGGCGCAATGCAGTTCGAGCATGTCGAAGCCGCAGGCCTCGCCGCGCCGCGTCGCCGCGACGAATTGCGCCTTCACTGCGTCCATCTCGTCGCGGGTGATTTCGCGCGGCACCTGGCTGTCGGGAAAATACGGGATGGGGGAAGCGGAGGTGATGTCCCAGGCGCCCTCTTCGAGCGGGCGGTCCATGCCCTCCCACATCAGCTTGCTCGCGCCCTTGCGCCCGGCATGGCCGAGCTGGAGGCAGATTTTCGTCTGTGAATTGGCATGGACGAAATCGACGATGCGCGTCCAGGTTTCCTGCTGCGCGTCGTTCCACAGGCCGGTACAGCCCGGCGTGATCCGCGCCTGCGGCGAAACGCAGGTCATCTCGGTGAAGATCAGCCCCGGCCCGCCGATGGCGCGCGAGCCGTAATGCACCAGGTGCCAGTCACCGGGCATCCCGTCCTTCGCGGAATACATGCACATCGGGCTCATCACGACGCGGTTGCGCACCACCATGTCGCGCAGGCGAAACGGCTGGAACATCGGGACTTGCGGATTATCCGTATCGACATCGAACCCGGCTTCGCGCACCTGCTGCGCGAAATGCCGGTCGATCGCGGCGACGAATTCCGGCGCACGCAGGCGCAGATTGTCATAGGTGATCGCCTTGGCCCGCGTCATCACGCCGAAGGCGAATTGCACGGGATGGAAATTCCAGAACCGCGCCACATGCTCGAACCAGACGAGCGAGACATCCGCCGCGTGCTGCGTCTTCTCGGTCTCCTCCCGCCGCGTCGATTCGAAGGCGGCGAGCGCGCCGGCGACAGCGTTATCCTTGCGGAAGCACTCATAGAGATGGATCGCATCCTCCATGGCGAGCTTGGTGCCCGAGCCGATGGAGAAATGCGCGCTCGCCTTGGCGTCGCCGAGCAGGACCATGTTGTCCTTCACCCAGCGCGCATTGCGGATCATCGGGAAATTGCGCCAGATCGAGCGGTTGGTGATGACCGGGTGCCCGTCGAGTGCGTCGGCGAAGATCTCCTCCATCAGCTTCGCCGACTGCGCCTCGTCCATCCGGTCGAGGCCGGCCCGCTCGAAGCTCTGCGCATCGGTCTCGAACACCCAGGTCGAGAGACCGGCCTCGTATTGATAGGCATGGGCGATGAAGGGGCCCCACTCTGTCTCGCGGAAGATGAAGGTGAAGGCGTCGAGCGGCTTGGTCGAGCCCATCCAGGTGAACTTGTTGGGGCGCAGATCGACCTGCGTGCCGAAATGCTCCTCGTGCTTTGCGCGAAACCGGCTGTTGATGCCGTCGGCGATGACGACGAGATCGGCCCCGAGCGCGCTCTCGTCGGTGATCTCGCTCTCGAAGACGAGTTCGATACCCAGTTCCCGGGCGCGCTCCTGAAGGATCAGCAGCAGCGTGCGCCGCGAGCAGCCGCAGAAACCGTTGCCGCCGATGCGGAAATTCTCGCCCTTGAAATGGATCGAGATGTCATCCCAATAGGCGAATTCCTGGGTGATCCGGTCGTAGCTGGGTTTGTCATAGGTCTCGAAATTGTCGAGCGTCGCATCGGAGAAGACCACGCCGAATCCGAATGTGTCATCCGGGCGGTTGCGCTCATGCACGGTGATCTCATGGGCGGGATCCTGCTTCTTCATCAGGATCGCGAAATACAGGCCCGCCGGCCCGCCTCCAATGACGGCGATCTTCATGACGGCTTCCCCTCGTGCGGCTCTGGTGACCGATTGCATTCTCCAAAAATGATTTAAGCTTAAAATAATTTTCTGGGCAAGCACGGCGCACATGCCTCTCTGCGACGGTTGATCGTGCTTCACGGTTGATTCTGTCCGGGCTTGGGAATAGCGTTCGAACGTCCCCGAGGGGACGCTTTCGTTGCAGAAGACGATGATCGGGGGGTTACCGGATGTCGGGCAAGACCGTGACGCGGGCCGACCTCTGCGAGGCGGTGTACCAGAGGGTTGGCCTCTCGCGCACCGAATCGGCGCAGCTGGTCGAATCGGTACTGGGTGAAATCTGCGACACGCTGGAGCGTGGCGAGACCGTGAAATTGTCGTCATTCGGCTCCTTCGTGGTCCGCGAAAAAGGCGAGCGGATCGGGCGCAACCCGAAGACGGGGGTCGAGGTTCCGATCGAGCCCCGGCGCGTCATGGTCTTCAAGCCGTCGAACGTGATGAAGGCGCGCATCAATGGCGGCGCGGACACCGACGAGTAATTTCTCCCGAGCGCGCGTGGTGGTGCCTGATGGACAAGAGCCCTGACGCTTTCCGCACCATCAGCGAGGTGGCCGAGGAACTCGACCTGCCCCAGCACGTGCTGCGCTTCTGGGAAACCAAGTTCACACAGATCAAGCCGCTCAAGCGCGGGGGCGGACGCCGCTATTACCGCCCCGCCGATATCGACCTGCTCAAGGGAATCCGCACCCTCCTCTATGGCGAAGGCTATACGATCAAGGGCGTCCAGCGCATCCTGCGCAGCGAGGGCGTGCGCGCCGTCGAGGCGATCGGGCGGGGCGATCTGACCATCGCCCGCCAACCCGTCGATGGCGATATGACGGAGGATGGAGCGGAATCCGGCGACGACCGTTTCCCGCACGAGACGCAAGAGACGGATTTCGCCGACCGGCATAGGGGGGCGGACGAGACGCATGCTCCCCTCCCCCGCCGGCATTTCGATGCCTTGCAGACGGGACAGCTGCGTGCCGCCCTCGACGAGCTGCGCGAATGCAAGCGCGTCCTCGACAATCTGCGCCGCGACGCGGATCCGGAGACCGGCTGACCCCTGTCCCGGGGCGCATATGCGTCGAAAGCCTCTACCCAAAATCAGCGCGTGGTGCTAATCCCCCGCCATGCTCGAAGGTCTGCACCCCAACCGCCCCACCCATGTCATGCGCATCGAGACCGATGAGCGTGCCGCGCGCACGCTGACCGATCTCGTCGGCGAGGTTTTCGATCCGACCGAGACTGCCGTCGCGGCATTCGAGACCCATGATGACGGGCCCTGGCTGCTGGAGGTGTATTTCGCGAGCCCGCCGGACGAAATCGCGATACGCGAGTTGATCGGCACCATCATCGGTGAGCGCGCCCGCGAAGCGGTCTTTACCGCGCTCGATCAGAAGGATTGGGTGAAGGCCTCGCTGGAGGGGCTCGCCCCCGTTCCCGCCGGTCGTTTCGTCGTCCACGGCGCGCATGACCGAGAGGCAGTGAAGCCGAACCAGTACGGCATCGAGATCGAGGCGGCGCTCGCCTTCGGCACCGGCCATCACGGCACGACGCGAGGCTGCCTTTTGCTCCTGGGCGATATCCTCAAGCGCCGTCGGCCGCGCCATGTGCTCGATGTCGGCACCGGCACCGGCGTGCTGGCCTTCGCTGCAGCGAAAGCGACACGCCGCAAGGTCGTCGCCGGTGATATCGACCCGGTCGCCGTGGAGGTGGCCCGCGAGAATGCCCGGCTCAACGGTATCGGCAATCTGGTCGATCTCTATGTCGCGCCCGGCATCGATCACGCCAAGGCACGGCGCGCACGGCATTTCGATCTGGTCTTCGCCAACATTCTCGCCCGCCCGCTGCGCCGGCTCGCCCCGGATCTCGCCTCGGTCACCGCCGATGACGGCGTGCTCGTGCTGTCGGGCCTGCTCGCGCATGACGTGCCGGGCGTGCTCTCGGCCTATCGCGAACAGGGCTTCGCCCTGGCCGCCCGCCGCGATCTCGACGGCTGGGCCGCCCTGATGCTGACCCGCACCGGGCGCGATCCGAGGCCTTTGGCATGAATTTGGCGAAGCACGCTTTGGTTTCGTATTGACTCGTGAACGCAATCTATCTATACGTTTTGCGTTCGGTAAGGCCTGCGGTAGCGTCTTGGATTGAGATAAGCCATGTGCATCATGGCCGCCCGCAGGGTCGAACAAAACCCGCCTTCAGGCGGGTTTTTTGTTTATGCGTACCATGAATCCCGTACTCCGATATGGGGCGCGATCAGACTAAGAAATTCACTGTCTTTGTGCGCATAATGGCGGAAAATTGACCAGGATATCAGGTCGACAGCTTGCAAACCAAGCCAGTTACGGGAATCTTCGTGTTTGATGTCGAAGCCGTGAATGTGATCGCACTCCGAGATGATTTTGGTTTGTATATAGCCTGTGAATGGCATATTATTGTGCGTTTCCTTGTTTCTTTTATCGACAACGAATCTTATCGGCTCATGAATCGATTTATTGTGAATTTTACACAGCAAATTCCCTGAATAGTAATTATACGCAATTCCGTATGGCGCCTGCCTTAGACTTTCGGCTATTCGCGATTTATTGATGATTGCATAATGAATTTTCACATTAGATCTGACAATTGCGTGAATGAATCCGCTTATATATTTTCTTCTTCTCTCTCCGATTTGTTGGGGGATGCCGTTGATGCGGTGGCACCCATTAAGGCTCGTGCCCTTGATCTCCAGTTCCCGGGGCCACCCGGCATCATGCAGAGCCTTCTTCTGACGCCGCACGGCATTTTTGAGCTGCTTTGGCGCATCCGTTTGGAGAATTGTCAGAAGGAAATATGAGCTGGAATTTTGTGAAAACCCCAGCTCGCCCGATTCGTCGAGAAAGAGATACTGCATAAATTCCCTCCAGATTCGGGCTTATAATTTAGTCATTTTAAATTGTGAATATGCATAATATGAACTCATGCGTGCTTTTTTTGGCGCAACTTGAGCTTACAGCCCTCAACGCCCGCCCCGCCACTCCGCAGACCCGGGATGCGTGTGCGCGCGCCTTCGCATCGCGCTACGTCTGTGCCATTTTCCGACCCTGAAACATATGGGCCGCTGCGACGGGCGCGCCCGATGAAGCGCAGTGGCAAACAATTCCGGGGCAGCCATGATTGAAACGGGCAGCGCGATCGAATCAGCGGACGTCGTGATCGCCGGCGGGGCGGCGATGGGGTCTTCGCTCGCTTATCATCTCGCCAGCCATCCCGGATTTACCGGGCGCATCGTCGTGATCGAGAAGGATCCGAGCTATGCGCGCTCGGCCTCGGCGCTCTCGGCGGCCTCGATCCGCCAGCAATTCTCGAGCCCCGTCAATATCCGCATCTCGCTCCACGGCATCGCCTTCCTGCGCGCCATCGGCACGCATCTCGCGGTCGATGGCGAGGCGCCGGTGATCGATCTGAAGGAGGGCGGTTATCTCTATCTCGGGCATGAGGGCAGCATCGACGTGATGCGCGAGATCAACGCGCTCCAGCGCGCGGAGGGTGCCGACATCGCCCTGCTCGACACTGATGCTCTGCGCGCGCGCTTCCCCTGGCTCGAACCCGGCGAGGATGTGGTGATCGGCTCGCTCGGGCTCTCGGGCGAGGGCTGGTTCGATGGCTGGGCGCTTTTGCAGGCGTTCCGCCGCAAGGCGCGCTCGCTCGGCGTGGAATACCGCACGGGCGAAATTACCGAGATCGAGACCGCCGGCGGCGCCGTCTCCGGCGTACGCCTCGCGGATGGCGCGCGCATCGCCTGCGGCCATCTCGTCAATTGCGCCGGCTCGGGCGGGCGCGCGCTCGCGGCGAGTGCCGGGATCGATCTGCCGGTGCACGCGCGCCGGCGCTACGTGTTCAGCTTCACCTGCAAGGCCGATATCCCCAACTGCCCCCTGATGATCGATACGACCGGCGTCTATGTGCGCCCGGAAGGCGAGAGCGCGGAGGGGCGGATGTTCATCTGCGGCGTCTCCCCCGATGCGCAGGAGGATGAAGGCCTCGGCTGGGACGATGCCGACGAGGACAGCCAGCAGGTGGATTACAGCTATTTCGAAGAGCGCATCTGGCCCTCCCTCGCCAATCGCGTGCCCGGTTTCGAGGCGATCCGCCCCGGTCGCGCTTGGGCCGGGCCCTACGACATGTGCCTTCTGGATCACAATGCGATCATCGGCCCGGCCGGCCCCGACGGGTTCCATCTGTGCAACGGCTTCTCCGGCCACGGATTGCAGCAATCCCCGGCGGTGGGGCGTGGCCTCGCCGAACTGATCGTGGAGGGGCGCTATACCACCCTCGATCTGGGCGATCTCGGCTATGCCCGCGTTACGGAGAACCGCCCTCTGCGCGAGCGCAATGTGATCTGAGCGCGCCAGGCGCGGCTGTTCAGGAAATTTCAACACCGGCATGGTCGCATGCCGCCCCACAAGCCAGAAGCAGCAGGGGGCGATGATGACGATAGGTGCGCGGCGCGGGGACAGAGCCGGACGGTGGAGTGCGCTTCGGGGTGCTCGGGGCCTTACCGGGATGGGGCTCGCCCTGTTCCTCGGCAGTGGCAGCGCGCTCGCCTTCGATGCCGGCGCCCTGCCACCGGTGGCGCAGGTGGAGATCGAGCGGGTCGCATGCCCGTTCTCGCCGCCCCTTGGAGAAGTGCCGGTCTGCCTGATGGCGCATGTACCGATGCGTCACGCCGATCTGAATCCGGATGGCAGCCTGCCCGAAGGCGCCGCACGCATCGGCGTCCATCTCACGATCCTCTCCAACCTCGCCTCCAGCGAAGACCCCAACCCGCTCGTCTTTCTCAGCGGCGGCCCCGGCCAGGCCGGGTCTCAGGCGATCGGCTTTTTCGGTGACGCCCTAGAATTGCGGCGCAACCGCGCGCTCCTGCTGATCGACCAACGCGGCACCGGCCTGTCGCAGCCCCGGCTCGACTGTCCCGAGGTCACGCCTGCGGAACTCGACGGCAATCCGTTCAACGATCCCGATTTCGATCCAGACAAGGCGTTGATCGATCGCTTCACGGCCTGTCATGACGCCTTCGTCGCCGACGGCATCGATCTCGCCGCCTTCGATACCCGCAATTCAGCCCTCGACCTGCGCGCCATACGCGAAGCGCTCGACCTGCGGCAGTGGAACCTGCTCGGCACCTCCTATGGCGGGAGGCTCGCGCTCGACGCAATGCGGGTGGATCCGACGGGAATCCGGGCGGCGGTGCTGAATTCTCCGCTCTCCCTCGCTTCCCAGGCCGATGCCGGATTGGCCGCCGAGCGTCCACGGATCTTCGGCCAGCTGTTCCGCGATTGCGCGGAAGATGAAGGATGCGCGCAGGCCTATGGCGATCTGGAGACCAAGTTCACCGCGCTCGCCGCCCATTTCGAGGAAGGGCCGATTCGGCTCCAGTTCCGCGATCCGCAATCGAATACGCTGGTGCGGCGTGAGGTGAACTGGGAAAACGTCGTCGATGTGCTCTACCAGCACCTCTCCTTCAGCGACATGGCCATGCAGGTGCCGCGCTTCATCGCCGAACTGCATGATGTCGTGAACGGGCGCCTCTCCCTGAGCGACGACGAGGTCGCCCGCATCTTCGGCGGCCCGATTGATGCGATCATCGACAGCCTCGCCATCGGCCAGCATCTCTCGGTCAAATGCCGGGAGGATTATCCAATCACCGACCCCGAAGCGATCGCGGCGGTGACCGGTGCCCACCCGGTCTACTTCCCCAATGACGAGGGCGACCGCATCTACAGCCTGAACTGTCCCGTCTGGGACGTCGGTTCTGCGCCGGACGGGTTCTCATCGCCGCTCGAGAGCGAGATTCCCACCCTGATCCTGAGCGGTGATGCCGATACGCTGACACCGCATGTCATGGCGATCGGGATCGGCCAGTCTCTGCCCAACAGCCAGCTCGCCAGCTTCCGCGGCATCGGCCACGACGTGCATGGCACATTGTCGTGCGCCCGCAGCCTCGTCGCGAATTTCCTCGACGCACCGGATGAAGAGGTCGATCAGAGCTGCGTGGGAGATATCAGACCGCGCTTCGAGTGACCTGCGGGCCGGCGGCGCCAGATCCCTCGGGAATCGACCGGATATCCCATCGGGTTGCATTCTGCGCAACGCGGCGGATCATGCCGTCAGAGCCGGCAAGCATCGTCGATGCGCTCTCTCGCCCGGCTTCACGCCCCGCAGGAGGTGATGGTGCCCACGCTCGTCCTGATGCTGTTTCTGCTGGTCATGGCGGCGGTGGCACCAACGCACACGCAAGCCGAGACGCGACAGGGACAGGCTGAAACGGCCGCGCTCACCGTGTTCTGGAGCCGCGATTGCCCGGTCTGCATGCGCCAGAAACCCTTTCTCGACGGGCTCGAAGACCGCTATCCCGGTCTGACGGTCCGATCCTACGAATTGTCCGAGGATCCCCAAGCCGCCGCCCGCTTCATGGCGATGGCGCAGGAGCGCGGGGTCGAGGCGCGCTACGTGCCGACCCTGTTCTTCGCAGAGCGGGTCTGGATCGGTGATTCGCCGGAGATCCGCGCCGAAATCGAAGCCGCGATCGCGCAGGGATCGGGCTTCGACGCGCCGGACGCGCCGCAAGGACGCACCCTCCCCTTCGGCCTCGACGAGGCCACGGCTTCCAACCTGGCACTGACCGTGGCGATCGGCTTCATCGACGGGCTCAATCCCTGCTCGCTCTGGGTGCTGACCCTGCTGCTCGGCCTCGTCGTTAACACGCGCTCGCGCAAGCGTATCGTCATGGTCGGGATCAGCTTCCTCACGGTGACGGCTTTGGTCTATGGCGGCTTCATTGCCGGCGTGTTCGGGATCCTGCACATCGTCGCGCATCTCGACTGGATCCGCTGGCTGGTCGCCGCGCTGGCCGCGATCTTCGGCCTGATCAGCCTGAAGGATTACATCACCGGGTTTCGCGGTTTCAGCCTGTCGATTCCGGAATCGCGCAAGCCCGCGATCTATCGCGATCTGCGCCGGCTCGCCTCCCGCCCCATGGACAATGCCGTTACGGGAGGCCTCGCGCTCGTCGCCACCAGCATGGCAATGGCGGCGGGAATCGCCATCGTCGAATTGCCCTGCACCGCCGGGTTTCCGGTCTTGTGGAGTGCGATCCTGACCGAGCGCGGGGTGAGCGGTGCGGCTTTCGGCGGCTTGCTCGCCCTCTATCTCGTGCTCTATCTCGCCGTCGAACTGAGCATCTTCGCCGTTGCCGTGATCACCTTGCGGATGGGGCGCCTCGGGCAGGAGGGCGGGGGCGTGCTCAGGTTGTATGGCGGCGCGATCATGCTTGCGCTCGCCGGGGCGCTCCTCTTCGCGCCGGGTCTGATGCAGGATCTGCGCGGCACGCTGCTGCTCTTCCTCGGCGCCGTCATCGCTGCCAGCGCGGCCCTGCTCATCCGCCGCATCGCCGGGGTGGCGCGCCCGTGAGCCCTGAGCCGGCAAGAGCGCGTTCCGACCTGACGGAATGACGACCTAGTCGCGCAACGCCGCCACCACCACATCCGCGATCGACAGGCAGGAGGTCAGCCCCGGGCTCTCGATACCGAACAGGGCGACATGGCCCGGCAGGCCGTGATCTTCCGGCCCGCAGATCATGAAATCCGCCGCCGGTTCGCCGGGGCCGGAGAGTTTGGGGCGGATGCCGGAATAATCGGCGGTCAGCACATTATCGGGCAGGCCCGGCCAGTAGCGCCGGATCGCGGCATAAAAGCTCTGCGCACGCTGCGGATCGACGGCGTAATTCTCCTCGTCGATCCATTCCACATCGGGGCCGAAGCGCATCCGACCGCCGAGATCGAGGGTGACGTGGACGCCGAGCCCGCCATCGACGGGCGCGGGATAGATCAGGCGCGAGAAGGCCGGACGACCGGTGCAGCCGAAATAATTGCCCTTGGCATAGACGAGCGGCGGGATCAGCTTGTCGTCGAACCCCTCCGTCGCCTTTGCCAGCCCCTGCGCGCCGAGCGCCGCGGCATTGACGACGGCATCGAAGG
>LFIK01002715.1_pt1 | contig 14330 bp, 21 predicted proteins | sample 643401 | NCBI WGS metagenome assembly LFIK01 (sample SAMN03777447, study PRJNA286221) | soda lake metagenome | biome: soda lake; feature: Kulunda steppe; material: water; isolation source: sample T5-Br brine of Lake Tanatar-5 | place: Russia: Kulunda steppe | collected 2010-07 | reverse complement strand
GTGTGCGTGTGTGTGTGTGTGTGTGTGCGTGTGTGTGTGTGTGTGTGTGTGTGTACGTGTGCAAGCACGACATGACACTGCATGGGCAGGCGTGCAGCATGGACTGCCCCCCACCTGCAGAAGATGGCACAGGCCCTGCTACTCTCAGAGATAAGGTCGAGGAAGAGGATGGAGGTAGGTGGCGGGCCTGCGTTTTGGCCGTACGCCAGCACAAACGCTCAGCTGCTGGGAGGTGCGTGGTACATGCATGCGCGCCGAGCTGCTTTCATAGGCCGCCCCCACACGCGCACGTCCGCCTGCCTGCCCGCACGCCCGCCTGCTTGCCTGCCCGCACGCACGCCCCCATGCACTCACCTCCCCGGTCCATGCGGGGCTCCACTGCGGCCCTCCTTTGTAGGAAGGCCACGCGCGTGGGCGCCTACATCCGCATCCGGGTTAGTTGGAGCTGCTGAGTGAGGACAGCCGAGGACCCAAAGCAGGACGTCTCCGTCCTTTGCAAACTCATAACACCCAGACCCCTGTGTGGGACACACAGCCCCCAAGCAGCAGGCAGTGGTCGGCCGCTGGCGAGGTAGGGCAGCGTGATGCAGCAGCTGTTTGGGAACCCGAGGCCAGCAGCTCCAGCAGCTCCAGCACCACCAGCGGCTGGGGGGGCAGCAGCCTGGGGGGGGGGCGGGAGGAGGCGGCCGCGCCCCTGCCGCGCTGCGAAGCAGCTGGCAGCCCCGCAGGCAGCCCCGCAGGCAGCACCGCCGCTGCAGCAGCAGCAGCAGCACCGGCAGCACCGGCAGCACCGGGCCGTGCAGAACAACGTCATCCCCGTGCAGCTGCCCAACAACGCCAGCAGCGGCAGCGGGAGCAGCTGGCAGGGCAGCAGCAGCAGCAGCAGTGCAAACGTCCGCCCGCTCCTCGACGAGCCACTGAGTAAGCTGGATGTTGACGCGGAGCTGTGGCAGGTGCGGCCACCTCACCAACCCCACTATGCATGGCACCTAGTGTGGAGGTGAAGGTGTTGGGACCGGCGTTTGAGTTCGGGCGCACTCAAACGCCGGCTGCCTCCGATGGGGTGGGAAGGCAGCCTACTCCCCTCGGGCAGGTGCTGTGTCCCTGAGTGGGCGTGCGTGCACGCAGGCGAGGGCGCCATTGCCAGCCCAGCGCGCAGCCATCAGCACCGGAGCTGCCGCCTTGGCCCCATGCGCGGCACTCTCACACACGCATGCTTGCACACCCTGGCTCCATGGTGGCTGCAGTGGCCCACCTGATGGCCCACACGCTGCACGCGCCCACCGAGCCGCACCCTGGATGCGAGGACTCCGATGCGCGGGCGCACCCACGCTCCAACATGCATGTGCGTGCGCAGGTGCTGGACCTGTGCAGCGACGAGGAGCTGGAGGCCGTGTACAACGTGCTGCACGCCTCATCCCCCCTCAGCCCAGTGGTCAAGAGCCTCGTGGCGGAGAGCGAGCCCGCGCTGCTGGAGCTCCGGGGCAGGGTGGGTGCGGCCTGCGTGGGAGGGAGGGGCTGCCGCTTGCCTGCGCGGAGTGGGATGGGTTGGGTTGGGCCTGGCTTGCCATGCGTGTGTGGGGTGATTCGTGCATCTATCACCCATGTGTCATGTAACTCTACAATCCTGCACCCTCGCATCACGCCGGTTTACTGCCCCCGCCCACCCCACACGCGCAACCACAGCTGAGTGTGATGCACAAGGTGGAGGCACGCTTCCGCTTCCTGGCCGCCGACTCCGCCAGCCTGCTGCACGGCCGGCGGCCCAGCTACCGCGACACGCTCTTGTCCATCCGCGACAGGTGCGCGCGTGTGTGGGCGTGCGTTTGCTGCTTTGCTGCTCTGCGGCCCAGGCGCCCGCTACCCTTGCAAGTGAGGTGCCACCACAGGCGCATGATTGGGGGGCTGGGTTGCCCCAGGGACCTCGGCCAAGCTGAGCCGAGCCTGGTGCGTGCATGCTTGGGGCTCAACCATTGAGTGCCAACGGCAACACCCCGCGCGCAGGCTCGACATACCCTGCTCATCCAACCTGGCCACCTTTGACCTGGAGACCGAGGTGTTTCTCAACATCCTCAAGAACTGCGTGGAGTATGTGCAGGTGCGGGCCTGGAACCCACCCCCCAGGGCGAGGGTGCTGGTGCACGTGCGGGCAGCACGTGGGTGGCGGCACACGAATGGGCGGGGATGTCACATCCCCGCTTGGCTGCAAACTGGACGGCCAGCAAGCCAGGCGGCTGGCACGTGTGTGTGCGCGCTGCACTTGCTTCACCCTGGACTTCCCCTGACGTGGCCCTCACCCACCCACGCGTCCACCCACGCATGGAAATCCGCCGGGCCTCCGTGGTGTGCGCGCACATGAGTCGCCCCTGTGCTGCACCGCCCTCGACTGCAGGGGGAGTCGGACCTGAGTGACCCAGAGGAGGCCGCCGCTGCTGCGTACGCGCAGGAGGGGGACGGCATGAGCCCAGGGTGAGGCATGCTGAGGGGCTGGCTGGCCTTGAGTGAGGGCGGGGGTGGAGCGAGCGGCTGCATGGGCACAGGGTCAGGCCCTGCTTCCCTGCCGCCTGCTTCCCTGCGGCCATGGGCTGGGGGGGGCTGGGGGGCAGCCAGGCAAGGCAGGCCTGGCTGTCCTCACCGAGGGAGGGGGTGGGGAGAGGGGCAGCATGGGCTCAGGGTGAGGCACGCACCGCGCTGCTGGCGCGCGCCCCCTTGCCCTTGCGCTCAGCGCGCACACGGTGTGGCGCGGGTTTCAGGGCAGCCCCCCAAGGGTGCGTGGGTGTCAGGGCAGCGCTCCGCAGGCAGCGCCGCCCCTCGCGATCCTCAGGCGCTGCTCTGGCACCAGCCTCACCTCGTGGCCCCCTCCCTCTGCAACTGCTGGCCCTGCACGCCCCCTCCCTCGTGGCTCCCACTGCTGCTGCTGCTGCTTCAACCCTGCCGCAGGCCGCGCAAGCAGCGCAGCCGGGGCGGGCACTGGACGGAGCGCGTGATTGCGCCCTTCCGGTTTGGCTTCAAGGAGTTCATGCCCACGCTGGCCAAGCTGGGCAGTGCCATGACGGTGCGCCCCCCATGCCCGTGGCCTGGCTGGCTGCTGCTGTATGCTCTTGTTGAGACGCGCCACGCGCTGGCCATGCTGGGCAAGGGCTGGCGGGGCCCATGGCGGTGCATATATCCTTGGGGTTGGGGTGCATATATCCTTGGTCGCTTTTGCGGGGGCGCGCGCGTGGCAAGGGCGCAACCGGCGGTGCTGCATGAGCCATGAGCTGAGAGCTGCGCCCCCCCCCTTCACGCCTCGCCTCGAGCGCAAGCTCTCCACCCCCACGCCTCACCTTTCCCACTCCCTGCGGCCGCTGTCCCCCTGCAGCTCACGGCCGTGGGGCGAGGCACGGCGCAGCAGCTGGCCTCGCAGCTGGTGCGCAGCCACCTGCAGTACCAAGCAGCCCTGGGGGCCACGGGCGTGGTTGCGCGCAGGTGGGGGGCACTGCTGTGTGTGCTGTGTGCGTGTGGGTCGGGGAGGGGGTGGGGGAGTTACAGGCGACAGCTTGAAACAACATGATTCAAGTAGTCCGGGCCACAACATACGCATGCGCATGCGCACATGCACGCATGCACATGCATGCGCACACACACATACACGCACACATACATACAAGCACACACACAGACACACATACAAACACACACACATACATACAAGCACACACAAACACACATACATACACACACACACACACGCACGCACGCACGCAGCGGCGGCAGCAGCCTGATGGCGGGCTGGGGCAAGCGCGCCGTGCTTGAGGCGGCGCAGAAGGGCCTCACATCCGCCACTGCGCGCTACAGCGCAATGCAGGTGTGTGGTGGCGCGCGTCAGTGAGGCCGCTCCTTTGGTGCGGTGTAACCGCTGAGCTCGAGCGCTGCATGAGAGCCCACCTCGCTGCTTGGGGTGCCAGGAGCCCTGCGCTCGCAGCGCAGCAGGGGGGCAGTATGACTGACAAGGCCCATGCTGGAAAGGCCCATGCATCTTAACATCTTGCACCTCACCCTGCCCCCCGGGCTGAGCCTCTGCCCAATCCCTCCCCCCCTTGCCCACAGGGGGCGCTCAGCTTCCTGGGGCCTGTCATGTGGCTGTGGCTGGCCTCCGACCTGGCCTACAAGTCCATCGGCACCGACTATGCGCGCATCATCCGCGCCGTGTACATCCTGGCACAAGTACGTGGGGGAGGGCTCTGAGCCCAGTTCCTGTTGGGCGCCGGCGTGGCACGGCCTGCACTGCTGGGGCGCACTGCACTGGGTGGAATGCGGGTGGTGCGGGTGGGCGGGGGGTGCGAGTGAGGGTGCACGCCATCAAGTGCACAACGCGGCCACTCCCTCGTGCCCACCAGGTGCGCCTGTGCGCCACCAAGGGCTTCATCCAGGAGGAAAGGGGCAGCAGCGACGGCAGCAGCAGTGGCAGCGGCAGCCAGCAGCAGGCAGGCGGGTTTGAGGTGGGGGAAGTGGTGGCGGCTGCGGCAACGACAGTCGCCCCCCTTCCACTCGTGCCCCTGGCCTGCAGTGCTGGGAGCGCCAGCAGCAGCGGCAGCAGCGAAAGCAGCAGCGGTTGCAGCAGCAGTGAAAGCAGCAGCAGCAGCAGCAGCAGCAGCAGTAGCAGCAGCAGCAGCCCTGACGTGCCGCCCAGGCGGCTAGCCCCCTATTCATCTGAGGCGGAGGGCAGGAGGCATGGGTACTTGGGGCGCGGGCCGGCTGCGGCGGCCGGCGAGGAGGGCGGCTTTGGCGAGGCGGGGGAGGGCGGGGAGGAGGATGGGGAGTTGTGGGTGGGGAGCAGCGATGATGACGAATACTGCATTGATGACTGCTGCTGCTGAGGGGTTGCTGGCTGCGGTGCCTGTGCTGACGCATGCGAGTGTGCTATGTGTTGTGCGGGGCGGCCTTGCCCAGGGCTGGGCATGCGTGCGTGAGAACTGGTTGTGCCTTCTCTTGACCTTGACACTGTACAGGGGGCGTGTGCATAGGGTGAATGGCGCGTGGAGGAACTCTCCAGAGGTTCTGCATGCAACTGCGAGTTGCGACTCCAGGACTTCGCAGACGAAACTTTCGCACGACGTCATGTTTTACCCCTTCTCGCGGACCCGACAGCAGGAGCACCACCCCCACCTCGCCTACCCCGCCGCCGGCTACCCGCTCCTGTTCACGCCAGCGGCAGAGGCGCCAGCACCGCCGGCCCCTCCCCCCCCTCCCGCCCCCGCCTTTGCCCCGCCACACCCGCTGTACGCGCTGGTGGATGGCCACCTCATCCCATTGAGCGGCGGCGGCAGCAGCAGCAGCGGCAGCCTGGGAGGCGCAGCGCAGCGGGTGCCGTTCACCACCCCACGCGTCCCCCACCCGCCCTCCTCCACCCACTCCTCTCAGGGGTTTGCTGACAGCATCCCAAATGGCTTTGCATGGGCGCCTGCTGTGGCGCCTGCTGTGGCGGACTACAGCGGCCCAGGCAGGTTGTGGGAGCAAGAAGAAGATTCCAGCAGCAGCGAGGGCAGCGTCCTGGCGCTGGATGACGGCCTGCCGCCGTGGCAGCAGCTGGTGCAGGAGCAGGAGCAGCGGGAGAGGCGGCAGGAGGAGCAGCGGCTCGCGCAGCAGCTCGCGCGCATTGCGCAGCAGCAGCAGCAGCTCCAGCAGCAGCAGCGGGAGGAGCAGCAGCGGGCAAGGCAGCAGCGGCAGCAGCAGCAGCAGCAGCAGCAGCAGCAGCAGGTGAAGCAGCAGCAGGCAAAGCAGCAGGCACCCAGGCGCATTCCTGTGCGTGCAGTTCAAGAGCCTTGGCAGCAGCAGCAGCAGCAGCAGCAGCAGCAGCAGGTGAAGCAGCAGCGGGTGCCAGCACCTAAGGTGCAGGTGGGGCCAGACGGGGACCTGCACCTCGACTTGCAGCCCGCCTCCCCTCCAAGGCGGGAGCCCTCCATGGAGCTTGCGCTCTCCCCCACGCCCTCTGCCTTGCTTCAGGCTCTCAGCGACCTGTTGAAGGGGGTACCTGAGCAGCAGGGGCAGCAGCAGCAGCAGCAGCAGCAGCCGCAGCAGGCACAGCCAGCCCGCACGGCCGCCCTGCCAATGACACGCTCACAGGTGGGTGAAGTGAAAAGCAAGCGGTTTAGTCTACAGGTTGTGGAACCACTTTGGCAGCAGGTGCTTCTGTGGGCTACTGCCATCCTTCCTCTGCCTCGGTATGCCGCAAGCGCCCTCCCCTGTCCTGTGACGGCTATCCCATCCGTCCACACTTTTTGCTCTTTGGTTGACCAATCTTTTCCATTCCAACCGCAGGCGGCGCGTGTGCTGCAGAAGATGTGGCGCGGCCTGCACCTGCGCCGCCAGCGCCCCGCGCTCCGAGCGCTGGCGCGCATCAGCGCAAGCGTGCGGGGCACGCAGGAGAAGCTGGACGCCTACCTGGGCGCCAGCAAGGACGGTGGGTGGTTAGGGCTGCATTGCAGTGCAGTGGACTGCTGGGATGGGTAGGGTGCAGGACTGCAGCAGACCACTCAGCCAGCAACTATCATAGGAGTGCATCCTAACACTTTTGCTGCAAACACCCCCCCTGCACCCTTCCCTCTCATGGGAGCGCATCCTCGCACTTACTTAGACTGCAAACAAGCCCCGTGCCGTCTGGCAGTGGGAGGTCCCAATCCGCTTGCCCCTAAAACATGCAGCCAACACCCCTGCCCCCATGCACAGGCTGCCTGACCTACAAGCAGTTCCTGGAGCTCCAGGAGCTTGCCATGCACGCTGTGATCGGCCTTGATGCTCTGCCCTGGGAGGGCGCAGCACCAGCGCCGCTGGAGCTGCGCGCGCTGAAAAAGCAGCTCACGGCGCAGGCGGTGGGGCTGCAGGACAAGGTGCGGGTGCTGCGCACTGGGTGTGCCTGTCATGCCGGTTGTGCGCAGTGGGAGGGATGGGATTGGGGCTTGAGGGAGGCCTGGGTGCAGGACAGGAAATTAAGTCCCTTCTTGAGGGGATGCCGCTGGCGAATGAGAAGGGCGTGTTGGCGCCATTGGAGGGGCGGCGGGAGACTGTTTATGAGCAAATGTGGGCTAATAATGAGCCCCAAGCATTTGGGAGGAGGCAAGCGCATCTGCACGCCTGCTCACAGCCTGCTCAACCACCTCTGTGCCCCCAGGTGGAGAGCCTGGTCACGGCCGCAGAGAGGGCAAAGGGACAGGCGCGGCCTGACCTGTCGGACGTGCCCATCCGCGACGACAGCCGCGTGCGTGTCGTGCTGGTGGTGGAGGGCGCACAGCAGCAGCAGCAGCAGCAGCAGCAGCAGCAGCAGCAACAGCAGCCTTGCATGGTGGATGGCGCCACGCAGACGGAGGAGGCGTGTGGGGCTAGCAGCAGCAGCAGCAGCAGCAGCAGCAGCAATACAGTTGGTGCGGGTGGGCGGGGCAAGCGGGCAGCAACACCAGCGACCGAGGTGGGAGGGCGGAGCGCTGCCGCTACTGCTGCTGCCAAGCAGGCCGCCCCGGTCCCAGCATGAGCACCAGAGCCTGTGGCAGAGTTCTAGGTGGCTTACAGCGGGGGAGCAGTGCAGGTGTAGCAGCCTGGAGTGCGGCTGTGTGGGCGGATGCACTGTTCTAGAACACAACCGTACATTTTACTTTCGTGTTCAGAACGTACGTGCAATTATGATGAGCACTGGATCGTCCTGCATTGCCCCTAATCTGTGCTCGCTTGGAGGAGAACCCTGTAGGAGTGAGGACTTCTGCTCGGGCTGGGGTCTCACCGAGGGACGCTTAATGGTGGTCAGGTTAAGACGCTGGGGCCAGGTTATCCTTTCTGGCTCCATCCAAGGCCCAATTAGCCACACAAATTGATACGCTCGAGCGCCTCACCGTCAAGACGGGTGTCCTTACACCAAAGAGAAAAGGAGAGGGTACTGTACAGGTCCACAAGTTTGATGGGAAAGCAGCTCTGCCTGAGGCACTCACTGCTGCCACAACCCCGCAGAAGCTAGCATGCCTACTCCCTCCCGCCCTGACCATATCCCCTGCCTTGGGCTGCTGGCAAAGTCCGCCATGGCAGCGCCCCCCATGCCATTGCTGCCCACTGGTTGCTGTCGACAAATGCGGTGGAGGCGGGTGCGGGAGGGCGGGTGGGGCACACACAGGCTTGCAGGGGCGGTGGTGAACGGCACGGCAGCTGCTGCTGCTGCTGCTGCTGTTGCTGCTGCGCTGCCCAGGCTGCTGCTGCTGTTGCTGCTGCGCTGCCAAGGCTGCTGCTGCTGCTGCTGCTGCTGCTGCTGCGGCGGCGCTGCCCAAACTGCTGCTGCTGCTGCTGCTCAGCTGTCAACTGCACAGTCAGTGCGCCCCTTCAGCACCCTCCTCGGCGTGCCCGTGCCCATGCTCATCATCCCTGCACGGCACAGGGCACGAAACATTTGCTTGTTGCTCCTTCACCAGGCATTAGGTGTATGCGTGTGCGGCGATGGTCTGGCTTGGGGCACAGTTTGTGCACTCGTCCACTGCATGCCCCTCCCCTCCGGCTACCATGCCCCCCTGCCTCACCATCCGTTCCGCTGCACGTCGCGCTCGAACACGCCGATGTCGCCGTACTGCGCGCGTGCAAGAAGGGGTGGGTGCGTTCAGCGCGCGGCCCGTCCAGAGGACCGTGTTCACACATGCCAGCATGCAAACCTCGCCTGGAGACAGACGGGGCGCGCACCTCCTGGGTCTGCTGGCATGCATGCATGCACCCTTCAAGCGTGTACACCTGCACACGCACGTGCGGGCGCCCCCCTCACCCAGTGCTCCTCCCAGTTCAACGCAAAGTGGTAGAACAGCGTGAACCTGCGCGTGCGCGTGCGTGTGTGCGTGTGTGTGCATGCGCAAGCCATGCATCCCTCGAGCAGCAGGGCGTCGAGGGTGTGCACACACCACACGACCGCGCCCATGGCCTTGGAGCCCCAGTAGTCTGCGTCCTGCTTGGGCTTGGGCAGCGTGAGGCCGGCGTAGGTCACGAAATCGGGGGTCTGGAACTGCGGGGGGGCGGGCTTGCCGTCGTAGGACCGGTGCCAGGGCGCACCGCCCCCGCCCCCGCCGGCTGTGATGGGGTGTGGTGGGTGTGCAGGTGTTGTGTGGGAAGTGAGGAGGCACACGGGCGCGCAGTGGCGACGCGGCATGCACTGCACACGCATGCGCACACACGTGCGAGAGGGGAGCCAGCGCTTGTCAGCGCACCAATACGCGTCAACTCGCAGCGCACACTCACCCATCCCCCTAGTTTGGTGCCGCAGCAGCTGCTCCAGCGGCTGTCCCACCCCCTGCGCCGCCCCGCCGCTGCTGCTGCCGCTGCGCAGCGCCAGCCCGCACGCAGCCCGCGCGGCCTGCCCCCACCGCGCAGCCATTGCGGGGTTGGCTGCTGCTGGTGGCGGGTGTGGGTGAGTGAGGGAGGCAAAGAGGTGGAAATCAATCCAAGTGTGCAACCCGTCCCAACCTGAGCGTGCGAGAGGAGATAGCCACGCACACTGCTGGTGAGTCTGGCTGGCACAGGCATTGCTGGTGCCTGTGGCGCTCACGTGCTGGTGCTTCTCGCACGCGCACGCAGCGGCCCTCGCATGGGCTCTCGCTCGCACAGCACGTGCAGCGTTTATGCGAGCACGCATGCCCACACACGCACGCACACTCGTGCCCACATGCGCATGCACACATGCACACGCGCGCGCACGCATGCGCACGCACGCACGCACACATGCTCACGCATGCGTGTGCATGCACGCGTCCGCATGCATGAGCTCATGAGTACACACGCACGCACATGCGCACGCATGCCAGTACCAGCAGGCATGCGCACACACGCACGCACAGATGCACAGACACACACGCACGCGCTTGCACGCAGGCCCGGCCACACCAGCCACCCGCCGCGCCATGGCGGCCCTGAGCGAGGATGACAAGAACCTGTTGGAGCTTCAGAACCGCTTGCTAGAAAGCTCGCAGACGCTGTCCAGGGTGGGTGGGTGGAGGGGCTGGACGAATGCACGCGTGCACAAGTGCTCCCTCTGGCGTGCACTCTGCCTGTGCGCACACGCGCACGCGTCCACACGCTGCCCTCTGCCCAAAACAGTACTGCCCCCTCCCCACCCACCACCCCAGCTGGCCATGCAAGAGCGCAACCGGATGATGCAGCTGAAGCGGAACGACCTCATGGTGACGGAGCTCAAAGTGATGCCGGATGATGTGAAGACGTACCGGGGGGTGGGGAAAGCGTGAGTTGCGCCCACGCGGCGGGCAGGGAAGGGGCACAGGAGGGTGTGTGTGCAGGTGGTAAGGGAAGGATGAGCGCCAGACTCGCTGGCCCCCCTTTTCATCTGCGCCTGCTGCTGCGCTAGGAGGGCAGCGCAACCTCACAACACACGCCCGCCCCCTGCCACCCCACTCGCAGGTACTTCCTAGCCTCCAAGCCCCAGGTGATGGAAGAGACAGAGGCAGCCACGGCCAGCTTGACCAAGGAGATGCAGAGCTTAAAGGTAAGACTGCCATTGCTACCACTCTCAGCCAGCCAAGAGCAGGCCAGAGCAGCAGCGATGGCAAAACACCCACGAGCATAAAAGAGGGGGTGAACGCCTGGCCTGGGTACTGTGCAGGTGTATGAGCCAACACACCTCTCACCCCAAGCCTCCACCCATTGCATCCTCCTCAGGTCCAGCGCGGCATCGTGCAGCAAAAGGCAAAGGAGACGGAGGCAGAGTACAAGGAGCTGCTCCAGGTGTGTGGCCCGCACCTGCCCCCATCTGCAGCTTAATGCTTGTGTCGTTGCATTTGAGGCGGGAGGGTTTGAGCCGCTGGGTTGAGTGCTTGGGCTGCCTGACAGCCCGCCTCCCATCTTCTCCCCTCTTCCCAGGGGCTACAAGGGACCACGAAACAGTTTGCGGGCATCTCCACCTGAGGGAGGATGGCTGGCAGGGTCTCTGGCTTGTTGCAGGCGTGTGTCGATTCCTCTGTTTATTAGTGGGGCAGTCCTTCTTGCAGCCTGTAGGTGCCTGCACCCCCCTACCACTTCGCGAGCGCCATGGCCTTGCTGAAGTCCTGGGCCCCTCCAGCGTAGAAGTGCGAATAGACAGACGTCATCTCCTTAGCCCAGTCCTTGCCCGGGGGTGGGCGTATGGTGCTCATAACCTCTGGGAGCGAGCTGCATTGGCGGGGGCAGAGGGAGGGGGGTTGGTGGTGGTGGTGGTAGTAGTGAGCGTGATCGTGAGCTGCTGCCATTGCTTTTTAGCGCAATGCCATCAGTCTGTCGCCACCGTACCAGCAGAACAGCAGCCAATCATCACAAGTATTGGAGTGCCCCGATAAGCGGAGCCCATACAAGCCTTGGCAGCAGCAGCAGCAGCAGCAGCAGCAGCAGCCCACATGCGGACCTGTATGCCTGCAGCCACTGGTTGAGCTTGGCGAAGCCCTGGAGGATGTCAATCTGCCGCAGGTCCCTAACCACAAACGCCCGCAGTAGCCATGGGGCGCACGCAGCATCCACCATTGTGGGCGTGCTGCCCATCATGAAGGGGCCTGGGGGAGTGGAAGCACGGGCGGCGCGTGCGCCAGGAAGTCACGAGAAAGGCGCGAGGAGCAACCAGTGGCGGAGCCCAACTGCGGTGGGGGCCTCGCTGTGCTGCAGCCCCCTCGCATTGAGGCAAGGATGCACTGCCACTTTAATGCCTGGACCTCGATGCTGGAAGGGCGTGAGCCGTGCAGCTACCACCGCCCAGCCTCCCCCCCCGGGGAACCTTGCCATGCCATGCGCCCGATCTGCCCTAACCCATCCTGCCACCACGCTAAGCCCCACCCCACCCACCCGTTTCATCCATCTGCCCCTCCAGCCACTCCAGCTCTGGCTTGAGGAGCTTCAGCACCTCAGCACAGCTGTCGACATCAGAGCAGCGGACCAGTTTGTAGAAGGCGCCACTCACAACGCCCGCATCAAACCTGGCAGGGCCGAATGTCAGAGGGTGGGCTTGTTGAGTGTGGGGCTTTGCGTGATAAAAGTGCAGCCGGAAGGGACCCTTGGCAAAGTCCAAGGGGTGGAGCAGTGGCGGGCAAGAAAAGGTCCGAAGGCGCATGCAAACCAAGGCGTCACACAGTGTTTGCGTGCTGAACAGCTTTTTCAAACCAACGTGTGCTTCACATCAAAGCAATGACGAAAGACAGCCCATTATCCATCCCTGCAGGAGCGGAGCCCTGCTTGCTGCACCCGCGCCATGCACACCTGGCCATGATGATGCGTGCCTTGGCCTTGGCTGCGGGGCTGCCAGGGAGCAGCTCAGGGCGGCCTGCATCCCCAAAGTAGTCCTCCACCCACTGCATCAGCACCATGCTCTCATACAGGACCTGCTGCTGCCCGCCTGCATCCCAAGAGGATCGGGAGCTTGCGTCTGGCACCGAGGCAGGGGCTGTTGGGTGGATGAGCAAGGGGTGGACAGTGACATTCCCCGGCAGGGGGGGGGCGGGTGGGAAGTGTTTACCCGTAAGCTACGCAGGGAGTTGCTGACCGCTGTGCATTCTGGCTGCGGTGCTGCGGCTCTGGGGGCAGCAGGCACCACGCACCACGCACCCTCTTCGTAGGTGATGGCGGGCACCTTGCCGTGGGGGCTGAACGTGGGCAGCCAGGGTGGCTTGTTTGCCAGGTCGATGTCTACCAGCTTCACCTCAACCTGCGCGGCAGTGCAGGCGCGCCGCTGGTCTTCTGCGACGTGAGCCAAGTCATGGCCCCCGGATGGGGGTCCTGTGTGCCATACCATGATGGGTTGAGCGGAAGTGTGCTGGGTCCAGACCGCGGTCCATGTGGTCGCGGTTTTCCTAGGTGCACGTGTTGTTGGCAAGTTGTTGGCTGCTGCGTGGCGACTCTGCTTGAGGGACCGTGCCTTTGAGGCCGAGTCAATCGTGGAGCGTGCCTACGTGCCTACGCATACCTTCTTGTGCGCCAGGGCCAGGGTGACGCGGTGGACGTACGGGCACATCCTGCCAGGCAAGAGTTAGTCGTCCAGTGTGCCAGTGAATCTTCCGCAGCAGCAAAACGGGTGCTGGCCTCACACAGTGCAGGATTTTCTTGGCCTCCTCGACTTCACAAAGGAGTGGCCTACCAGTTGTACATCATCAGCGGGTCAGCCGATATGGATGGCAAGGAGTCGGCCATCTGCACAGTGTGCGGCGTGAGCGGATTTCAGGTGCCTACACCCCAGCTTGGCAGGCGCTAGAAGTGGCAGGCACTAGAGGTGGGCAGGGGTCTTACACCCCAGCTTGGCACCCCCAGAAGCGCAGCATTGGCCGCAATGTGTCCACACCCTGGCACGCACGCGCACGCACGCTCGCACACCCTACCAACCCAGGCCCCCAAGCCCCCGGGCTCGGCAGGGCATGACATGCTGCGCCAGTGCTGGTGCGTCCGCAGACCTTGGTGTGCCAGCCCACGCGCGCAGCGTGAGGCAGTGGCCTGGTACGGCGGGTGCAGCTGGTGGTGGGTGCCCTCCTGCTGGGACCAGGCGCGGCGTTGACACTCCCACTCGTGGCTCGTGGGGTTGGATGCATAAAGTAAACTTGCCACTCTTGCTCGCGTCTTCGCACTCACACCCACACATCCATCCATTCCCGCCCCCATGGACACGCTGAAGCGTGACCAGCGTGACCAGGGAGTGGCAGCAGGGAAGCAGGCGCCTGGAGGCCCCAAGCACGCAAGCAAGCAGGACGCGCCGATGCGCCGTGACCAGGATGCTCCACGCGGCGCAGCAACTGCTTCAAAGGAGCAACCGCAACACCAGCAGGCGCAGCCCCAACCTTCAGGCAGGCCGCAAACCGCAACCGCCCTGTAACAGCCCGTGCGCACAGACTCTGCAGGCACGCCTGCACACAGGCACACATACACACACGCACACCCTGTACCCTCACTACCGCACCCTGACGCCTGCAGCCAAGTCAGATGCGCGCATAAACAACCCCGGCGCGCCGCCGCCCAGCAGCAGCAGCAGCAGCAGCAGCGCTGCCCCCACCGGTGCACAAGGAGCAGTGGTCGGCCCCAGCGGTGCCAGCAGCAGCCATCAGGAGCCGCAGGCCCCCCGCAGGCCACGCCACGAGCACCACCTGGAGAACCTGCAGCACGCGCTGTCGCTGGAGGCCGCTGCGGTGCACCTGCTGGCAGCGGGCACGGGGTGGCTGCTGGTGCGGGTGAGTGCGTGTGTGTGTGTGTGCCTGGGCGTAGCGCAGGCCTTGGCACCAGGGAAGAGCCGTTCGCGCGCCTTGTGCGGGAGTGCAGGGGCCACAACACCCACACACCTACCGCACGCACACTTCAGCACGCATGCATCGCTGGCAGGC
>LFIK01002714.1_pt1 | contig 14332 bp, 18 predicted proteins | sample 643401 | NCBI WGS metagenome assembly LFIK01 (sample SAMN03777447, study PRJNA286221) | soda lake metagenome | biome: soda lake; feature: Kulunda steppe; material: water; isolation source: sample T5-Br brine of Lake Tanatar-5 | place: Russia: Kulunda steppe | collected 2010-07 | reverse complement strand
TTATGGTATCCCTTGATATCCCTGGTCCTGCGCACCTCCTCCCTGTTTGACATGCCCATGACTTGCTCAGGTGGCAAGGGTGGATTGTTGGACTGCCGCATGGAGGCCACAATCTCCTCCACAAGTGGATTGCCTGCTGGGGTATAGACAAACGTCTTGCACTGGAGGTCCTTCTGCGCGTGCAAAGTTCCAGAAGAGCTGCAGTCTGGGAATGTTTTTGTCTTGACATGGTAGCCAGACCGGGCAAGCTTCCCGGAACAGGTTATGAAGGGACAATTACAGGGTTGGGAAGGAGTATAAGATGAGACTAAAGGGGATGAAGGGGAAAGGGGGGAGTGGGGAAGAGTGTGTGTGTGTGAGAGAGAGAGAGAGTGAGAGAGACTGAGTGAGTGAGTGAGAGAGAGAGAGAGAGTGTGAGAGAGTGAGAGAGAGAGAGAGAGATGTGAAAGTAATGACCTCAGCCCACAAGAGCATTTAGGCCCATAGCAGGGGAGCTTTTTGTGTGTCCACAATGTTTCATTGTAATAGATGCAAGTGCACAGGTTCTGATGTGCGAGCATTGAGAATATGGCCATTAAATAAAAAGGCATGCAATGAATATACCGTTTTGAGTGTGGTACCATTCAACAATTTTGAATGCTAGAAGTTCCAAATCAGAGCACTTGTGCATTGAAAGGTGCAGACCTTGAGATATCTGTTTTCACTGCAGTTTGGAATGCTGCCCACAGGAGTGGCATCTGGCGTGGGGTTGGCAGCTGCACCCGTAAACTGTGTGTTCGAGTACTTGACTGCTTGGTCAACCTGCAGGCAGTTGCCGCATGCGTGAGCGCATTCTGGAGCAAGAGTGTATGGGGTTGCGCTGTCGCATGTGCATTAACGTTGTTTGCACACCCCAGGACCTCCAAGGTATGTCAGAGGACCCTGGGCTTCTGGAGCATAAATTCCGTACACACAAACATACGTAGCAGCACACACAATACCTGACAAGCACGTGGGTTCAGGAAAGTCACCCCATTCAATTTTCATGAGTGAAAAACCATCAGCACTTAGTTGGCACTCAACAAAGCAAGCAAAGGGGCTCATCGTGGAGGACTGCAAGAAAGAACAAGAAAGACTTGTTGGTATGGCTCCTACACAGGCTTCATATCCACTCTATAATGATCATGTTTTCGGCTGTTTTGATGACCTCCTTGAAGGAGCATGCCGGTATTTGGCTAGCAAGAAGACAATCATAACTTGCAAGAATTTTCTCAATGCAATAGGGCGCATGAAGAAGTCTACTAAGATCCCCCTGATCAACAATTCCTGAACCTCTTAGAAATTGTATGTCAGGACACTTCAATTCAAGCTTGCAGGCTCTTAATTGCACAGGCCTAGGGTTTATCCTCTCTCCATGCAGGCACCGCCGCTCTCCCTGCTTTCCTTTTCTCCTATCTCCTACCCAACTCATGATCACTCCATCTGTTTTCCTTAGCACGCTGCAGAGGCGCATTTTTCTTCATGTTAGAGCATGCCGAGAGTATGCCCTTTGGACAGTGCTGCTTGTGGACAAAGCAAGGCACCCACTTTCTGGTCCATAACTTTCGTGATGATCAGCACTTACTGCCCAGATGATGAAGATGACAAAAATGCTGGAAACCAGGTGGGCCAGATTCAGCTGCCATGAGCGCAGTCTGCAAGAAAGCAATAAGCGGTCAGATCCAGGTGGATCCCACAGCTGAGAAAGTAGTGGCAGCATGCATATCCATTGATCCCAGACCCCAGCACAGCATCAAGCATCCAGCACTCTCCATCCATCACAGGAGGAGAAGGCGCACCTGATGAGCAGATTTTTCCTGCCCAGTGCTGCTGACTGGCGCAAGTACAGCTTCCACTGTTGGCGCACTGAAGCCGCCATCGATACCGTCAGCTCCTCTGAATAAAGCGCCCCTGCAGTGCTGCTATTTCTGGATCCTCACTGTCCAAAACAGCAAGAACAGACCATAGAGCTTTCAAGCACGCAAAGGACGTCCATTTTTGTGTACGGGTAAACAACGTGAAGGCAACTCCAGGGATGGTACTAGTATATCAAATCACAGGCAAAAAATTGGGTTCGCACTGCTGCGAGTGTGCACTTTCCTAGAAATCGGCAACGCTGTCAGAGCTCGAGGTGTCCAGGGGCACTTTTAAAGTTTTAAATATGCATTAAGATTTAATGCGTGTAATCAAAACGCGTGTTGAGGCAACCTTGTCTGAGTGTGTCCGCAGTAATCGTGAGAATTGGCAGCAATGAGGCATACCATAAGAACAATGTATCATAATATGTTATAAGATGTATAATCTCGTGTATACCAATTCCTTCCAGGTGGTGAGTTCCTACATTTATGGGAATCACCCATACATATGTTTCAAGGACGTGCCTTATGCAGGTCACCAGTACAAGTGCACTTGTGACAGGCCTAGGCCTTTATGCTCTCAGTTACCCAATTACCCACGCCGGTGACAAATCTAAGTGTGTTTGGAAGATGATTTTGAGTGCTCGATATCAACAATTTTCTAGGCATTCGATCGATCGGATATCTGCTGTGCTGTGAGGTTCTCATGATTTCTCATGATCATGCCAGTATCAATTTGTTTGAACAGGCTTCCTAGTGACCTAGCGCAAGGTTAAGGCTGAGTCTAGTTCCCCTCTGATGACAAAACAATGGGCTACTTCAATTACACTGGCATCACCTGGATCGGATGTTCTGTGCCAGGCTCTAAATTAGCCTTGCTGTCTCGAGACTTTCCTTTTGGTATTTTCTTAGATTAACAGCTTCAGAAAAAAGGGCAGAGAGCTTATTCATGTATCTAACTTAGATATATGATACACTTGAAGTGCAGCTTATCTATGCCACCATGCAACTTGCACCAGGTGCATCATGCTTGCCGCAGAGCGATTGCAGCATTGATCAATGATTCATTAATAATTTATTAATTGGCCTGCCATGTTCTAGTGGAGAGATAGTTGTCCAAACAGGAAAGCCACAGGATTGGCAGACATTTAATTCTGAATTCCGACCAATCTGCAAGAGCCAATTTTTCAAAGGGGTTTTGTACCTTGGGCCAGAACCAACCAATTTTTCAGCCACCTATCAAGCAAATCAAAATTAGAATTTGAAATCACACAAAAATTGCTGGAGGGCTCATTTTTTGGTTCAAAATTTTATTTGCGTTGTGGCGATACAACGCGCTGCATTGCGCTATCTGCTGGTTGCTCAAAGCTGCGCCATTCCTCTACTCAGGGCCTGTCTTGAGTGGTGCCTGCAGTTGGCTTAATATGGATGAACTTAATTTTGAAAATTCCAAATTTTGATAAAATCCTCCAGCAAAGGGCAGCCTCCATTGGCCGTGATGATAAAGGAAAATTGTTGAACATACTCTTGTACTCAAGAAATCCGATGCACTTTGCACAGTACAGCATGTTTATCTTTCAAAATGTCAAGATAGATATAGTATACCTGATATACGCACACAGATATTCAAGCATTTATCCCACGATCGTGCTGGTTTCTGCAACTGGAGAAGAGAAGAATTACGGAGGAGAGGAATTACAATTAAAAGTCTTGTCATTTACACCTGAATCACTTACTTATCAAGCTCACAGTTATAATTGAGCATGTGCATTGCAAAATTTATTAGGCAGATACCCTGAGAATGAACAACCATACAATGCTTTTTTTCTGATACATCTTTTTCTGTGATACATCTCTGGGTTTGTGGCGCTCAAGTGTGCATGTCTCCGTGCGGACAAGCACTGGCCTTGCCGCCCCTACTTCTAGTGCATTGTTTCCAGGTAAAAGCGCTTTCAGGTCATTGCAGGGAGATATCCAATGAATCTCAAGCAAGCCTTCTTTAAGGGCTTTGAAGGACACGCATTCGCAATGCGCTTTTTGATGTGAGCGCAGCACTGTGCTGCAGAAGAGCAGATTTTGTCCATGGATACGCCAGTTGCCTAATAAGTTATAACATATACGCATATAGACGCTTGTGGGTCCTCCAATGCTAGCATTATCTTGCACAAACAATATCCACTGAATTTGACTAATTACAAAAGTAAAAACAATAAAATAATCAATGACAGGAGCCCTATACGCTTTTCATTTTAGATCTGGAATGAAATTGCTGGACAAAATATGCAGATGATGATGATGATCTCCTTTCAGATCATCCCCTGTCAGAGTGAAGACACTTCTGAGACAAGACTTGTGCCATGTCACAACTCTAATTTTGAAAGTCTTTTGAGGTCAATGCATCCATTCAGCATTGGCAAACATGCACTGGTCAGCAACTGGGAGTGACTGAAAATCATGTCAGATCATTTACAGACGTTTATTCAGGGTTGCGTGCTACAATGCTACGGTCACCGTTTTGTAGCGTAGCCGTAGCCATTGCATTATGTAGCCATTGCAGTGGCTATGAAACAGTGACTGAACCCGCTGCTCGATCAAGCTGCCCACCAGGGTCCCGCTGCTCAATCAAGCTGCCCACCAGGGTCCATCTTTCAATCATTATTGGTTTTGAACACCTAAAATCGGAACATTGAAGAAACAATGGCTGGAAGTCAGGACCTCTGGGGCCTCAGTTCCGGGGCCGGCCTCAGCTACAGGGTTAGGCCCATGCATATGTTTTGTAATCTCTCCCACAGGCAATTGGCCACAGGTACTTCTGCCGTTTCTAAACCAGCCAAATTAATGTGAAAGCACGGCAGCGTGTCATTAGGCAATGCTGGCTGGGAAGCAATTCGCGGGGACTCTGCCGGTGGTCGCGGCTTGCCAAACGGTGCACTTGGACAAAGTGCTCCCGACCTGCAGGTGCTGCGCTGAGCCTCTTCCTGCGCCCCACGCGTGCTATTTGTTGCCTGTGTTGGCGTTCTGGTGACATGGGCGGGCGCAAGAGGGGCAGGGCATGGTGCTCCAATGCGCGTGCTTGCAAGAGACACCTTGGACCAGCCAGTTGGTATGCCCCTCTGCGCAGGCGCCCCCCACTGCACCGACTGCTCCGCATTGCGTGCGACAGGCATCAAAAATATCAATGGTGTGTGGGGAAGAGGGCGGGGCAACGGCACAGGCAGATGAAAGCGTGGTCAAGGGGCCGTGTGCATATGCATGCACATGCAGTAGTCTAGCAATGCACCGTGCTTGCATCTGGGCAACGGGTACGCGCGATCTTTCCCTCCCATTCTCAGTTAAACCACCCACACTTACTATGGGGTGTGCAGACTGTCGAAAAACAGCACCGCCTATAACGCCCACCTGGCTTAGAAAAAGCTGCCTTTGCCGAAACTGTCTCGAGGCTTCCAGAAGATGGTCGCTTTCAGTCAGGTAACGCTTGCCTGATGCGGCACAGCAGTGCTATTTGCAGCAGCTGGCTGTGCACCTGCCAGGATCCAGCATGTTGTGGGCCTCTAGATGTATGCCAGCACAGACTTGCACAGTCTTCGGCCCTGTCTCATGGTGTCTAGAAAAGGAATAGGCTGAGGACAATGTGTGCTTGCATGCACTACCTGTTCTGTATGCACTGTGCCTAGGGGGGATTACACATACTCCAGAGTATGTCCTTCAAGGTAATTCCTGCATGCCGTAGAGTTTTGCTGGGTGTTCATGGGGAATCAGTCTAGACCACGTGTCATCACGAGCAAATTATAGCGCAGTGTCAGGAGCACGCTGCTGCGCTTGGTAACGTGACAGGCTGCAGGTGGGCCAAGGGCAGGTTCAAGCTCTGTCAGCTTGGGATGGCCAAGAGAGTGGCAGCAGCTCCTGCTCCCACAAACACAAACTGCTTGTGCAACAGCAGCTGGCTGAAGGCACAAGTGGAGCAGATGAGAGTCCAAGCGGAGCAGAGTGTGCGTAGGCCTTGCTGGATGGCATTGGCTCGCTGCCGTCACGCCCACATGCAGTGCTTTAATGGCTTGCAACACCCAATTAATGTGCACCGGCATGCCACGCATATGCATGTGCTTGAAGCACACAGTCAACAAAACAGGAGCAGGAAATCAAGCACCAACTAACAATCTCAGAGGAGGTAAACAAACGAAGCAAGCTACACAGGCAGCTGAAGATGGCAGAACGTGATGCCTCTGTCCTATACTGCAACTGTTCCGAGTCTACAGCTATGGGACGTCATGCAGCAGATCTCTAGTAGGGCAACGTGCAGCAGAGGGGCATCATGCAATGTCTCATTGCAATGCTGTAAGCTGCATAAATGGAGCTGCAGCAGTTTAAGAGTGACAGGATTACGCAATCAAGATATTGGCCCATACTGACACTCAGGATTCTTCGTATGGCCTAATTTGTTTTTTATCCTCCAAGTAAGACATGGACTAATCCTTTTCTATTAAATAGCTATTGTATTACATTTTATGACAAGCTTTCAATTATTTATACAAGTGTTGGAAATGGGGAAACGACTGTCGCTCGCAGGGTGCATGTTCTTGCAATGAGAAACTCATATAACCAGTTAGATTTTTATTGAATTATTGCAATGATATCACAATTAGGGAACCGAACAGGAGGCCTTGATGTAACACGCAAGCAAAAGGCTGGCATCCTTGTGCCACCACGCATCAGACCTCACCAGCCTCTTTCAATATGCAGGTTTGATGGATGCATTAGCAGGCATCAGTGACCTGATGGCTGTTTGGTTGTTGGCCACAACTTGTGCACTCACATCATAACGTTGTTATGCAGGGCGTGCACAGAAACTGAGGCTGAAGCCTCGTCATCAAAGAAAAATAATGAAGGACTAAAGCTCCCTTGGAAAAAGGTGCGGATAAAGCAGTATCCTCTCCTGCTGTGGCACATCAAGATTTATCTGCATAGCATCTTTTACTTACCCATCAATGCCATCTGCAGATTGGAGCTGGCGTGATGGCTGCAGCTTTGGCATTGAATATGGCTATCGCACAGCCAGCAGAGTCCATATCCACCGAGCAGCTCCTTTTTCTGGATGTGAGTTAGCAGGCACGCCCATTTCATGTAGCAGCAGCCTTGCAGCACATGACGCGTACCGTACACATACATGCTGTGCCTGTGCTGTGATGAAACAAGTAAGCTGATTACCACCGTCTCCACAGACTTGGCGAGCAGTTGACAGGGCATACGTGGATAAGACTTTCAATGGACAAAGCTGGTTTAAGGTAAGGGGTGATGCTCTCGGTTGCCACGTGCTGTGGAGGCCTCAAGTTTTGCATCTTGTTGATGTGAATAACTCCAAGCTATTCTAAGCTTTCTGGTGCGAGCCAGGCCAATGTTTGATCAAGAGAAATGAGGAATCAAGTGCCCAGGTGATAGAACACCTTGAACCTACCAGACAGTGCAAGTTGAGCAGAGGTAGAGAGCATGTGAAACGCATGCTGCATGGCTGAACCCACCTTACGCAGCCTGCCTTGCCATTGGTGCTCAGCTTGAAGGCAAACGAAGCTCTCCTGTGACACCCAGGGTCACGGTCATTATTTTGCGAGTGAATGGAGCCGGCTCAACAAATCAATCTTTGATTAATTTCAAATCCCTTCTGCACAAACTTGCAGATTAAAAATGGAAAGAAAGATGCCCTCATGATACTTCTGATATGACATGTTGATTTGAATGAATCTCTGTCATCATCACACCAAACATTTACACTGATGATCCCTTTGATATGTCAAAAAAGTGTATTAAGGTGTATGATATACCATATATACAGACTGTGCAGGCCATGCAGCCACCCAGAAAGAAAGGGACGTGTTCTTCTTGGTACAAAGCAAGCTATGAGCCATGAGATCTCCGCTTTAGGAGAGGGTGGCACACTCCTAGGTGTATTTCAAAAGCTGTACTGTCTTATGCTGTGCTGTTCTTTCACAAGCGCTGATGGTGTGTATTGCAGTTGAGGGAGCAATTTCTCAAGAAAGAGCCCATGAATAGCCGCGAAGAGACGTACGCTGCCATCCGGAAGCTGTTGGCCACCCTAGATGACCCCTTCACAAGATTCTTAGAGCCGTCGCGGTTAGATGCATTGAGGAAAGGCACCAAGGGTAAGAGTGTGTGTGAGTGCTCTTGCGCATGCTTGTGAATTTTGTTGTGTGCACGCATGAGGGTGCGTTTCAGGGCTGAAAAGAGATCAGTCTCTACTTATAAAAAAACTGCTCATGATCGACTTTTCCGCTTTCATACACCTGGGAATCCTTCTAGTGCCATCTGCACACCACCAGGCTGCATGGAGTTTTGATCGGTGCCAAGGCCATGGCTGTGCATAGCCGCTGCAATGCAACAGCAGTATGGTAAGCGCTGCTTACCATACCACTTATCTGCCGCGCATCGCGCCCACCCATTAGAACAGCTCCATCACCCCTGGCCTCTGCTGGTGTCACTGCTGGTGTCACTGCTGGTGTCACTGCTAGTGTCACTGCTGGTGTCGCCGCTGGTGTCACTGCTGGTGTCACTGCTGGTGTCACTGCTGGTGTCACTGCTGGTGTCATCGCTGGTGTCGCCGCTGGTGTCACTGCTGGTGTCATCGCTGGCCGTATCAACACTATGCCTGCCTGGTCGTGTCAACAAGTGTCAACACTAGGTCGAGTCAACACTAGGTCGTGTCAACAAGTGTCAACACTGTGCCTGCCTGGTCGTGTCAGCACTTTGCCTGCCTGGTACTGCTGGACTATAATAGTGGGCTGAGGTGTAGGGCTGGGGAACTGGTTGGTGCACCTTGGGCAAGCATCTCAAAGCAGCATCACATATGGCATACATACTTGCTGAGTTATGGGCCTGTGAAATGCTGCAAGGCCTGTGCATGAGACGGTGAGGCACCCCGTATCCCATGGTAACGTTTGGTACAAACTGCCACCCGTGTTGCGTCATGGGCCTGTCCAGCAGACCACACTATTTTAAGATGTTTCAAGTGGCTGATACATATTTCCTCAGGTGCTGTCGTGGGTGTGGGCGTTGAGGTGACGTACGATGAGAGCCAAGGCCAAAAAGGAGATCTTGTGGTGCGTGCAGGTTTTTTGGACTGTCCATGCTGCAAGAGAAAACATGGCGTTGTGCTTGACGATACCGCGATTTATGCGCGCTGCCTCCTGGGTTCTTGGCTTACTGCTTCATGCCTTTCAGTAATTGAGCACCAAGCTTTTGGCAAGTCAGCACGTTATGGAGGCTTCCAGGCCTGTCAATATCCCTTGCTATGTTGTGCCTTAACTGAAAGCTTTGCCTGCTTGACTCAAGTGCAAGCGTGGACGTGTCAATGTTCAGTGTGCGTGCAGGCGGGCATGCATGTGTTCTATACTCTGCCTCAAGCAATTGGTATTTAAGCTCGCGTGCATTGACATGCATGCTTGCGCTAGTGTATTTGTGTGTGCTCATGTGTGTGTGAATGTGTGTTTGTGTGTGCACGTGCGCGTGCATGTCTTGCTCTCCCTACTGAGCTTCAGCCCCACCAGCTCGCCAATCACTGCAGGTGCTCACGCCGGTCCCGGGCGGCCCTGCGGACAAGGCCGGCATCAAGGCGGGCGACTACATAGTGTCAGTGGATGGGACGTCCACGCGGGGCCTCTCCCTGTACGAAGCCTCCGACTTGCTCCAGGTGAGCAGGCGCACCAGGCTGGCATGTTCCAGGGAGGAGTTGCGCCTGCTGCTCGTTTGATGGGTGGGCTTCATTTTTCAGACTGCTCGGTCTGAACGTAACTTGGGTGTCCTTGCGCGTAACTGTCATCTCCTCGTAAGGTTCCTCCACCTGGGGCTCAGTCGGACTAACATGCCCCGCGTTCGACATTGACTCTGCCTGACGCGCATGCATCCAATGTGTGCGTGCGCCTGCCAATGCTCTTGCATTCCCATGTGCGTCACGCGTGCACCTCTCCTGTGCTGTGCAACTTACAGCTGTGGCTGTGGCATGCATGCAGTGCGCGTGGGTTGACTGGCCTGGTGCTGGGGTTGGCGTGTGTGGTGGTGTGATCGTGCATGCTTTACCCCATGTGCTGCACTCCCGCCCAGTGCTTGTGTCGGTGTGCGCGGTGGGTTGACGGCATGAGCACACAGTGCCCGCGTGCGCGCACGCCTTGCCCCTTGTGCTGCACAGGGCCCTGAAGGTTCTGAGGTGGAGCTCCAGGTCCGCTCCCCGGGATCGGATGAGCCGCGCCCGCTGCGCATTTCGCGCCTGCGCGTGGTGTTGAACCCGGTCACATACGGCGCATGCTCGGCGGTCAGCCCCTCAGTGGGTGGCGCTGGTGAGGACTGGACAGATGCTACTGCTGTCTGTCGTCCTTGCTGCTGCTGCTGCTGCTGCTGACTCCTACGCCGGGCCTCGAATGAGCTGCTGCTGTGGTGCATCTGTGGCGCCTGTCCCAACCTGAAAGCGCAACAAGCACACCCAGATTGTCCGGGTATTGGACTGCACGTACCCATGATGCCTGGGTACTGGACTGGACGCACACAGGATGTCTGGCTGTTGGGCTGCGCACCCAGGATGTCTGGGCACTGGACTGCACGCACTGGACTACGAATACTTATGTGTGTGTGCGTGTGTGTGTGTGTCAGCCAGTGGCCAGGGGCGTCCACACAGTCGCAGTGACTCAGCTCCAGGCAAAGGCGTGCGCATTTCTCCAGACCAGAGGCATCCACACCCCTGGGACAGCAGGTCAAGTAGCTAGGGTGTCCAGCGCACGGCCTAGGGAATTCTTTGCCAATGATACCATATGCTGACGCTGGTTCCATGCCAGCGCTGGTTCAGCACCCACACCCATGGGACGCCCATGCGGACCTGTGGACCTGTCCCTGGCCGTTCACTGCAGCAAGCGGGGATGCCAAGGATGGGAGTCTGGGGTACATGCGAGTGACCACCTTCTCAAGCAAAACCGTGGGCGCGTTCCAGGACGCTTTGGAGGATCTGAGGTCACAGGTGCGTGCAGGCGCTGCACCTGTGCACTGCGCTGTCTGCACGCATTGCGCTGAGGCCTGCTTTCAGGGCTCTGTCCTTCCTCATGGCCCAGAGTCATTGCCTATGAGCATTGGCCGTGCTGTGTGCTCCCATGAGCCCTGGGTCTCATCTGCAGCCAGTGCTCCCATGCATCCCCGCTGGCTGCTCTCATGAGCTCTGGGTGTCAACTGCGGCCAGTGCTTTGCATGCCTGCAGGGTGCAGGTGGCCGCTTGGTGCTGGACCTGCGCAACAACGGTGGTGGCCTGTTCCCTGCGGGGGTGGAGCTGGGGCGGCTGCTGCTCAACCAGGAGGACATCGTCTTCATTGCGGATAGCCAGGTGCTCATACTAGTAGGGCAGAGTTCAGGGTCTGCAGTGGATTGTCATATGCTCAACCAGGAGGACATTGTCTTCATCGCAGATAGCTAGGTGTACCTGTGGGGCATTTGGTCCCTGGCATTCAGGGGGGCAAGCCCTTGTTTCATGGACAGCTGAGTCCTTGTGCAGGCGGCATGATGAGATGGAAGCAGTTCAAGTAAAGCACCCGAGGTAAAGCACATTCTGGGCATGATAGCTCAGAGGCAGGCTTGCAACTTGCAGCGCACAGCTGGATCAGCTCCATGAGCTGCAAGTGTGTCCCTCTGATCTTCCAAGAGGTGCAGGCGTCTGTGTGCAAAGCGTGGCAGAAGCTGCTGCTGAGCAGTGTGGATAGGTTAGGGGTGCTGGCATCTGTGTGCACAGTGCGGCAAAGGCTGCTGCTGAGCTGTGCAGGTAAGTGAGGGGTGTGAGCGTTGGTGCGCAAAGCACAGCAGAAGCAGCAACTGAGCCTTCCAGGAAGGTGAGGGTGCGGGTGCCTGTATGCAAAGCACAGCAGAGGCTGTTGCAGAGTTGTGCGTGTAGATGAGGGGTGCGGGTGCCTGTATGCAAAGCGCGGTTAAAGGTGCTGCTGTGTTGTGCATGTAGATGAGGGGTGCGGGTGCCTGTATGCAAAGCGCGATTAAAGGTGCTGCTGAGTTGTGCATGTAGATAAGGGGTGCGGGTGCCTGTATGCAAAGCGTGGTTAAAGGTGCTGCTGAGTTGTGCATGTAGATGAGGGGTGTGGGTGCCTGTATGCAAAGCGCGGTAGAAGCTGCTGTTGAGTTGTACAAATAGGCAAGGGGTGCGGTGTGAAAATTTTATTATCTGAGATGGGGTGCAGGCCTGTGGCTTTCATGGGGTTCAAACAGCTTCCATAGAGTGCATGCCACAGGAGGCGCTTCTGCTTGTGCCCCAGGCTTGTGCCCCAGGCGAGCAACTGTCTTGCCCGTGCCAGCTTGCATTAGTAACCTGCAAGTCTGCTTGTGCCATATGTGCGCCTGTTTGACTGGCAGGGCGTGCGCGACATCTTCAGTGCAGAGGGCCGGCCCATGGAGGCGCGTGCGCCCTTGGCCGTGCTTGTGAACAAGGGGACAGCCAGTGCAAGCGAGGTGTGTGAGGCCGAGGCCTAAGACAGGACAGGGGACAGGTCAGGATGCTGGCCGGCGGACAGCCAGCGCCGGCAAGGTGTGCAAGGCCTGGGGGCGGGTCAAAGGACAGGACAGGAGACAGGACAGGGAATGGCCAGTGCTAGCAAGGTACATGAGATCTTCTTGCAGGGGTGTGGTGGGGCTGTCACAGGTTGTTGGGATTGCTTGCGCTTTGGTATGCATCATGCATGCTTGTATGGGGATCGAACACAACTCGTGCATGTATGTATGTATGTATGTACGTATGTATGTTTGTATGTATGTGTATGTGTGTATACGTGCATCTTACGTGCAATGTCATCAAGGAGCACTCAGTGACGCCTTTCCTGAGGCACAAAGTTCAGGAGTGTGGAAATGCAAGCAGCCAATGCACTGGAAGCTGGCTAAACAGACTGTGATGCTCGCGATTCATCCCTAACTTTGCATTGTCACGTAGTTTTGGCAGGGCTTTTCACTTGACACACGCCAGCAGACACCAACGAGGAGCCTCGTGGGACACACACACACACAAACACACACACACACACACAAGCAGCGTGGCATAATTTCATGGAAGCCGGGTCGTGCTTGCATGGCACGAAGGTCGCTTCGCCGTGCCAGCGGTTGACAATCGCGCTTGCACACACGCCCGAGTGCACACCCGCCTCTGTTTGCTGCGATGGTGTCAAGCATGCACAACATCTATACTCACATACACCTTTACTGAAGCCGCGATTGCGGGGACAGGAGTGTGCAACTGCCCTGCTCCCCCGCGCTTGCATTCCTTTACCTCTGGCCACCGTCCCCTTTAGCCACCATCCGCGGCTCGTTCGCATCGCCAGGGACTCAGCAGTGCCGCAAAAATGGTGTAAATACATCATTTATTTGCATCTTTCTTGTCGGTGCACTGTTGGTCGTTCCTGGCTCCGCACGCTGGCACACGGCGGCCACACGCTGGCACACGGCGGCAGCTCAGAGCTCAGGAGCTCAGAACTCAGGAGTGCAGTCAGGGCTCCTCGTGGGTGTCAGGGCTCCTCGTCGGTGTTCGCTGGCACAGGGAGGCAGCTCAGAGCACAGAGGCGCTCGGCGACTCAGCACCCAGTGGGTGTCAGGGCTCCTCGTCGGTGTCCGCCAGCACATGTGCACATGGGCACTCAAGCATGTGTGAATGCATGCGTGAAGTAAACGCATGCACATAAGTACTCGTACGCGAGCATGCTCTTGCCTTATCTTGCACGCCCCAGGTGTTGGCGGGCGCGTTGAAGGATGCAGGACGTGCCAGCATTGTGGGGTCAGAGAATAGCTTTGGCAAAGGGCTGATTCAAACCATTGTGAACCTGCCAGATGGCTCGGGCTTGGCCATCACAGTTGCCAAGTGAGTGAGTGCAGGCTCAGGCCATCACGGCCAGCGAATTTCGCATGAGCTCGGGCCTGGACATCACCGCTGCCAAGTGAGCATGCTAGCTTGTGTGCGCGGCTGTGCGCATGTGCGCTTCTGCATGTGTGTGCGTGCATGCTTGTGCGCGCGTGGGTGCGCATAATAGTAGGATATGAGCAGCTGAACCTGAAGATGGCCAAGCGCGTGTATGTATGCATGCGTGCACGCATATGAATGCATGTGTGGATGTGGGTGTGGGTGTGGGTGTGGGTGTGGGTGTGGATGTGGGTGTGGGTCTGGGTGGGTGGATGAGTATGCACATAGGGCTTGCCTGCTCGGCGCACGAGTGCTCCTTCTTTCGGGGCATAGGCACACCAAAATCAATGTGCACCCAGCCCTTTCCGCTCGCGCCTGTCAACAATCTACAGCTCACCGCCTTCACCTTGTGCTTGCTCTCGCTCGTAAATTCACCACGTGCCTGCACGGCTTAAGTCCCCTTGTGCTCTGCCCACCCTGCACCCTTACGCTCTATCCACCCTGCACCCTTGCACTCTAGATCGGAAGA
>LFIK01002713.1_pt1 | contig 14334 bp, 19 predicted proteins | sample 643401 | NCBI WGS metagenome assembly LFIK01 (sample SAMN03777447, study PRJNA286221) | soda lake metagenome | biome: soda lake; feature: Kulunda steppe; material: water; isolation source: sample T5-Br brine of Lake Tanatar-5 | place: Russia: Kulunda steppe | collected 2010-07 | reverse complement strand
TATTACACCGTACATACGGAATTATACGGGATACGGGATACGGTGGGGGGGGTCTGTATTATACCGTATAATACGTATTCCGTATAATACCTAGAATTATGACAATACGGATCTGGCCAACCCTACAAATGACCCAAGACGACGCAAATTAAGCAGCTGGCAGCGTGTATTGAGGAAAGATTCACTGGCATAGCAGGAACCACCCTGCGTTCTGGGTCGGGTGCACAAGCATGGGATTTTTGCAAAAAAACAGAGGAACCTTACCTTGCTTGTATGAATCAACCCAGAGTGTGTTTAGAGCTCAATTAGAGGTTGCCAAAGGCCGCGCTAAGCTACATGGGGCTCCGGGGTACAGAACGCCCATATGTGCGCGTCTTTTTGTCCGCTGCCCTCGCAGGTGTGCCTTGCACGCTTGAAATCCATGTGTGTGTAGTGTATCCACTACCACATGCTTGTGCGCGTGTAGTGCACTGAGTGCTTCACGCTTGTGTGTGTGTGTGTGTAAATGCAGGTGCGCTGGGCCTTTACAGCCGGTCTGTGTGTTGCGGTGTTACTGGTGCCCATCAACCACCTCATCAGCAGGGCCATCGTGCGCGCCAGCGTCACGCTACTGCGTGCCAAGGATGCTCGAATCTCAGGTAACTGTGCCCACAGCGCTCATGTGTGGCACAACACCTGCATGCTCATGTGTGTGGCACAACACCTGCATGCTCATGTGTGGCACAACACCTGCAAGCTCATGTGTGTGGCACAACACCTGCATGCTCATGTGTGTGTGGCACAACACCTGCATACTCATGTGTGGCACAACACCTGCATGCTCATGTGTGGCACAACACCTGCATGCTCGTGTGTGTGGCACAACACCTGCATGCTCATGTGTGTGTGGCAGAATACCTGCATGCTCGTGTGTGTGGCACAACACCTGCATGCTCATGTGTGGCACAACACCTACATGCTCGCGTGTGGCACAATACCTGCATGCTCACGTGTGTGGCACAACACCTGCATGCTCATGTGTGTCGCACAATACCTGCATGCTGGCCTGTGTCTGCCGGAGGGACATACAGATCATGAAGTATGGTGCTTTGATTGTGGCAGATGGAGCTCAGAGCTGCGCGCAGATCGCACAGAGCACAGGGGGCCACAAGTGGCATACATAGCCACACAGAGCTGCAAGTGACACACAGAGTGCACAGAGCTACACACCGCATGGAGCTTCATAGAGCAAAGAGAGCTACAACAAGTGCAACACCTGCAGGCGCACGTGCCCAGCGCTGCTACTCTACTGTTGCTGGTGCCATGTTTGTATTTGCTACTGCTTGTGCACAGCTGTGGGCGAGATGCTGCGTGGTGCCCGGGCCATTAAAATGCTCTGCTGGGAAGGCGTCCTTGAGCGCAGGGTGAGTGAAAGCGCGCATGATGACTTGTGCACCTGGAGTTACAACCCAGAGACATGGGCGCAGGGGGAGTGCGAGGACGAACGCTTGACAGAGGGGGCTTAGTTCTCTTCAAGTGACAACCCACTGATGTGCGCAGGTGGTGAATCTCTGCTCCACCAGATGGTGCATTCCTGCTGCAGCAGGGCGGTGAATCCCTGCTGCAGCCTTCATGTAGCTGGCGACGCACCATCACAAGCCATGTGTGACTTTAAGTCTTTGACACATTGTGCTTGGCACAGTGGTGCCTGGGCTTTTGTTTGTTCGGACTCCGGGCACACCATGAGCACCGTCAGCCAACATGGCATTGCAGCAGGCACCGTGAGCACCGTCAGCCAACATGGCATTGCAACAGGCGCCGTGAGCACCGTCAGCCAACATGGCATTGCAACAGGCACCGCACCAAAAGGCGTTGTGGCTCACAGCCTTTGACACCTGGCGCTTGCCACGGGGGTCGACTTAAGTGATTCGTTCCAGCTTCAGGTTCGCTGTGTTACAGGTGTCTGCTGTGGGACAACAATACAGAAAGGGGGGGGGGGGGCAACGAGCCCGTGCACCGCATCTTGCATTTGTTAAGCTGTGAGCGGTGCGTCTGCAAGCGTTGCATCTTGCCCTTGCAGATTGCCTGCAAGCGCCTTTGCAGGATTTTGGCAGATTGGCTGGTTGCCATGGAGCTTGCCCCACCACAGCACATAGCGTGCTGTCTGGAATGATAGGCAGCCAGCTGATGGTCAGAGAGACCCCGGAAAGACGTCTGTTAGTGAGGAAAAGCAAGCCCCAGAGCTGCACTAGGCCTAACAGCTCTTGCAGCTTTTCACACGTGCATCCCCTGTTTATCTACCTCACAGATTGTAGCTGCACGGAAGAAGGAGCTGTCTGCCCTAGCAGTTCGGAAGTACCTGGACGCCTTGTGTGTGTACTTCTGGGCCGCCACCTCTCTGCTTTTCACGTGAGTTGCGGTGACCACTCATGCCAGCTCCTACACCCCCACCTCTGGCAAAGTGAGAGTGGTTGCAAATCCCTCTTGCGCTGACCCCCTGTTTACTCGCGCGAACCCATCCTGAGCTTTTCTACACTGCTTCTGCGCAGGTGCCTGACCTTTGGCCTGGTGGCTGCCTTGCACATCCCCCTCACAATAGGCTCCGCTTTCACCGCGCTCTCTCTCTTCCAGGTGCGTGTGGCTTGCACCCCACAGCACCACACACTTGCCCAGGCCAGAAGACATTTAGCTAGTGCTCTGTGAGAAAGGAGCGTGGCCGCTGGGAAGGCCAGCGTGCTGTATGCGCTGCCCTTGCAAGCCATGCTTGTACACGCACGCCCCTTGAAATAAACCTTTTCTCCTGCATCATTCGCGCAGCTCATTGTGGTGGGTGTGTTTGGGGGGGGGAGGGTGTGCTTGTCTGCGTATGCAGCGCATGCGCAGGACCCATCGGCAGCACGGTGCCAGTCCTGGTACAATGCTTGCCAAGCCTCGGCCCGACTGGCACAATAGCGGCTTCATTGATGCACCTTACCTTAGGCGTTCATGCTAAACACCAACCAATGGTCTGTTGCCCAGTGCTCATGAAATTGAACCCCGTGCTGTTGCCACGGGATCCAGCAGCTTCTCCCCATTGCTTGCCTAGCAAGGACCTCACACATGCATCCGCCCGTGTTACTTTCCTTTCGTATTGCCTGTGTATGCCCTGACAATAGCATTTGTTTGGCTTGGCAACACAAGGAGGCACTTTCTCTGGGGCGCTTCATGTTGCCCCAGCCGCCCATGTTCCTCGCCATTTGCCATCACGCTGTGCAGCTTCTCATCACTCCCCTCAACGCGCTCCCGCCCGTCATAAACGGCGTCCTGGAGGCGCTCGTCTCATTCCGTAGGCTACAGCACTTTCTGGCCCTGCCAGAGCACCACTCCCAGCAGCAGCAGCAGCAGCAGCAGCAAGACTGCCGACAACATCAGCAGCGGCGAACTCAGGAATCGGCAGCCACATCTGCCACAAATCCGCCACCCGCCCACCAGGCTGTGCTGCCAGCTGAGTGGCTCCCTTCACCTGCGGGGCCGCAGGCAGACGGCCTGCTGCGGCCGCCGCCCCAGATGCACAGCGAGCTGGCCAGCCATGTGGTGTCCGTGTGTGAGGGACAGGATGCGGAGGCGGCGCTGGTGGGCGCGACGTTTGCGTGGGGCAGCAGCGCGACACGTGCGCTTGGGCGGCAAGCCTGTCGAGGCGGCATGGGGCAGCAGCACGGGACGTGCTTGCAAGACATCTCGCTGTGCATCCCACGGGGGAAGCTGACGGTGGTCGTGGGTGATGTGAGTGGGGGGCGCCTGCTGGAGATGTGTGGTGTCAGATGGTTAATCAAGGAGGCAGCCTAGCATGGGTGAACAAAGGATGACCTTGATGGAAATTGGCATTGATGAGGAATGGAGAAATAAAAGGATAAGGATTTCAAGGACAAAAAGGTGTACAAGCTTCGGACATTGAGGAAAAGCGTGCGCTACAGCTGTAGGTGGGAATGCACTTCCCTCAGCTTGTGGTGGTCTGAGCAGGCCCGGCACAATCATGAAAGGGCAAGTTGTGCCAGATGGTTAATGTCTAGGAACAAGCTCGTGGGCAGTGGTGCCGGCATCCACACGCGTACAAGAGCAGTAGGGGTAAAGAAGGCGTACTTGCAACGGAGTTTTTCACTGGTGCAAATCAACCCACAATCTTTTGTCAATGGCAAGCAGGTGGGCTCGGGGAAGTCGTCCTTGCTGGCGGCACTGCGTGGGGAGCTGCGGCTGGTCCACGGCCACATGTACTCTGCAGGAGATATCGATGCTTCGCATGGTGTGTGTAAGCATGTGTGAATGTGTGCGCGCATGCATCGTACTTGACTCAGCGTGTTTGCGCATGGTGTATGTGCATGTGTGTGTAAGGGGGAAAAGAGTGCCGCTGGTAGCCTCTTATGGCATACCCTGCCACACCAGCATGCCAGGCAAGCAGATGTGGCAGTCAATGCAGGTGCGTGTTTTTGGCGTCCCTGCACATCTAAAAGGAATAGAGTGTGTCTATATGCATTGAAGAGTTTAAGGCAGGCAGGGACATGCAGGTATTGTCGTATCCTATAATGTCTCCATAGTGCAGAAAATGTTGCTTGATGAATGCCTTATAATCAAGCCTTACTGTAGATTGCCCTACTTTTGACTGCACTGTAATATGCAATGTAGAGGGATTGCCCGCATTCATGGAATGAGGGGCCCTGCACGCTGCTTGGCTGCATTATTTCTCCTGAAATTTTATTATGATGTGGGCTTCTCTCCAACATGACTTGAAGCAGCACACCTCAAACCTCTTACAAGTCCTGCAGGCACTGCAGGTTGGTGTTACTGCCTCAGGCATCCAAACAGCATTGCATTGCTTGAGAAAGGACACTGATTTCACTGTAGTGTTCAGATGCCCCTCCCTTTTGAGGCAGCCAGGCAGCACAGCGTGTGGTACAGCTTGGCTGTTCAGCCCCATGTGCACTTGGGTGCTGCTCTGCCTGTGTGACAACCTTGATTCTGTGCCTGCCCTGCCTTTTATGTTACCCAGGCAGCGCGTCATGCAGCACAGTGGGGGGCGTTGGCCCAATTGCAGAGCCGGCAAGTGACGGCTTGAGGGCTTTGAGCGCGTGCAGCGGCGGAGTGGGCTACGTGCAGCAAACACCGTGGGTGGTGAGCGCGACAATTCGGGACAACATCTTGCTGGGGAGGCCAATGGAGCTGGGGCGCTACCTGCAGGTGTGTGCATGCGTATGTGTTTGTGAATTTGTCTAAGAGTATGTAATTGTCTTTATTAGTGCATAAGATTGTGTATGTTTGCCTGTACGTGTCTGTACATGTATGAGTATGTGTACATTGCGTGCCATGCTTTGGGGCACAACTTGCTGGTGCGTGGGGCTCGTCTGTTTTCTTACTTACCCCCATAAGCATCAAAGTAATGCATGCCTAGGACACTGCCTGTAGTCTGATTTGCTTCAGCTCTGTGGTTGCTCTTTTTGCGGCGTCACAGGTGCTGGACGCGTGCTGCTTGTGGCAAGACCTCCAGGCAATGCCAATGCATGACCTGACATGGGTGTCTGCCAGGGGGGTCACTCTTTCTGGCGGCCAGAAAGCAAGGTGTGCATGCCGCTCAGACACATCAGGGTATGTGAATCTGAATGTGTGCTTGTACACGTGAGCACAATTATGGCTGCGTTTAGGTAATGGGGTGCTTCATCATGCATAATCCAGGCGCAGGGGAGCACGAGTCAGCAGCAGAAATTTCTTGCATGTATGTCTTATCACAACAACACAGGCACACAAGATAAAAGAACTCACAGCCAGGAAGGGCAACACAAACTATCACCATAGAGCTTGCTTGATCCTAGTGCAATAGCATCTGCGATCCGACTTCCCGCAGTTGCAATCACACTTATTTTGTGCTGTTCAAGGAATCTTGTAATATCTGCCTCTCAAGCGCTCAGAGTATCACAGCCTTCCAAGCATGAAACATTCTTCTTAAGCTGTGTATCTCAAAGGCCTATAGAGCCTGTAGGCATTTGGCCTCATCAATCACTCTCTCTTTTTTGCTTGGGGGGGAGCTCATTCAGGTTGGGGTGTGGCTGCATCATGGGGTCCGCTGTCCAGCATCATGGGGGTGGCTGTACTGCAACTTGGGGGCAGCTGCACTGGTTGTTGGGTGGCTGCATCATGGGAGCAGGTGCTGCTCGATGCTGCTGAGGCCATTTGCCTACCTGCAATGTCACAACACGTTCAACAGCACGGGATACTGCTTGCTTCAGGAGGCTGGATGTTCGTGTCACCAAAAGCTGCCCCCCCCTTACTTCTCTCAGGTTGGCTCTGGCAAGAGCTCTGTATCAGGACTGCAGCATCTTTCTGCTGGGTAAGACCTGCCCGGATATAAATCCCAGGATATTCTGCTTCCTGTCCCAGCACCTGCACATGAAATACTGCTCCCCTGTGGCTGATCCTCCTCTCCATGCATTCCCCTGACCTTTCCTCCTCATGCATTGCACTGTGGCTCATCCTTCTCTCCATGCATTCCCCTGACCTTTCCTCCTCTTCATGCATCCTGCTGCGGCTCATCCTCCTCTCCATGCATTTCCCTGACCTTACCTCCTCCTCATGCATTCCGCTGTGGCTCATCCTCCTCTCCATGTGCCTAGCACTCTTTGCATGCTGTACGGTGTCTTTCAGCCTCCGCTTTGCTGAATTTGTTGCCAGGCTCCTTAATTTTAACCAAGAATCTTCCACCACATACTGTGTTTGCTGCGCCGCTTTCTGCATATACCCTCCACTGTATTACGTGTGTGTGTCGCCACACTTTTTACCGAGCACTTTTTGCAGTATGCTGTCTTGACTGTGCTGCTCCAGCACAGAGACCTGCTGCTGTGTCTGCATTTGGGAGGTCCAGGCAAACTTCAAGCCAGAGCTGTTCTGAGGCCATCTGCGTTGGCCTCTTCTTCAGTCACTTGACACAGCATGCTGCTTTTAAGAAAGGCAGGACTTACTTTGTTGGGAGATCCAATTATGCTAGGCGGACCATCTTTGAATCATCAAATCAGCTGGTGTTTACCTGTCCCTGCTCCCCACTTGCAGGAAAGCTCACGCGTATCACATACATTGAATGTGCAACGCACTATCTCAACAAGCACAAATGGATGCATGCTTACACACATAGACAGTGCAATACACTATTTCAACAAGCACAAATGGACGCACAGACACACACATAGACTGTGCAACGCACTATCTCAACAAGCACAAATGGATGCACGCACACACACACACAGACTGTGCAACACACTACCTCAACAAGCACAAATGGATGCACGCTCACACACATAGACTGTGCAACGCACTATTTCAACAAGCACAAATGGATGCACGCACACCTTGTTGGAGCGCTTAAGCCCACGCCCGAGCCCCTATGTACTTCCCTGAGCCCCTAAGCGCCTGCCCTTGTAAACCCCCCTCCCTCCCTCCCTCCCTCCCTCCCTGCCCAGATGACGTCCTGGCCTCCCTTGACGCGCGGACTGCGGCGCACGTGACGGCCAAAGTGTTCCTAGGCACGCCCCTGCCCCCCCTGGCCAGGCCCGGCAGCGCCTGCCCCCTTGGTGCACAGGCCTCAGGCGCGCCTGCACGCCCACCCTCCACAGAGCCGCATGCCCCGCCCAGTAGTGTGCATGCGCCATCCCTGTCAGTGCCCTCCGCAGACAGTGTGCCCAGCACCTTCAATCCCATGGACGGCCTGGACGCGCTCGGGGATTTGCTGGCGCTCGGGGACGCGCCACCGCCGGCCAGCGAGGCAGGGGAGGACCTGTCAGCGGCAGATACGGAAGACGTGGCTGGGTTCCAGCGGAGGGGGACAGCAGAGTTGGAGGGCGGGCAGGGCGGGCTTGGCACCCCAGGGCAGCAGCAGCAGCAGCTGCAGCTGCAGCAGCAGCAGCAGCAGCCTGTGGGGCTATCTAGCGGGGCACTTGCTGCGGCAGCAGCCACCGCGGCAGGGCAGCAGCCTGGGCAGGACCTTGGCTGGAGGAGGGCAGCAGGGGGGGCGAGCAGGGGCGAGGAGGCCGCAGCGGCGGCGGGGCCCGCGCCGTGCTCCAGGCCGTTGCTGCAGGGCGCCACTGTTGTGCTGGTCACGCAGTCTGTCAGGTGGGCACTATGGTTACGCGCGCGTGTGTTTGCATGTGTGCATGTGTGCGTGTGTGTGCATGCTCGTACGTGTATGTTTGTCTGTGTGTTTGCGGCTGGGTGTGCTTGCATAGACATAGGGAACTGGGGGAGGAAGGAGAGCATCTAGCAAATCATGTGCAAGTTGACAGGAGGTCTGCTTCACTCCTTGATCCATTCGCCAGTGGCAGTCATGGACGGAAGCAGATGCCTCTGCTTGTCCTCTGCCTACGCTCTAATTGGGCAGCCAATTCACTGTTTGTGTGCCAAATGGTGTTTGTGTGCTGATGCCTCAAGAAGTTGGGATGCCAACAAATTATTGCCATCGCTTTCTCATTGCTCGCCTGCCTGTGTGTCTGCACCCCTTGAAGGTGCGCCGCCGCAGCAGACCAGGTTGTACACTTGGCAGGCGGGAGGCTGGTATTTGCTGGCCCCCCCGCAGCTTACTTCAACCACCTGCGCAGTGTGGCTAGCAGCACAAGTGGCACCCTGACACAGCAATTGGGCCAGCCATTGCCGCTGCCGCTTCAGCAGCAGCAGCAGCTTCAGCAGCAGCAGCAGCAGCAGCAGCAGCAGCAACAGCAGCAGCAGCAAGGCTCAAGTGCACCCACACCAAGCCTGCAGGTCCCAGTGGAGGGGTTGACTTGGTCCGGGCCTCCTACAGCACCTGTGCTTCATCCACATGCCTTTTGGCTGCCGCCAAACAATGGAGCCGCCATGCCCGAGTGCCCGCCGGTGGCATCCCCGTCACCTGCCCACACCGATGCCGCTGCGGCAGCCACAGCAACGGCAGCCGCAGGCGCAGCACCGCTGCTGACGCCCGCTGCCGGCGTGGCCAGTAGCAGCAGCAGCGTGCGGGGGGCCAGCACGGCCCCAGTTCGCATGCAGCCGGACGTGCTGCCGGGTGGTGGCCGAGGCGAGGCCCCTGAGGATGAGGAGCGCATGTATGGGGCAGTGCCCAGGCCTGTCTACGACTTCTATTTGTCTTCTGTGGGCTGGGGGCTGGTGGCGCTCGTGCTGGGCGGCCTTGTGGCCGTGCAGGTGCGCTGCCCTGTGGCCTCTGGAGATGTGTGAGCATGCCGCCTTGTGCCTGATATACCATGCCGCTCAGGCGCCCTGAAATGTGCGTGGGTTGGGAGAGGCTCGTGTGGCCCTCTGGTGCGTGGCCGCCTCAAGGCTGGGCAGTGAAGCTGCACTGAGGCTGGGCCTGCTGTGCACATGGATTAAGGATGGCACTGGGGCCGGGCCTGCTGTGCACGTGGATTAGGAATGGCACTGAGGCCGGGTCTGCTGTGCACGTTGGTTAGGTATGGCACTGAGGCCGGGTCTGCAGAGCACGTTGATTAGGTATGGCACTCAGACCGAGCCTGATGTGCACGTGGGTTGGAAAGGGCATAAGCGCTGGATAAGCTGCACACACACAATGGAGATAGATAGAAAGCCAGGCCAACAGTGCACGTGCTTGGGGGAAGATGTATGCTGGGCAAGCATGTGACCCGCATCTGCGACGCAGTGGCTCAAGTCCACTTCGGTGCTGCTGCTTTCATTTTGGCAATGGAGCAAGCTTGGCCATTGAATTGGTACGGCAGCGACCGCTGTCATGGTATTTGGATTTCACCATTCATACCATCCATGACTCGCAGCGTGTCTACGATGACCCGCACCTCAAGCATTTGCTGTGAGCCCCCACAACCTAGTCCACAACCTAATGATGCAACTCCTCATACTTTAACCTGGTATCCCACAGTCTTCTAAGTGCGCCAACGATCTGTGGGTCTCCCATTGGATGGCGCAAGTGCAGCAGCGGTCCCAAGGCCACAACAGCAGCACCAGCTTCAGCAGCATCAGCAGCCTGGGGGCCATGTGGAGCATGACCCACACCTATTCCGGACTACGTGGACCCCCAGCAATTTCGGGACACACTGCAGGCCCAGGAGGGGGCAGCTCATCAGATGTGCTGCATCAAGGCAGTGGACAGGGGGCCTCGGAGCAGGAGCCTGAAGAAGGCGGGGTTAGGGTTAGTAGGGGGGCAGAGGGTGAGGTTCCTTGGGGAAGAGGGGCAGGATGGACTGAAAAGGAAGCTGCCCCAGCATCAGCATTGTCATCATCGGGGCACCTCATCAGCGGCAACCACCACCACCGTCACCACCGCCACCACGATGATTCAGACAGGGACCCAACATCATCAGAGGGAATCAAGGGATTTATTCAGGGCCTGATTGCCATTGGAGGTGAGTGTTGTCAAGTGTAGGAACAGGGAATGCATGGGGCAATACTTGAGTTGATGTGCCTTGTCCCTTGCCCAGACAGAGTTTTAACTAGGTGCATTGCAGTTGATACAAGAAGCAGTGTGTGCATTGGATTATACGCAAACGCGCAAATGCACTGCCTCGGTGAGGTGTATTGATAAGGGAAGAAATGCCAGGCGGTCCTTGCTTGTGTATTTTTGCTGTGAAACGATGGCATGGCTACACTTGCAAACACGATCAATTTGTAGCGTCTCGTCAAAGCATGACATTTCATCATTTTGGTGAGCAGTGGGGCAACAGGGTAATCGATTTGCTGCATGCATTGCTGCATCAATCTTTCGTAATTGGGTACGAGGCCTCAAGCACACAAGCAACTTGGCTTGCTTTTGCCCATGCTAGGAGTGCTTGCTTTACTTACAGTCGTTGTGCATGCGCGCTGCCTGCTTTTTGCAGTCATCAATGCAGTGTGCACGCTGGTGCGCGCATTCTCTTTTGCCTTTGCTGGACTGCGGGCGGCCCGTCGCACTCACGACCAGATGCTGGAAGTTGTGCTCAGATGCCCTATTGGTTACTTGGATGCCCTGCCGCCTGGACGTATGTTGAATAGGTCGGTTAGGTGCCTTATGCCTTGTCGCTGTTGTACAGGTCAGGTTGTTTAATGTTAAGCAGGGAAGTCAGTTGTCCAGTATCTGAGAGTGTGCTTTATATATGTTGCATCAGACAATGCAAGCATTTACCATGCACATTTAGCAGTTTTTTTGACAACTGTTAAATCTGACAGTGAAGAATTTTGCAAAAGATGCTGGGATTGCTGTTGCGGCATGTTGGTGAGCAGCAGCACATCCTCAATTTTGGCGTGCACTATTTGGGCTGAACATGAGACGCGAGTGTCACATATGCACTTTCAGCATGCACACACTCTTTGGCAATAGTCAATAATCAGGCACCAGCGTACTCACACCTGCAGGTTCTCGTCTGATCTGACCACCATTGACGATGACCTGCCTTTCACCCTCAACATTTTTCTGGCACAGGTACACCTTCAGCGATGATGAATGAGCAACACAGGAGCTAGGCAAAATATCAATTCATGTCGGCAGATTGCAACAGATGTATATATTTTGTGATTGGATATCGCCTGCTGGCAACGCTTTCCTAACTCGAGCAAACACTAATGTTTTGACCAGGAAGCCTGTATGGTAGGACTCTACCTTATACATCTGCCTCTAAATGTGGCTGTCTTGTTATGCATGTGCATACGTTTTCAGGCAGTTACTCTCATCAGCCTGCTGGCCGTCATGTGCTACGCCTCCCCTCTCCTTCTTCTTGTGCTCTGTCCTCTAGCGTTCATATACAGGTGCGTAGTTCCTGTCCTTCGCCTGGTAATGATTCTTGGATGCCTCTATGTATGCCTTACTTTTGTTTCCCTTGGTTTCCCTTGGCTTCTTGACAAAAGATTGCCCTTGTCACATAACCTTGCAGAGGTCTGCAGCGGCATTACCGCTTCACTTCACGGGAAGTGAGACGGCTTGAAAGCTTGTCATTATCACCCATTTATACAGGTGAGACACCAGACAAGGGCTTCATATGCAGAGCTGTGTTTTTATCGCAACTTGGATGTGTATCATACAGAGCTGCTACACCTATCTGATCACTTGCATCTAAAGATAAGCCTCTTGCTGTGATTGCCTTATCTAGCGCTGCTCGCATCTTGTCTTTTTAATGCATGCCAAGTGACAATGGCTCTGGCCTTTGAATTAGGCTGCACAATTCCTTCCCTAGCATTCTGGCCTAGGTGCCTTGCTGACTTCTTAGCCGTCTCCGCGGTTTCCGCTTATAAGTCAGCAAGGCACCTAGGCCAGTATACGAGGGGAGGAGTTGTGCAGCCTAATTCAAAGGCCAGAGCCAGGGGAGAGAAAGAGCATTTTGGTTTGTATTTACCACCATTTTCTCACCTTATATGTTCATGCAGCTGCTAATGCTGTTGCGTGCCTGTAGACTTTGATGAGGTGGTGGATGCTGCAGCCCCCTTGAGGGCGCTCAAGGGGGCTGCCCGCCTCTTCCAAGCTCGCCATGCTGCTAGGGTTGGCGCCATGCAGAGAGCCAGCATCACGCGTAGGTGCAAGGAGGCATTAGGCATGAAGGGCAGCCTTGTGTGTGAATGCCATAAGCAGGCATGCAGTTGGCATAGAGTACGCATTTTGGCACAGCATTTTTGGCATTCAGGGCTGTTGGTTGCCTTCATGCTTGATGACGGCGAGTCTTATTTTATCTCTGCTCTTGTTTCTTAGGATCTGGGAATCTGCTACATGCTGCCATCACTTATCGACCAGATCAGTTTATGGAACAGTCCGTCCATGCTAGCCAGTTCACAACACTGGATTTTAAGCCTGGCAGCGCTGGTGTGAAAAATTGGAAGCTACCCATTGTTGAATTAGGAGCATTATGTGCTTTGAGCCTTTTGCCAAGTTTATGCCCCAAGTTGGTGCCTTACACCGTTTGCTTGCCCATGCTTGCAAATGGATGCCTCAGGGTCAGCTTGTGCTGTGTGGCTGAGCATGCGGCTGCAGCTGCTGGCGTGCCTAATCATCACTGCAGTGGCCCTGCTGGCCGTCGCTGGCCACCTGGGGCTCACTGCTAAGCTTGCAGGTGTGCACGGGTATCAAGGTGAAGAATGCATGCAGCAATTGTGAATGTTGTCGGGCCAGCAATTGTGAGGAGATGCATAGCATGAAACAGGTCAACAGCTGAAGATCCGTGTACAGCAGGATACCATGATCGGCCAGACTTCCCACAAGGCCTACGATCTGCGCTTTGCTTTTCAATCACAAAAGAGCAGCAAGTGGGAGCAGGTTGTGGAAATTCATGAATCTTCTTAGGCCCCCTGCCTGGATACATTGATGATTGATGACACAGCAAGCAAAGATGCACCAGCAAATGCATGGTGTTGCATGTCTCAGGGGATGTCGTGTGAAGTAGCATGGGTGTGTGTGTTGACCCTCGCTCAACTTTTTTAATTACACATTTTGCTGTCCATGTGCACACCTTCAACAGTAGAAAGTAGCAATTTACAAGAAGCAAGGAACTTGAAGCAAGCAACAAGCAACAAGCGACAAGCAAGTCCAGAAGCCTTTTGCCAGAGGCTCCCAAGATTTCATGCAAGCAGTTGCTGCAGCTCAAGCACCATGGAATGGCTGATGACCCCTCTGCCTTGCTCATGCAGGTATCATTCCGAACATGCATGGGCGCTTCCCTTCAGCAGGATTCTTGCTGCCACCAAGCTGGCGCGTGCACGGCAGAGTGCCAGAGAGTGGCGGCGGCAATGACAGTGGAGGCACAGAACAAGATTCAGGGATAACTGCAAGCTTGGCTGGCTTGAGCCTGGTGAGAGGGGTGTGGGTGTTGGTGTTCATGTATGTGAGCGTCTGTGACAATGTGCACACGTGCGCTCCTGGGTTTTTGCTTCTGCGTTTGTCATTGTGTGTGTTTGTTATTGTGTGCATGTATAGGTGCTTGTGCCTTCATGCACTCACTCGCAGAGCCACCTTCAGATTTGTCAGAGCACTGCAACTTTCCTGTGTTCCTAGCCCGTAACGGTCGCAGGCTAAGTCTTACAAACGATGTATGCACTCACGAACACCTGTATTGAGCGGCATGACATGTTTTGCAACAGTGTTTGACTTGCTATCTGTGCAGCGCGTCTGTAGCAGCTGTCAGCAAAGACTTAAGACCCCAAGTTGGAGCCTGTGGGGTATGTCTATTTGAGACCTTGAGTCAACATGGCAGCCAATTTTGCAGGGAGGGTGAGCATCCTTTCCGCCTTTGCTTACTCCTCTCACGCAGCCACGCCCACATACATGCTTTTGTACATGTGCTATATAGCACGAGACTCTGCCCTTTTTCCATTTGCATCATGTTCACGAGCGCGTGCACACCTACTTGCCCTCTCTCCCTGTGATCC
>LFIK01002712.1_pt1 | contig 14334 bp, 12 predicted proteins | sample 643401 | NCBI WGS metagenome assembly LFIK01 (sample SAMN03777447, study PRJNA286221) | soda lake metagenome | biome: soda lake; feature: Kulunda steppe; material: water; isolation source: sample T5-Br brine of Lake Tanatar-5 | place: Russia: Kulunda steppe | collected 2010-07 | reverse complement strand
TGGCGTCTCCCCGGACCGGACTTCCACCGGCTGGCCGACACTGAGCTTGTCGCTCGGTTACATCATCATCACCCCTTTCAGGTGACATACGCCCGAGCTACTGGGCGCACTCAAGAGCCCTGGATTCCACCAGGTAGTAGTAGGTCTGCTTGCCGCGGCGCTTCCCAACAATTGAAGGCATATATGGGTAAAGGGGTGGGCAGAAAGCGTGACCTGTGACAAGATGTTGTGGTGGTCACGCATGATGCTCCGGGGGTGCCGCGGCCGGTCGCGGGGGTCGACTACCCGCGCAGTCACGCGGAGCTGTTGGCGATGTTCCCAGACGACCGGGCGTGCGTCGGCTACCTGTCGCGGTTGCGGTGGCCGGCAGGGTTCGTGTGTGAGCGCTGCGGGGTCATCGACGATGCGTGGGTGACCGCTCAGGGCCTGCGGTGTCGGCACTGCCGGGCGCACCGGCGCCCACTTGCCGGGACGATCCTGGATGCGACCAAGACCCCGCTGACGACGTGGGTGACCGCGGCCTGGCTGGTGACCACGGGCAAGAACGGGATGAGCGCGAAGACCCTCGAGCGGACGCTTGGGGTGAGCTACCACACCGCGTGGGCCATCCTCCAGCGGTTCCGTGTCGCGATGGTCCGGTCTGAGCGGCCCCGCCTGTCCGGCAACGTGGAGATCGACGAGACGCTGGTCGGTGGGGTGTCGCGGGGCGACAAGCCCGGGCGTGGTTCCGAGACCAGAGCGGTGGTCGTCGTGGCGGTCGAGTTGTTGTCTCCGAAGGGTTTCGGTCGGTGTCGGCTGCGGGTGTCGCCGTCGGCTGCGGAGGCCGATCTCACGCCCGTTGTGCGCGATCTGGTGGAGCCAGGGTCGGTGCTGCTCACCGACGCGTGGCTGGGCTACGACCGGGTTGAACAGCACGGCTACACCCGCGTAGCGACCAATCTGCGTGGAAACCCCGAAGCGGCGCACGTCGTCCATCCCGGCGTGCATCGGGTCGCCAGCCTGCTGAAACGGTGGCTGCTGGGAACCCACCAGGGCGCAGTCCGGGAGGACCACCTTCAGGCCTACTGTGAGGAGTTCACGTTCCGGTTCAACCGCAGGCACGCAGCCCACCGCGGGCTCGTGTTCCGACGGCTTCTCGAGCAGCTCGTGACCACCGGACCGGTGCGCTTCGACGAGCTGACCTTCGGCTACTGGCCACCCGACCTTGCCACCCCGCGCCCGTCGGAACCGGGCGTGATCCGGACCGTGGTCGTCGCCGACCGGCCAGCCAGCAAGCTCCCCCGCCTCGTGGATAACGATGACCGCTTCGCCCGGATCGGGCGCGCCGCAGACGCTGACGCGGCCCACCGTCAAGCACGCGGGCTCGGAGCACACCTGGTGCTGGTGGACGGCGAACGTGACGACGACGACGACCTCATCAGGATCGTCACCGAGGTCCACACCCACCATCCCGACTGCCGCGTGGTTGTCCACCTCGGGCTCCATCCCCCGGCCACCCCAGAACAGCTACGCGAAGCCGGCGCTGCCCTCGTCGTCAAGAAGCGAGGGCCGCAGAACCTGCTCAACACGACCGCGAACCTGTTCCAAGAAGGAGCAGGCGCCTGACACCACATCTTGTGGCGGTCACGCTTTCTGCCCACCCCTTTATGGGTAATACATGACTGGGCCGCCAGAAGCAAACACCCTCCACCACGAACGTGCAGGTCAGGCCAGCAAACCGCCGCTCACAGGACCCTCAACCAGCCAGCGACGAACCCGATAACCCGGAAACTCGGGCTAGACCCCAGCCATGTTGCGGAACGCGTCGTTGGAGGCGCACAGCTCGTCGAAGGTGCCAAGGCCGGTCATGCGGCCGTGTTCGAGGAACACGATCCGGTCGGAGTGGCGGACCGTTGACAGCCGGTGCGCCACCAGGATGATGGTGTGGTGGCCCCGGAGGTGGTCGATCGCCGCCATCATCTGCGCCTCGGTCGCGTTGTCCAACGCCGAGGTCCCCTCGTCGAACAGCAGCACGTCCGGCTTGCGGTACAGCGCTCGCGCGATCGCGATGCGCTGGCGCTGGCCACCTGAGACCCGCACGCCACGCTCGCCCACGGTGGTCTCCAGCCCCTTCGGCAGCTCGGAGAGGAACTCGTCGAGTTGCGCCAACCGCACCGCCTCCGCGATCGCGTCGTCATCGATCTGCGCATCGGGGATCCCCAGCGCGATGTTGCGCCGCAACGTGTCGTCGGTCAGGAACACCATCTGAGCCACGATGCCGAGGTTCGCCTGCCAGCGCCGCTCCACCTCCTGCAGATCCTGGCCGTCCACGGTCACGCGCCCCTCGGTGGGGGCCAGCAGTCCGGTGATGATGTCGGTCAAGGTGGTCTTGCCCCCACCGGTGGGGCCACAGATCCCGATCTGTTCCCCCGGCCGGACCACCAGATCGATATCGCGCAGCGCATCCCGGTCCGCACGCTCGTAGCGGAAGCTGACGTGTTCGAGGCGCAGCTCCTCTCGGAAGGGCAACGGCTCCGCCTGCACGGTCGAGCCCTTCACCTTCGACATCAGGCCCAGATCGTGGTGCAGGTCATCCAACGGCGCAGCAGCGAACTTCAAGTTGTTCAACCCCTGGATGATCTGCTGCATCGACGGCTGCATGCGCAGGCCCGCGTAGGCGAACAGCCCCAGCACCGACAACGTGTCCTGAGCGCCCCCTCCCTGCACGATCGTGACCACGAAGAACCCGATGATGAACGCCATCAGCGACAGTTCGAACATGATGCCCGGCAGTTGCACCGCCGTATCGCGCAGATAGGACGCACGCGCCATCTGTGTCCGGCTGCGCGAGTACTCCTGTGCGAACGCCCGCTCCCGACCCAGCACCTTCACATCCCGGATCCCGAACAGCCCCTGCTGGATGGCCGTCAGGGTCGCCTTCGACTCCCGGTGCTGGATGGTGCCCAGGATGCTGAGACGTGGCTGGACGAGCAGGAGCAACACAGTCGCCGTGCCCCCGACGACCACCACCGCCCCCAGAGTCGCCACCGGTGCCAGCAGCACCAGCACCACCAGCAGCCCGGTGACGATCAGCGACTCTGCGATCGTGCGGACCACCGGCAACACCACCGAGGTGACCAACTCGCTGACCGCCTGGTGGCCGTTGCGGATCAGCTCCGAGGTGGTCCGGGTGAGGTGCATCGGGTAGGGCCACCGCAGGTAGCCCTCGAACATCCGGGTCGACAAGCGCGCACCCGCGTTGTGTGCCACCCGCGACCGGACGTACGACGAGGCGACCTTGGCCACCGCCCGCACCACGAAGAACGCCGCCATCACACCGACGACCCACAGCAGCAGCGTGTCGTCCGCGACGCCCTCGAACCGCTCCCGCAGGTCACCCAGCAGGGGCATGTCGATCTCACCGTCCGGATCGGCCAGCAACGCCAGCAGGGTGTAGACCAGCAACGCCCCCAGCATCTCCAGCCCGCTGACAACCAACGCCAAGCCGACCAGGAGGAGCCACCGCATCGGACGTTCGCGGCCGACGAGATCGTAGGCCTGCTTGACCGTGGTCCACACCGACTACACCACCTGCACGCTCGGTTGCACGACCCCTGCCGGATGGCCGCACAGAGGAGGGTACGGCAGCAGCACCGACCGCACGTCGGCGACACCCGTAGCGAACTGCCTGCATACCCACCCACCGACCGGGTATGGCTCAGGGTCGTCGTGCCGTCAGTCGGTTGCACGACGATCGGGCCCCACCGCCCGGCACCTCACCAGATCCGGGGCTAGGCTGCCGTCAGGTGCGGGCGCTGAAGTGCGAGCTTCTCCGGCGCTGCGACCCGGCCGTGGTCACGGTGTGGTCACGGATCGCGATCCTCCCAGGGTAAGGACGGGTGCAGTGAGGGTGCTCTACAGCTTTCCGCTGCGCATCGGAGCCGACCGGATCTGCCAGACCGCGTGGCACCAGGTTGCGGGGGCCCACCACGCTGGTGCGCACTTCACCGCAGTCGTCGGGGACGTGCAGGTGCCCCTGCCGCACGGGGTCGAGGTGCGGACGATCCTCCGTCGCGGTCGCCTCCGCATGCCGTTCCGTGTCATCGGAGTGAAGCGCGCCTTCCGCCTGCATGATGAGATCACGGCGCGGATGCTGCGGCGTCTCGGTCCCCGGATCGACCTCGTGCACTGCTGGCCCCTGGGGGGCCTTCGGACGATGCGCGTCGCCCACAGCCTCGGCATCCCTGCCGTCATCGAGCGACCGAACGCGCACACAGGTTTCGCGTTCGAGGTGGTCGCCGAGGAGTCCCGCAGGATCGGTGTCCCGCTGCCGAAAGGCTCGGAGCACGCGTTCGACGCGCGACACCTCGCTCGCGAGGAGGGCGAGTACGAGGCCAGCTTCCGCATCCTGTGCCCTTCGGAGTTCGTCAGGTCGACGTTCCTCGATCGGGGGTACTCCCCGGAGAAGCTCGTCCGCCACAGTCGCGGTTTCGACCCGGCGCACTTCCGTCCCCCCGATCAGCCTCGGCCCGTGGAACCGTTCACGGTCGCGTTCGTCGGCTACGCCGCCGTTCGGAAGGGACTCCACTTCGCGCTCGAGGCCTGGCTGCGCTCCCCCGCCTCCGCAACCGGACGCTTCCTGATCGCCGGAGGCATGCTCCCCGAGTATCGGGCGCACCTGTCCGAGCAGCTCGCCCACCCAAGCGTCGTTGACCTCGGCCATCGAAACGACGTACCGGAACTCCTGCGCGAGGCCCACGTCCTCACGCTACCGAGCGTTGAGGAGGGTTTCGGCCGCGTCTGCCTCGAGGCGATGGCATCCGGGGCGGTACCGCTGGTTTCGACGGCGTGCACCGACGAGTGCGTGCACGAGGAGAACGCGCTCGTGCACTCGGTTGGTGACGTGGACGCTCTCACCAGGCACATCACTCGACTCTACGAGGACCGGGGGGAGCTCGACCGACTGGGGTCGAAGGCGATCCAACGGGCTCGGTCCCTTACCTGGGCGCGGGCCGGCGAGCAACTCGTCCACGTCTACGAGCAGGTCTGCGCCGAGTGGTCGGACGCCGGACGCTGACGGCCTGCGTGGCACCGGCGGTGCCACGCCTCCCCTCGGAGCCCGAGCGCACACCCCGCGACTGTACCGGGCGTCGCTCGGAGGTGACCTACCTCCGAACGCTCCGAGCTGTGGACCCGTCGCGGGTCTGGTCACGACCGTATCGACCTGTTCATGCCACCCGCATCCGGTGCACAGGACGTCGTAACCTCCGCCGGTCATCGTGCACATCACCGGGCTGCCGTTCTCCGGCTTCCCAGCGACACGCTGCAGACCCGTGCCCGATGCGCGTTGCGGAGTCGACGACGCGCACCGTGCCGGGGCACCGCCCGGCACGGCCACCGCAGGAGGAGGCTCACGCTGATGCTGACCGCTGCCGGCCGTCGCCTGGCTCCGACGCTCACGCACCGCGCTGCCATGTCCGCTCTGGCCGCGCGACATCGGCTCACACCATGCGACCGCGTGGTCACGCTGCAACTCGACGACCACTACCGGTTCGGCCCCTACCTGATGGCGGTCTTCGCGCACCGGGGATGGTCGTTCGAGATCGCGAAGGGCTCCGCCTACCGACCGAACCTGGGGATGCTCCTGCGGATGGGCATCGGCATGGTCCCCGTCGATGACGTGCACCGCGTTGGACGGGGCAGTCGACTGATCCACGACGACTGCGAGGACGACGTGGCGCCGGCTGCGGAGCGACGGGGGACGGTGCGCCTGGACTACGACTACTACAGCCCGTTCTTCCGCGCCCCCACCGCGACCGACGAGGTGATGCTGCCGTACTTCATGCACCCGAAGATGTACGAGTCAGGCCTGCACCGCACCATCGCAGCCTTGCGCGGGAACGACCGCACCATCCGGATGCTCTTCGCGGGAACCATGGCGAGGGAGGCGTACTCGCGCAGCTTCCAGTGGCCCTACATGGATCGTCACGAGGTGCTCCAGACGATCTCCGAGGTTGCTCCCGGGGACCTCGAACTGCTCGACCATGGCACGGACCAGCGGGCGTTCCTCAGCCGTCGCCACCGCATCGTCTTCGCGGTGACCGCCACCGAACAGGATGGCGTGGACAAACACGTGCTCAGCCAGCGTCAACTGCTCACGTTCGCCTCCCGGAGCGATTTCTTCGTCGCTCCCCCGGGATGGCGGCTGCCGCACAGCCACAACGTGATCGAAGCGATGTCGGTCGGGGCCGTGCCGCTGCTGAGCTACGGGGCCCTGTTCGATCCACCACTTGAGGACATGAAGGACTGCGTCCACTTCTCGGATCGGGCGGAGCTCGCAGACAAGGTACGCCTGCTCCTGCGGCTACCCCAGGAGCAGATCGCGCAGATGCGCAGCAACGTCCGCCGCTACTACGACCGCCACCTCGCACCGGAAGCCTTCTTCCCCACCATGCGGCACGCCCTGGCGTCGGGAACGACCATCCGTGTCCACAACTCGCGGTTCGCAGGACGGGAGGACTACCGCTCCTTCGTGCTGAGTGAGGCGAGCGGGGGCGCGCCGACCTGACGAAGGCTGGCAGCCCAGGGCGCCGCGCTCACGCGCAACGACGGTCCCGATCCGGTCCGCTCCCCGCAGCTCCGGGACCGCTAGCACGCGCCAACGCGCGGTCGGACATCTCCGGTCACGGTTCGCCGCTCGATGGGGTACGGCGGTCGTCGACCGCCTGCCGGCAGTGGGCCTCCGCCTCGGCAACCGCACCGGCAGCGATGGGCGGCCTGCCACCGGCCACGTGAGCCGGGACCGGGCATCTCCCTGCGGGAGCTGTCCCCGACAGGCATCAGGTTCCCCCCGCTCCTCGACCTCGTGGTGGAGCAGCCAGGCTGCTGGACCCTTCGGGTCCTCGCGATGACGATGCGGCTCAGGTCGCCGCTAGCATGAGGATGGGTCGAGAGCGGATCGGTCGGACCCTGCGGGTCGCAGGGACGGGCCCGCTGACGGCGAGCACGGCGGGGCCGTGGAGGGCGCGAGCCGGTCGGACCGGCCAGGGGGGAAGGATGGCTCAGCACCCACCGCGTCTTGGGTGGGTTCCGCGGCTGGGGAAACGCACGGGTGCGCTCCTCCTCCTGCTGGTGGCAGCGGTCACCACAGCGCTGCCAGCCGCCGCCGTGGAGGCGCCTGCTGCGGCTGCGCCTGAGCTGCGGACGGCCGAGGTGCAGACGGCTGCGGTGGGCCTGCCCACGCCGCGCGACCGGCGGGAGGTGGAACGACTCATCGAGGCCCAGCTGTTCGCGGGGCACACCGCGGCACGCGCCCGACCGGGCGCCTACGGCCATCCGGGTCCCTCGCTGCCCGCGTTGACGTGGTCGGAGCCGATCGCGGAGGTCGCACGGGACTGGGCAGACCAGCGCGCTGCCGGCTCGGTCGTCGGCCACAACCCCCACTGGTTCGAACAGGTGAAGCTCACCGACGCCCCGGGCGTCATCACGAGCGGCTCGGAGAACATCTACCCGTGGACAGAGATCCTCCAGACGCGCAGGCCACGTGAGGTCACCGATCGCTTCATGCAGGGCTGGATGGACTCGGACGGCCACCGCCGCAACCTGCTCAGCACCCGTGTCGACCGCCTCGGCATCGGAGTGTCGGTCACCGCGAACGGCACCGTCGTGGCCGTCGTGAACTTCGCCGGCAGCCGGGACGCCGCCCTGCCGCCGCCTTCCACCGCCGCGCCGCGGTGGGCTCCCGCGAGCCCTGCCTGTGGATCCGAGATCCCAGCCGGCAGGTTCGTGGACGTCCACGGCCCTGCGCTCACCGCGGACGTCGCGTGCCTGGTGCGCGAGGGCGTGGTACGTGGGGTGAGCTCGTCACGGTTCGCGCCGGACCTCGCGGTCACCCGTGGCCAGGCGGCCACGATGCTCAGTGCCGTGCTGACACGGTCGGGGGTGAGCCTGCCGTCCGCCACCTCGACGGGGTTCACCGATGTGGGCGCACGCTCGACCCACGGTGCCGAGATCCGCGCGCTCACCGCTGCTGGGGTCATCAGTGGCTACCCGGACGGGACCTTCCGGCCGGGGAACCCGGTGACCCGCGCCCAGATGGCCACGCTCCTCGTGCGGGCGTACGAGCACCAGGCGCAGCCGCTGGCCTACGCGCCGGTCGACTACTTCCGAGACGACGACCTCAGCATCCACGAACGCTCGATCGGCCAGGTGGCTGCCGCCGGGTGGGATCCCGGGAGTGGTGAGGTCTTCCGTCCCGGGGACCCGGTATTGCGACGTGAGGCCGCGCACCACCTGGTCCGCTGGCTCTCCGCGACCCAGGACCGATCCTGAACCTGCCGTCGGCACCAACCCACCGTGCGGGTCCGCCCGGTGGTCGCCTCGGTCACCCGCCCGCAGCACCATCCTCCCTGCCACCGCCCTCCCGGCCGGTGAAGGGCACCGTCGTGGCGTGGCCCTCCAGCGACACGCCCTCCCGGCGCACCATCACCCACAGGGTGCGCACCAGTGTGCGCACGTCGAGCCACAGGCTGCGGTGGTCCACGTACCACACGTCCTGTGCCAGCTTGTCGGGCCAGGGCATGTCGTTGCGCCCGTTGACCTGGGCCCAACCGGTGATCCCCGGCCGTACCTCGTGGCGTCGGGCCTGCTCGGGGCTGTAGCGCTCGAGGTACTCCACCAGCAGCGGCCGTGGCCCGACCAGGGACATGTCCCCACGCAGGACGTTCCACATCTCCGGCAGCTCATCCAGCGAGGTGGAGCGCAGCCAGCTGTCGAAGGCGGTGAGGCGTAGCTCGTCGGGGAGCAGCGCACCCTCGGCATCACGCTCGTCGGTCATGGTCCGGAACTTGCGCAGCTCGAACAACTCGCCGGACCGACCCGGCCGGCGCTGACGGAACAGGACCGGCGAGCCGAGCTCGCGGCGCACCCGCCACGACAGCACCACGAACAGCGGTGCGAGGAGCACCACGCCGAGCGAGGTCAGCACGAGGTCCACCACCCGCTTGGCCCGGTCGGTCCGAGCGAGCTGGGCAGGGCTCCTCGGGGGCCCCACCCGGGGCGGACCACCCGGCCGCGTCACGCCGCCCCGTCCCACGCCGCCCCGCCCCACGCCGCCCCGCCCCACGCCGCCACGCACGCCACCCCGCCTCACGCCGCTCCCCCGCGGATGGGCCTTGCCGGCACCCCCACCACGGTCACATCCGGCGCCACATCACGGATCACCACCGCACCAGCACCGACGACGGCACGCTCACCGATCGTCACCCCCTGGATCACCGACGCGCCGATACCGACGTCCGCCTGCGCCCGCACGGTCACGTTGCCGGCAAGGTGCACACCCGGCGCGATGAACCCCGACTCCCCCACCGCACCGTCATGACCCACCATCGCGCCGTAGTTGACGATCACCGCCCGCCCGAGCCGCACGTCGCAGGTCAGCACCACCCCCGGGCAGATGATCGATCCCGCTCCCACCTCACACCGCGGCCCGACCGACGCCGAGGGGTGGACCACGGTGGCCACGCGACTGCCGACCGAATCGAGGTGGCCGAGGTACCCGGCGCGGGCGGTGGGGCCGCCCAGGGCGACCACCACCTCGACGTCGGCGTTGTCGCCCTCCTCCAGCCACTCCCGTCCGCCGAGCACCGGCAGTCCGGCGACAGACCGCCCGTGGGTGGCGGGGTCGTCGTCGAGGAAACCGAGCACGGCACCGCCCCGGCCGCCGTCGGCGAGCCAGGCGGCGACCTCCCGGCCCATCCCCCCGGTACCGACGATCACGATCCCTGCCACGCTGCTCCCATCACCTGCGTCCCTCCCCGTTCGCCGATACCCCGTGTGCGGGTCTGGTCGCGGTGGGTCGACCCGGATCGGGTCAGGTCGGATCGTCCTGCACCGCTCGACCCAACTCGCGCCCGCACCCAGACGTTAGCCTGGAAGCACCCAGCCTCGGCGGTGGACACGCTGCCGGTCCACAGGGGGATCGCCCCTGAGCCGGGCTGGTTGTCCCGGGGTCCTGTGGGCGAGCGTGCGGACGCTCGGCCAGACCCGTCGCCACCGACCGGGATCCGACGCACCTGCGCTTCCCGGTCCCACTGGTGCAGCGACGCAACCCGGCCTTCGGGGGGCGGCACGGTCGCTTCCGGCGTGCCGTGGGCTGGCGACGCGGTGGTCAGCGTGCCATTCGGTCCGCGCTCCACCATCGACCGCAACGTGACGTTGGAGGGTGCCCCGTCCGATGCAGTGGCAGGGACCGCCGTGCCCAGCACGCCGACCGACGACAGCGACCTCCCGCGCGGCGACTGACACGTCTCCCCTGCTCACGAGGCTCAGCGCGCACGATCCCGAGGTCACGCTGGTGTCAAGGGTGGCGCAGGCAGCCCAGCCAGGGCAGACGCCCCCGCTCCCACGCACCGCGATCCGCATCTCACGTGGCGCGTGTCACCGGCAGGCGCGCGGTGGTGCGGGTCCTAATCGAGCACGGACAGCACGGTCGGCGCATGAGATATCGGGGCCGATACCGGAGCGGCCGGCGGCGCAACCCATGACGCGCACACGCGACGCGAACGGGGCCAACAGGCTCCGATGACTACCCTGCCTCCCGAGGCGGCGTGATGCCACCCACAGACACCCGATACGTCCACGAGGTGGGAGCGATGCTCCAGCGCGTAGCCAAGCCTGCGTACCGCAGGGCTCGACGCATGTGGCGAGCCGCGCCGTACCGTCTGGCCCAGGCCGGTCAGCGCATCGACGACGCAGCGATCGCTCTCACGTTCGATGACGGCCCGGGGCTGTACACCTCCGAGGTCCTCGATGTCCTCGCCGAACACCAGGTCGTGGCGACCTTCTTCCTCGTCGGACGCAACGCCGAGGCGGCTCCCTCGCTGGTCGCGCGCATGCTCGAGGAGGGCCACGGCATCGCGTCGCACTCGTTGACACACCCCGACCCACATGGCCTGTCCGCCCGCAAACTGTTCATCGAGTACCGAGACGGCCGTCGAGCTGTGGAGCAGGTTGCGCAGCGTGATGTGCCGCTGTTCCGACCGCCGAAGGGCTACCTGCAGCCGGCGGGCGCTCTCGCGGCGCGAGCCGCACACACCGGTACCTGGCTGTGGAGCCGAGGGGGCAACGATTGGTCGCCGGAGAACTCAGCCGAGGAGATCCTTGAGTTGATGACCCCCGTGCAGCACGGCGACGTGGTGTTGCTCCACGATGCTCCCCGGGATCGACGTCCGCAGACGGTGACGGCCCTGAAGGAGTACCTGTCCATCGCTCACGAGGGTGGCGCGAGCTTCGTCCGACTCGAGGACGCCCACGTGAGCGCAGCGGGTCATGGACAGCCAAGGATCCCATACCGGCCGAGAGCCGAGGACTGACATCCTGGATCACCCAGATGCACCCTTGGTTGGACGTCCCGTCCCCGGTGTATCGCCCAGGAACCGGCCGGGGCAGTGCTGCTGGGACCCCTATCCCGACCAGCCCGGTCAGCCCCTGCCGGCTTTCCACACTTCGCGGAGAGCTTTCGGCTGATTTAGCGTTTCCACCCTTCAGCGGTGCGCATGGCCTCCAGCGAGAGGGTTTCGAGCTGGTGGGCGAGGTCGCGTAGCCGCCTGCCGTTGTCGATCCAGCGCTGGTAGCGCTCGAGCTGTTCGACGCTGAGCATCTTGTTCACGGTGCGGCCTTTGACGGTCCGTGACCACTGGATGTAGGGGCCGTGCCGCTGCTCGGGATCGGTGGCGCACCGACAGGTGGCCCGCCCGCAGGTCACGGTGCGCACACTGATCGTGCCGGGCAGCGTGAACCCGATCTCGCCGAGCTCAGCGGCGATCCGACGCTGTTCGGCGTCAATCTGTGGCGGGAGGTCGGGCGGCATCACAGGTCCGTGGTTGAGGGTGCTCGGTCCAGACGCTTGCAACGTATATGTTGCAAGCGTGGTGGGCAACCAGGCCCGCTTCTTCGGCAGGATGCGACGGTGGATGTCACCGACCTCGAACTGCAGTCCCGCCTGCTGGGCGGGCTGCCGATCGTCAACGCCTTCTACGACCGGCTCGGCATCGTCCGGCTGCTGGAGGCGCATGTGCCGGGTGACGGGCGGCTGCGGGTGGCACCCGCAGCGGCGCTCGGGGTGGTGATCCGCAACCTGGTGGTGCGCCACGCCCCGGTCTACGCACTCGGGGAGTGGGCGTCGCGGTACGACCCTGCGATGGTCGGGCTGGTCCCTGACGAGACCGAGTTGCCGAACGATGATCGGGTGGGGCGGATGCTGGCACGGCTGTTCGACACCGACCGGGCCAGTCTGCTCACCCGGCTGGTGTTGGACGCGGTCGAGGCGTTCGACATCGACCTGTCGAGGCTCCACAACGACTCCACCTCGCTGAAGCTCTCGGGTGCGTACGAGCAGGCAGCGGGACAGGAAGGGGTGGCAAGCCCACTCCTGCTGCCCGCTACGGGTTCAGCAAGGACCACCGGCCGGACCTCAAGCAGCTGGTGTGGATCCTGACGGTGACCGCTGACGGGGCGGTCCCGATCACCTTCCGGGTGATGGACGGCAACACCGCGGACGTCACCACCCACATCGACACCTGGAACACCCTCGTCGCACTGACCGGTGAGGTCGGGTTCCTCTACGTCGCTGATGCCAAGCTCGCCACCTTCGACAACTGCCGGCACATCCACACCCGCGGGGGCAGGTTCCTCTCCATGCTGCCCGCCGCACGCAAGGAAGACCGCGTGTTCCGCGACTGGGTGGTGACCAACACCCCCGACTGGCACGAGATCGCTCGGCGTCCAACCCGCGACACCGACCATCCCGAGGACGTGGTCTCGGCCTACGAAGACCACCTGCCCTCCGCGGATGGGCACCGGATCGTCTGGATCCACTCCACCGGCAAGGCCCGCCGTGACGCCAACCGCCGCCACCAGGCCATCACACGCGCGATCGCCGCGATCGACGCACTCAACACCCGCCTCGCGTCCCCACGCTGCCGGATCAAGACCGCCGCCACCGCCGAGACCGAAGCCCGCGACGCCGTCACCGAGCTCAACGCCACCCGCTGGATCAACATCCACGTCGAACAGGACACCGAGGAGAGCTTCCGCCAAGCAAAGCGGGGCCGTCCCGGCCCCAACACCGCCTACAAGAAGGTGTCGCGCACCACGTTGCGGATCCGGTTCTCCGTCGATGACACCGCCGTCGCCCACGACGCCGCCTCGGACGGGATGTGGCCGCTGCTCACCAACGACCGCGACCTGAACCCGGCAGAGCTGTTCGACGCCTACCGGTGGCAACCCAACCTCGAGAAGCGCCACGCCCAGCTCAAAGGCACCCAGCTGGTCGCACCAATGTGGCTACGTGACCCCGCCCGCATCGAAGGGCTGCTGACCTGCCACTTCATCGCGATGCTCATCTCATCGCTGATCGAACGCACCATCCGCCACGCCATGGCCAACGCCGGCCTGTCCGAGCTGTCGCTCTACCCCGAGGACCGCGGCTGCACCGCCCCAACCACCGCCCGCATCCTCGAGATCTTCACCGGCGTCACCCGCCACGAACTCACCGCCCCAGACGGCACCGTGCTGCGCACCTTCCACCCCGAACTCACCGACCTCCAACAACAGGTCCTCAACCTCCTCGACATCCCCACCAGCATCTACAACCCCGCCACCTGAATCACGCCGAAGCATGTCCGCGAAGTGCGGAAAACGGGGCCCACAGCCCTGTCCGTCGACACCGTCGCAGCCGCGCTCAAGCAGGCAGCACGAATCGTCCGCGCTGACTGTCCCTCAGTTCCAGAACACGTCCATTGCCACATGCTGCGCAAGACGACGAAAAGACCGACGAGGTGTGCGCCGCCGGAACCTCACGGACCACCCCGTCCACAACATTTGACAATAGCTCCGCGTCCAGTTGCGACGGGGTCAGCAGCTTATCGGCAGCCAACCGCCCCATCAGCGTGCGAGCGCACCGTTCGAACCGGCGGTGGGTGCACACCAGCAGCGCGGCGAGCACCACACCTTCAGGCGCCGAGCGGTGCGGGACGAGCAGCGATACCGCCTCGTCCGCGGAGCCGTTCCCCGCCGCCAACGAGGTGACGATCCGATAGCGCAGCCGCTCCACCTCGGCGTCCAGCTCCCCCGGGTCCACCAGCTGCGCCGCGGAACGACGCACGGGGAAATTGAACACCACCTCGATGTCGACATCAGCCATCAGCCACACCCTCCTGCCGGCGCCGCACCCTAGCGACGGGTTCCCGCACCGCCGGCCGGCACCGGTGGGCCGCCACCCAAGCGCCAGAGGGCCACCCCGGCGCCGGCCGCCACCCGAGCGCCAGAGGGCCACCCCGGCGCCGGCCGCCACCC
>LFIK01002709.1_pt1 | contig 14340 bp, 14 predicted proteins | sample 643401 | NCBI WGS metagenome assembly LFIK01 (sample SAMN03777447, study PRJNA286221) | soda lake metagenome | biome: soda lake; feature: Kulunda steppe; material: water; isolation source: sample T5-Br brine of Lake Tanatar-5 | place: Russia: Kulunda steppe | collected 2010-07 | reverse complement strand
TTCCCCAGCACGTCCCGCAGGTAGTGCACGAGCAGGAGGCGGGCCTCCACCTCCTGCTCGGTCTGCTCTCCATCGACGGTGATCTCGACTCTCGTCACGCGAGGTCCTCCCAGGTTGCGCCGTCCGATCTGGACGGGACGGTGGTTGTTCGCTCGCCTCCTGGAGGGCCGTGGCCGGCGGGGCCTCAGCGGTGGCTGACGGACCGGTCGGTCAGGAGCGGCCGAAGAGGTGGCGGTCGACGTCCGTCCGACGGGCTCCCGACCGCCGGACGAACGTGGACCGTGTCGACACCGGGCTCCCGACCGATGCCACTCCCCCTCCCGGGTGCGAGCGGCATGAACGTATGCCACGACCGGTCCATCCCGCTCATGTGGACCGGTGAACCTGGACAGCGCGTGCGGCCACCGTCCATGCGGCCGACATGAGCGCACGAGAACTCGTCCGATGTGCCCGATCCGCTGGACACGCGCGCCACACCGTTCACCCGCCGATGTAGCTCATCTCGACGCGTGGGCCGGTCAGGCCGCCCTCGGCGCGCAGTTCGCTCGCCCGGTCGGTGCGTGCCGACCAGATGCGCGTGATCTCGGCCCGCAGCGCGTCGTCGTCCGCGCCGTCGCGTACCACGGCGCGCAGGTCATGACCCTGCGCGGCGAACAGGCACGTGTACAGCTCACCGATGGCCGACAGCCGGGCCCGGTTGCAGGTCCGACAGAACGGCCGGGTGACGCTGGCGACGATCCCGACCTCACCGCCACCGTCGAGGTAGCGGTAGCGCTCGGCGACCTCGCCCTCACGTGCGGGGGCGACCGGCTCGATCGGCCAGCGGGCGTCGATGCGCCGGACGACCTCCTCGGCGGGCACGACCTTGTCCCGGACCCAGCCGTTGGTCGTGCCGACGTCCATGAACTCGATGAAGCGCAGCACCACGCCGGTGTCGCGGGCCCAGCCGGCGAGCGCCTCGAGCTGGTCGTCGTTGACCCCACGCTGCAGCACGGCGTTGATCTTGACCGGGGTCAGCCCGGCGGCCAGGGCCGCATCGACGCCGGCGAGCACCGCCTGGACCGACAACGGTGTGTCGGCCACGGCCCGGAAGGTGTCGTCGTCGAGCGCGTCGAGGCTGATGGTGATCCGCTCGAGCCCGGCGTCGGCGAGCTGCTCGGCGAGCCGGGGCAGCAGGATGCCGTTGGTGGTCAACGCGATGTCGTCGACCCCGTCGAGACCGGCCAGCATGCCGACCAGATCCGGCAGGTCCCGACGCAGCAGCGGCTCGCCCCCGGTGAGTCGCAGCTTGCTGACACCGAGGTCGACGAACGTGGACAGGACGCGGGTCAGCTCCTCGAAGCTCAGCAGTTCCTCGCGCTCCAGGAAGGCGTGGTCGGCACCGAACAGCTCGCGCGGCATGCAGTACCGGCAACGCAGGTTGCACCGGTCGGTCAACGAGACCCGCAGGTCCTCGACGGGTCGACCCAGCCGGTCGGTCAGACGTGTCACCTGCTCCACGTGCACCACCTCTCGCTCCCACTCCCGGCGCGCCACCGTACCCCGCGGCGATCGGTGCCCGGCCCGTCGGCACTCCTCCGACGCGCGGCGGCGACGACGCGAACTGATGCACGGCAGCGCGCGGCGACCGAGGAAGTAGCCTGCCGACGCGAGGACCCCCACCGGTGAACGGAACGCACGTGCGGATCGACGTCCGCCTGTTCGGCGGCCTGACCGAGCGCGCCGGCACCGGCCGCACCAGCATCGAGCTGTCCGACGACGCCTGCGTCGGCGATCTGCGACGCGCACTGTCCGAGGCCCACCCGGGGCTCGCGGGCCTGATGGCGTCGACCAACGTCGCCGTCGACCTCGAGGTGGCCGACGACGCCACCCCGCTGGCAGGCAGCCGCGAGGTGGCGCTGCTGCCACCGGTCGCCGGTGGTGCCGACGACCGGGGACCGGTCGTGGTGCGCACCGGCCTGCAGGCACCGCCGTTCGACGTCGACGCGGTCTGCGCCGAGGTCGTCGGGCCGGGTGCCGGCGGGACGGCGATCTTCCTGGGCACGGTGCGTGACCACGCCCCGGATCTCGACGGCGTGGTCGCGCTGGAGTACTCGGCCTATCCGCAGATGGCCGAGAAGGTGCTGGCCGACATCGCGGCGGAACTGCTCCGCGACCACCCGGCGGTGACGGGCATCGCCCTGCTGCACGCCGTGGGCGAACTCGCGGTCGGCGCGCACACCGTCCTGGTCGTGTGCGCCTCCGCGCACCGCGCAGCGGCATTCGACGCCTGCCGCGATGCGCTCGAGCGCGTCAAGGACCGCGTACCGGTGTGGAAACGCGAGATCACGGCCGACGGGGGACACCGGTGGGTCGGACTGGCCGCCGACGACGATGACGAATCCCGACGAACAGGTGCGATGATGAGCGAACCCGACGACGGGCGACCGGGCGTGCGCGTGCTGCCGGCCCGCGAGGCCGCAGCCCTGCTCGAGCAGGACGGCACCGTGGTGCTCGACATCCGCACGGACGCCGAGCTGGCCCAGGCCCGCATCCCCGGCGCGGTGCAACTGGACTTCTACGACCCGGCCTTCGCCACCCGCGTCGCCCAACTCGATCGCGACGCGACCTATCTGCTGTACTGCCGTTCGGGGGCCCGCACGGGCCAGTCGCACGGGTTGCTGACCGAACTCGGATTCCGCGACGTGGTCGACGTCGAAGGCGGGCTGATCGCCTGGGTCAACGCCGAGCTGCCGCTCGAGCGGTGACCGGCCGGTACGCACGCACGAGCACGTCGATCGCCGTCCGGGGGCCGTCGGGCGTGTCGACCTCCCGGGTGACCTCCTCGGCGACGTCGACCACGAGGCCCTCGGCCTCGGCTGCGCCGCGCAGCTGGGTCAGGCTCGGCAGCACGTCCGCCGAGGGTGGGCCGCCGTGACCATCGGTCAGGTTGCGCGGGGCATGGGCGATGACGAACAACTCGCCGCCCGGTGCCACGAGCCGCGCCGCGAGTCGGTGGGCCCGGAACGATGCGGCCTCGGTGAGCTGCAGGTAGGCGACGATGACGACGTCGGCCGACGCGAGTTCCGGTTCACCGAGCAGGTCGGCCTGGGTGAAGGTGACCTCGACCCCGCGGTGGGCGGCGAGCTCGCGCGCCTTCTCGATCGCGACCGGTGAGAATTCGACGGCCTCGACCTCGAACCCGCGCTCGGCCAGCCACAGGGCGTTGCGCCCCTCGCCGGCGGCCAGGTCCAGCGCGCGTCCGGGCGGACGGTCGGCGAACGCCTCCGCGACGAAGGCGTTGGGTCCGGCCGACCACACGAGCTCGCTGGCGCGATAGCGCTCGTCCCAACTGGTGGCGTCCATGGCGTGCTCCTCGGGCGCAGGATCCGATCCGCAAGGTGGCCGTCCGGTGGACAGGCTCTCCGGCGGGCGGTCGCTCAGGCGGTCGGGATGCCGGCGCGGGCCAGATCGTCGAACGCACCCGCGTCATGGAGGTCCGTGAAGCCGGCGGCCCGCATGCGCTCGGCCGCGATGGCGCTGCGGTTGCCGCTGCGGCAGTACAGCACGTAGGTGGTGTCCCGATCCAGCGCATCGACCCGGGTGTCGAAATCCGGCTGCTGGACGTCGGCGAGCAACGCGTCACGGACGTGACCGGCGTCGAACTCCGCGGGTGTCCGCACGTCGATCACGACGACGTCATCGCGCTCCGCGAGCATCGTCGCGGCGTCGTCGGCCGTCAGCACGGTGACATCCCCCGCGGCGGCCGGCTCGGAACCGCCCGCACTGGAACAGGCACCGAGCAGGAACATGCCGACCACCATCGCGCTGATCGAGGGACGGGGGTGGCCTGCGGCGGATCGGCGGAACATCACGACTCCTGGCTGCTGGCGACCGTCGGTGTCGGGCCCGGGTCGCGCTCATATTGTCCAGACAATATACCGGCCCGACGCGCACCCCACCGAACGAGCTACCACACGCGCCGTGCGGCCCGAAACGAACGGACCGCGGCCGCGAGGTAGACCGCGAGCACGAGCACGGCCACCAGCGAGGTGATCGCCGCGGGGTCGGCGTCGGCGAGGCCGCCGAGCGGCTGCAGAACTCCTTGGGGCCGGGCTCGGGATCGGTCGGCCCGCGCTGGACCAGTGTGCCCGGGCCGGGCCGGATCGGGTGCCGCCTCAGGCGTCCGTGGCGATGTCCGGCCGACGGGTGAGCCCCGCGAAGCCGATCGCGTCGGCCGCGGCGTAGGCCCGCGTGCGGGCATCGGCGACATCGGTACCCCGGGCCGTGACGTTCAGGACCCGGCCACCCGCGGTCACCAACCGCCCGTCGCGCAGCGTCGTCCCGGCATGGAAGACCTCGACGCCGGGATGCGACGCGGCGACGTCCACCCCGTCGATGGGCACGCCGGTGTCGTAGGGGCCTGGATACCCGCCGGAGGCCAGCACGACCGTCACCACTGCGTCCGGATGCCACGCCACCTCGATGTCGGCGACCGAGCCGGTGGCCGAGGCCGCGAGCAGGTCACCGAGGTCGGAGGCGAGCCGGGGGAGGATGACCTGGGTCTCCGGGTCACCGAACCGGGCGTTGAACTCCAGCAGCTTCGGTCCGTCGGCGGTCAGGACCAGGCCCGCGTACAGCAGCCCGCGGAACGGCGTACCACGCTCGGCGAGCGTGGCCAGCACCGGACGGAAGACGTCGGCACGCAGCCCGTCGACGTCCCCCAGCCCGAAGCCGTCGACGGGTGCGAACGCCCCCATCCCGCCGGTGTTGTCGCCGGTGTCACCGGCACCGATGCGCTTGTAGTCCCGCGCCGGGGACAGCAGCACCACGTCGGTGCCGTCGCACACCCCGAACACGCTGCGTTCCGGGCCGTCGAGGAACTCCTCGACCACGACGTGGTCGCCCGCGTCGCCGAATCGACGTCGGACGATGGCGTCGTCGACCGCCTCGCGGGCCTCGGCCAGCGAGGCGCAGATGCGTACCCCCTTGCCGGCGGCCAGACCGTCGGCCTTGACCACGTAGGGCGGTGTGAACCGGTCCAGCGCGCTGTGGGCCCCCGCGCGATCGGCGGTGGCGACGTACCCGGCGGTCGGGACACCGGCGTCGTCCATGACCTGTTTCGCGAACGCCTTGGATCCTTCGATCCGGGCCCCCGCGGCGCGCGGCCCGAACGCCGGGATGCCACGGCGATCGAGTTCGTCGACCACCCCGGCGACCAACGGTGCCTCCGGCCCGACGACCACCAGGTCGATGTTCGAGCGCTCGGCCCGGTCGGCCACGGCGTGGACGTCGGTCGGGTCCAGGTCGAAGCCGGGACCGAGTTCGGCCATCCCCGGATTCCCGGGCGCGCTGCACACGGTGTCGACCGACGTCGACGATGCCAGACGCCATGCCAGCGCGTGTTCGCGGCCGCCACCGCCGAGCACCAGTATCCGCCGCCCCATGCCCGTCCTGTCAGTCGCTCGAGACCGCCGCGGAGCCTACTGCGCCTGGGCCGATGCCCCGGAAGCGGTGGGGGCATCGACGGTGGGCGGGCAGTCGGCCTCGGTCTCTTCGGCGGTGACCTCCGCGACGGCGACGTGGAAGCACGAACCGCCGCCGGGGCGATCCTCCACCCAGGCGTCACCGCCGTGCAGGCGCGCGAACGAGCGCACCAACGACAGCCCGATGCCACTGCCACGATCGGTATCGGCGTCTCGGGCGCGGACCAGCGGTTCGAAGATCCGGTTGCGCAGCTCGGCCGGGATGCCGGGCCCCCGATCGGCGACCGAGATCACCACCCGATCGGTCTCGTGGGCCACGCCGACGTCGATCGAGCCGGCATCGCCCGCATACTTGTGGGCGTTGCTGAGCAGGTTCGCGATCGCATGCTCGAGCTTCAACAGATCCCCGTGGATGCGACCGCCCACCTCGTGCCGCGCGACCACGTCCGCCGGGATCCCGGCGCGGACGATGGCCGCATCGATGAGCGCTGCGACCTCGCCCTCGGTGCGTTCGATCGCCACCTTGCCCGTGGTCAGCTGCTCGAGCTGCAGCAGCCCGTCGAGATCCTCGTGCAACCGGCGGGTGTTGGCCACCAACCGGTCGAGCAGCACCGCGCGGTCGCTGGCGGCGAGCTCGTCGTCGCGGGTTGCGATGAGCTCGGCCAGCCCGATGATGGACGCCGCCGGCGTGGCCAGGTCGTGCCCGACCGCGTGCAGGAACGAGGTCTTGGTCGCATCGGCATCGCGCAGTTCGGCGATGAGCCGGTCACGTTCCGCCGACGCCTGCCGGGTCGCATGGACGGCCTGGCCGATCAGCACCGACGCGACGACGTTCGCGCCCCAGAACATCATCAGCGACGCGACCGGGTTCGAGCCTCCGAACGTGACCAGCACCGCCGCATGTGCCACCACCGACGGCACGATCACCGTCAATGTCGGACGGGGCACCGCCACGTACGCGAACACGCCGACGTACACGAACAGGACCGTGGGCGGTCCGTGTCCGGCCTGACCGGAACCGGCCAGGACCAGGCAGATCGCGACCGTGCCCAACAGCACCAACGCGGCGTTGGTCGGCGCACCAAAGACCCGGCCCCTCACCGCGTACAGCAGCCCCCCGAGCACCATCGCGAAGATCCCGACACCGACCACCAGGACGACCGAACCGTCCGCGGTGACCCCGGTCAGCCCCCACGCGGCGGCGAGCAGTCCACCGGTGGCCCAGAGGATGGCCAGCAACGCGGTCGGCCGTTCGGCCGCGACGATGAACGGATCGCTGCCGAGCAGCGATCGGAGTCGACCCATCAGGTGGCCCCACCCCCTCCACCACTGGCAGGCACGATGGCGCTCACCGAGCATCTCTCATGGTAGGTCATCGGCCAGCGACGGCCGGAGTCAAGGACCGCGTGCGACCTCCCGCCGGCGGGCGGCCGCAGCCGGGTCCGGGGATCGGACTGCCTCGATGCCCGTCACGGTGCCCGGTCAGCTGGCCGGGCACCCGGGTCAGACACCCGGCACCAGCGGCACATCGCGACGGACGAGGGTCTGGGAGCGGGCCGGGCCGATCGAGACCCAGGTCACGGGCGCGTCGCTGTGCCCCTCGAGCGCATCGACGTAGTCGCGTGCCTCCTGCGGCAGGTCGGCGTAGTGCTCCACCTGCGAGATGTCGCCGGTCCAGCCGGGTAGTTCCTCGTAGACCGGCTCGGCGTGGTGGAAGATCGACTGGTGCGGCGGGAAGTGGCGGTAGATCTCGCCCTGATAGCGGTAGCCGGTCGCGATCTTGAGTGTCTCGAACTCGCTGAGGACGTCGAGCTTGGTCAGGAACAGGTCCGTGAAGCCGTTGACGCGGTTGGCGTAGCGCGCCAGCACGGCGTCGAACCAGCCGACCCGGCGACGACGGCCGGTGGTCGTGCCGTACTCACCGCCGACGTCCGTCATGCGCTCACCGACCTCGTCGAACAACTCGGTCGGGAACGGCCCGGTCCCCACCCGCGTCACGTAGGCCTTGGTGATGCCGATCACCCGGTCGACGTGGGTCGGGCCGAGCCCGGCGCCGGTCAGCGCACCACCGGCGACCGGATTCGACGAGGTCACGAATGGATACGTGCCGTGGTCGAGGTCCAGCAGGGTGCCCTGCGCGCCCTCCAGGATGATGTGCTTGCCGGCCTCGAGTTCGGTGTGGATCAGATCCGTGGTGTCGCTGAGCAGCGGTCGCAGCCGCTGCGCGTAGCCGAGGTACTCGCGGGCGATCTCCTCGAGGTCCATCGGCAGCCGGTTGTAGATCTTGGCCAGCTGCTCGTTCTTGTGCTCGAGCACCGCCTCGAGCTTCTGGCGAAAGATTTTCTCGTCGAACAGGTCCTGGAAGCGCAGGCCCACCCGTGAGGCCTTGTCGGCGTAGGCCGGCCCGATGCCGCGCTTGGTCGTGCCGAGGTTGGCCTTGCCCAGGCGGCGTTCGATCAGCAGGTCGAGCTCACGGTGGTACGGCATGATCAGGTGCGCGTTGCCCGACACCTTCACCCGCTCGAACGCGTTGATCCCGCGACCCTCGAGCCCGTCGAGCTCCTCGAGCATGACCCGGGGATCGATCACGACCCCGTCGGCGATGACCGGGGTCACGTTGGGATACAGCACACCCGACGGGATCAGGTGCAGCTTGAAGACCTGGTCGCCGACGATGACGGTGTGACCGGCATTGTTGCCGCCCTGGTAGCGGACCACGAGGTCCGTGGTGTCGGCCAACAGATCGGTGGCCTTGCCTTTGCCCTCGTCACCCCACTGGGCACCGACGATGATGGTCGCGGGCATGGAACAATCCTTCGCTCACGCGAGCGACCACCCCGAAGGTGACCGCGGACGGACTCGACTGGCGGAGCGAACATGCTCCGGCGGCCGTTCGGGCCGCCGTGTCCGGAGCCTACCGGCGCGCTCACGACGCCGGGGCGCGCGGCTCGAACTCGTCGTCCGCCGTCGGGGCGTCCGAGGGGGCGGTGATCGCCTCCGGCCCGGTCGCACCGCGGCGCGTGGCCGTGCCGACGACCAGCGCGATGCCGAGCACGACCAGCAGCCCGGGACCGACCCAGGCGAGCTCGGCGACGTCGAGCACGCGGACCTCGGTCAACCCGACGATCGCGACGGCGATGAACACGAGACCGGCGAGCAGGTGGCCGATACGCAGCGGGTGACGTTCCATGGGGGACTCCATTCGTCGGATTCGGAGGCGGATCGGGCCGGGCGGCTGGTGCGGGTGCGGGTGCGGGCGCGGCACCGATCAGGGGACGACCGATGCCGCCGGTGCGCGGGTCGGTCCGGTCTCGAGCACGCGGATGCTGCCGACACCGGCCGACAGGTCGAGCTGCACCGTGCCGGCCCCCTCCTCGGCGGGCCGAGACCACGTCCGGCTCGGCGCGATCCCGCCGCTGCTGGCGCGCCCGACGACATCGATCTGTCCGAGCCCGGCCTCGGCGTCGATGACCAGACCGACGTCCGACGGCACCCGGACGACGAGTTCGCCGGCGCCGATGCGCCCCTCGACCGCGATCCGCTCGCCGTCGAGGTCGAGCTGGCGCAGGTCGACCTCGAGCCGACCGGCATCGACCTCGTAACGGGGCTCGAGTTCGTCCACGGACCCCGGGACGACGAGTTGTTCCACGCGCTCGGCCGGACCGAACGACACCCACGGGCCGAGCTCCAGCGTGTTCACGACACCGCCGAGCAGGACGACCGGGACCAGCAGGATCCCGAGCACGATCAGGGTGCGACTGCGCCCGACCAGCGCGCCCACCAGGGTGCCGATGCCGATGACGAGTAGCCCGGCGGCGGCCAGCTGAACGAAGGACAGCTCGAGCGCACCAGCCAGATCCAACGCCCACAACACGCCGGCGGTGAGCAGCGCGACACCGATCGTGAGCCTCGTCAGCAGTGAACGGGGATGCTGTGGAACGGGTGGTGGCTCCCAGGCGGGAGGTGTCGGTCCGCCATCGGTCGGTGGCATCGGGCCGGCGGGACCGTCGGGACCGTCGGGCGGACGTGGTGCGGCGGTGGGCGTGGACGCGGACTGCATGGTGGGCTCCTGGGGCGAATCACCGGCGGCACCGTGTGCCGCGGTCGGCCGGACGGGATGAGGTGGCGGGGCGGCCGAAGCCGACGGCCGGGCCGAAGCCGACGGGCCGGACCACGCCCGGGTCGGCGGTGTGGCCGCCGCCGGTGGCGGGGTGCGGTCGCGATCACCGGAGCGCCACAGCGCGAGCCCGAAGCCGATGAGGGCCAGCGGCACGAGCACGTTGCCGTCCGGCACGAACGGTCCGACGCCGGGACGTCCCAGCAGCCAGACCGCCCCGACCACCAGCAGTCCGATACCCAGCCAGAACTGCGGGTCGCGCTCACCGTCCGCCGACCATCGTCCGGGCCGCTGCGCCTCGCCATCGGGCGGGCCCGACGCGCCGGTGCGCACGTCGGGCTCACCGACAGGTACGAGGAAGATGGCGACCAGGTAGGCCAACGCGACGAGCCCGTTGGTCACCACGGCGAGTACGACCAGCAGCACGCGCACGATCACGACGTCGATGCCGAGGTGACGCGCGAGACCGGCGGCCAGACCGGCCAGGATGCGACCGTCGCGCGGTCGGCGAAGCCGGGGCCGGGACGTCGAGGTGGCACTCATCACGCGCACTTTCGGATCGGTGGATGCAGGATCGGTGGCTGGACGGTCCGGCTCGACGTGGCCCGACGCTGTGGGTCGACCGCGTGGCTCGACCGTCCGCTGGAGGCATCATCATCGCCCGCGACGGCCGCGACCATCGGGGAGCACCCTGAGCCGACCCTGAGAGGCCGGCCCGAGACGGGGGTCCGTCCGGGTGGGCGCGGGCGACCCGGTGTGCCACCATCGTCGCCGTGACGACCTCGATCGAGCCCCGACCGACCCGACCTCCCCCGCCACCGGTGCCCGGGGCCGGTCCGGCGTGGCCGGGTCGGCTGCGCTTCACCCGGGACAGCGACGACCGGATCATCGCCGGTGTCGCCGGTGGTCTCGCCCGCGAACTCGGCGTCGATGCGGTCCTGGTCCGGATCACCTTCGCGGTCCTGGTCTTCGCCGGCGGGGTGGGACTGCTGCTCTACGGGGCCCTGTGGGTGCTCGCACCGGTCGGGCGGATCCCGACCGCTCCGGCGCGTCCCGCCACCGCCCAGCAGGCCGTGGCCCTGGCCCTGATCGCCGCCGGCGTCCTCGGGCTGCTCCGCGCCTTCGGGCTGTGGTTCGGTGACGCCCTGGTGCTGCCGATCGTGGTCGCCGCCGCCGGATCCGCGGTGCTGTGGACCCGGGCCGACGGGGCCCGTCGCCACCGGCTGGCACGGCTCGGCGGCCGCCTCACGCCGGAGGTCCTGCAGTCCGCCGCGACCGCCCCGGTCTCGCCGGTCCGGATCGTGGTGGGCACGCTGCTGGTGGCGGGCGCGGTCGCCGGCTTCCTCGCCGCGAACGACGCACTCGTCGCTGCGGGCGACCTCGCCCTGGCGGTGATCGCCGCACTCGGCGGGCTCGGCCTGCTGTTCGGTCCCTGGCTGTGGCGGGTCCGCACGGAGTTGAACGCCGAACGTCGCCGGCGGATCCGGCAGGAGGAGCACGCGGAGATCGCGGCCCATCTGCACGACTCCGTCCTGCAGACGCTGGCATTGATCCAACGCTCCGCCGACCAGCCCACGCGCATGGTGGCCCTGGCCCGGCGCCAGGAACGTGAACTGCGGACGTGGCTGTACGGCGACGGGTCGCCGAGTGGCGGCCCACGATCAATGGCCGAGGGGTTCGCCGCCATCGTGGAGGAGCTCGAGGCGACCCACGACGTCGCGATCGAGCTCGTCACCGTGGGCGACGCCCCGATCGACGACCACGGTCGCGCGTTGCTCGCCGCCACCCGCGAGGCCGCGCTCAACGCGGCCAAGCACGCGCAGGTGGCCACGGTCGACCTCTACCTCGAGGTCGACGACGCCGGCTTCCACGCCTTCGTCCGGGATCGCGGCATCGGGTTGGACCCGGCTGCGGTCCCGGCCGACCGTCACGGCATCAGCCGGTCGATCCACGCGCGGCTGGCACGCCACGACGGGTCGGCCACGATCACCGCCGCACCCGGCAATGGCACCGAGGTGGAGCTCGCCGTACCCCGGCAGCGGCCCCGTGCCACCGGGCCGGGACCTGCGTCCGGCCCAGCGCCTGCCACCGGCCCCACACCTGCCACCGGCCCCACGCCGGCCGGCACCCCGTCCGCCGACCAGGAGTCACCATGACCCGCGCCGTGAAGGTCTTTCTCGTCGACGACCACGCCCTGTTCCGGGCCGGGGTCCGCGCCGAGCTCGGGCCGCTGGTGACGATCGTCGGGGACGCCGGCAGCGTCGATGATGCGATCCAGGGCATCCGCGCCACGCGGCCCGACGTGGTGCTGCTCGACGTGCACATGCCGGGTGGCGGCGGGCGCGCCGTGCTGGAGGCGATCCGGCCCACCCACCCGGATGTGACCTTCCTCGCCCTGTCGGTCTCGGACGCCGCCGAGGACGTCATCGCGGTCATCCGGGCCGGGGCCCGCGGGTATGTCACCAAGACCATCTCCGCCGAGGAACTCGCGGACGCGATCGGACGGGTGCACCAGGGCGATGCGGTCTTCGGCCCTCGGCTGGCCGGGTTCGTGCTCGACGCCTTCGCCGGTGACCTGCCGGCGGGCGTCTCCGACGACGACGCGGAACTCGACCAGCTCACCACCCGGGAGAAGGAGGTCCTGCGCCACATCGCGCGTGGCTACACCTACCGCGAGGTGGCCGGCCGGCTGCACATCTCGGTCAAGACCGTCGAGACCCACGTGTCCGCCGTGCTGCGCAAGCTGCAGCTGTCGAATCGCCATGAGCTCACGGCCTGGGCGGCGGGCCGGGACCTGCTGTGACCATCGCGCCGGCGTCGCGTCGGCATCACGTCGCCTCGGCCGTCGCGGCACGCAGCGTCGGGGCGAGTCGTCGCCAGCGCGCCTGGCGGGCCCGGTAGAACACCCAGGCGAAGGCGGTGACCGGCAGCGTGGCCCAGCCCGCATCGATGGTCACCCGGTCGAGGTAGCGCGTGCGCTGGTCGTCAAGGGGCTCGAGCACGATGTCGTGGACCCAGGAGCGGACGAGGCCACCGTGCTCGTCGCTGGTGAGCGTGAACTGCGCCGCGTCGATGCGCTCGAAGCGGATGGTGTGGCGGCCGAGCGGCAGCACCCCGAACAGCCACAGCCGCCCGGTGATGGTCTCGCCCTCCCGCCACACCTCGCTCCGACGGGCTGCGGGCGGGTAGTGCAGGAGCCCGCGGGTCACCGCACGGAACGCGGCGGGGGTGCGGACCGCGTCCCATACCGCCGCCGCGGGGGCGTCGAGGTCGATGGTCCGGGTGAGGGTCAGTGCGTTGTCCATGGTGGCGTCCGATCCGGTGGGGGCAGGTGGCTGTGGAGTATCCTGAGCGATGCTCACGTTCACTACTCGCGTACGAGGACGTCCCATGGCTGCGCCGGGCTCGCGCCAGAAGGCACGCGAACGCCGTCGGGTGCCACGTCAGGAGCGCGCCCGCGCCACGCACGCCTTCATCCTCGAAGCCGCTGCTCAGGTCTTCGCCGAACGGGGCTACGCCGCGACCACCAACGAGATCGCCGCACGGGCCGGTGTCTCGATCGGCTCGCTCTACCAGTACTTCGCGGACAAGGACGCGCTGCTCGTCGCGCTCGCGGAGCATCATCTCGCCGAGGCGCAGACGCAGTTGCAGTCCGTGCTCGCGGACGCGCCGTCCGACCGCGACGCGCTGGTCCGCCGGGTCATCGAGGTGGTGGTGGACCTGAACCGTCCGAGCGCGTTGCACAACGTGCTCTACCAGGCCGCGCCGCGCACCCCGGAGCTCATCGCGGTCCTCGACCGGCTCCGCGACGATCTCGCCGGGGCGGTGTCCGTCCTGCTCGCCATGGACGGGGTCGAGACGTCGGTGGCCGGGCGGCGCGGGCACGCGCTCGTCGTGGCCGTCGACGCCGCGGTCCACGAACACGTCCTCGCCGCCGACAGCCCCGATGACGAACGCGCCCGCATCGAGGACGTGGTCATCCTCACCACGGCGACGCTGGCGGCGTACGGCAGTTGACGCACGAGCCATCAGCGGCCCTGTGGCACCCTCCACCGGGTCGGAGGGACTGCACGTGGCGACGGAAACCCTGGTCGTGGACGATCGACTCGAACTGCGGCCCGTGACGGAGGCGACCGCACCGTTCCTGGTCGAGGCCGTGCGCGAGTCCAGGGACACGTTGTCGCCCTGGATGGCGTGGGCCGGCCCGACGTACGGCCCGGCGGACGCGCAGGTGTTCATCGAGCTCGTTGCCGCCGGTGATGAGCGTGCCTATGCGATCCGCAGCCGGGACGACACTGGCTTCCACGGCATCTGTTCGTTGAACCGCATCGACCGGGTCAACCGGACCGCGAACCTCGGCTACTGGCTGCGATCGACGTCCACGGGTCGTGGGTTGGTGACGCGTGCTGCCCGTCGCCTGCTCGTGCACGCGCTCGAGGAGCTCGACATCGAACGCGTCGAGATCACGACGTCCCCGGCGAACGCCGCGAGCGTCGGTGTCGCGCGACGCCTCGGGTTGGCGGAGGAAGGCCTCCGCAGCCGCGCGATCCGCGTGGGCGACGACCAGCACGACGCCCGGGTGTTCGTCGCATTCCCGGCCGATCTCGAGCGTCTCCGGCAGACCCCACCCCGCGATCAGTAGACGCCCCACTGGTACCGGGCGTCGCACACCGGTTGGAGGCGTCTCGCGGCATGCGCCGACGTGTGCGATCCGACCTCGTTCGGTCGCGGCTCAGTTGTTGATGCAGGCGTTGATGC
>LFIK01002708.1_pt1 | contig 14341 bp, 16 predicted proteins | sample 643401 | NCBI WGS metagenome assembly LFIK01 (sample SAMN03777447, study PRJNA286221) | soda lake metagenome | biome: soda lake; feature: Kulunda steppe; material: water; isolation source: sample T5-Br brine of Lake Tanatar-5 | place: Russia: Kulunda steppe | collected 2010-07 | reverse complement strand
GGCTTTCTTTGCGTGCGTGATCACGCACATGAGGACATATTTACAAATGAAGGCAACTGATGCACCATGGCCACATGCAAAGGGGGAAAAAAGAAGTTTTTAAGTGTGCGCCAACCACGCTCTATAAACTTTTCATCATCCTGTCCTGACACTGTCCCCTAATAGCTCAGGGTCGATCGACTTTCATGCAAGACCTTGCAAGCCATAAACCGAATGCTTAAACGAGGGCATCTGCAGCATTGCAGGCTCCTAATGAATAGTGCAGTCTGTGTCCTGTTGCTGCCTAATTGCGGCATGAGGACCTGTCACAAAGAGCTCTTTGGATCCTATTGCTGGTCTTGGGAAGCTAGGAAACATAACTGGTGGTTTCCAACAATAATGCTGGAAGATAACAGTGGTCATGAAGGGAGCAGTGCAGGTGGAGTGAAAAAAATTTAGTGAGAAATTTTGTGTGTGACCGCTAAAAAGTTTTTCACTTCAAAAGCTCAGGAGTGAAAAAAATTGTGTGTGACCACAAAACACTTCTGAGTGAAAAAAAAAGTGAAAAAAATCACTGGAAAAAAATAGTGAAAAATTTTGTGTGTGACCGCGGCCTTGATCCCATAAACCCACTCCCACTCTGCGTGGCTGAGTGCAGCTGCATGGATCTGGCCGTTCCAGAGCTTGGGCTCCACTTGTATCTGGGTGAGCCCTCTAATGGTTCTGAATCAGCTGAAGAAAAGTGGCCAGCTCAAGGACCCCTCAAGGGCTGTAACTGGGTAGGCAGCTCTTGCCGGCATTCATTGCCTTTTAGCAGCTTCCCCAAACAGGATCTCCAATTTTGATGCGCTTTGGAAGAAGCTAGACAGCTCTGCTCTTCACTTCTCTGAGACCTCTGAGATTGCGCTCATGATCTGGTTCACACATCCCTCTTCCCAAATTATGCACATGCAGCGATACCAAGAGTGTACTTCACGCTCGCAAGGGCTCGGAGCCTGCATCGGCGCAGTTCTTGGACCAGGCCTTGCACTTCATGGACAGCAGCCTTGCAGCCGGTACCTTGTCCCAAAGGAGCCCAGGCCCAGACCGTGAAGGCCCAGTGCTTTCTTTCCTGGGTGCACTCCTGGGTGTGGAGCTCGAGGCAGATGCACTCAAAAGAGTACGAAAAGGAAGGTGAGGTGGCCTGTGTCAGTGCAAGCTTGTTGTGGCTGCCTCTAGCTTTTGGCCTCGACCAGCGGCTGAAACATAGAGGAAGGTGCAGGAGTTAGGTGACTGCATGAATTTGAGGAGGACCTTGCCAAGTAGGTGATTGTGTTGTGAATGTGCCCATACCTCATCACTGTGCTGTCAGCATATGTGCTGCGTCCGGAAGCTAACCTCAGTGGATGACATGCTTGCTGATTTGCCATGAGATACTGAAATGTATTTTAGTGGCGTGCGTGTGCAACTGTTCAAGCACACCTGTGCGCAAGGGCACTTGTTCTGCCCGCAGACTGGCCAAAATGGCTGGGTCATGCATCCACAATCGCTTGTCATGTGTTCAGAGCAGCTGAGAGCGAATGTTCCTGCTTGTTATTCTTTACCACTCTGCTTCAGCAACTTCATTCAACTTTTATGCAGCTTCTTGAGCACAAAAACATGTTTGGCCTGGCTGCCCATCTGAGGATAAAGGCTGGTAGGAAGTCTCACTCAGGGCATGTGTGTGCGCTTACCCTGATTTTGCAACCTCACAAACCCTGCAACATGTGTGTGCTCTCCAACTGTGTAGGTGCTGGAGGGGCAGCGTGTCCGCCAAGCTGGCTTTGGATGTGCCTTTCACTAGCTCCAGTGCGTGTGTGTGTATGTGCTGGGGGGGGGGGTTGCATGGCTGTGGCTTATATGAGGGGCGTTGGATTGATGAGGGACCTATAGGGTCAGAGCTGCCAGGTCGGGTCGCTGCTCATTGGTTAATACAACAATCCGCGCACCAAGTGCCAGAAGCTTTGAGGTCAGCAGGCGTGCTCTGGTGGTCAGGTTGCCCTGCCTTCCAATTCTTGTGGCCTCCCATGTGCCTTAAGGCATTTGGCGGCCGGCTTTATTGCTATATTGAGACACCCCAAGAACATGCTAAATCACGAGGTAGGGAGATAGTGAAGCACAGGTGCTTAAGCCCACAGCGTAGCACTTCAGCATGTCCTAGGGATTCGCACATGGGTGCAAAGCCCTGCCTAGCTCAATCCTAAATTGCCTTGCTCCTTTCTCTCCCCCCCAATTCAAATTTTCTCTTTGGTGCTGGGCACCAGTTGCATGCACCTGTAGAGCAAATTTTTAACACAGATGCACCACTGTTTGCTTCGTGTGTCAGGCGTGCGATGGAACTTCACGAAGGCCGCCCCTTATCCTGAGCTTGAGCCCTCTATGGTAGCAGAAAGCCCTTTCAGCGCCCATAATGAGCGCTGCATCTTTGATGGCATCACAGCTAACGGATTATTTGGGACCGGGCCTGACCATCCAAAACAATTTGACATTATGCGCACAACACAGTCCTTGAACATCGGTGTGAACAACCGGCAGCGTCGGCCAAACTCTCTTCTAATGCAAGTGACGGCCTTGCACAAGGGATTGGGGTGCTGAATAAGGCTCTGTGGGACAGTTGTGTGGCTTGTTGGGTGCATTGTGTTGCCATGCTGCCTGTGTCAATAGTTTCATCCTGGTGCATCACAGCACTGAACGCACGCTGGATGGCTCGTGCAAGCAAGCTCCTGACTGACTGCAAGCACTGTGGAGTACACACACAGCCACAGAGCTAATACAACAAAGTCTGTGCTCCCACATCACTGCTGAGTGTGGCTGTGGCTGACTTTTTCTTGAGCCTTGTAGGAGCCTAGCTTTGTGCAATGAACCTGCCGTTATTGCACTCGGTTATGGCTTAGCATGCTCTGTTTCCATGTATCTGCCAGGTAAAAGTAAGCAAGTGCTCTATCCTGTGGCCCTGCAAATTGCACTTCCCTAGTCCTAGCAGGCCTCAAGAGGCGGCGGCGGCGGCGGCGGCTGATGCTGATACTGCCGATGCTGATGCTGCTGATGCATGCAGTGTTTGTGTGCGTGTACAGTCCAGTGCACCAAGAGACAGAGGCACCATGGGCTCTGGCCTGCCCTTTGCCCCCAAACAACTTGCAGTAGGCTGGGGCCCAAGCAAGGAGGTGTCTGCTGTCCAGGATGGGTTCCAAGGTCCATGTCAAGCTGCTGAGCATGGCGCTACAGGGCGTCCACAGCATAGCACTCCAGGGGGCAGAGCAAATAAGGGTCTTGGTGCTTCATGTTGCCTGCAGGTCAGAGAGAGCAATGATGCGGTTTGAGTCTGAACTTGGAATTGAAGAGGGTAATGCGCGCACGAGGGCCTTGTTGAGATCTTTGTCTCAGGTGATACGGGCCATGACCAGTTGCAATTTGATGCCCTCATCGTGATTGGGTTGTCAGGGGTACTTGACGCGCAGGTCAAACATCCATGGCATGCTTGTGCTTGGCAGTGAATGCTTTGTGTTTTGCGGCGGCTTTAGACGGGTGATTGTGATGTTACGGTGTGTTTGCAACGGGTACGCATCATCACCCAAAGGGGGGCTGTTGCTGTGCCTCTTACCTGCAGGCCTTCAAGTCGGGACAAGATGAACTATCCCTTTCCCAGTCTCCTCAGTCCAAGTCCAATATGCCGCCTGACACAGGCCATTCGTCCATACAGCTGACTAACGCATCGTCCCTTTTCAGCAACTCCCCTCTCTCCATGAACAGCACGTTGTCGCCTCAGGGACGTAGCACTGAATCAGGCAGCAGGGCCAGGAATTCAGGTGTGGCTGACGTTCATCTGCAGCAACCCCTGCCATCCAAGAATGCAGGTGCACACCCTTTGTGGCATGATCACACGTAGCGCAGTTTATTTGCAAGCCCAAGAAGACTGTGCCTCACCGGCATTCACTGTATGTGAGTGTGTGCCTGTGTGCTTTGCGGCCCTCAATGTGCACACAGCATGCATACTGGATTCAGGAAGCTGGGGGTCGACACAAAGACATCTCTGCAAGCTGCGCGCCATGCCCAAGCCTTGCCTTGTTAACAAGAAAAGGCTCTAGGCTGCATGTTGATGAAGATTTCAGGTGCATGTGGGCAGTCCTTGTTATCTGTGCAGTACTTCCGTTGCTGTGCCCCGACTTAATGTGTTTTCTTTGCACAGCCCCAAGACCATGTCCATGGAGCCCTCTTGGGGCATTGGTGCCAAATGCTGACCATGCCAATGGAGTGTCTGATTCTTCAGCATCACAAGATGGCGGCAACCTTGTGCAAAGCCTCAGCATTTCTCCGAGATCTACACAGGTCCGCACCCTCCTGCTCGGATGCCTTGTATACAATTTTTAGATGTCTCCAAGCACCAAACTCGCGAAAATGGTATCAATACATGATCTGCAACTGCACATCAGCAAATGTGCATGAGCCTCTTTGGATAGCTGTTGGTGTTCCATGCTCCCGCCTCTTTCATCATGGGGGTCTCGTGCTCTTAGCCACTCCAACGTCCAGAAGTACAGCTTGCGTGCCGTGGTTAGAAATTTTGCCGTGGGCATGTATGAAAGTCAAGTTTTACTTTAACAATTCTCCAGACTCTGCAGTGGGCGGATACTGTTCTACCACATAAGGGATACGTGCACCCTCTGAAGCCCATTAGGGAAGTACACCCCTCAGGAGACCTTTCTGGCGCAGGCCCATGAACTCATAAAAGAGTGAATGTGGGACATCGAGTCTTTTCTTCTCTCTGACGCACAGGCAGCCACTCTCATCAACACAGCTTTTTCCACAGTTATCTCATCCCATTGACCAGGACTTGTTCACATGACATTGGTGCATCCTTTGGGCATTAAGACTTGTGCGATCAATCGTGTACACAACTGTGCTCACCAAGCAGGTGAACATTTCCCACGTCTCACTTGCTAGTAGCTTCAAGCATGTATCAACTGTACTGGTCTTTTTGTTGACCTGGTCAGTTGCTGTAAAGAGAAGCAAAACAATACATGCATTCGAGCTGGTTATTCAAACACAAAGATATGTACTACAGTCCACACACCTTCAGAGACATGTTGCACAACCATGTCTTCGTATTAGTATGCATACATTGCACATACATTAATGTCAAGGATGTGTAGAATTTAGATTATTAAGGTGTGAATCATATGTAAATCATGCTGGCACTCAGATGAACATGTCTTGTTCTTGAGCGCAGATTGCATGTGACAGCTCTGGAGGCCTTGGAATATGCATCCCTGAAAAAGGAAGTGGCATGACCCAATGTGTCTCAGGTATGTTTACAAGGTGCCTGTATGTCAAAACAGCGCATGTATTCATCTTGGCATGTATGAACCTTGAATTGGCCATAGCTTTTGCACTGAAAACACATGTATTCATACCCAACAAGTGGGACCCAAGAATGCTCGCGTCTTGTCGTTTTCAAGGTTGATTGCAGCAGCTGTGTGTTTTCATGCAACTATTCTACAAGACGAGAGATGGCCAGTGCTAGCACTTACTCTTGGCCTGAACTATTGATTGCTAGTATTCAGGACTGGCAGCAGGCTGGAGTGGGGTGTGCTTTATGACTCTGACAGTCCCCATTTCTTTGATTGAGAAGATTTTGATGATGTGATTTTTGATGAGAGGACTGGTGCTTTCCGTACATGGCTGGCAGCGCTGAGTCTTTTGAGACCTACGTGGCTCACAGGGCTGACAGTCTTTAAGACAGCTGAGGATTGCTCTGACAAGCCCATCAACTCCATGGGCCCTGCAAGAGAGGCTGTGGCAAGGGCTGCTCAACCAGACTTAGTTCTTGAAGAAAGGAGCTTTGATGTTGCGTTGTCCCTGCTTAAGCCAGAGGAAAGTGACAAGTGAGTCAAAATCAAGATGAAAATAAACGATTGTGAAGAGTAAAGATGTCAGCAACATAAGCTGCAGCAAGCGTCTACTTTGGCCAACAATTGCGTTCTGCAAAGAAGCTTGTACACACATGTGCTGTCCTGACCCAGCATCTCACAACTCTCTGTGCCTGCAGTGCCGGGATCTTATGGACCATAACTCATAGTTTGAGGGCCTCAAATTTCTTATTATTACAGGATTTCTTTTGCTTGCAGGAGTCCCTTGCTTGCTGTCATATCTGACAGCACCCAACACCTGTGAGTCAAGGCAATTTTGTTGTTGTGCCTTACTTTGCGGTTTTCCTTCACATTCTTGCTACCAGTTTTGCATCGTGCGCTCCCTTGAGAAAAAGGCACTGATTGCTCTATCATGGCACTGCGGTAAGTGCTTACTAGGGAATTGTCCGCAGCAAGGAGAGGTTTGTGCAATACTGAAATCGGCATGCCGAACTCTTCTATGCAGGCGGGTGCGGGCAACTCTGTCTGCGCTGGCAGAGTCTCAGCTTGCTCTCATTGCAAGCATGATGCCTCAGCATGCCATCCAGGTGAGAACCAGGGCCAGGTTGACTGGCCCCTGAAATCTTCACCGCAAGCACTCCCTTTCAAGCATGGTCTGCAAATATAATCAGGGTTGTGCATCCACGCCATCTTTGAGAATTCTGACCGTCTGAACAGTACGGTGACGGTATGGTACGTGTAAATTGGTAAAAACACGGCCAGGAGAGAGAGACGGTGACAAATCGACCAGTTTGGTGGCACCTGTGCCAGCTTGGCCCTGCCAGCATGCTTGCAAGGGCTTGCAGTTTCACTTTCAGGGGCGCCCGCCCATCGAATTACTTCAAATGTTATACAAAATGTTATACAAAGAGTGTGTTGATGCTAAATTATCGAAAACGAGCACGGCATGCCTTTGCAGGCCCTAGCCTGCCCCCCCCCCAAGTAGCCTGACAGGCCCTCCCCAAGCCAGAGGGCTCTCCCCACATCAGGCCTCAGCTTAGGCCTGCCCAGAAGAAAGAGTATGGTCAGCAAGAATGGCTGGGTGTAGGAGCAGTACATTAAGAGGCTTAAGAGCACAACCAAGACTGGCAGCAGCAGCAAGGTGGACAGTGAGGATGAGGAAGGGGATTCGCTGCATGGCTGGACACTGTCCAGTCCGCTGAGGAGGAGGAGAAGGAGCAGGCACAGCAGCAGCAGCAGCAGCAGCAGCAGCAGCAGGGTGCTGGCAGCCCAGTGGCTGAGAGCAGCAGCAGCAGCAGTAGAGGGGTAGAGCAGCAGCAGCAGCAGAGATGGGCAGTGACCTAAGATGGGTGGAGGGGGGTGCTCGCGGGGGTGTAACGATACACATCCCTATCGATTGGCATCCCTTGGGCAAGGATGCACGAAGACCGACTCCCCGCTATGGCCAGGACGTCCAAATCTAGACAGGGAGGAATGTAACGATACATATCCCTATCGATTGGCAAGCGCGGCATCCAAGACAAAGCTCTGCCTTTTTACAGGGGGTGGGAGGAATGGGTACTTCCTTTGAATAAAAATACCTTGTATTTAGGGTTGCTGAATACCGAATAATTATTTATAACCATAAAGTATGTATATATATCCTACGTATAGCATATACCGTAAAGTATGTAAATATCCTACGTATAGCATATACCGTAGCTATACGGGAGGGGGCAACTTATATAACCCGTACACCCAAACCGTATATACCGTTTCCTGGTTACGTGTACGGTCATAAACTGTGTACATATATGGGCATATATATGACGTCGAAATGAGTGGTTCCCGTGCCATTCCCGATTGATTCGTGATTGATTGATATTGCAGACTTTGGCGACCTAATCAAAACATGAAAGCATGGGACAGAGGGGTAGGGGAGCAGAGTGGAGTCAGGGACTGCAGCAACAGCAGGTGCAGCAGCAGCAGGCTTAACAGCATCTGCACATTAGCAGCAAACGGAAGAGACAGATAAGCAGGCAGCAGAGCAGGTAGCTCATGCAATCAAGCGCCAGTTGGGGATGCAGCGCGCATTGGTAGCAAGCAGCGTGCCCACTGATTGAAGACCTTGTTGCCTGTGCTTGCGCCGGTGGTTGGCAGGTTGAAGTGCAAGGTGAAGTGCAATTAATGTGGTGATGGCCCTGGGAGCTGGGTGCTCTCTTTAAGCGCTCTTGCAGATTGCAAGGGAAAGCTGATGATTGGTGCGAAGGAAGCCTTTGTCAGGCTGAAAAGGGGGAAGGGAGTGAAGGATGCAGCCTCGGCAGGGTTTGGGCGGCTGCGCATGGAGGCTTTGCCCCGCAGCCTTGCTGATGTGTGTTTGAACCTCTGAATGAGTAGCGGTCGGCGTATAGCCCTTATTGGAAAGATATAGAGCCCTACATAGCAATATATAGCGATATAGCGCTATATTCCAGGCGCTGTATGTGCCAGAACGCCCACATGCAACTGAAATTTTGTCATCAAATTTTGAGGGATGATAAGAAACCCTTTGAAACTCTCTTTTGCAAAATATAACAATGAATGTATAATAAGCAAAAAATAATTCAGTTGTGCTCTGCTTGGCCAATAGGCCAAGATATAACGCTATATTTGACCATGCCTATCTGACTCAGCCGTCTCTAAGTATGCACTCACAGTGCATTTTACTTCGCTCTTGCTGGCTTATGTCACGTTCATTTCTTTTAAGGGATATGCTATAGTGTCCCCAAAATGTATGATGACTAAAAATGTCAGTATGGGGGCCTTGCCATGTCAGATCTGATCTACTTAGGCAACATGTTACATGTCGAAAAGAAACACCGAGTCAGCTTAACTATTCCTAGCTGTACCAAGCTGCAGGCATGTTAGCCTTGACATAAACCATCTTCTCGGCTGTCTCAATGCTGAGGCTGTTTTGGAGTGGTGTGTAGATGTGCCCCTAAGCTGACCAGTTCCGCTCCGCTGCAGCTGACGTTGCATGTGCTGATAGAAGCTTGTTTGCTGCCACAGAGAGCAATGGGAACTGCTTTGCTGCCTTGCATAACCAGAAACTGCGCACAAAAAAGTGGCTTCACATGCTCAATGATCTGCAACTGCGCTGATCATGAGTCAGCTGCGGAGGCGCGCTTCTTGAGGTGAATACTCACTTCAGGCAAGGGCAGTCCACATCCACGAAGGGGCGCTCTGCCTTGATGATGTGCATTGCAAAAGATCTGTGGAATTGCTCGAGCCAGGCTGCTGTCACTGCAAATTCTGGGATGCTCTGCTCATGCTTCTTCATCTGGGGCTGTTCAATGCAATCCACTTCCTCTTCCTCCTCCTCCTCCTCCTGCTGCAGCTGCTCACTGGGGTCTGCATTGCTTGATCGCCTCATTTTTGCTGCTGCTTAGGCTGCCGAGGGGCACGTGTGACGCACAAGGGTCATCAACGGGTTTGCTGGGCTGAGGTTCATCTTGAACTCTTTGCAAATCCCCCTCATTCTTCCTTAATGACTGCAGTGAACCTGCTCTCCCATTTCTTTTCACTAGACGTCAGCTTCTTGAGCAGTTCAGCTTGCAGCGCCCTTGGACATATAGTTGCTTGCCATCATCCCCCAACTTCATCCATGACTTGAGCTCATGGTATTTATCCTCCATAATTATATTGATATTGCATGCCGACAACTACGGGAAGAGCCCACGGGCCCAATTCAGTTGGCAGCTACTTAAATTGGCCAAATTCACACATTTCATATTTTTAAAAATCTGCAGTGCTATGGGTCAACGCCAACCCCTATAAATGAGCACATCACGCTTGAGGGCGGGCGTGTGATAGTCTGTGACGCTGACTCTCGCCATGCCTTTTGGCTGATCCACATGCACATGATAGGTTACTAAGCCGCATCCGCCAAACGACGGCAGCTGAGCTGACGCCTAAAAGGCCTGCAACCGGAACTGAATCAGCTGATCATGATCCACATGAATTATCACGGCCTGCAAACGGAACCGAACCAGCTGATCATGATCCACATGCACAATCACGGCCTGCAACCGGAACCAAATCAGCTGATCGTGATCCACATGCACAATCACGGCAAGGCACCCCTGCTTCTTCACCCTCATGGCAGCAGCAGCTGGGTGGCTGCTTAGCGCCCATGTCACCAGCTGCTCCTTTGAACGCGACTGGGCGCTCTTTGGCAACATTTCCAGCAAGACCAAGAATTGTTTGGCTTGGATCGGGCCAAGAAGCTGTCTTATCGTCGGCAATAGCGACAGCGGGGGCACAGGGGCAGATGAGGAGGTTGCTCTGTCCCTAGCATACATAGTGATTGAGGATGAGCAATAGGCCAAGGGTTAAGATAGAGAGGATATCAGTGATGTGCAGGGAGTAAAATGAGACTTTGACCTAATAACAATTGTCTGCACAGGGCTGCTTAGCACTTCCTAGTATCCAACCGTGAGTTGATGCCGCACTTTGTTCATTTCAGACTTTCACAGGCCACTACTTTCTGTTGACTTGCCTCATTTCCCAAAAAAAAAGCAATTGGTTGTGCGCTCCCTGCTCTTCAAAAGCTACACAATGATCCCCCTGGGTCTGAATGGGGAAGTTGGGATTTGTGGTCTATACAAATCCTATGGTATACGGGGTATATATGGGGTACATATACGGTGTATAAGTTATCAAAATTTCCATAAACGGTTTCCAGCAACCCTACTTACATTGTGTCTTCAGCTTTGTTTTGAAGTAGTTTTCAAATATGTTCCCAAGCCAGCATTAACCAGGCGGAACTGTACACAGAACCGTACTTCACTGTTTAGACGGTCCAAGTTCCAAAATTTGAGAAGTGCGGTAAAAATTGAAGGGCGGTACCATCTCGTAATTCTTATTGTACAGCAAACTGCCTACTGTACTTGCAAAAGCCTGAATATAATAGACATGGCTCTTTGGCACACACACACACACACACACACCTGCAATGGACTGTGTTCTCTTCACGCTGCCCATTTCCTGCTTGTGCCTTTGAGCTGCCAATAGTGCACCCCTCCTAGCTGCTCCCCTATATGCTTAACAAGTCCCCAGCTCCCCTCTTGTGCTTGTTGCCTATAAGATTAATCACTGCTATCTGGTCTCTACTAACCTCTGCGCAGTTCCTGGCACTTCAAAGCACAGAGGCTGTGCCTGACCATGTGGGCCAGCTGGCACGAGCGCACCAAGGAGTAACTCTGATGTTCATGGACATCTGTGGCTTCACTAACATGTGCAAGGCAAGTGGCTTCATGTTTCTAACGCCTGAGGATATGGAGACGCGCTGCAACTCACAGCTCCTGGCTCACAAGACAGCAAGCCTGCTCTTGTACAGAATGAGACAGTGGGAGTCAGCTAAACAGCAGCATGATTTTATGCACTTACAAAGCAATTGTAATAATGGTCTGCGATGTGACTCCTAAAGAGTGCTGAATACTGCCTTGTACCATTGCCTGACACCTGGTCATGTCTAGTGGTTGGCAAATGCGTACCCTTCAAACAATAAATCCGTGTGCGAGGACCACTGGCTCCATTCATTCATGCAGAGTGTTTTGGCGTCAGAGGTGCTGGTCTTCTTGAACACACTGTTTTCTATCCTGGACAGACTCACAGACGTGTATGGCGTACATAAGGTGATTTTTTACACAAGGTTTTTTATTTTAGTAGGAAGTTAAGGATTAATACTTAATACATGCTTCTGGGAGCTGCTGCATTTAGGATGCAAGCAAAAGCCTGTGGTATTTGTCTCAACTGAAACCTGCTCAAATACCTGGGCTTGTCAGTTGCATTTGTACTATAAAAGCAGTAATTTTTCACTTCAAACCCCAAAAGTGCACTTTTCATTTTTTCACTTTGGGCATTTTAGGCATTTCATGGGGGTGGTCTCAGGAGGTCCCCAGAGAGGGTCTCAATTGTGCAAGACCCCTAGAGCCCCCTTGTTTGGGGTTTTGTATGTCGGAAAGAACATTTTAATTGGGAAGATGTCTGAGGAGACGAGGCTTCCCTATGTGGGTTACACTGTTGCGTATGTATAATCGATGAGAATCGATGTTGTGGCATCAGCCAACCATCCCTTTTCCCACGTAACATACACACGTGAGTTTTGCAGCTGCAGCACTAGCTGAAGATGATTCTCTGAGTTGACAGAGCACTGAGATGACGTCTCATGTATGTGTTAGCCAGGCTTACACTTGCGGGGTGCCGAATGTGGTGAAGAATGTCAGCCAAACATAAAATGAGATGTAAAGTCATCGCTGACATTTCCTGGGCGTTGAGACTGTCAATTTGAGGAGCACTTGTGCACAAAAAAGGCTTTCTTTGCATGCGTGAGGATATACTCTCATACGAAGGCAAGGGCTGATGCACCATGGCCACATGCACAAGGGAAAAAAAAGAAGTTATTTAATGTGCACCAACCGCAGTAACCACGCTCTGCAAACTTTCCAGCATTCCGTCCTGGCACTCTTCGTATGATGGCTCAGGGTCAATTGACTGTCATGCAAGAACTTGCAGGCCAAGAGTTGAGTGCTTAAGCGAGGGCGTCTGCAGCATTGCAGGGTCCTTATGAACATTGCAGTCTGTGTCGTGTTGCTGCCTGATTGCGGCATGAGGACCTGTCGCAAAGAGCTTTCTGGATCCTTATGCTGGTATCGGGGAGCTCGGAGACACTAGAGTATGGTTTCCATTAGTAATGCTGGGAGAGAGGGGTGGTCATGGGGGGGGAAGTGCAGGTGGAGTGAAAACAATTAAGTGGAAATTTTCCAGTGTGAACGCGAAAAGTTTTTCACTCTGTAAGTGAAAACCCGCTTCATAAGTAAAGATTTTTGCTCCGGAAATAATGAAAATGTTGTGTGTGACCGCAAAATTTCTCACTTCCAAGTGAAAAAAGGTGGAAAAATCGCTGTCTCGCACGACCTGATGCTATAAAAAGTATTTATAACGCTATAAAAGTGAGGTTTCAAAGGAATTATGGCGAGTGCATTGCAAGAATTGGAAAGGAAGCACATGCTCGAGAGGCAGCCATGCATAGATGATCAGCCTGTTGCAGCCTCTATGCAACATAAGGCTCAAAGGGCCTCAACATGTAACAGCATTTTTCATCGTGGACTCGTGTATGCATCCCTAAGACCTGTGAGAGGGAACTGAGTCCCGGGGGGTCTGTTCATTACTGCTTAATCTGATGTTTATTACTTGGTGAATGGAAAAGATGCATTTCTAACTTCTGCGCCTTTTCATCCAATTATTTTTTTTTATAGCAAGGCATTAAAAAGGGGAAAGGACACAACATGATACTCTGAATTATCCACAATGTTAATATTTCTTATATACCTTTGTCAAATCTCACCTCATGTGAGGCCATTTTTGGTGATAAGAGGATGCAAAGTAGCAGCTTTTGTTTCTTATGGTGTGCTCAGCATTCTGGCACATTCTGGCACTCTCCACCTCAAATACTGAAGTATGCATTGGAGTTACTTGACACTGGCAATACCCAACTGTAACTCATCATACCAAGAATTCAGAGTTGTGGGCTTTTTTCGGGTGTCTTCACAGGTCGAGACTGCAGGAGATTGTTACATTGTTTCTGCTGGTATAATGTCAACTAAGCAGTCCGATGGATTTGGGCTGGTTGTTGAGGATGGACAGGACCCACAGGAATCAGCAAGGCGGGTCCTGGAGTTTTCCAAGGCAATCCTGGATGCAGCAAAGCAGGTACTGGGTGCTCAATATAATCTAGGAGCATCCCTAGGAGCTTCTTTTGCTCTCACTCATCCTTTTCCCACTTACAATTTTGGCCATTACCCCCATCTGATTGTGGAGCAGCTCACTCTTTTAGGTTAATAGAAGGAGTAGGTCTTTTACTTAATAATAGCAAGAGGATTGAGCGCCAAATGCAAGGTCTTTGCTTTTGCACTCGCACCTAGGCCAGCCTACAGAAATGCACTATTCTAGGTCAGCATGTGCTTGTGCTCTGTTTTTCCACCCTCAAGCAGACAACCAACAACTTGTGTCAATTTGACAATCAACCTGTCTTTAATCACCACTGCATTTCTGCTCTTAGGCATCCCTGTTTTTGTGGTTTGCTTCCTAGCACTAGGCAACAGTTGAGTCATCTACCGTATGAGATGCGCCATTCTTAGTGCCCAATTGTCTATACAGTATTTAAAAGCCTCCAGCTGTAATGTGTTTTAACTGTATTTGCCTTGCAGGTTAAGATGCCAGATACGCAGCAGCCTGTGCTAGTTCGGATTGGTATCCACACAGGTATGCTTAGTCCCCTACCCTAAAAAAAAGTGCCAATTAGGAACCTGCTCATCAATGCAAACAAGAACGAGGAGCATTTGTGTCAGGATTGGGGGGTTTGCAGTAAGCAAATGGTTCGTTTTAATTCAAAATGTATCAGTCTGATTTTCATGCACCTTTGCCCGTGAGCTTTTGAGAGAAGGGGGGGGGGGGGGGGG
>LFIK01002707.1_pt1 | contig 14342 bp, 13 predicted proteins | sample 643401 | NCBI WGS metagenome assembly LFIK01 (sample SAMN03777447, study PRJNA286221) | soda lake metagenome | biome: soda lake; feature: Kulunda steppe; material: water; isolation source: sample T5-Br brine of Lake Tanatar-5 | place: Russia: Kulunda steppe | collected 2010-07 | reverse complement strand
CGGGTGTCCGCATGCCAATGCCGGGCTGTCATTCACAGACTCCCACTGATCCACGTCGGCAGGTTCTGCGGTCTATCCAGACAGTCCGATCGAGACTGGCGCCATCAAAGCGGGTGTCGGTGATGTTCGCCCCAGACAGTCGTGCCTGCGTCAGATCGGCGTCGCGCAGGTCGACATTGCTGAGGTTGGCGTTGCTCAGATCGGCACCGCGCAACGATGCGCCCCGTAGATCTGCGCCTTCGAGGTTGGCGTCGGTGAGGCGGGTGTCGTCGAGATCCACCTCCTGCAGGCGGACCGAACGGAGACTGGCCCGGCTGAAGCTCGCTTCCGCGAGCGTTGCGTCGGTGAAGTCGCTGTTGTCGAGACGGGCTCTGTCGAAGCTCGCGCCGCGCAGGTCACTGCCGTTGAAGCGGCTGTTGTCGAGCACTGCGTCGGTGAAACGCACGTCGCGGCCATCGCTGCCTTGCATCTGCATCCCGGGGGCTACGAGCGACGTTGCACGTGCGCCGAGCAGATCCGCTCCGTCAAGAATGAGACCGGGCGCCTCGCTGCCACTGATGTCGATCCGCCGCATGCGCGCATCGGTAAAGTCGGCGTCGTCAAGTTGTGCACGGGTAAAGACCGAGCCCTCGAGCAGGGAATTGTTGAAACGCACACCCCGAGCGTCGCTCCGCGACAACAGCGCCCGACTGAGATCGACATCGCGGAGGTCCTGATCGCGTAGATCACAACCGCCCCAACGGACGCCCGGAGCGGCGTCCTCTGCGTTGCAGGTGGCCAGAGCCGGTGTTACGCTGCCAAGAAAACAGGCTGCGGTGAAGGCCATCAGCAGGGTTGTGCGGCGCGCGAAAATGGCTGTTGTCAGGATTGAATCGCGTTCATGCCGGGTGTGAATCGCCGTCGTCATGGCGGAAGTCCCTCGCTGGGTCACTGTGCACTCTCCTTTTGGGTTTTGTCTCTGATTTCTGGTGTCTGCGACTTGGTGAGGAGGACGTTCTAGCATGCGTATCATTTTATTGGGGCCGCCTGGTGCGGGCAAAGGGACACAGGCGTCCTTCATCTGCGATCGGTTTTCGATCCCGCAGGTAGCAACCGGTGACATGTTGCGTGCCGCGGTCAAGGCGGGGACCCCGCTCGGGCTCAAGGCAGATGCCGTCATGAAGTCCGGTGGGCTGGTGTCTGACGATATCATCATTGGCCTGGTCAAGGAGCGGATTGCCGAATCGGACTGCGCAAACGGCTTTTTGTTCGATGGCTTTCCACGCACGATCGCGCAGGCCAACGCACTGGTCGATGCCGGTGTTGCGCTCGACGTGGTTCTGGAAATCCAGGTCGACCCGGAAGAGATCGTACGGCGCATGGCCGGACGCCGCGTCCACCCCGGCTCCGGTCGCGTCTACCATGTCGACCACAATCCGCCCAGACAGGACGGGATCGACGATATCACCGGTGAGGCGCTGGTGCAGCGTGAAGACGATCGTGAAGAGACGGTGCGTCACCGCCTGACTGTCTATGAAGAACAGACCCGTCCGGTTGCCGAATTCTATCAGGCAATGAGCGACAATGGGTCGGTTGCTGCTCCGCGCTATGTGTGCATCGATGGGCTTGGCGCGCTCGATGACGTCAAGCAGCGGATCATGACCGCCATTACCTGAACGCCGGGCCCCTCCCGGCTGCGCCCCCGTTGAACCACGCTGACAGCGTGGAGTCGAACAACTGGGCAGGCTCTTGAGTGGAGTCTGTTCGGTGTGTTTGATGACCAGACAACGGGGGTGTTCATGACGGCCGAATCCACCAAGCGACAGAAAGCCATCCGATGGTTCTGGTTCGGCCTGCTGGCCCCTGCGATTCTGTTGCTCGTCTCCGCCGTGATCCCCGCCAGTGGGCAGAATGATGACGCTGCCAACAGTCGCGTGACGTCGGCACGTGCCCATCTTCTTACGCTCGAGGGCGCCATTGGTCCGGCAGCGACCGACTATCTGGTTCGTGGTCTGGAAACCGCGCGTTCCGAGGGTTCCAGGTTGGTGATTCTGCAGATGGATACGCCCGGTGGCCTCGATACGGCGATGCGCGACATCATTCGGGCGATACTGAACAGCCCGGTGCCTGTCGCGACCTTTGTCTCGCCGTCCGGTGCTCGTGCCGCCAGCGCCGGCACATACATTCTGTATGCCTCGCATATTGCAGCGATGGCGCCCGGAACCAATCTTGGCGCCGCAACGCCGGTGCAGGTGGGCGGAATGCCGGGGGCACCGGAGCCGTCCGATGGCGGCAGCGAGCGCGCTGAGCGTGACGAGGCGAACAATGCCGATGATGCCGCGTCGGACGACAACGCAAGCGATGCCGATACGGCGGCCGATACGCCGTCCGAGTCAGCGTCGGACGATGCCGCACCGGCCAGAAACGCGGACCGCTCCGCGCGTGAGTCGGAGCCGGCAACCGCGATGGAACGGAAGATGATCAACGATGCGGTCGCGTATATACGCGAACTGGCGGAGCTCCGCGGGCGCAATGCCGATTGGGCCGAGCGGTCGGTGCGCGATGCGTCCAGCCTGGGTGCAAGCGAGGCGCTCGACGCCAATGTCATTGACTTCACGGCCGAGTCGGTCGACGAACTGCTTGTCAAGGCGGATGGGCGTCGTGTCAAACTGGCAGTCGGCACGGTCACACTCGAAACCGCCGGCTTGTCGGTCGAGCGGATCGATCCCGACTGGCGCAACGAGTTGTTGTCGATCATCACCAACCCGAATGTTGCCTATATTCTGATGTTGGTCGGCATCTACGGCATCATCTTCGAGCTGGCTAACCCCGGTGCCATTATCCCCGGCGTGATCGGTGCCATTTCGCTGCTGCTCGGGCTGTTTGCGTTTCAGGCGCTGCCGATCAACTATGCGGGGTTCGCGCTGATGATTCTCGGTCTGGCGCTGATGGTTGCCGAAGCGTTTGCGCCGAGTTTCGGTATTCTCGGTATTGGCGGTGTGGTCGCGTTCATCGCCGGATCGTTGCTGCTGGTCGATACCGGCGTCGAGGCGTACGAGCTGTCGATGGCGGTGGTGATCGGCGTCAGCCTGGTCAGCGCCTTGATGGTGATCGGAATCATGCGCATGGCGCTGCGCGCCTGGCGTCGCCGGGTCGTTTCCGGTGCCGAGGCCATGGTCGGAGATCAGGCGACCGCGATTGACGACTTCCGCGCCGGGGCGGGCCATGTGCGCTATCATGGCGAGATCTGGAATGCGACCAGCGATAGCCCGGTGCGGCGTGGAGAGGCGCTTCGGGTTGTGCGCATCGACGGCTTGCGCATGACTGTCGAGCCCGTCCGCGCGGAGTCCGATCAACCGTCCCCGGCCTGAAGAGGCCCGATAGAAGAGGATTGCAATCAGCATGGGTGTGTACGATGAGGCCATGGCGCGTTTCGAACGCGTCTTCAAGGCAGCACAGGAGGCAGGTGCTCCGGAGTTCAATGCCATGACGTTGGCAACGGTCAGTGCATCTGGCCGGCCATCGGCACGGACCGTACTCTTGAAAGGTGTCGACGCGCGTGGTTTTGTCTTTTACACAAACCGTACCAGCCGCAAGGGTCTGCACCTTGCCAGCGCGCCCTGCGCGGCGTTGTGCCTCCACTGGCCGGTGCTGGCGCAACAGGTTCTGATCGAAGGCCAGGTCGAGCAGGTCAGTGATGCCGAGTCCGATGCCTATTTTGCGTCTCGCCCGCGCCTGAGTCAGCTGGGAGCCTGGGCGTCGCGGCAATCGCAGCCGCTGCCTGCGCCGGAGGCGCTGGCCAGTCAGGTCGCCGAGGTCGAGGCGCGTTTCGGCGACGGCCCCATTCCACGGCCGCCGCACTGGGGTGGTTACCGCGTTGTTCCGGATCTGATCGAGTTCTGGTCTGCCGGCGATGGCCGGCTGCATACCCGCGAGCGGTATACCTGCACGGGGTCCGGGCAGTGGACGCACGGCTTTCTCAACCCCTGATCGGCTGCAACATGATCGTCGAGCGGTGATGTCAACCAATCACCGCTCGACGTCGGGGTAAAGCCCTGCCAGCTGCGTCCCGTCAGCGTTGAGCGCCGGCGGCTCCGAGACGGTCTGGATCAGCGTTACCTGCCGCTGCTCGCACCAGGCTCGCCACCGCGCCGGAATCTCCAACAGTGCTTCACGGCTGAGCGGGTACATGTTGCATTGCCAGCAAATGTCCCCGGTGTCGTTGCTCAATACCGCTGTGTATGCCACACAGCCAGGTCCGCGTAACCGTTGTTCGGTCAACAACAGCTGGGCTTTCTCGCCTTCTTCGGCGCCTGCTGCAACGGCTACCCATTCGGTCACGGCGGTTGCGTCTGCTGGTAAGGCATCGATCACCGCGCCGCCCGGCTCAACCGCTGCCACGGGCTCTTGGTGACGGTCACCGTTCCACTGCGGTCTGATCTGGACAGTCACGCCGTGCGCCTGCAGCCCGGAGACAATCTGACGTTGCCGCAAGTGCCAGCGAGCCCAGCGCTGCAGCACCGCATCCAAGGGCAGGGCGGGGTCGTTCAGGTTGTGTCGCCAGCGGATGAAGACCGGAAAGCTCGCATAACAGGTGCCTTGATCGAGTTCGTAGCGATCGCCGCTTGGCGTTTCGATACGCAAGCTCTCACCGGGCCGCCAGATCGCCTGCTCGATCAGTTGCCGGAGCTCGACAAGATCGCTGTTGTCGAGCTGGATGCGTAGCAGCGCCGACAGATCGTGGAGTGTCGCATAGTGAAGATTGACCGGTGCGATGCCAAAACCGTCAAGGCAGTCGCGGGTTCGCGTTGATGCCTGACCACGGTCGAGCAGCAGTGCTTCGAGCGTCTCGCTGAGCGCAGGCGCCTTGTCCGCCTGGCACACAAACACCGCGGGGATGATCAACAATGGGCCGGCATCCTGCCCTGCTTGAGGCAGCAGCGCAGCGATCGGAAATGCCTCCTCGGCAAGGCCCAGTGTCACCAGGCGTGGTTGAAACCCGGTGTCTGGCAGGCCGCGCTGGTAGAGCTCCTTCAACAGCTCGGTGACTGGCAGTCCTGGTCGCAGAATCTCGGGCAGGTCAAACAATCCGCCAGGAATGATCAGGCCGTGCGCATCAAGCGGACCAATGAATGCCGTCAGATCAGCAGCCATCGACTCGCCGAGTCGGCTTGCCTGCGCCTGATCGAGCATGAAACGCTGTGGACGGTCGCAGCCGGCAGCGCTGAAAGCAACTTCGATCGTGAGGGCAATCGGCAAGGCAGACACAGCGTGGGTCATTGATCGATCCTCTGGCGGTGATGGGATGGACAGGTGTTCATCGTGCCAGCTGACATCCTCGTTACGCCAGCCCTGTCGACGAATGCGGTGATTGGTATTGCGCCATACCAACAACGCGCTGCAGTCAATTTGTCGTTTGAAGCATTTCGTGGCCATCTTGCGTTGCTGTTTATCCAGGCTTTACTGTTCATCAGCATGCTCAATGGCTATTGGCAGTGGATTGGTCTTGCTGGCTACTTGTACCCGACTTTGCCTGCAAAAGGGCAGCTGACTGTGGTGCAGACCTGTTGTGCATCGTCTTGCAATCATCGTCAGTTTTGATCATTCAATTGCTTCGATGGTGTTTATTTTTTTCTTCCGTTGCGTAATAATAACGCCCGAGCAGTTATCAGGCAGTCGTGACATGTGTTAAATCGCCTGCCCCATGCTGGCTGCCTGAGCATGTCGAGCCTGAAAGTCTGTCTGTTGACTGCCAGGCCATGACAATCCACCGTGACTCGATTTTGTACGCAAAGAGGTGATTGAATGGATCTTTCCAAGCTGGACCAGGACGAACTTGACCGGTTGCAAAAGGACATCGACAAGGAGTTGAAGCGCAGGTTGCGCGAGGGAATCAAGGAAGCTCAGAAGAAGGCCAAACTGCTTGCCGAGAGCTACGGGCTCAGCGTCCAGGATCTGGTTGGTGGTGCAGCGGCGCGTGCCGGTGTGGCTGGTAATATTCGCTTCCAGCATCCCGATGATCCCAGCAAGACCTGGAGTGGGCGTGGCCGCAAGCCGGGCTGGGTGAAGGAGTGGGAAGCTGCTGATAAGGATCTGGAAACCTTGCGCGTGGGGTAAGCAGATCATCGCTGCTGAGGTCGGGCTCGTCTCTGGATTGGATCATTTCCACGCCGAGTCGAGCCCTTTCTTGTTCCAATGCGATGACCAACTGCATTATTCGCGAAGTCCGGTTCCACGCCCAAGCAGCAACAGGCAGATCGAGACAAGTAGCAGAATGAAGCCGAGGATCAACAGATACGCAACGCCGATCGAGATGTCCGATGTGCCCAGCATTCCATAGCGGAATGCGTTGACCATGTACAGGACCGGATTGACAAGCGAGATGGTCTGCCAGGGCTCTGGTAGCAGGTTGATCGAGTAAAAGACACCACCCAGGTATGTCAGCGGTGTCAAAACGAAGGTTGGTACAACCGAGATGTCGTCGAACTTCTTCGCCAGTATTCCATTGATGAATCCACCCAGCGAAAACAACACGGCGGTCAGAACCACAACCGACAGGGTGATCGGTAGATTGTAAATTTTCATGTCTGTGAACAACAACGATACGCCGGTGACGATCAGCCCGACGAGCAATCCTCGACCTGTGCCGCCAAGCACATAACCGAGCAGCAAAACACTGTTCGGTGTTGGTGATACCAGTATTTCTTCGATATGTTTCTGGAACTTCGCTCCGAAGAACGACGATGACACATTCGCATAAGAGCTGGTGATGATTGCCATCATGATGATGCCGGGGACAATGAAGTCCATGTAGGTGAAACCGTCCATTTCGCCGATTCGCGGCCCGATCAGATTGCCAAAAATGATGAAGTACAATGTCATGGTGATTGCCGGCGGTACGAGTGTCTGGATCCAGATGCGCAGGTAGCGGCCGGTTTCGCGAGCGGCGATTGTCTGTAATGCGATCAGCGTCTGCAGCCGAAGAGTCTTCATGATGCCTCCGGCTGCTGGCTGCTGGTTTCTCCCACCAGATCCAGAAAGAGTTCCTCGAGCCGGTTGCTACGATTCTTCAGGCTGAGAACCTCGATGTTCTTGTGATGAAGTGCTGCAAAGGCATCGCCGATGGTCTGGCCATGCAGGATTTCCACTTCGAGCCGTGCAGGGGCGATGAGACGGCAGGTGATTTCACCCAATTCGGGGGCAGCGACGAGTGGGCTGGCGAGGTCGAGGAGGAATGACTCCCGCCCGAGGCGTCGCAGCAGCTCCGGTGTCGGCGATTGTTCGATGATGCGGCCCGCATTGATGATGGCGATGGTTCGACAGAGCGTCTCGGCCTCTTCAAGATAATGCGTGGTGAGGATCACGGTGACTCCGTCACGGCGGTTGATCGTTTGAAGAAACTCCCACATCGAGCGGCGCACTTCGATATCGACGCCGGCAGTGGGTTCGTCGAGAATCAACACATCCGGCGCATGCATCAGCGCGCGCGCGACCATCAGACGGCGTTTCATACCGCCCGAGAGCGCGCGAGACACGCTGTGCTGCTTGTCGTCGAGCCGCAACTCGGCAAGTAGCGTGCGCATCCGTCGACGCGCGTCGCGGCGCGGGACACCATAAAACCCGGCCTGATTGAGCAGGACCTGCTCGACCGTTTCAAAGGCGTTGAAGTTGAATTCCTGTGGCACCAGCCCCAGCCGCGACTTCGCTTCCCAGGGGTTGGTGTCAAGGTCATGGCCGGCAATCCGGACACGCCCCGATGTCTTGCGGATCAGCGAACTGACGATGCCGATCAGCGTCGACTTGCCCGCTCCGTTCGGGCCAAGGAGTCCAAAAAAATCGCCGGCAGCCACGTTCAGGGTGATTCCATGGAGCGCGGTGAGGCCGGTGTTGTAAGTCTTTCGAACGGTCTGCAGTTCGAGCGCGTTCAATCTCCAGAACCCCTGTTGCGAATGAGCGCGCAAGTCTACCGATCGTGATCGCGCTCGACCAGATGCGGTATGCTCCGCGTCGCGACGGCTGTTGTAGCCGGTCAGGAACGATTCATCGGCAGCACTGTCGCAAACGATGCACGGACTGGCTGGTCAATCGATCGATCCGATTGCTGCCACCCGGCTCCGGCAACGTCGTCTGCTGGTCAGCGCGTCGCTGGTCGGCAGGCGTACATGCTTTCAATCAAAAGGTGTTTGCCATGCAATTTCCAACACGTAACCTGGCTGTTTTCCTTGCCCCCATCGCATTGTTCCTGTTCGGTATCACGCACGTTTCGGCGCAGCAGGCTGTCGATCCGAGTGGTCTGCAGGCTGAAGTCCAGGCGCTGCAGGAGGAGTTGATCGAGATCCAGACTCAGGCGGTCGAGAATGCGCCCGAACTGCAGCGTCAGGCTGACGAGTTGCAGTTGCTGGTTCGCGAAACGATGGAAAACGCCGGATTCGATTTGGACGGCATGGTGTCGCGTTTCGAGGCTCTGCAGACCGAGTTTGACACGCCTGATCTCGATGACGATCGTCGCGCCGCGATTCTTGCCGAAGCGCAGGAAATCCAGTCCGATCTGCAGCAGGGTCAGCAGATGGCGATGCAGGACAGTGATGTGCTCGAAGCGCAGCAGCGCTACGAGAGCGATCTGATTGATGCGATGCGGCAGGAAAACCCGGAGACGGACGCGCTGCTCGACCGTTTCGACGAACTGCGCGCCGAACTTGAGCAATCGTTTCAGGTGCAGTGAACCCTGGTTCAGCGCAGCCGCTTGCAGTGCTCCATCATCGCTGGCCGTCGTTCAAGGCCTGCGATGATGGCACGACTGCGTTGACGGTGCAGTGCAGATCGCCATCGGTCAGCCGGGCAGTCAATCGATCGCCCGGCTCGGTGTCGGCGCAGCGATGAACAACTGCACCGCCGTCCCGTTGCAGAATGCTGTATCCGCGCGCCACGGTTGCCAGCGGGCTGAGATGCTCGAGCCCGGCTGCGGCAAGCTGCAGGCGTTGCCGCAGTTGCTGCTGGTAGCGCTGCATGGCGGCCTGCAGCGCTTGCGCCAGCTGCGCGCTCTGACGCCGCCCCCGGTCGATGCTGCGTCGAGGGCTTTGCCGCTGAAGCCTGGCGGCAAGCTCCTGCAGCTGTTCTCGGCGGGCGGCGATACGGCGTGCCGGGTGTTGCGCGATCAATCGGTGTTGCAAATGGTCGATGGTCTGACGCTGCTGCGCGAGCCGCCAGGCGAGGGTCCGGCCGAGACGCATGCCGAGGACGTCGAGCTCCTGGTTGCGCTCTGCAATCTGCCGCGATGGGTGCTGTTGCCGCAGCCGGCGCGTGGTTTGCTGAAGCCGTTCACGCGCCAGTTGCTGATGCCGAACGACGCGCGAGCGCAGTTTGCCGAGCTCGTTCGCGAGCGTCGCCCGGATCTCGTCCTGGTCGGGGCTGAGCAGCTCGGCGGCGGCCGACGGTGTCGGTGCGCGCCGGTCGGCGACCAGATCGCTGATGGTCACGTCGGTCTCGTGCCCGACGGCACTGACAACCGGCAGTGGACAGGCGGCAATGGCGTGCGCGACGCGTGCGTCGTTGAATGCGAGCAGATCTTCGAGACTGCCGCCGCCGCGGGCCACAATCAGCGCGTCGACCTCGTTGCGTCTCGCGGCGGTTTCGAGCGCGTCGACAATCTCCCCGGGCGCTTCGGCGCCCTGGACAGGGACAGGATAGATCAGCACCGACAACGGCGGGAAACGGCGCCTGAATACGGTCAGGATGTCGCGGATCACCGCACCGCTCGGCGAGGTGATCACACCGACACGCATCGGAAACTGCGGCAACGCCTGCTTGCGCTCCGGTGCAAACAACCCGGCCGCCTCAAGCTCGGCGCGCAGTGCTTCGAACGCCAGCCGCAGCGCGCCTTCGCCGGCATCCTCCATGGCATCGGCGATCAGCTGGTAGTCGCCGCGAGGCTCGAACAGGCTGACCCGCCCGCGCGCCAGTACCTGAAGCCCGTTACGGAGTCGAAACCGCAGCTGCCGCGCTCGGGTGCGAAACAGCGCGCAGCGGATCTGCGCTTTCGCGTCTTTCAGCGTGAAGTAGCAATGCCCCGAAGCAGGTTGCGCCAGGTTGGAGATCTCGCCGGAAATCCAGACAGCGCCGAGCCCTTGTTCGAGCAGCTGCTTCGCGTCTCGATTCAGCGCCGAGACCGTCAGGACCGTCCGCCCGGCGGCGTCAATCGGTGGCTGGATTGGTTCTCTCATGTCCACAATCATAGCATGCAGTTCAACATCGGGGCGCTGTCGTGACAGGCCGCGCCCTGCTCACGTATGATCTGCAGTCTTGTTTATCCGGTGCCGCTGCCGGTCTGTCGAGGATGATCCACCATGCGAATCGCTCAGGAAGCACTCACTTTCGATGACGTGATGCTGGTTCCGCGATACTCCGACGTGCTGCCAAGAGAAGTTGATCTCGGCTCGCGTCTGACTCGCCAGATCCGCATCAACATCCCGTTGCTGTCGGCCGCCATGGATACGGTGACCGAGGGCCGGCTTGCCATCGCGCTGGCCGAGCAGGGCGGCGTCGGGGTGATTCACAAAAGCATGTCGCTCGAGGCGCAGGTTGCCGAGGTGCGCCTGGTCAAGAAGTTCGAAAGCGGTGTGATCAAGGAGCCGGTGTCGGTCACACCGGAAACCACCATTGGTGATGTGCTTGCCATTACCCGGGCGCACAACATCTCCGGCGTGCCGGTGACCGACCGCGGCAAGCTGGTCGGGCTCGTGACCAGCCGTGATCTGCGCTTCGAAGAACGGACCGATGCACCCGTCACAACCATCATGACCGGCAGGGAGAAACTGGTCACGGTCGAAGAGGGTGCCAGTCGCGATGAAATTCTCTGGCTGATGCATCATCATCGGATCGAGAAGGTTCTGGTCGTCAACGCCGCGTTCGAACTGTGTGGTCTGATCACCGTCAAGGATATCCAGAAAGCCAAGGATTTCCCCAATGCCTGCAAGGATGAGCAAGGCCGCTTGCGCGTTGCCGCTGCGGTCGGTACGGGTGGGGACAATGATCAACGCATTGATGCGCTGGTCGCTGCCGGTGTCGACGTTGTTGTGGTCGATACTGCGCATGGTCACACGCGTGGTGTGCTCGACCGCGTCCGGTGGACGCGGCGCAACTACCCCGATGTCCAGATCATCGGAGGTAATATTGCCACTGGTGATGCGGCACGCGCGCTGGTCGAGGCCGGCGCTGACGGCGTCAAGGTCGGAATCGGCCCCGGTTCGATCTGCACCACCCGCGTGGTTGCCGGCGTCGGTGTGCCGCAGATCACCGCGATATTCAATGTCACCGAGGCATTGAAGAACACCGATGTTCCGGTTATTGCTGATGGCGGCATCCGCTATTCGGGCGATCTGGCGAAGGCGATTGCTGCCGGCGCTAACGTGGTGATGGTCGGTGGCCTGCTGGCCGGTACCGACGAAGCTCCCGGCGAGGTCGAGCTCTACCACGGCCGCAGCTACAAGGCCTACCGTGGCATGGGGTCGATGGGCGCCATGATGCAGGGGTCGAGTGATCGTTACTTCCAGGACGCCGTCTCCGAACTCGACAAGCTGGTGCCGGAAGGCATCGAGGGGCGAGTCCCCTACAAGGGCAGCATGACGGCAATCGTCCATCAGCTGATGGGTGGGCTGCGCGCCAGCATGGGCTACGTCGGCTGCAACACCATCGACGAGATGCGTACGTTGCCCGAGTTTGTCCGGCTGACCAACGCCGGTATGCGCGAAAGCCATGTGCACGACGTCACCATCACCAAGGAAGCGCCCAACTACCGCTCCAACTGACCGCAGGGGCATCGACCAGCGCCATGACCACAGCCTTGTCCGACCCGACCGGTGCGCCGCGCGCCGATCACGCCGAGCAATCTCGCGACATCCACGCTCATCGCGTGCTGATTCTCGATTTCGGTTCGCAGTACACGCAGCTGATTGCGCGACGTGTTCGAGAAGCCGGGGTGTACTGCGAGATTCACCCCTACGATATGGATGACGAGCGGCTGCGCGATTTTCGGCCTGCCGGCATCATCCTCTCCGGCGGGCCGGAGTCGGTGACTGCAACCAGCGGGCCGACGGTGCCGGAGGCGGTGTTCGAGCTCGGCGTGCCGTTGCTCGGCATCTGCTACGGCATGCAGGCGATGGCGGCGCGGCTCGGCGGCGCCGTCGAGTCGTCCGATCACAAAGAGTTCGGGTATGCTCGCGTGCGCGCGCGTGGCCACTCCCGGCTGCTCCGTGACATTCAGGATCATGTCAACGCCGAGGGGCATGGCCTGCTTGACGTGTGGATGAGCCACGGCGATCGCGTGACTGCCTTGCCGCCGGCGTTCAAGTGCATTGCCAGCACCGACGCCGCGCCGGTTGCCGGGATCGGGGACGACGCGCGGGGCTGGTACGGCCTGCAGTTTCATCCGGAGGTCACGCACACCGCGCAGGGCGCACGGATTCTCGGCCGTTTTGTCCATGAGATCTGCGGTTGCTCCGGAGACTGGACATCGGCCAACATCATCGACGATGCCATCGATCGCGTGCGTCAGCAGGTCGGCACCGACGGCGTGCTGCTCGGGCTGTCCGGCGGGGTCGATTCGTCAGTGGTGGCTGCGCTGCTGCACCGTGCGATCGGTGAGCAGCTGCTCTGCGTGTTCGTCGACACCGGGCTGCTGCGCGAAGGTGAAGCCGATCAGGTGATGGCAACGTTTGCCGAGCACATGGGGGTGCGAGTGATCCGTGTCGACGCCGCCGAGCGGTTCTTTACCGCACTCGAGGGCGTGGTCGATCCCGAGGAGAAACGGCGCATCATCGGCCGCGTGTTTGTCGAGGTGTTCGAAGAAGAGGCAAAGCTGGCCGGAGACGCCACCCGCTGGCTGGCGCAGGGCACCATCTACCCCGACGTGATTGAATCGGCGGGTGCCGCGAGCGGCAAGGCGCATGTGATCAAGTCGCACCACAATGTCGGCGGGCTGCCGGCGGCAATGCATCTGAAACTTCTCGAGCCATTGCGCGAACTGTTCAAGGACGAGGTCAGGCGGTTGGGGCTGGCGCTGGGCCTTCCGGCCGACATGATCAATCGCCATCCGTTCCCTGGGCCGGGGCTGGGTGTGCGGATTCTCGGCGAAGTGCGCCCCGAGCATGCAGCGCTGCTGCGCCGCGCCGACGCCATCTTCATCGACGCGCTACGCGCCGAGGGTTGGTATGATCGCGTCAGTCAGGCGTTCGCTGTCTTTCTGCCGGTCCGCTCGGTCGGCGTCACCGGTGACGGTCGCCGTTATGAGTGGGTAATTGCCTTGCGTGCAGTCGAAACGGTCGACTTCATGACCGCGCGCTGGGCGCATCTCCCGCATGCGTTCCTGGATCAGGTTTCGCGCCGCATCATCAACGACATTGATGGCGTCTCGCGCGTTGTCTATGACATCTCCGGCAAGCCGCCCGCCACCATTGAGTGGGAGTGAAGAGACGTCTTGCAAGAATGCTCGTCAGCAATCGGAAAATCGGTTTGAGCTTCTGATTCTAAAAAGCCTATGCCACATTCCTTGGTGTCGTAATTGATCTTGGATCAGCTTGATTCATAACGCGAAAGTATTTTATGGGTAGTGTTGCATATTCGGACAGCGTCCCCGTGCGTTTTTCGGTGGTGCTATCGTTGCTGTACTGCAGCCCTGTTTGCCTGGGCTTCAAGGTCGGCGCACGCGTCGATCAACAAGTCGAAGGCCAGAGCGTCGCCGACCATCACTTCGTCGGCCAGCATGGCCACGTAGTCTTCAGCGAGCGTTAATTTGGCTTCGCCCTCGGGAACGATCTTCAAGTGTCCTATTGTCGCCGCAGTGTAGTCGATGACGTTGCCCTTCAGATCCGGGATTCGCTTTCGTCTGTTGTCGGTGAGGTCGCAGCCCTCGGAGAAGCGGTCGATCACTTTGTAGACTTTCGATGGTTGCCACCCGGCGAACCGTGTCCACGAACTCACGCCGAGGCTCTGGAAGCAGCACTTCGCAGATCGTCCGTTCAGATCTGACGTTGATACATCCTGACCCCGTCAACCCGTCGAAAGCACCTCTGACACCACCACGTCCCTGTACAGCCGTCATGACACGCCACTGCGCGTGCGATGACGGCTGCACGGGTTTCGTCAATGCGTCAGCAGATCCGAATGTTTCCCCGACTGAACCCCGCGATCAGTGCTTAGAGCGCTCGGCTGATGTCAAGAACGCCGCGGAATGATCAGTTACCCTCCAGCGTCTTGATGATCAACGGATGGTAGGGGTCGACGATCGACGCGCGGCGCGCGCGCTCGGCCTTCGGCAGACCGGCTTGCGCCAGCACCCGATCGACGGTTGTGTGGTGGATGCCCATTTG
>LFIK01002705.1_pt1 | contig 14351 bp, 14 predicted proteins | sample 643401 | NCBI WGS metagenome assembly LFIK01 (sample SAMN03777447, study PRJNA286221) | soda lake metagenome | biome: soda lake; feature: Kulunda steppe; material: water; isolation source: sample T5-Br brine of Lake Tanatar-5 | place: Russia: Kulunda steppe | collected 2010-07 | reverse complement strand
GGACATCAACCTGCCGCAACTTCGCGACGATCTCTTCTGGCTTGTATCTCTTGCGTGCCATCTTCGGTCCTCCTCTGGCGCAAAGCCAAACATAAGGGCGGACCACTTCAGTGGGGGCGGATCAGGCACGCATCTCGTCATGGGTTACGGGATAGGGCGCGATGCCGCGCACGGCCTGCGCGAAGGCCTCGAGATTGGCGCGCACCACCGGGTGCGGGGCGAAGAAACGGCTCGTCGGCTGCCCGCCGCGCAGCATCTCGAGCATGTCCCAGCCCGCCGGGGTCTCCGGATGGGCCCGGTCGCGGATCTCCGTCCAGCCCTCGGCGCCGAACACCGCGAAGCGCCCGATGAAGGGCGTGGCGAGCAGCGCCGTGAGTGTCGCCGAGGCGCCATTCGCGAAACCCAGCGTGATCGACAGCGTGTCGCCATTGGCGAAGTCCGATCCGCGCGTAGCAAGCCGCGCCCAGACCTCGTGCGGGCGCCCGAGCAGCGCGATCGACAGATCGACGAGATGGATGCCGGTTGCCGAGAGCGGCCCCGCCGGCGCCTCCTCGGGCGAGAAGCGCCAGTTGTCGCGCGGCAGGGCGAGAAACTTGTCCTGGCTGAAATTGCCCTCGATGTTGAGGATCGCGCCGAACGCGCCGCGGGTGAACCGCTCGCGCAGCTCGATGATCGCGGGCTCGAACCGGCGCTCGTGACCGATCCCGAGCACCACCCCCGCACGCTCGACCGCGGCGAGCGCCGTCTCGACCTCGGCGCGTGTGGTGCAAAGCGGCTTTTCGCAGAAGACATGCCGCCCGGCCTGCGCGGCGGCGGCGATCTGCTCGGCATGGAAGCGGTGCGGCGAGCACAGCACCACCGCCTCGACGCGCGGATCCTCGAGCGCCGCTTCGAACCGGTCGGCGACGCGCAGACCGGCGCCTTCCGCGTTGGCGCGCGCGGCCGGGTCGGGCTCGACGGCGAGGACTGGGTCGAGGAGCGCGCTTTCGCGTGCCTGCGCGGCGATCGTGCGCCCCCACCAGCCCATCCCGACGATGGCGATTGCGGTCATGCTCCCCCCTCACGCCGGGCGCCCCGGCGATCCGGGCCCGCCGCGCAGCGCGTGACCCGATGCCTTGATATATCACCGGGCGCCGTCGGCCTGTCAATCCTCGTGGTGTTGATCGGGTGACAATTTGCCTTCGGCGCCGTTGAACGCCCTTGTCAAGGGCGCGCCGATACCGCAGCCGCGCGGCGTGATTGCCATCGGGCACCCGCCATGCGATCATCGGCTGATATCTGTTCGTTGCCGCTCGCTTTGCGGTAGCGGGCGCACGGGTGCCGGTGCGCCACGGGCGCGCGGGCCGCGGATCGGGGAGACGGACATGCAGTGCAGCCTTCGCGACATGGCGATCTTCGTCGCCGCCTTCGAGGAGCGTTCGTTCACCGCCGCCGCGCGCCGCGAGCACACGACCCAGTCCGGCGTCTCGCAGCATATCCGCAATATCGAGGATCTGCTCGGCGTGCAGCTCTTCCTGCGCGAGCGCGTCGGCGTCGCCCCGACCCCGGCGGCGGCGCGCTTCTATCGCAGTTGCCTGCGCGTGCTGCGCAGCCACGCCGATGCGCATGGCGAGATGGCGCGCTTTCGCGGCGGCGCGGCGGGGCAGCTGCGCATCGGGCTGATGCCGACCCTGACCAGCGCCGCCCTCGCCCCGGCCCTCGAGACCTTCATGCAGGACGCGCCCAATGTCGCCGTGCGCGTGACCGAGGGGTACGGCACTGCGCTCACCGCGATGGTGCGCGCCGGCGAGCTCGATTTCGCCATCGTGCCGGCACAGTGCGGCGGCGACGGGATCAGTGCGCGGCCCTTCCTGCGCACCCGGGAGGCGCTCGTCTCGCGCGGGCTGAGCGGGGTCGGTCGCCGCGCGCCGGTGCGGCTGCGCGATCTCGGCGCGCTCGACCTGATGCTGCCGGGGCAGGGCAATCCGCGCCGCCGCGCGATCGATGCCTATTGCGCGGCGGCCGGCGTCGCGATCGGCCGCGTCCAGGAGCTCGACACCGTGCTCGGGACACTCGATTTCGTTGCGCGAAGCGACTGGATGACGGTGCTGCCCGCGATCGCGACGGCGCGCGAGCAGCGCCGGCTGAGCATCAACCCGATCGTCGATCCGCCGCTCACGCTCGAGCTGGCGCTAATCGAGCCGGCCCGCCGTCCGCCGCCGGCGCATGCCGAGCATTTCCTCGGGCTGCTGCGGCTGGAGGCGCAGCGCCTCGGCGAGCGCGACGCGGTGCACCGCGCCCCGGCTCAGGCGATGGCGGACACCCTGTGAGCGCGGTGCGAATCGCCGGCTACCAGGGTCCCGCCTCGATCAACACGGAGGCGCTCGAGGCCCTCGCTGCGGGGCTTGATGCCGAGCGGCCCGAGGGGCTGGCGCAGGAGCTGTGCGCGGACGTGACGGCCGCAGGCGGCACCGCACAGGACCTGTTCGCCGATCTCGAGGCCGGGGGCACCCAGATCGGCTACATGGCCTCGGGCTACGTGACCGCGCGGGTCCCGGAACTGGCGGTGCTCGACCTGCCGTTCTGCGTCGACGACCGCGCGCGGGCGCATGCCGCGCTCGACGGCGCGGTGGGCGCGCGCCTGCGCGACGCGATCGCGGCGCGCACCGGGCTTCGGGTGCTCGGCCTGTGGGATAACGGCTTTCGCCATGTGTCGAGCCGCACCGGGCCGCTGCGGCATCCGCGCGACTGCCGCGGGCTGCGGGTGCGCACGATCGACAATCCGATCTATGTCGAGACCATGGCCGCGCTCGGCTTCGAGCCGGTGGTGACCGATGTCGCCGAGCTGCGCGCCGCGGTCGCCCAGGGGCGCGTCGATGCGCAGGAGAACCCGCTCACCAACACGGTCAGCTTCGATCTGCACCGCCATCACGGCCATGTCGCGCTGACGCGGCATTTTCATGGCGTGATCCTGCTCGTCGCGCATGCCGGGTTTCTCGACGCGCTCGCCCCGGCACGGCGCGACCGCCTCGATGCCGCGGTGCGCGCCGCGACGGCCCTGCAGCGCCGCCGTGCCGAGGAGCAGGAGACCGCCGCGCTCGCGACGATGCGCAGCGCCGGGGTGCGGATCACGTCGCCGCCCGATCTCGACCGCGACGCGTTTCGCGCCGCCGCTGCGCCCGTGCTCGCGCGGGCGCGGGGTGCGCTGCCGGACGATCTCGTCGCGCGCTATCTCGGCGCCTAGACGCCGAGCCCCGCCGGCATGCGCCAGCCCGCCGCGGACAGCTCGCCGCGCAGCGCCGCGGTCTGCTCGGCGGTGAGCGGTTGCAGCGGCAGCCGCAGCGCCGCGAATCGCGCGTCACCGGTCTGCTCCGCGATCACCGCCTTCGCCGCGGGGATCAGCGGGTAGCGCCCGAAGATCTCGCGCACCTGCGCGACCTCGCCCTGCAGCGCCTCCGCCTGCGGCGTGCCGAGCGCGTCGTAGAGCGCTCGGATCGCGGCCGGGTTGATGTTGCCCGAGGCGGTGATGCAGCCGACCGCGCCGAGCGCGTGCGCCCGCGCGAGCACCCCTTCGGAACTCGGGAAGACGCGAAAGCCGGGAAACCGCGCGAGTATGGCGGCGGTGTTGTCCCAGTCGCCGGAGCTGTCCTTGATGCCCATCACGGTGTCGGGAAAGTCGCGCAGCAGCGTCTCGATGAGCTCGTGCGGGATCGCCACGCCGCTCATCTGCGGGATGTGATACAGCCACAGGCCGAGCGCGTCGGAGCCCACCGCCTCGATCAGCGCCGCGTACCAGGCATGCAGTCCCTGCGCCGAGACCGGCTTGTAATAGAAGGGCGGCAGCGCCAGCACCCCGCCGCAGCCCAGCCCGACGGCATGGCGCGTCAGCGCGACCGTATCCCCGAGCGCGCACATCCCGACCCCGGGCATCAGCCGCTCCGGCGGCACGCCGGCCTCGACGAGCGCCTCGAGCAGGCTCATGCGCTCGGCAGGAGTCATCGAATTGGCCTCGCTGGTGGTGCCGAACACCGCAAGGCCGTGCGCCCCGCTGTCGAGCAGCCACTTGCAAACCGCGACGAAGGCTGCCGGGTCGGGCGCGCCGGTTCGATCGAAGGGCGTGATCGCCGGGACGAGCAGCCCGGCGAAGTCGGTTTTCGGCATCTCTCTCTCCATCCTCGGCGCGGCGACGCGGCATGCGCGCGCCGGACCCTCCAGCGTCGCCACGGCGCGGCGCCTGCACGGCCCGCACCCGATCACGATCATCTGACTGATATCTCATGTTGCCGTCCGCTGCGCAATCATCCCGTGCACGATCCGGTGGCGGGCGGTCGCGCGACGGCCCGGGCGGACAGGCCGCGGCATGCTCCGCAGCCTGGCGGCGGCGCCGCTGCGCCGGGCATCGGGGCGTGCCCGTCGCCGCGTGCGGATGCGACCAGACGCTTCCATTGAAACGGATCGTGGGTCTGAAATATCAAGCTTGACAGGAACCGCATTTGCGCGTTTTCTCGGCGCCCAGGGCAGCCGGGATGGCGCGGATGCAGGAAGTTGACGGGCCGGTGCTTGCACGCACGGATATCTACAGAAGGCTGCGCGCCGAGGTGCTCAGCTGCGCGCTGCGCCCGGGGCAGCAGTTTCAGGAGCGCGATCTCGTCGCGCGATTCGGCGTTTCGAAATCGCCGATCCGCGATGCGCTGATCAAGCTCGAGGCGCAGGGCCTCGTCGAGGTGCTGCCGCGCAAGGGATATCGCGTTCCGCCGATCGACCTGCGCGATGTCAAGGAGATGTATGAACTGCGCCAGATGCATGAGCGTGCGTGCATCCAGGGGATGATCGGCGCGGCGACGGCGGAGACGTTCGCCGGGCTCGATGCCTACCGCGCCGCGCCGGACAGTTCCGATCTCGCCGCCTGGGTTGATTACAACCGCAGGTTTCACGCCTTCATCGCCGGGCATTGCGGCAATCGCCGGCTCGCCCGGATGGCCGTCGAGCTCATCGAGGAGTTCGACAGGCTGACCTATTTCGGGGTCGCGCATACCCGGCAGATCTCGACCGACGCCTTCGTTGCCGAGCACTGCGCGATCATCGATGCGATTCAGGCGCGCGACAGCCGCAAGGCCGTCGCGCTCGCGCGCCAGCATGTCGAAAGCTCGCGCCGGCGCGTGCTCGACAATCTCGAAACCGCCCCGGTCGTCAGGACCCGCCCCGGCGCGGTCGCATGACGGGGCCGGGTCCGCCCCCGGCGGCCCTGCATCAAGCGAGGAGGAAATGATGAGCGACGATCCCTATGCGGGCTGGCCCGCCGGGCTGCGCGAGGAGATGGAGGCGAACGCCTGGAACCCCTGCGTGGGCAGCGTTCTCGTCTCCGAGGATGAGCGCGTGCGCGTGTGGCATCTGCACATACCGGCCGGCAAGCGCTGCCCGTTCCACCGCCATGTGCTCGACTATTTCTGGACCTGCCACTCGCATGGCAGCGCGCGCAACTACTTCGAGGGCGGCGCGACCCGCGAGGTTGCGCATTTTCCGGGCGATACGCGCCACATGACCTACGGGCCGGGCGAGTACAAGCTCCACGCCGTCGAGAACACCGGCGATACCGACCTGCTCTTCACCACGGTGGAGTTCAAGGACAGTGCGAACGCGCCGCTCGACGTGCCGGGCGAGGCGCGGCTCAAGGCCACGGCCTGAGCGCGCGGCAAGGCGAAAGGATCCTGTCGATGTATGCTCATCCCGGCGTGACCACCGCGCCCGAGATGCCTGTGCCCGAGCGCATGTGCGCATGGGTCCTGGGCGATCCCGGCGCGCTGCACCACACGACCAAGCCGACCCCGGTGCCGCGGCGCGGCGAGGTGCTGGTGCGGATCGATGCGGTGGCCATCTGCGCGACGGATCTCGACGTGATCGCCGAGGGGCCGCCGGCGCTCATCGAGGGCGGGCCGCCCTTCAACAGGAACTTCACGCCGGGCCACGAATACATGGGCACCGTCGCCGCGCTCGGCCCCGGCGTCGACGAGTTCGCCATCGGTGACCGCGTCACCGTCGAGATCCACGCCGGCTGCGGGCAGTGCAAGCGCTGCCGCATGGGGATGTATACCTCCTGCCTGAATTACGGCCTGAATTACGGCGACCGCGACAAGGGGCACCGGGCCAACGGCTTCACCACCGATGGCGGTTTCGCCGACTACGCCGTCAACAACATCAACACGCTGATCCGCATCGACGACGCGATGAGCGATGCCGAGGCGACGCTCGTCGTCACCGCGGGCACCTCGATGTATGGCCTCACGGAGCTCGGCGGACTCATCGCCGGCGAAGGTGTCGCGATCACGGGGCCGGGCCCGATCGGGCTGCTCGGCGTGGCCGTGGCAAAGGCGCTCGGGGCGTCGCCCGTGATCCTGACCGGCACGCGCGACGCCCGGCTCGCCGTCGGGCGCGATCTCGGCGCCGATCATACGGTGAATGTCCGCGAGCGCGACCCGGTGGAGGCGGTTGCCGCGATCACCGATGGCCACGGCGTCGATTACGTCGTCGAGTGCTCCGGCGCCCCCGGCGCGATCGACCAGGCCGGCCGGATGGTCAATCGCGGCGGGCGGATCTGCCTTGCCGCGTTTCCGCATGACCCCGATCTCATCGACGTGGCCCATCTGGTGCGCAACAACATCTACATCTACGGCATCCGCGGCGAGGGGCGCAGCGCGACGCACCGAGCGCACGCCTTCATGGCCCAGAAACGCTTCGATGCGACGCGGATCCACACCCACAGCTTCGCGATGGACGAACTCGAGACCGCGCTTCGCTATGCCCGCGAGCGGGTCGAGGACGCGATCAAGGTCGTGGTGCACAATCGCGAGCCGGCTGGCTGAAGGCACCGGGCAGGGCCGGCGCCGCGAAGGCTGCGAGTGCCCTCGCGGGTGCCATGCAATCGCGATCAGACGGGAAGCGGCCGATCCTCGATGATCGCTTCCATGGTGAAGTAGGAGGTCACGGTCTCCAGATCGAGTTTCTCGATCAGGCGCTGGTAGACGAGGTCGTAGGTCGTCATGTCGCGCGTCACGATCCGGAGCATGTAGTCGTAGTCGCCGCCGATGCGGTAGAAATCGACGATCTCCGGGATGGTGGCGACGTGCTGGCGAAAGCGGCGCAGCCAGTCGGCGGAGTGGCTGCGGGTGCGGATCATCGTGAAGACGACCAGACTGAGGCCGAGGGCATGGCGATCGATGCGCACCGTGCGGCCGCGGATGATCCCCCGCGCCTCGAGCTTGCGCATGCGCCGCCAGCAGGCGTTCTGCGACAGCCCGACCGTCTCGGCCAGCTCGCGCTGCGATTGACCGGCGTCGCGCTGCAGCTCGGTCAGTATCCGCCGATCGATATGATCGATTCCATCGCTCATGCGTCTATCAAAGTCCCGTTTCGCAGGCTGTCACCGGATATATTTGAGACAATTTCGCATCCGGGCGCAAGTATCGTTGCGGCGTTGCCTTGACCCGGGAGACCCGATGACCTCGCTCGATGCGTTCCGCCAGACCCTGAAACGCCGGGATGCGCTCGATGCCCTTCGCAGCGGACTGATCGGCGACGGGGTCGAGATCGAGACCCCCTTCGGCACGCAATCGCTGCTTTATGCCGATTACGTCGCCTCGGGGCGCGCGCTCGCGCAGGTCGAGGACTTCGTCGCCCGCGCGGTGCTGCCTTACTACGCCAACAGCCATACCGAGGCCTCCTTCTGTGGCGAAATGATGACGCGGATGCGCGCCGAGGCGCGCGCGGTGATCGCGCAGGCCGTGGGGGCGGGCCCCGATTGCCATGTGGTGTTCGGCGGTGGCGGCGCGACGGCGGGACTGAACCGCATCGCGGGCCTGCTCCGGCTGCGTGATCGCGTCATGGCCGGTGAACGTGTCGTGGTGCTGATCGGGCCGTACGAGCATCACTCCAACATCCTGCCCTGGCGCGAGACGGGCGCCGAGCTGCGGATGATCCCCGAGGCGCCGGGCGGGGGCGTCGATCTCGCCGCGCTGGAGGCGGAACTCCTGCATTCCCGGGATGCGGGCTGCATCCTCGGCAGCTTCTCCGCGGCATCGAATGTCACCGGGATCGTGACCGATCCGGACCCTGTCACCCGCCTGCTCAAGCGCCACGGCGCGCTCGCGGTCTGGGACTATGCCGGCGGCGGGCCCTATCTGCCGATGCGGATGACCCCGTCGCCGGATGCGGCCAAGGACGCGATCGTCTTCTCGCCGCACAAGTTCCCCGGCGGGCCGGGGGCCTCGGGCGTGCTGATCCTGCGCGACAGCGTGATCGCGCGCGAGACGCCGACGCTGCCGGGCGGCGGCACGGTGCGGTTCGTCTCGCCACGGGGGCACGACTACAGCGCCGATGTCAGCGTGCGCGAGGAGGGGGGCACGCCGAATGTGGTGGGTGACATCCGCGCCGCACTCGCCGTCATGGTCAAGGAGGTGGTCGGCACTGACGCGATCGGCGCGCGGGACGCCGCGCTGCGCGCGCGGGCGCTCAACGCCTGGTCCGGCTGCCCGCCGCTCGAGCTGCTCGGCAGCGACGTCACCTCAGCGGCCCTGCCGATCTTCTCCTTCCGCATCCGCGACGGCGCGGGCGGCTTCGTGCACCATCAGCTCGTCACCCGGATGCTCAGCGATCACTACGGCATCCAGGCGCGGGGCGGCTGCGCCTGTGCGGGGCCCTATGCCCATGCGCTTCTGGGGCTCGACGACGCCGCCTCCGACCGGCTGCGCGCGCGGATCCTGTCGGGCGACGAGCTCGCCAAGCCGGGCTGGACACGGCTCAATCTGAGCTGGCTGCACAGCGACGCGCAGGCCGCGCGCATCATCGACGCTGTGGCCGATCTCGCGTATCGTGCGCCGGATCTCGCCCGGCACTACCTGGTCGATCCGGCCACGGCGCGGTTCCGGGCGACCGCCGTGACCGGGGAGACGGCATGAGGCGGCGGACCGGCGCCCACTTGTGTTCGTCGGCCGGGCATTTCATCTTGAAGCCGCCGCGCTGCGGGCGAAGCACGGGAGATGTCTCATGAGTGAACGACCGACCGCCGCGACAGCTCCGCTCGATGGGCTCGAGGCCCTGAACGCGCGCGTGCGCTACGATCTCGAATGCCTCAACCTTCCCGCCGCGAACTGGGTGCCGGAGACGACCGGCCCGCGCGGCGAGAAGGTGCATGACGTGGTGATCATGGGCGGCGGCATGTGCGGGCTCGTGGCGGCCTTCGCGATGCTGTCGGGCGGCATGCGCAACATGCGCATCCTCGATCGCAATCCGGAAGGGTACGAAGGGCCCTGGCTGACCTATGCGCGCATGGAGACGCTGCGCTCGCCCAAGACGCTGCCGGGGCCGGCGCTCGGCATTGGCAGCCTGACCTTCCGTGCCTGGTTCGAGGCAAGGTTCGGCAGCGCGGAATGGGAGCAGCTCGACAAGATCCCGCGGCCCATGTGGATGGAGTATCTGCGCTGGTATCGCCGGGTGCTCGACCTTCCGGTGGAGAACCGCATCGAGATCACCCGCGTGCGCCCCGAGGGCGACCTGCTGCGGCTCGAGTTGAGCGGGGCGGCGGAGGAGTCGATCCTGACGCGGCGGCTGGTGATGGCGACCGGCCGCGACGGCACGGGCCGGGCGAACATCCCCGGCTTCGTCTCCGGGCTGCCGGAGCATGCCTGGGCGCATTCCGCCGACGAGATCGATTTCGCCGCGCTGCGCAACAAGCGCGTGGCGGTGGTCGGGGTCGGGGCCTCGGCCGTGGACAACGCCGCAGAGGCGCTCGAACACGGCGCCGCCGAGGTGCGTCACCTGATCCGCCGCGACAGCATGCCCACGATCAACAAGATGATGGGCATCGGCTCCTACGGCTTCACGCACGGCTTCGCCGCGCTCGACGACGCCTGGCGCTGGCGCTTCATGCATTACTCCTTCGCGACCCAGACGCCCGCGCCGCGCAGATCGACGCTGCGCGTTTCGCGTCATCCCAACGCGTATTTCCATTTCGGTGCCGGGGTCGAGCGCGCGCGCATGGACGGCAACGAGATCGTGCTCACCACGCCGCGCGGCGAGCTGCGCACCGATTACCTGATCCTCGGAACCGGCTTCACCGTGGAGCCCGATGCGCGCCCCGAGCTCGGCGAGGATGCCGACCGGATCCTGCTGTGGAAGGACCGCTACACCCCGCCGCCGGAGCTCGACCACCCGGATCTGGGCAACTTCCCCTATGTTTCCGGCGACTTCGCCTTCCAGGAGCGCGAGCCGGGGACGGCGCCGTGGCTGACGAGGATTCACTGCTTCAATTACGGCGCGAGCCTGAGCATGGGCAAGGTCAGCGGCGACATCCCCGGGATCAGCGAGGGCGCGAGCTGGCTGTCGAGCGCGATCGCGGCGGCGCTCTACCGCGAGGATGTGCAGACGCACTGGCAGCAAATGCTGGACTATAACAAGCCCGAGCTGCTCGGTGACGAGTGGCGCGAGTCGGACTGGCCGAGGCGGCGGGACGTGGCATGAGCATGCGTATTCTCGAAGATGCGGGGGCGGTGCCCGATGCTGGGCCGCTCGCCGATGCCGTCGCGTTCCGCGAGCGGCTAATGGAGCTGACCGAGGCGAGCCACGAGGCCGCGTTGCGCCCCGCGCAGCCGGGCGGGCTGAGCCATGGGCTGCGCGCCGCGATCGCCGCTCGGATCACGCGCCATTGCGCCGAAACGGCCCTTGCGGCGCATTACGATGCGCTCGCGGCCGGGGCGCCCGAGGCGGCGCTGGCCGAACCTGGCGCCATGAGCGATGATTCCCGCCTCGCCGCCATTCTCGCCTATGTCGACAAGGTCACCCTCTCCCCGAGCACCGCCAGCCGCGCCGATATCGACTCGCTGCGCGCGGCCGGGATCGCCGAGGGCGATATCGTGCGCCTCGCCGGGCTCGTGGCCTTCGTGAATTATCAGCTCCGCGTCGCGCTGGTGCTGCGTGGTCTGGCGGGTGCCGCATGAGCCGGGTGGTGCGCAAGTTCACGACGCGGGTGCCGAAATGGCGGCCCCATGTCACGCCGCTCGATCTCGACGCGGCCACCGAGGAGCAGCGCGCCGCGCTCAGCGAGACACCCTCCAACACGAAGATCTCGGACTATGTGCTCGTGCTTGCCCATGATCCGCAGGCGCTCAACGCGCGCACGCCGCTGTTCAACGGGATCATGTATGACGAGGGCGGGCTGTCGCGCGCCGAGCGCGAGCTGGGCGCCACGGCGGCCTCCTTCGTCAATCGCTGCATCTTCTGCGCCGCCGTTCATGCGAGCCGCTACAACCAGATCACCGGTGACGAAACACTGATGCACAAGCTGTTTCTCGACGGTGCCGCTGCCGATCTGCCGGACCGCGAACAGGCGATCCTTCGCTTTGCCGTCAAGCTGTCGGAATGTCCGCCTGCGATCGGTGCGGAGGATTTCGAAGCGCTGCGCGCGGCGGGGCTCGACACGCAGGAAATCCTAGACCTCGCGCTGTCCACGGCACTGTTCGGATGGGCGAACCGGCTGATGCACACGCTCGGTGAGCCGGTCGACGATCGCCACCCGGCCGAAACGGAATAACCACTCACCAACAGGAGAACCGACATGAAACGCATCCTTGCCTGCTCCACCGGCCTTCTCGGCGGGGCCGTACTCGCGGCATCGGCCGCCACCGCCCAGGAGATCCGCGTCGCCACGGTGGTCTCGGCCCCGCATCCCTGGATCGACGCTGCCGAAGTCTTCAAGGAGGAGGTCGAGGCCCATACCGACTACACCGTCGAGATCTACCCCGGCGGCCAGCTCGGCGATGACGAGACGGTCGTGGACGAGATGCGGATCGGCACGGTCGATGTCACGATCGGCGGGGTGGGCAATATCTCGCCCTTCGTGCCCGAGTTCGAGTTCTTCGCGCTGAGCTACCTCTTCGCCGACATGGACGGCTTTCGCGCGGTCACCGACCGCGAGAGCGAGGTCTTCGCGTTCTTTCACGATGTCGTCGCCGAGGCCGATGTCGGGCTCGAGCTTCTGGCGCTCACCGGCGGCGGCACCCGCAATCTGAGCACCGCCGAGGGCCCCGTCACCCATCCCGACGACCTCGACGGCGTGCGCATGCGCACCACCGGCGCGCAGCTCGACCAGGACACCTGGGGCGCCCTCGGCGCCGTGACCACCTCGCTGCCCTGGACCGAGCTCTACTCGGCGGTCCAGACCGGAGTGGTCAGCGCGTTCGAGAGCACGATCAGCGGCTATGTCGGATCGAACCTCTTCGAGGTGGCGCCCTATCACAGCAAGACCGAGCATCAGGTGATGATGAGCCATATCTCGATGGCGTCGCTGCGCTGGGATCAGCTCTCGGAAGACGAGCGCGAGGTGATCGGGCGCGCCGCGGACATGGCCGGCCGGCACGGCACCGAGATGGGCGTGCAATACGACGCCGAACTCATCGAGGAACTCGCCGACCGCGGCGTCACGGTCAGCGAGGTCGATGCCGAGGCCTTCATGGCCGCGACGGGGGCGCTGCACGAGGAGTATGCTGCCGAACTCGGGCTGAGCGATCTGCTCGAGACCGTTCGCGCGCTTCAGTGAAGTCCCGCCCCGCCCGCAGCCCGGCCACGGCTGCGGGCGGGCCCGCCGGAGTCCGCGCATGCGCCTGATCAATGACTGGATCGAGCGGCTCTTCATGTTCGTGGCGAGCACGCTCTTCGCGCTGTTCATCGCCTGCATCTTCTTTCAGGTCGTCGCCCGGAACTACCTGCGCATCTCGGTGGGCTGGACCGACGAGGTCGCGCTGATGTGCTTCGTGTGGTCGGTGTTCCTCGGGGCGGCCGTCGCGCTGCGCCGGCGGGTGCACTATGTCGTCGACATCCTGCCGCCAGGCTACGTCAACGCGACCAACGCGCTGCGGCTGTTCGGCGCCATCGCCTGCCTGCCGGTGATCTACGTGCTCGTCGTGCACGGCTACACCTATGCCGACATGGGCTGGCGGCGCAGCTCGGTGTCGCTGCGGCTGCCGCTCTTCTACATCTTCGCCGCGATCCCGGTCTCCGGCGTCGCGATGGTCCTGTTCTCGGCTGAGGTGATCCTCGAGGACATCCGCCGCCTGCGCGCGCGCACCCCGCCGCCGCGCATCGATGAGACGTCCTGACACATGCCCCCTGTTCTGACGCTGATCCTGAGCTTTCTGGTCTTCATCGCGCTGCGGGTGCCGATCGCCTTCGCGATCGGGCTCGCCTCGATCGTGACGATCTATCAGCTGGGGATCCCGCTGACCTCGGTCGTCACGCAGATGTTCTCCTCGATCAATTCCTTCCCGCTCCTCGCGGTGCCGTTCTTTCTGCTGCTCGGGCGGCTGATGAACGATGGCGGCATCACCGACCGGCTGCTGAAGTTCGCGGATGCGACCGTCGGCCATATCCGCGGCGGGCTCGGCCACATCAACGTTATGGTGTCGATGATGTTCGCGAGCCTGTCGGGTTCGGGCGCGGCCGACACGGCGAGTGTGGGCGCGGTGATGATCCCGGCGATGAAGAAGGCGGGCTATCCGCCCCGCTTCGCCGTCGCCCTGACGGCGGCCTCGTCGGTGATGGGCGGCATCATTCCGCCCTCGATTCTGATGGTGATCTACGGCGCGTTCGGCAACGTGTCGGTGGGGGCGCTGTTTCTGGGCGGGATCGTGCCCGGATTGCTGATCGGCGCCTCGCAGATGGGCTACACCTACTACGTGGCGCGCAAGATCGGGCTGAAGGCCGAGGGCGAGTTCTCGCTTTGCACGATGTATCGCACCGGGGTGACGGCGCTGCCGCCGATGATCCTGCCCGTGATCATCCTCGGGGGGATCACGCTGGGCGTGTTCACGGCCACCGAGGCGGCGGCGATCGCCGTGATCGTCGGGCTTGCGCTGGCGCTGCTGCTCTATCGCTCGATCCGCCCCTCGGGCATGCCGCAGATCCTGTCGGACTCGGTGATCGCCTATTCGCTGCCGATGTTCGCGGTCGCCTCGGCCGGGATCATGGGCTGGCTGATCGCCTATCTCGGGGTGGCGCGCGAGGTCGCGGAGTTCATCACCTCGGTCACGCAGACGCGGATCGGGCTGATGCTGCTCGTGGGCGGCTTCCTGCTCGTGGTGGGCACGGTTCTCAGCCCGGTCACGGCGGTGATCATCTTCCTGCCGATCATTCAGAGCATCGCGAATTTCGGCGGCATCGACCAGATCCATATGGGGCTCATCGTCGTGCTCACGCTGACCCTCGGCCTCGTCACGCCGCCCTACGGAATCTGCCTGCTGATCGCGACGCAGATCGGCGGCATCCCGACGCCGCAGGCCTTCATCGCGATCCTGCCGCTTGTCGGGATGGTGCTCGCGATCATCGTG
>LFIK01002704.1_pt1 | contig 14360 bp, 19 predicted proteins | sample 643401 | NCBI WGS metagenome assembly LFIK01 (sample SAMN03777447, study PRJNA286221) | soda lake metagenome | biome: soda lake; feature: Kulunda steppe; material: water; isolation source: sample T5-Br brine of Lake Tanatar-5 | place: Russia: Kulunda steppe | collected 2010-07 | reverse complement strand
ACGCAGCCGCGGTGCCCGCAGCGAGCGTTTTGTCGCGGAGGTGGATCAGCAACTGTGGGACGCGCTGCGCGCCTGTCGGCGACGCCTGGCGGATGCGCAGGGGCTCCCGCCCTACGTGATCTTTCATGACGCCACGCTGATGGAGTTCATGGCGCAACGGCCCGAAACCCTGGAGCAGATGGGCGGGATCGGCGGAGTCGGGGAGGCGAAACTGGCCAAGTACGGCGAGGCGTTCCTGGAGGTGCTGGCCGAGCAAGGGCCCTGAACGCGGCGAGGCATCCGTTGGGCCGGGGTATCAGCCTATTGCTGCAGTGCGGCGACCAGTTCCGCTTCCAGCATCTCCAGCAGCCGTGCCAGGGCCTGGTTTGCCGCTGCCACCCCCGCCTCGGGATTGGTCTCGCGCATCTCGGCGCGGCTGCGCAGCGTCTTGCTGAGCAGCAATTCCTGGTCGGACTGATCCACCAGGCGCACCCGCATGGCCAACCGCGCCTGGCCCGGCTCCTGCCGCAGGTCCAGTTCCAGGTGCAGGAGCTCTGCTTCCAGCCGGTAGTCCGTGCTCAGTGACGCCGGGCCCGCCAGTGCGGTGCGGAACACGCCGCGGTTCTCCAGGTGCTCCACCAGGATGGGTTGCAGCTGCCTGGCCGGGCGGTCGGACCAGCGGTTGCGACTGTAGTAGCGGATCTCATGGTCGCTTTCCCGGTAAGCCAGGGCGGCGGTGTCGTATCCGGGCATGGCCTGGACGCGGCCGACCAAGATGGAGGCGTCCAGGGGATCACCGCGCAGGCCGCTCTCCTCCGGCGTTTTCAGTTGCCAGGTGTGCGCGTGGGGTTGCTGGCTGCCGCCCAGCGACATGCAGCCGGTAAGCAACAGGATCAGGGACAGTAACAGCAGGGGCGAAACGCGGCGCATGCTTACTCCTCTCCGGGGCCGGCCGGCCGTTGGGGGCGACCGAAAATCAGCCGGTTGGGTTGCTCGCTGATTTCGTCAGTCAGGCGGTTGATGCCGCCCGCCACGTCCTGAAGCTCGATCATCAGGTCGGTCAGCTGGGGCAGGGTGGTGGTGTTGAGCTGCTGCAGGCCGCGCACGCTCTCCATCCCGACGGAGCCGATCTCGTCGCTGGCGTCACCCACGCGGCGGGCGGCATCCTCCAACGAGCGGCTCATGGTGTCCACGCCCGCAAGGGAGGCCTCAATCTGCTCGAACAGGGGCACGAGCTGCTCGCTGGCCACGGCGGTCTGATCCATGATTTTCTCCCCGGACACCAGCATGCGCTCCAGCCGGTGGCTGTTGTCCAGCAGCGTCTGGCTGAGCTGTTCGAGGTTGACCAGGGTGCCGGTGATGGCATCCAGGTTTTCATCATCCAGCAGGCGGGCCACCTGGCCGGAGAGTTCGTCCAGGGTTTCCACCCCTCGGGCCAGGCCGGCTTCCAGGCGATTGATCAGGGATGAGCGCATCTCGATTACGGCATACTGCTCGCCATCCGGCACCTCGGGTTCGCCGGCATCCGCCGAGCCGCCCCTCAGTTCGATATGGGCAAAGCCGGTAAGCCCCTGGGTGGCGAGCTGGGCGGTGGTGTCGGCACGCACGGGAGTGCCGCGCTCCACGTCGATCAGTACCCGCACCCGACCCGGCTCATCCGGCAGCAGCTCGATGCGGTTGACCCGCCCGACATTCACCCCCTGGAACTTGATATCGGCATTGCCGCCCAGGCCGCTCACCGATTCGCTGGTGTAAATGGCGTAGCGGGTGTATTCCCGGGTGGTCATGTCGGCGCTGAACCACAGACCTGCCGCAATCAGCCCGGCGCCGAGTATCAGCACGAACAGCCCGACTGCGATGTATCCGACGCGGGTTTCCATCAGTGCGATCTCCTCATCCTGCCCCGGATGCCCGTGAAGTAGCCGCTGATTTCAGGATGCGGGGTGCCAACCAGTTCCGCAATCGGCGCTTCGGCCACCACCCGGCGCTCCGCCAGGAAAGCCACCCGGTCGGTAGCCGTCCACAGTGTGTCCAGGTCATGTGTGATCATGACCACGGTCAGCCCCAGTAATTCACGCAGTTCCATGATGCGCTCGTCGAAGGCTCCGGCGCTCACCGGGTCCAGCCCTGCCGTGGGCTCGTCCAGGAAAAGCAGTTCGGGGTCCATGGCAAGGGAGCGGGCCAGTGCGGCACGTTTCACCATGCCGCCACTCAGTTCGTTCGGCAGCTTGCCAGCCGCCTCTGGCGGCAGCCCGGCCAGGCGGATCTTCAGCATGGCCAGTTCCTCCCGCTCCCCGCGCCGCATATTTCCGTGCTCGATGATCGGGAAGCATACGTTCTCCAACACGGTCATGCCGGTGAACAGGGCGCCGTGCTGGAACATGACGCCGATGCGGCGGCGCAAACGGCGCAGCGTGGCGGGCGACGGGCGGCGGCAATCCTCGCCGAACAGCTCAACGGTGCCACTGGTGGGCCGCGTGAGCAGGATCATGTGCCGCAGCAGCACGGTCTTCCCGCTGCCGCTGCCGCCGACGATGGCAAGAATCTCACCGTGCTTCACGTCCAGGTTCAGGTGCTGGTGGATCAGGTTGCCGCCGAGCCGGGTTTCCAGCTCCCTCACATCCACCACGGTCTGCCGCTCCATGCTCACAGCCCCAGCTGATTGAAGATGATCGAGAACAGCGCATCCACCACGATCACGAGGAAGATGCCATGGACCACTGCGCGCGTGGTGGCCCGGCCCACGCTCTCCGTGCTGCCGCGCACGGCGAACCCGTGGTAGCAGCCTACGGAGGCGATGATGACCGCGAACACGGGTGCCTTGATGATGCCGACCCAGAACGAGCTCGGTGCCATGGCATCCGGAATGCGGCGGATGAACTCCGCGAAGCTCACGTCGAACATGGCATTCGCGACCACCATGCCGCCGAACACGCCCACCACGTCGGCGAACAGCGTGAGCAGGGGCATCGCCAGGATCAAGGCGATCAGCTTGGGCAGGGCCAGTATCTCGAAGGGCGTGATGCCGGTCACGCGCAGGGCGTCGATTTCCTCGGTGATGCGCATGGTGCCGATCTGCGCGGCGTAGGCGGAACCGGTTCGCCCGGCCACGATGATCGCCGTCATCAGGGGCGCCATCTCGCGCAGCATGGTGATGACCACCAGGTCCACCAGGAAGATGTTCGCACCATACTGCTCCAGCGGTACGCCGCCTTGGTAGGCGATCACCACACCGGTCAGGAAGATCAGCAATCCCAGAATGGGAATGGCGCGGACGCCGGCGATATCGATTTCCGCAATGACCTGTCTCCAGCGCAGACGGTGGGGTCGCAGCAGCCGGGGCAGGGAGTCCAGCGCGAATTCGCCCATGAAGGCCAGGAAACCCAGCGCCTCACGCCCGGTTTCCACGGTGCTGCGGCCCAGCCCCTCCACCGGCCCCTGGAATCGCGGGCGGGGTGGCGGTTCCGCCTGGGTCTCACGAACCAGTTCCAGCAGATCCCGGTGACGTTCGGAGAGCAGGGAGAGGTCGAGTTCCACGCCTTCTCCCTCAAGGCGTCGGCGCAGCCGGTGCAGCATCAGGGCACCGGCGGTGTCCAGCCGGCTCACTTCGCTGGTCTGCAATTGCCAGCTTGCGCCGCGCTCGCCCCGCAGCTCGTGCAGCACAAGCTCCAGGCGGTTAAGCTGGGGGGCCGTCCAGTCACCACGACAGTTCAGCACGTCTCCCTCGCGGAAGAGGCTGGGGCGTGTGTCCTGCGCCGGGTGCTGGCTACTCATGAAATTGGCGGGGTTCCCGAAAATTCAACAAGTCATGTGTATGAACATTACCACAGGCATCGGTCAGCCCGAGGACAAGGGCTGCCAGGGGTTGCCGCCTGGTGGAGGCGCCAGCGCATGCGCTCGCTGACCATAGACCTGCATTGCCATTCCACTGCGTCCGACGGCACGCTGGCACCGGATGCGGTGGTGCGACGGGCGGCGGAGCAGGGGGTTGCCGTGCTCGCTCTCACTGATCACGACACCCTGCAAGGCTTGGAACCCGCCGCCCGCGCCGCGTCGGATAGTGGTATTGCCCTGGTGCCGGGCGTGGAGATCTCCACCCTGTGGAGCGGCCGGGAGTTCCATGTGGTGGGCCTGAACCTGGACCCGGCGCACCCGGAACTTCGGGCCGGCCTTGCCGCCAACCGCGAGCGTCGCTGGGCCCGGGCCGAGCGCATGGCGGAGAAACTGGTGAAAGCCGGTGTGGCAGAGGCGGGACGGGTGCTGGAGAAGGCAGGCGACACGGTGCCCACGCGCACCCATTTCGCGCGGTTCCTGCTGGAGCAGGGAGTCGTGCGGGACGTGCAGCAGGCCTTCGACCGATATCTCAAACGGGGCAAGCGGGCCTGGGTGGGCGTGGACTGGATGTCCATGGAGGAAGCGGTCGGCCTGATCAGGGCCTCGGGGGGAAGCGCCGTGCTTGCTCACCCCCTCGCCTACGGGCTGACCGGCGGCTGGATGCGGCGGGTCCTGACGGCTTTCCGGGAGGCCGGTGGCCAGGCGGTGGAGGTCTGTTGTGGCAACACGGGGCCGCAACGCATCAACACCAGCGTGGGCTATGCGCTGCGCTTTGGTTTGCGCGGTTCAGTGGCTTCGGATTTTCACGGACCGGAGAATCCGTGGATTGAACTGGGGCGGCTCGACCCGTTGCCGGCCACGGTCACGCCGGTGTGGGCCGACTGGCCCGAGGCGATCCGGCCACCGGCCTGAATCACTCGTCTCGGCGGGAGGTGACCCGGCCTTCGATGATCGTGGTCCGGTGTTGCTCCCGGCGGTACTCCTGCTGCGTGCCGCCAGCCTGTTTTCGCTGCTGGGCCGCCTTGCGGAACTGCCGCCGCAACCACCACACGCGCAGGCTGAACAGCAGGCCGCCGATCACCGCCAGGCCGAGCAGGGCCAGAAACACGAAGGCCCCCACGAAGAGCGCGGCAAAGAGCATCAGCACCCCGCCGATCACCCCGAGTATCCGGACCAGTGGGTTGACCGGTCGGCCGTTAATCAAGAAAACCTGTCGCATGTTCAACTCTGTTGTGGAGAGGCCTGAAAGAGGAGTTGGGGGTTCTGACAGCGTAACGCAAGTCAGGGTTTCCTGCGCTCCTCCACCATGCGCATGGCCGGTGTGCGCTGTACACGCGTGGCCAGATACAGCCCCCCCAGCACCAGTACGCCGCCCGCGGCATGGTAGAGGTACAGCCCCTCGCCAATGAACATGATGCTGAGCACAGCGCCGAACAGCGGCAGCAGATACAGGAACATGGCGGCCCGTGAGGGGCCCAGGATCGTCACCCCGTAATTCCAGCCCATATACGACAGCAACGACGGGAAGATGGCCACGTAGATCAGGGGGGCGACCAGGTCGCCGCCCATTACCGTGCGGTAGCCCATTACCGTCTCCACCAGGTGGAAACTCAATACCACCGGCAAGGCCATGGCAATCATCACCGCCAGCAGCGCCACCGGGTGCATCTGGATGCCCCGTTTCTTGAGTAGCACCGAGTACAGGCCCCAGCAGGCCACCGCCACCACCATGATCAGGTCGCCCGCGGCAAAGCTCAGGGAGAGAAACACGTCAACCGAGCCGCGACTCACGATGACGAGCACGCCCACCAGGGCCAGCACGATCCCGTAAAGCTGCCAACGTGCCAAGCGTTCCCCGAGCAGCAGAAAGGCCATCAGCCCGATCATGATCGGCATAACCGCACTGACCAGGGAGATGTTGACCGCCGTGGTGGTGTGGGCCGACAGGTAGAGCAGGGAATTGAACAGGCCCGCGCTGAGCAGGGCCAGGATGAACAGGCTGCCCCAGTGCTGGCGGATCGTGGGCAGCGCGGCGCGCAGGTGCGGGAGGGCAAAGGGCAGAATGATGAGGAAGGCCAGCATCCAACGCCAGAACGACAGCCCCATGGGGGGGATGGTATCGATCATGGAACGGGCCACCACGGCGTTGCCCGCCCAGAACAGGGTGGTGAACACCAGTGCGGCGTAGGCCAGCAGTTCCCGGCTGCGGGGATGTGACATGGGCGGACTCCTCATCAAGCCGTGTGTTTTATCACGTCCGCGATGCTTGTTCAGCCCGGACCTGCTGGCAAGGCCGTGTGCCTGAGGGTAGAGTACGGCACGAAGTCATGTTGGGGACAGACTGTGGAATTGCCGACCGAATTTGCCGAACTTGATCCGGCGCAGCAGCGCTTTCTCCGGGAAGCCGTGCTTGCGGGTGCCGTGTGGGGCCTGGAGGACGACGAAGGCTGGGCACTGGCCGAATCCGCCGATGCGGACGCCGCAGCCGCATTCCCGCTGTGGTCGTCGGAACAGGCGGCCGGTGAGTGTGCTGACGGTGACTGGGCCGGCTACACGCCAAGCGCCGTGAGCCTGGACGACCTGCTGGAACACTGGCTGCCGAGCATGCAGCGCGATGGTTACCGGGCGGGGGTGAACTGGGACGCCGCGCTGGAGGGCGTGGAGGTGCCGCCACTGGAGTTGCAGGCCGATCTGGAACTGATGATCGGGCTGCTGGATGCGGAAGGGTTGCTCCCGTCCGAGGGGAAAGAGGACGACAGGGAATGACCGACGTGGCACAGCTGCCGCTGGACGAACAGATCCGGCTGTTCTTCTCCCACTTGCCCCACGGGAATGCGCTGGGCGTTGAAGTGCTGGAAGCCGAGCAGGGCATGCTTCAAGCGCGGGTGCCGTTCAGCGATTTCATGGTGGGTAATCCGGTCACCGGTTTCATTCACGGCGGCGTGATCACGGCGCTGATCGACCAGACCAGCGGCACGGCGGCCTCGTTTGTCAGTGAGCCGCCGCAGCAGGTAGCCACACTGGATCTGCGTATTGATCACCTGTCGGTGGCGGAATCCGGGCTGCCCGTGCATGCGCGGGCCGAGTGTTACAAGGCGACGAAACATATCTGCTTCGTGCGGTGCACGGCGTACACGGACAGAGAGGACCGGCCCATTGCCACCAGCGTCAGCAGTTTCATGAAAATCGGGCCGTTGTTTCGTGGCAGGAGAAAGCAGGGATGAAGGATATCGTTGCCGTCATTCGTCAGGCACGGGCCGACGCGGATTACGATCGCGCCATGAACCTATTCCCTTACGCCCGTTTCCTGGGTATTGATTTCCGGGAAGAGGGCGGAGAATTGCTGTTCCGGCTCGCTTACAACGAGCGCAACATCGGCAACCCCGTGATGCCGGCGCTGCACGGGGGCGCGATCGGCGCCTTCATGGAGCATGCCGCCATCATGCACCTGCTGTGGAACATGGAAAGTGCCATTCAGCCGAAGGTAATCGATTTCTCCATTGATTATCTGCGTCCCGGCCTGGCCGAGGACATTTTTGCTGCCTGCCGCGTGGTGCGCCAGGGGCAGCGCGTGGCCAATGTCTCGGTGGAGACCTGGCAGAGCAGCCGCGAGAAGGTCGTGGCCACGGCGCGCGCGCATTTCCTCCTCACCCGGCAGGAAGACCTGGACGAGGCGTAGCCCTGTCGACTATTCCTCGGGTCGGTGACTCTTGATGAACAGGACGCCGGCGGCGGGCACGTGGATCAGGCCGAAACCGGCGATGAACACGATAACCACGTTCAGATCGGTGGCCATGCCGTAGACGCGCGCCGAGACCCAGCCGAATGCCAGACCGGTGGCGATCAGCACGATGCGGCCGGCGCGGAGTTGCCTGGGGCCCGGGGTGTGGAAGGGAAGCCGCCAGTGGGCGTAAAAGGCGGCCGCAAGGCCGATCAGTGTCACCAGAATCAGGATTAGTGTCTGCATGGCGGCATGATAGCCGCCTGCGGCTCAAATCCCCAAGCGATCCAGGTGCGCCGCAACAGCGCGCAGCGAATCCAGCCCCTGGATATCCTCGGGCAGCATGGGCACGTGGCGGGTGGGCATGCCGTGCAGCGCGTGCGGGATTTCCTCCAGGTAGCGTGCCTCCTGCTCCCGTCGCCGGCGCAGGAACTCGCCATCCGCCTCCGGCGGCAGCACCCGGTTGACGATGGCTCCGCATAGCGGAATATCGAACTGCTGCAGTGCGTGCATGGCGCGATGGGTTTCCAGGATGGGAAGCCGTTCCGGCGTCAGCACGAACACGAAGCCGGTGGTCTCGGCATCGGTGATGCGCCGGCGGGCCTGATGGAAAAGCCGTCTGCGGTGGAGCAGGGTTTCGGCGATGCGTCGCGTCCGCCGGTCCATGCCCTCGAACGGATCTTCGTCCGGGTCATCGAAGGGGGTTGGAACGTCCGCGCGGCTGCCTCGCGGCGTCAGGTGCTTCAGCACCTCGCCCAGTTCCTTGGAGGGGTTGTTGGGGTAGTTCAGAATCAGGATGCGTGGCCGCGTCGGGTCGCGGGCGCACAGTGCCTCCAGGTCCTCGGCGAGTAGGCGCCAGTCATGTTCGGCACGGGTTTCCACCCAGCGGATCTGGCGGCCGATGATGTGCGCCTGTGGCGCATAGGACACCCAGCTCGGCGTCGGGATCACCAGGTCGCCGTAATAGACGAGCTGGAGAATGAACATCAGCTCCTTGGAGCCGGGGCCGATCAGGATGTCGTCGGCGGTGAACTCCACCCCCTGCGTCCGCCGATGAAAATCGGCCACCGCCTCCCGCAGGCTGCGCAGACCGCGCACCGGCAGGTAATCCTTCTGGTGTGCATTGTTCTTTAGCTCCGCTTCCACCGGCGCCGGCACCGGGAAGGGCGATTGGCCCAGGCCGAAGCGGTAGACCTGGTGGCCGGAGGCCGCCAGTTCAGCAGAGCGCTCGTTGATTGCCAGCGTGGCGGATTGCCCCAGCCCGCGAACATTGAGATTCAGATGAATATCCGGTCCATTGCCGCGCTTGCGGCGGCGCACCTGGGTTTCGCTCACGGCCCGTTCTCCCCCTGCATGTTGCAGCCACGTCCCACAGTCACACTGTACGCCCCGCCGGGTGCGCTGTGAAACGCGGTCTCGGGGAGCGCGCCGGGTCATCCTGCGGCTCTCTTTTCAAACCACCGGACTGCCGGCTCTTGCTATGGATCGCCTTGGATGGTTTTACGGCGGCGGGATCGCGCTGGCAGAGTGGGCAGCATGTGATGCCGTTGTCGCCGTTTCGGGCGTCGGGCATACACGGCGAATTCCGCAAGAAGCCTGGTGAGTTCCCGATCGATGTGCGCGCTCGTATTCCGCATTCTCCTTTGTCATCTGATCCTTATGCCGCTCCTGCTGGCAGGTTGTGCTGCGCCCGATGGCCCCGAACCGGAGGACGCCTCGCCTGATGAGCAGGACGGTGAGGCGTTCGCCCCGCTGACGGTCGATGACAAAAGGGTCAGAGCGGCGGACGGTTCGGTGCTGCTATGCCTATCCGATATCCCGGATGCGATCCGTGTTGACGAGGACAGCGAATTCGGCGCCGCAACCCGGTTTCGAGAGGCTTCGGCGTCACCGGGCGGGGGCTGGCTTGCGATCGTCACCACCGGAGCTGCCCACAGTGCCGGATGGCTTGTGCGCACCGGTGAGCGGGACGTGGCACCGGTCGCCTTCCAGTATGGCGGCAGTATCACTGTCGGCCCCTGGAGCGACGATGGACGACACATGGTGTTCATCCAGAAAGGCCCGGCGGGGGGCGCACGCTAACCGTGGTGGATCGGCAACGCCTGGGCGAAACCGTGGAACACACGGCGATCCCGGTTCAGGTGCCCCGTCATCAGGAACGGCCACCGGAGGAGCGGCGTTACCACGTGCTTGGCTGGAGCGGCGGAGAACTGCGCTTTCAATTGGATGGCGAAACCTGGAGCTTCGATCCGGAATCCGGTGAGTCTCGCCGACACTGATGCATGCACGCTAGGCAGGTAGCAGGCTGTAGGTGCGAATTCGGTGAAGCTGGTCAATAAGGACACGCGTCGCGGATGATGCGTCGCGTCATCGCACCGTGTCACATTCATCAAAACCTCATTTTACATTCATAAAGGGGAAATAGCGTCGTCACAAAGGCCTGCGACAGTGAGCGCCCTGCCGGCCAGAGCCGGTTTCGCAAACCGAAAGAGAAGCCTTTGAAGTCGACATGAAACGTACCCTGCTTACCGCCGCTCTCTCCTTCGCCGCCAGCGCCGCCTCTGTGGCCCATGCCGGCCCTTGCCCCGAAACCCTGCGTTTTGCCGACACCGGCATTGAGGGCATGGAAGAAATGGTTCGTGCCTTTGGTCCGTTCGGTGATGCCTTGGGTGAGGCCGTGGGTTCCGAGATCCGGTTTTTCCCGGTGAGCGACCGCACCGCAGCCGTCAATGCCCTGCAGTTCGATCAGGTGGACATCATTCTCGCCGGGCCGTCGGAGTACGCGGTCATGCGCGCACGCCAGGACGTGCAGATGATGATCGGCATCGAGCGCGCCGAGTACGGTACCGCCTTTGTCGTGCATGCCGACAGCGACATTCACAGCCTGGGCGATCTGCGCGGCAAGGATGTTGCGCTGAAGGATCCGGGCTCCACCACGGGGCACATCGTGCCGTCCTGGATGCTGGTGGATGCGGGTCTGGATCTTGACCGTGACCTGAACACCCACTTGCTGGACGGCGCCCGCTTTGAAGCGCTGATCAATCGCGACGTGGATGCCATGGGCAGCGGCGTGCGTGACGCGGCCCGCCTGAAGCAGCGCGACCCGGACACCGAATACCGAGTGTGATCGCCGAGAGCGACACTATGCCCCGTGACGTGTTTGTTGCCCGTGGCAGCCTCGATGAAGCCTGCGTGGCCCACGTGAACGAGCAGATCATGGCCAATGCCGAAGAACTGATGGACGCCATCCTTGGCCCCGGCGAGCGCGACAAGTACACGGACGTGCGCTTCGTCGACGATCTCACCGAGGAAGAGTTCGACATGATCACCGAGGCCTATCGCCTGGTGGGTATGCCGCTGGACTGATCCGCATGTAATGACAGCAGGCCCGGGCGTGGGTGCCAGGGCCTGTTTCCGTTTTCGGCACCGGCGGTTGATCCGGTGCCATGGGGCTGGAGGAAAACCGATCATGATCCCCATTCAGGTCAGTGGTTTACAAAAGCATTTCGGGAAAATCCATGTGCTTCGCGGCTTGGATTTCGAGGTGCCGGCCGGCGAGGGCGCGATTCTGCTGGGCGCCAATGGCTGCGGCAAGTCGACATTGATGCGTTGCCTTATCGGCCTGACACGCCCCGACGGCGGACAGATGCGGGTGGTGGGCACCGATGTGGGGCGTGCGCGGAGGGGGCAACTCAAGGATATGCGCCGCCGGGTCGGCATGGTTTTCCAGCGCTTCAACCTGGTTGGCAACTGCAGCGTGCTGCAGAACGTCCTGTACGGTGCGCTGGGCCGGCACCGACTGGGGCTGTTGCGTGTGGCACACCCCCTGGCGCCCGCGGAGGAACGCGATCGTGCTATGCATTGCCTGGACCGGGTAGCTCTTGCGGACAAGGCCGGCCAGCGCGCCGACACGCTTTCGGGTGGCCAGCAGCAGCGGGTGGCCATCGCGCGCATGCTGATGCAGGGGCCAGAGGTGGTGCTGGCTGATGAGCCCATCGCAAGCCTGGATCCGCGGGCCGGTCGCGAGGTGATGGATCTGCTTTGGGAGGTTATTCGCGAGGAGGGGATGACCCTGCTCTGCACCTTGCACCAGTTGGATGTAGCGCTGGCTTACGGTGACCGTGTGCTGGGCATGAAGGCCGGCCGTATCGAACTGGACGGACCCGCCTCCGCCTTCTCGCCGGACATCCTGGAATCGCTCTACCACGGCGAGGTGCGCGTGGATGGCCGTAACGAGGACGTCCGGCCGGGCGCTCGCGCAGCGCTTGCTGCCGCATCCTGACCTGAACCGCTCTACGAGTACAAAGACTATGTCAACGGTAGATCAACGCGTGGCCGCCATGGCGCCGCCGCGCTTTAGTTCGCCTTCGGTGTTCACCTGGGTGATTCTGGTGGGCTTCGCCGCCTTCTTCATTCAGGGCTTTCTGTCCGCCGACGTATCACTGCCCCGCTTGCTGCAGGGCATGCACAACATGGGCGGCTTCTTCGCCCAGGCCTGGCCGCCGGATACCAGCCGGCTGGGGCCGATCGGCAGGGCCATGCTGGAAACCGTGAACATGGCACTGGTGGGCGTGACCTTCGGCGTGATCCTCAGCCTTCCCGTGGCGCTTTTGTGTTCCTCCAACACGGCGCCGAACCCTGTCGTGCGCTGGATCAGCCGCATGGTGGTGGCCACGCTGCGTACCGTGCCGGATCTGGTCTGGGCGCTGATCTTCGTGGTTGCCGTGGGCCTGGGACCGCTGGCCGGCATCCTGGCCATCATCATGGATACCATCGGCTTCTGTGCGCGCTTCTTCTCCGAGCGAATCGAGGAGATCAGCCCCGGGCCGTCCGAAGCCCTGAGTTCCACCGGCGCCGGGCGCCTGTCGGTGATCTTCGGGGCTATCATTCCCGAGTCCATGGCCTCGCTCACGGCCACCAGCCTGTACGGCGTGGAAAAGGCCATCCGGTCCGCAGTGGTGTTGGGCCTGGTTGGTGCCGGCGGCATCGGGGTGGAACTGTCCACCTCCATGCGCATGTTCCGCTTCGACCAGGCGCTGACCATTATTTTGGTGATCCTCGTGGTGGTCATCGCCTTCGAGCAGGTCTCGTCGGCCATTCGCAAGCGGATGCTGTAAATACAGTGGGCGAAGGCTTCCGGCGCTTGCCGCGGTCGAGGCGGAGCCTTTCCGCCCCGACCCGGGTACCGCGCCGGTGGCAACCGTTTTCTCACCTGCCCGCGCAGCGCGGTGGTGGGCAGGGGGTGCCTTGGTGCATCATGTGACGTAGGCACGGCACCTGACGGAGAACAAGCATGAAGCAGAAGACCTTACAACGCGCTGTGGGCCTTGCCGCCGCGGGCGTCCTGCTCGTCGCAGGCGCCTTCGTCGGTACCGCGCAGGCCCAGCAACGCTTTACCACCATCGGCACCGGTGGTGTGACCGGCGTCTACTATCCCACCGGTGGCGCCATCTGCAGTCTGGTGAACCGGGGCCGCAGCGATCACGGCATCCGCTGTTCGGCCGAGAGCACGGCGGGCTCGATCTACAATCTGAACGCATTGGCAGAGGGTGACCTGGAGTTCGGGGTGGTGCAGTCTGACTGGCAGTACCATGCCTACAACGGGACCGATCAGTTCGCCGACCAGGGCGCGAACGAGGATCTGCGGGCGGTGTTTTCGCTGCATCCGGAGCCGTTCACGGTGGTGGCACGGCCCGATGCGGATATCAGCAGCTTCGAGGATATCAAGGGCAAGCGGGTCAACGTGGGCAACCCGGGTTCCGGCCAGCGGGGCACGGTGGAGCGCCTGATGGAAGTCTACGGCTGGAGCATGAGCGATTTCTCCCTGGCCTCTGAGCTTCCGTCCCGCGAGCAGGCGGCCGCGCTGTGTGACAACCGTATCGACGTGGTCCTGTTCACGGTGGGTCATCCCTCCGGCTCCATCCAGGAACCCATTGCCACCTGCGATGCCCGTCTGGTTCCAGTAACCGGCGAGGCGGTGGACAAACTGGTGGACGAGACCCCCTACTATTTCCATGCCACCATCCCTGGCGGTATGTATCCGAACCATGACTCCGACGTGGAGACCTTTGGCGTGGGTGCCACCTTCGTCACCCGGGCGGATGTGCCGGAAGAGGTGGTCTATCAGGTGACCAAGGCCGTGTTCGAGAACCTGGACACGTTCAAGGGCCTGCATCCGGCGTTCGGCGTGCTGGAGGCGGAGGTCATGATCAGCGAGGGCCTGTCCGCGCCGTTGCACGAAGGCGCCAAGCGCTACTTCCGCGAGGCGGGATTGCTGGAAGACTGAAGTCGCGGCGTTCCGGGCCAGGCGCCGGAATGCCGTGCTGACAAGGAGCTTGCGTGACGGAGCCGAACACGCTGTCCGGTGAAGCGGCCGCGAAACGCCTGGCCGACATCGAGGGCGGTGAGCGCCATCCTGCGGGGCTCACCGCCCGCTTCATTTACCTGCTGGCCCTGGCCTGGTCCTGTTTCCAGCTGTGGATTGCATCGCCGTTGCCCTTCATCCTGGGCTTCGGCATGTTCCCCGACACCCAGGCCCGTGCAATTCACCTCACCTTTGCGCTGCTGCTGGTCTACTTGCTGTTCCCGGGCAGGCGCAGCGGAAAACGCCTGGGCGTGGCGCCGATCATCTACCTGGTGTTCGCGGCACTCACCCTGTGGATGGCGTTGCTATCCTGGCAGGGAAGCCCGGTGCCGGGTACGCCACATGTGTCCGTGCTTCTGGTGCTGGCTGTCACGCTGGCCGCGGTTGCCCTGGGGTGCCTGCTGGAGTCGGACAACCGCCGTATTCCTTTGCTGGACTGGCTGCTGGCGCTGGCCGCCGGTT
>LFIK01002703.1_pt1 | contig 14363 bp, 10 predicted proteins | sample 643401 | NCBI WGS metagenome assembly LFIK01 (sample SAMN03777447, study PRJNA286221) | soda lake metagenome | biome: soda lake; feature: Kulunda steppe; material: water; isolation source: sample T5-Br brine of Lake Tanatar-5 | place: Russia: Kulunda steppe | collected 2010-07 | reverse complement strand
GGGTGGGTGGGGCCTTCGCTGCCCGCGCCGTGCGCGAGGGCGGCCCGTTGCCGAAGGGGGCGCAAAACCGGCTTTCATGCGGGCTCAATTCGGATTAACAGGTCGCCGTCGGGCGGATGCCTGCCCGGCCTTGTGACCCGCCCGAACCGCTGGAGCCTGCCCGATGACCACCCCGTTGCGCCTTGGTATCGCCGGGCTCGGAACCGTTGGCGTCGGTGTCGTGCGGATCGTGCAGACCCACCGCGCGCTGCTCGCCGCGCGCTGCGGACGGCCGGTCGAGATCACCGCGGTTTCGGCGCGCTCGCGCGGGCGCAACCGCGGCGTCGATATTTCGGGATATGCGTGGGAGGATGACCCGGTCGCGCTCGCCCGGCGCGACGATGTCGATCTGGTGGTCGAACTGATGGGCGGCGAAGACGGTCCCGCGCTCGCCCTCACCCGCGCGGCCATCGACGCGGGCAAGGATATCGTCACCGCCAACAAGGCCTTGCTGGCGATCCACGGCCAGGAGATTGCCGAAGCCGCCGAGTCCGCAGGCGTCGCCCTGCGCTTCGAGGCGGCGGTCGCCGGCGGGATCCCGGTCATCAAGGCGCTGACCGAAGGGCTGGCGGGCAACGCCATCACCCGCGTCATGGGCGTGATGAACGGCACCTGCAACTATATCCTCACACGGATGGAGGATGCCGGCCTGCCCTATGACACCGTGTTCGACGAAGCCGCGCAGCTTGGCTACCTCGAGGCCGACCCGACGCTTGACGTGGGCGGCATCGACGCGGCGCACAAGCTTACCCTGCTTGCGGCCATCGCCTTCGGCACGCGCCCCGTGTTCGACGCCGTCGATATCGAGGGGATCGAGCGCATCTCGATCGACGATATCCGCCACGCCGCCGATCTGGGGCTGCGGATCAAGCTCCTGGGCGTGGCGCGGATGACCGGGCGCGGGCTGGAGCAGAGCATGTCGCCCTGCCTCGTGCCCGCCGACAGCCCGCTGGGGCAACTCAAGGGCGGCACCAACATGGTGGTGCTCGAGGGCGACAGCGTGGGCCAGATCGTGCTGCGCGGCGCGGGCGCGGGCGAAGGCCCGACCGCCAGCGCGGTGATGGGCGACGTGGCCGACATCGCGCGCGGGCTGCGCATCCCCGCCTTCGGCCAGGCGGCGGCGGGGCTGGCCACGGTGACGCCGGCGCGGGCGACTGCGGCCAAGCCCTTCTACCTGCGCATGACGCTGCTGGACCGCCCCGGCGCACTGGCGCGCATCGCCGCAGCGCTTGGCGATGCCGGCGTGTCGATCGACCGGATGCGCCAATACAGCCACGAGGGCACCGACGCGCCGGTGATCATCGTCACCCACAAGACCACGCGCGACGCCATCGACCACGCGCTGGGGCTGTTCGGCGGCACCGGGGTGCTGGTGGGCGATCCGGTGGCGCTGGCGATCGAAAGCGTCTGATAGCGCTCGCGCCGCCGGCTCAGGCCTTGCCGCTTGTGGGGCGGGGCGGTTACAGACGTCTGGACCCCGTTTCCCGCAACCCCAAGGATGCCCGCCATGACCGCGACCCCCCCTGAGTTTCATGACCGATTGCTGTCGCTCGGTCTGGCGCGCGTGTCCGAGGCCGCCGCCGTCGCCTCGGCTGCGCTGGTCGGGCGCGGGGACGAGAAGGCCGCCGATCAGGCCGCCGTGGACGCCATGCGCACCCAGCTCAACATGCTCGACATCAACGGCGTGGTGGTGATCGGCGAGGGCGAGCGCGACGAGGCCCCGATGCTCTATATCGGCGAGGAGGTCGGCAACGGCAACGGCCCCGAGGTGGACATCGCGCTCGACCCGCTGGAAGGGACCACGCTGACCGCCAAGGACTTCCCCAACGCGCTGACCGTGATCGCCATGGCCCCGCGCGGCACCATGCTGCACGCGCCCGACATCTACATGGACAAGCTCGCCGTCGGTCCGGGCTATCCCGAAGGGGTCGTCACGCTGGACATGTCGCCATCGGAGCGCGTGAAGGCGCTGGCCCGCGCGCGCGGCTGCGAACCATCGGACATCACCGTCTGCGTGCTCGAACGCACCCGGCACGAGGAGATGATCGCCGATATCCGCTCGACCGGCGCGGCCATCCGGCTGATCATGGACGGTGACGTCGCCGGCGTGATCCACTGCGCCGAGACCGATCTGACCGGGGTGGACATGTACATGGGCTCGGGCGGCGCGCCCGAGGGCGTGCTGGCCGCGGCGGCGCTGAAATGCATGGGCGGGCAGATCTATGGCAGGCTGCTCTACCGCAACCAGGACGAGATCGCCCGCGCCCGCCGCGCCGGGATCGAGGATCTCGACCGCGTCTACACCATGAACGACATGGTCCGCGGCGACGTGATCTTCGCGGCGACAGGCGTCACCGACGGCTCGATGGTCCACGGGATCAAGCGCGAGCCCGGCTGGCTGACCACCGAAACGTTGCTGATGCGCTCCAAGACCGGATCGCAGCGGCGCATGACCTACCGCACCCCGGTGTGAGCACCGTCGACGCCGCGCAGACCGTCGCCGCCGCCGCCTTCATGGGCGTCGAACGGTCGGTGCTGGGCCGGCGGTGGGTCGGCCCCGGCCCCGAACTCGCGCGCCAGTCGCTGGCGCTGGAACAGGCGACCGCCCTGCCCCCGGTGCTGTGCGCGGTGCTCGCCCGGCGCGGGGTCGCGCCCGGCGATGCCGAAGCCTTCCTCGCCCCCGCGCTGCGCGATCTGCTGCCCGACCCGCACCGCCTGCGCGACATGGACCGCGCCACGCGGCGGCTGCTGCAGGCGCTCGACCGCGGCGAGCGGATCGCGGTGTTCGCCGATTACGATGTCGACGGCGGCGCCTCGGCCGCGCTGCTGCTGATCTGGCTGCGAAACCTCGGGCACCGCGCGACCCTGTATATCCCCGACCGGATCGATGAAGGCTACGGCCCGAACGCCCCCGCGATGGCCGCGCTCGCACGCACGCACGACCTGATCCTCTGCGTCGATTGCGGCACGCTCAGCCACGACGCCATCGCCGCGGCGGAGGGCGCCGAGGTGGTGGTGCTCGACCACCATCTGGGCGGCGAAACGCTGCCCCCCGCGGTCGCCGTGGTGAACCCCAACCGGCAGGACGAGCCCGGCGAGCTCGGGCACCTGTGCGCCGCGGCCGTGGTGTTCCTGCTGCTGGTCGATGCCAACCGCGCGCTGCGGGCGCAGGGCCGCCGCGGCCCCGACCTGATGGCGCTGCTGGATCTGGTGGCGCTGGCCACGGTCGCGGATGTGGCCCCGCTCGTGGGCGTGAACCGCGCCTTCGTGCGCCAGGGGCTGACGGTGATGGCGCGCCGCGCCCGGCCCGGACTGGCCGCGCTTGCCGATGTCGCGCGGCTGCAATCCGCGCCCGCCGCGCATCATCTGGGCTTCGTGCTGGGCCCGCGCATCAACGCCGGCGGACGGGTGGGCGCGGCGGATCTGGGCGCGCGGCTGCTGGCCACCGACGATCCGTCCGAGGCCGAGGCACTGGCGCACCGCCTCGACGCGCTCAACACCGAACGCCGCGAGATCGAGGCCGCGGTCCGCGCCGCGGCGCTTGCGCAGGCCGAGACGCGCGGCACCGACGGCCCGCTGGTCTGGGCCGCAGGCGACGGCTGGCACCCCGGCGTGATCGGGATCGTGGCCGCCCGCCTGAAGGAGGCCACGGGCCGCCCCGCGGTGGTCATCGGACTGGACGGCGCCGAGGGCAAGGGCTCCGCGCGGTCGGTCCCCGGCGTCGATCTCGGCGCGGCGGTGCAGCGGCTGGCGGCCGAGGGCCTGTTGCTGCGCGGCGGCGGGCACCGCATGGCGGCCGGGCTGACCGTTGCGCGCGATGCGCTCGAGCCCGCGATGCACCGCCTGGCCGAGCTTCTGGCGCGGCAGGGCGCAGGGCGCGCACAGGCGATCGACCTGCCCGTCGATGCGCTGCTGATGCCCGGCGGCGCAACGGTCGAGCTGGTCGACCGGCTCGAGGCCGCAGGCCCTTTCGGGGCCGCCGCCCCTGCCCCGCGCCTGGTGCTCGGCCCCGCCACCATCGACGCCCCGCGGCGCATGGGCGACACCCATCTGCGCCTGCGTCTGCGAGACCCGTCGGGCGGCGCGCTGGACGCCGTCGCCTTCGGGGCCTTCGACACCGCCCTCGGCCCGTTCCTGGAGGCCCGGCGCGGGCGCACCGCGCTTCTGGCGGGACGCCTGGAGATCAACAGCTGGGGTGGCCGCCACCGCGCGCAGCTCCGCATCGACGACGCCGCCGAACCCGCCTGAACGTTCCCCGCACCCCGCGGATTTCGCGCAGAATCCCCTTGCACCCGTCCGCGCGTTTTTCTAAACACCGCTCCAAGGCAAGCGCGGCCCGTTCGTCTATCGGTTAGGACGCCAGGTTTTCAACCTGGAAAGAGGGGTTCGATTCCCCTACGGGCTGCCAATTACCTGAAATATATCAAGTTTTTCAGGCGGCTGAAGGGCAAGACTGCCCCATCGCCAGGACGGGTCGCAAGAGGTGGGACACGTTTCGCCGTCTCGCGCGGCTGCGTGAGCCTTTCGAGGGCGCTGGCGGCACGCAGCTTCTGGAACACCGTCTCTCGGCGGCCTTCCGCGTCATCAGAGGCAGACTCAGCCGCGCAACCGCGCGAAGGGGGGGCAGGTTTCGAAGCTTCTTGGCTGCGACCGCGATCAACCTCGCATCCACTTTACAGACGCTGACAGCGCGCTCCCCCGCAGTCGCACGCGCCCGCCGTCACTCCCTGTCAGCAGATACCCGAAGCGGTGTCGGTTCGCGCGCGTCCCTGCCAGCGTTTCGCCCTTCAAGGGCGCGGGCGACGACGCGCCACCGGCCGCTGCGGAACATCCGGACGCCTGCGACATACGCGCTGAAAAACCCGACCCCAAACCCCAGCCACGCCAGCAGGGCCAGCAGCGGACGGTCCCAGATCATGACCGCTGTGGCGATCGGGAGGGCCACGAAGGGCAGCATCACAAGGGTCGTCGTCGAATTCGCCACGCCCCGCGACATCCGCCCTCCGGAGATCAGCAGCAGCGCGCGCATCACCAACTGGTGGAAATGCAACCGATCAGGCGCGCCGACGGGACGCCCGCTGCGCACGCGCCGCCCGATCGCCAGCAGCGTATCGGCGACCGGCCAGAAGAACATCAACGCCAGGGCGAGTGCCGAGACCTCGGGGAAGTACCAGGCGAGTCCGATCGCCAGCCAGACCAGCACGTGGCCCAGCGTGTAGGCGCCTGCGTCCCCCATGAAGATACGCCCGAGTGGCCAGTTCAGCAGCAGGAAGCCCAGCAAGGCCGGCACCAGGGCGCTGGCCACCTGCATGAAGGCAAGCGCGTCGGCCTGATGCGCGACAAGGCTGATTCCGGTCGCGATAAGAAGGGCCTGTGCACCTACGAAACCGTTCACGCCGTCAATCAGGTTGAACGCGTGACACACCCCGGTTGACCAAAGGACGGTGACAGCGATCGCGAGGCCCGCAACTCCCAGAAACGCGTCGATGCCGGGCAACGCCATGGGCGGGATCCAGATCTGAAGCAGCGCGACGGCCAGAAGCGCGGACACCGCCGCAGCGAACAATCGCCCCGCGGCGGTGACGCGCCACCCCAGATCCTCGGCCAGGCCGGCGAGCATGACCGGCACCAACGAAACCGCAAAGATCGCGAAGAAGGCCGGCCGCGGCTCGGGGACGAGGATCAGAAGCGCGACCAGGATGGCCGCGATTACACCGACACCGCCCACGCGCGGCGTGACGCGGACATGCGCGCATTGCACGCTTCCCAAGTCGTCGCGATCACGCAGGTAGCGCCGCAACCACGGCTGCATCACCACCATTGCACTGCAGATCGAAAATGAAAGCGCGAGGAGACCAAGGAACGCAAGCGGGCCGATGGTCCCAACCGGGAACAAATCTGTCACAACACCCTCTCGAAAATATCAAATAGAGATAAATTTTGCACCAAATCGCGCGTCGCCTCAACTGAAGATGAAGGCCCGCGCCCTCTCGCGGCCATCGAATTCTGCCCTGGCCATGCCGCTGCTGCTGGTTTGTGCAGCGTTGCGGTAACGGTTTTTCAACCTTTCCAAGGTTTTCTGATCAGCATCGTCAATCTGCGGGAACGTGCGGTGAAGTAATGGGCGTTAACCTTTTCCTCGTTTTCCTGGCGCTCTACGCGGCGATGGTGGCGGTGTATGTCGCCGCGCTATGGGGTTCCGCGCAGTTCTTGAGCAATGACCGGCCTGAGTCGGCACCGATCCGGCTTCACCGCGCGGCTGGAACCAGACCGGGATTCGCCACTCCAACCAAGGCACGCCTGAAACCAATCACCACGCGCTCTGCAAACAGATGACGCCGACACTCAGCGCGCTGACCTACAGAACCGAGAGCTTTGCGCTTAAGTCGGGCACCCCGCCCCGCGTCATCAGCATGTCGCGGGGCGGGGCCTTGGCCTCAGTAGGACCGGATGTTGTCGCGCACCGCAAGCGGTTGGCCGGTCACCGATGTCGCGTTGTTGAAGAAGCGCTGGAATTCGATCGCTGCCGCGTTGGTCACGAAGATCACATCGCCATCGCGCATCTGGAACTGGTTGGCGAGGAAGAAGATATCCGGCGACCGGAAATTGGCGCGGAAGATGGTCGGCACCTCGCCGTCATAGGCGGAGCTGATCTCGCTGAGGTCGACGCCCATCTGCTCGAGCGTGGCGCGGTTTTCGGCGCGGTAGATCAGCACCTGCCGCGGATCGGCCTGGCCGTCCTGCAGGCTTGCCACGCGCGCGATTGCGTCGTTCAGCGTGACCTGCTCAGCACCGAAATCGAAGTTCCCCACCTGCCCGGTCGCGCCGAAGGCGAAGAACGAGCGGTCCTCCTCGGTGACCTCGAGCACGTCGCCGGGGGCGAGGAAGATGTTCTCGGACGGGTTCTGCGTGATGCTGCGATAGGCGACCTTGACGCTGCTGCCGCCGCGATTGAGGGTCACGAAAGCGCTCGTCGCCGGGACCGAGATCCCGCCGGCCGCTGCGATCGCCTCGAGCACACGCACGCCGCCTTCGCTCAGCGGGAACACGCCGGACGAGCCTACATTGCCCAGCACCGACACGCGCGAGAAGTTCTGTTCCACGATCTCGACCGAGACTTCGGGCTCGATGGCGCGGTCGACGAGGCGTTCGCGAATCACCCGCTCGACCGCCGCCGGCGTCTGGCCCGCCACCTGGATCGTCCCGGCAAAGGGGACCGAGATACGGCCATCCTGATCGACGCGCTGCTGCGGGAGTTGCACGAAGTTGCCGGGCCGCGCGCCGGCCTCGTCGGGCAGGAACAGACCGCCCGTCTGGCTTTCGAACACCGTCACCCGCACCACGTCACCGGATCCGAGCCTGATCGACGGTGCCTGGTCCCGGCCAACCCCGAAGGAGCGGAACTCGTTTTCGGGATCCAACGACACCAGCGGCAGGTTCTCGCGGGTCACGTCCACCACGACATAGTCGTAGCCGACGGTCGCGCGCTCGTTCTTGCTGGACGCTGCGGCGTTCGCGTGAATGCTCTGTTCACGCGGGCCCGACCCGGGGAGCATCGCACACCCAGAAAGCGCAACCACCAACACAACCGGAACTGCCCGGCGAATGCCCGAGATCACCATGCTACCATCCCTCGATCATCAAATCCTTAAGATCTGGATAACAGCATCGGCGCCGCAGGGGTATAGCAGACCGCGGGTCGCTCAACCTGACGCCCGATTGATGGCGAGATGTGTGGCCTTTCAGAAACAGGCGGTTAAAATAATGGCGACCCCGGCGCGTGGCGCACGTCCAGGCCGCTTGCAACACGCAACGGTTGTCCGCGCAGAGGCATCCGCACAAGGATCGGTGACCTGATGCCACGACCGACATCGCGCGGCGCGCACCAAGAGAAAGCCACGTCGCGGCGGCTGTATCGGCGCGTCGTGCTCGTCAGCCTCGTCCTGTGCATCGGACTCGCGCTGCTGATGAACGGGTCGGTCGTCGCGCCCTATCGCCAGATTGCGTTCGTCCTGCTCACAGCGGTCCTCGCGCTCGGGGTCTGGGTGCGGCTGACGCAGCGGGACTCGCGTCGGCTGGCGGGTTGGACGCTCGGCTGCCTGGGCCTGTTCGTGCTGTGGTCGGGTGTGCAGATCCTGCCGATACCCGCGGGCTGGCCGGCGCATCCGGTCTGGGCGGAGCTGTCGCAGCTCGGGCTTGATGCGGGGGCGCATATCTCGATCGTCCCGGCGCAGACGCTGGCGAGCCTGCCGGCGGCGATCCTGCCCGTGCTCGTGTTCGTCGCGTTTGTGGTATTGTGCCAGGAGCGTCGCGAGGCAATCTTCGCCTGGACCCTGCTGGCGGCCCTCGGCGTGGGGCTGGCGGCGCTGGCGGTGGTGCTGGAACTCTTCTTCCCGGATGTGCGGTTCTTTTCCACAGCGCCGGTGGGCTCTGGCGCCTTCAACGGCTTCCTGCGCAACCGCAACACCACCGCCGCGTTCCTCGGCCTCGCCGCGTTTGCGCTCGGGGCGCTGCTGCTGCTTCCGAAGTCCGACCAGGGCCGCACCCGCCGCAGCGCGGACATCGCTCGCGGGCCGGTCGACCCCGCGCGGTTCGTGATGGGGGCGGTTCTGTTCTTGCTGGTGATCACGCTGATCCTGACCCGCTCCCGCGCGGGGGCGGCGCTGGCGCTGATGGCACTCGCGCTTGCCTTCGTGTTGTTCTTCGTGCTGCAGCCCACGAAAGCGGCGCGGGGCACGCGGCATCTCCGCCCGCTGCACAAAGCCGCGCTCGCTGCACTGACCATCAGCGCGGTATTCGTGGCCTTTGGCGAGCCGGTGCTGTCGCGCTTCGCCATGCAGCGCGACGATGCGCGCTGGTGCGCGTTCATAGCCACCTGGCAGGCGATCCAGGCGCGGCCGCTCACCGGGACGGGCTTCGGCACCTTCGCCGAGATGTTCCCGCGCTACCGCGATCCCGAATGCCTCGGGACCTCCGGAACCTGGGTCCGGGCGCACAACTCGTATCTGGAGTTCGTGGCGGGCTCGGGCGCGATTGGCGCGGTCGTGCTGGCCGTGGCGCTGGCGCGCGTGGGGCAGGTGCTGTTCAGCGGCATCCGCACGCGTCGGTCGCTGCGCGCGATCCCGGTGTTCACCGCCGGTGCGGCGATGTTCGTCATGCTCCATTCGATGGTGGATTTCCCGCTGCAGATCCCGGGCATCGCGCTTTATTTCGCGGCGCTTCTGGGCACGGGCTGCGCGGTGTCTGTGCTGTCGCGATCGGGCGAACGGCGATCCGCCAAGGCGCGGCGCGGCGCGGTTTTGCACGGGCACAGCCCGCGCGATGCATCCGTAACGATCCAGTAAGCTTATTGAAAGATTGAGAAATCGTTTCGCAATCGATGCGAAGCCCATGATTGCGCCGTCTTGGCGCCGCCCCGCGCCCTGCGCCCCCCGTCACCCTGTGCCCCACAGTCATCAGCGTGGGGATGCAGGATATGGAGTGGCGGTTCAAACGGGCGCGCGGCGCCCTTGGCGTGGGCGTGGTGGCAGTCTTCGGGGCCGTGGCGCCGCCGCTGTGGTCGGCGGAGCCCATGCGGCAGGCAAACATGATCGAGGCGTCGACCCAACTGACGCCGCGGCGGCCGCTGATCGCGCATGTGCGGTTCTGCCTGTTCCATGCCGATCAATGCGTTGTGCGCAGCGACCGGCGCGACCCTGCGCACAGCGCCGCCGACCATTTCGCCGAGGCGTTGCGCGTGAACTGGTCGGTGAACAGGGCGATCACGCCGGTCGCGGATGAGGGGTTCGATTCGTGGGACATCGACGTGACCGAGGGCGATTGCGAGGATTACGCGCTGCAGAAGCGCAAGGAGCTGATCGATCTCGGCTGGCCGACATCTGCGCTGCGGATCGCGATCGCGCGCACCACCGACGGGCTGTACCATGCCGTTCTGCTGGCCGAGATCGGCGGCGTGGACTACGCGCTTGACAATCTGACCTCGCGCGTTCTGCCGTGGTCCGAGACGCCGTATACCTACATCTTCCTGCAGGATCGCGCCGACCCGCGCGCGTGGCATCGCGTCGAACCCGCCCAGCAATTCGCGCGCGCGAACTGATGGCCGCTCGTCCGGTCAGAACAGGCGCGCGCGCCGGGTGCTGATCCAGCCCTCATGCGGGGCGTAGCGTTCCGACATGGCAAGATAGCCGGCGACGGCGGCGGGATCCTCGCCAAGCATGCGCGCGAAGATCGCCTTGCTCAGCCACAGGTTCCCGTCGGTGGGGGTGCAAGCCAGCGCGTTTGCAAGCACGCGGCGCGTTGCCAGTCGATGCGCGCTCAGGCGCGGGTCGGTGGTGGGCCGCTGCGGGCTGACGTCCAGCTCGCGCGCAATGACGTCGTTGGCGTAAAGATAGAGCGTCACCGGCGCGCCCGTGCGCAGGACCTCGCAGGTTTCGGTCGGCGGCAGCTCGAGCAACGCCGCAAACCGCTCCAGGTCCTCGGGCACCGCGCGGCCATGAAGCACATCATCGGCCAGCGCGGCGTAGCCCTGCCATGTGGCGTAGCGGCTCAGCTGACCCCAGCTGAGGGCACCCGCAACGCCCAGCAACGCCAGCACGGCGGCCCGGATCAGCATGACGCGCCGCCCCCTGACGCCTCAGCTGTCGCGATAATAGCGATTGTAGTAGGAGCGATAGTAGCGATACCCCTCATACCCCGTATAGGCGCGGGCCTTTTTCGCATCGAACATGTTCAGGAACGCGCCGTAGCATTTGTCACGCAGCCGCGGGTCCATGCGCAGCACGCGTTTGGCGATGTCGAGGTTGGTTCCCCCCCATTTCAGCACGAAGAACACCCCGTCCAGCTGATCGAGCACCGCGCGCGCATCCACCACCGGCGCAAGCGGCGGCAGGTCGAGCACGACGTAATCATATTCTCTGTCGAGCGCATCCAGAAGTTCATGCATCGCGTTGCTGCCCATCAGCTCGGATGTGTGCGCCACGCGCGCCTTGCTGTTGGGCAGGATGTCGAGCCCGGTGCCTTCGACCGTATAGAGCACGTCGCGCCAGTCCCGCTCGCCCATCAGCACGTCGACGAGCCCGGCCTCGAATCCCGTTCCCAGCGCGCGCGACAACCCGGGATTGCGCATGTCGCCGTCGATCAGCATCACCCGCGCGCCCTGCTGTGCCAGAAGGGCGGCGAAATTGCCGGCAGAGGTGGTCTTGCCTTCGGCCGGCACGCAGGAAACGAAGCCAACCCGCGGCGCGCGCGGGGTCTTGCCGTGCCGCAGCGACAGGCTCATCTTCCCCGTGCGCAGCGTCTCGGCATAGTTCGACAGCGGCTTGCTGGCGGCGAATCCCAGGATCTCGGGCAGCGCCACGGTCCGCTGTCCATCGCCAGTCACCTGAAGCTCGGGCGGCAGCGTGTCGGCAATACCCTTCAGCACGGTCAAACCGCCGAGATACTCCAGCCCGAGCTCCTCGCGGACCTGATCTTCCGAGCGCACCCGGTCGTCGCGCCACTCGCGCCAGGCGACGAACCCGCCGGCGAAAAGAAGGCCCAGAAGCCCCCCGAGCGCGAGCGTCCGCTGCGGGTTGGGCGAGGTCTGGCTCGCACCCTGCGCGCGGTTCAGGACCCGCGCATTCGACACCGGGATCTCCTGGCGCTGCGAGGCTTCCTCGTAGCGCGCCTGGAAGCCGGCGAACATGTTGCGCACGGTTTCGGCGTTGCGCTCCAGCTGGCGCAGCTCGCTCAGCACCGACTGGTCGGCGCCGACGCGCTGACCGGCGCGCGATTGCGCCTCCTCGAGGTTGGCCACGCGCTCGCGCACCGAACGGATATCGTCGCGGACGAGCTGCGCGCTCCGGCGCACCTCCTCGAACATCAGTGCCTCGATTTCCTGCAGCTCGCGGAAGCGGCGCTCGGTCTGCGCGTGATCATCGCCGAGGGTTGCGGCGAGGTTGTTGTATTGCCGCAACGTGTCCAGGTAGCGCGCGCGCAACCCCGATGTGATGCCCTGCCCGGCGGTCTCGCGCACAACGGCGCTGGTGTCGCCGCTTTCGACGATCTCATCAAGCCGGCGGCTGCGGGCCTCGAGCTCCACCAATTCGGCCCGCGCCGAGACCAGGTTCTGCGTCAGCCGTTCGAATTCCGCGTCGCCGAGGCGGTCGATATCGACGCCCAGCAGGTCGTTTTCCTCGCGGAAGCGTTCGGCGATTGCGGAAACGCGGTCCGACTGCTCGCGCAGCTGGTCACGGCGCTCGCGCAGCCAGTCGATCGCGCGCTGCGAGGCCTCGTCGGTCGATTCGAGCTCGTCCTCGATATAGGCTTGGGCGATGGCGTTGGCGATCCGCTCGGACAGCGCCGGCGACGGCGAGGTATAGCTTATCTGGATCACCCGCCCGCGGGTCGCGGACACCGACATGTTGGACCGCAAGCGCCGCACCGCACTGTCGATCGCGCGCATCTCGGCGTCGGCGCGCGCCGGGTCGATATCGGGAAGCTCGGGGATGTCCTCGGAGAGCACTGCGCGCGCGCTCGCGACCACCTGTCCGATCTGGCGCCGCACCGCGCCCGTGATCCGCCCGAAACCCGACTGCACCGAGGCATTGAAGGTGCTGTTGTCCTGCAGATTCAGGCTTCGCACCACGCGCTCGGCGATCCGTTCCGACCGCAGCACGTGCTGGACGGTCTCGATCTCCATCTCGGTGGTTCGGGCAGAATTGACCCCGGAGAGGTCCTGAAACAGCTCGGCATCGGCCGACCGCCCGATGCTCAGATCAAGCGATGACGTGTAGAGGCGCGTTGTCGTGGACAGCTGCGCAATTGCCAGAAGCAGGCCGATTGCGCCGCCGAGCACCAGGACCCACAGATTGCGCCGGACAACGGCGAACAGCTTGCGCAGGTCGATTTCGTCATCGCTTCCCGGTTGCTGCGCCTCAGGCGGCCGGAATGCGTCAGAGCTCAGGCGGTTCACAAAGGTACCTCTGCATTGGCCCTTGGCGCTGAACTCGGGGCCGGGAATGTGCGCGGTTCGCAGGCGCGGTATGGCGCGAATGCGCGCGTTGACGGGCCTTTTCCCAGGAGAGGCGCTGACAAAGCCGGCCCGCACCGATGGTCATTCATGCCCGACCCGTTCAGCATCCTGTGCTCTGCCGGATGACGCGCGATCAGTTGGGTGGACTCACGTCCGGCGCCGGCGGCGGCGGCGTGACGGGATCGTCGTCATCGTCGTCGTCATCGTCGTCATCGTCGTCGCTGGCCGGCGTTCGGGTCGGGCCGCCGCCGATGGCGGCGCCGCCACTGGCACCCCCGCCCTGCGCGAAGATCGCGTCTTCCCCCGCTGCAGATGCGGGCGTGTCCGCTGGCGCGGCGCCGGGACCGCCGATTTGTGCGGGCGCAACCGCGGGCGCGTCCGGTGCCACGGGGACGGGCGCAGGGTCCGCCGGCGGGATGACCGCAACGTCGACTTCGTCGCGCGCCGCTCCGAAGGCTTGTGCAAACAGGCCCCCTTCAAGCGCGATCGCGGTTTCGATCGCCGAGGCAAGCGACGGCTCAGCTGTTTCCGTGATCCGCGCGAGCACCATGGCCAGCATCTCTGCAGCTTCCCCGTCGAGTGAACTCCCGAGCTGGGCGAACTGCTCGGCGGTCGAGATATCGATTGTCAGGGCAGCAAAAACGAGGCCTTCCAGGATCTCCTCGTCCACGGTGAGGGGATCTTTGGACAGCAAGCTCTCGATCTCGTCGAAAAGGACCCCCGCGATGCCGGGGCGCTCGGCAGGCACCGCGTTTTCGAGAACCACGTCGACAATCCGGGCAGTGTCGCCGGGATCGCTCACGATCACCGCCTCGATCACGCTTGCAATGGCTGCCCCCGATGCTCCGGCCTGCAGCATCGACACGAGCAACGAATCCACCGCGGAGTCCGGCAATGCCGCGATCAGCGCCAGACGCTCGGCATCCGTTCCGTCCATGAGGACATCGCCAAGCTGCGCTCCTGGGACGCCGAGAATGTCATCGACGGCATCGTTCTGTGCCAGTTCGATCAGCACCGACAGCGCCGGCGGCTCGGCCTGCGCGCTCGCAGGGGATGTGGTCGCGTCCATCGCGAACACGGCGGCCCCGAGGGCAAACCCCTGAGCAATCCCGAGAATTCTGAAGCGCATCGACCAATCCTTCCATAACCAACGCGGACGCAGCGCGCCACATTACCTTAATGGTTGAGAAGTTAACGGATGCCGCCCGGCTTGTCGATACTGCAGCGCAGGATCGGGGGGATTCAGCGCAGAAAAGCCGCCGCGCGCATCATGTGCAGAAGAAACGGCACCGCCCCGGCGCGACATGTGCCG